>Ga0105047_10000736_pt1 | contig 56942 bp, 53 predicted proteins | sample MAT04_FD_78384 | JGI IMG/M metagenome (GOLD analysis project Ga0105047, IMG submission 78384) | Freshwater microbial communities from Lake Fryxell liftoff mats and glacier meltwater in Antarctica - MAT-04 (megahit assembly) | ecosystem: Environmental > Aquatic > Freshwater > Ice > Liftoff... | reverse complement strand
TTTTTGCACCGCGGCCGAGATTTTCCCAGACCTTGATGTCACCCACGGCGAGCAGTTCCCTGCCGGCATAAACCTCGCCATGGACGACCTTCATGGCCCCGAAGACAAAGGCGACATCGGTATCGATATGCACAGGAGTTCCGGGTTGCGGCCGGCCCGGCCAGGAAAAAGAGTCGAGACCCACCAGCATGCCGTCGCGGGGCGCCATGTCGCTTTTGATCGCGTCATAACAATTTCCAAGGGCCGCGGTCTGGGCGATGAGTTCAATGAAGTATTCGGGGAGAATGCCACCGGCGATGACAAAAAGACCGGCAGTGGGCAGGGTTGCCAAAGCTACGGCGCGGCTGCCCTGTCGCTCCACCAGGGTCTCAGCGAGAAGCATCGGCGGTTTGTGGGGCAGCAGTTTGTCCGCTTGTTGCGGCAGGGAGGCTTGAGCTGTTGCCTGGGTAATTTCTCTATCCATCGTTTATTGTCTCCAGGTCACTCCCATCGCCTCGCAGCCTGCCCTGAGAGCTACACAAGGAGCATGACATTTCTCAAACTGTTGATTGATTTCTTTTTCACTCAGGACCTATGGTTCTTCCTCTCACGATATCTACCGGATATCCTCTCCCTCGGTCAAGGCTTGTCTGCATAGAACAACCGGACAAATTGAGCCCGGCGGCCGAATTTCTCTTGTGCTCAGCTGCCGTTTTGATTTTATTGTCGCTGTGCAGTTGCGAAAAACCGATTGACAATATCAGCGATCGCCTCGGAGGTTTATGGAGTTAAAAAGGGTTGTAGTGACAGGATTGGGCACCGTCAACTCGGCGGCCCGCAGCGCTTCTCTTTTTCATAGTGCCCTTCGCGCCGGTCATTGCGGTATCGGCCCGGTAAGCGTCTTCGACGCCACCGATTTTCGAACGCAAACCGGTGGTGAGGTCCAGGGTTTCAACGCCCGCCCTCTGCTGCCTCGGTCGATCAGCACAAAACGCCTGTCCCGTTCCGACGCGATGGCCATGGTCGCCGCCATCGAAGCCTTAAGTGATGCCGGGTTTTTTCCTGTGCCGGACCACCTGCGGCCGGATATGGGGGTAGTCATCGGCGGCGGGGCCGGCGGCATGCTCGAATGCGAGGCAGTCTACCGCGATTATCTGCAGGGTGCCGGTAAACGACCAGCCTATTCGGCTTTCTCCTCTTTCGGATGCTCCGCCTCGGCTGATCACATCGCCGGCCAACTGCAACTCATGGGGCCGAAAACCACCTTTATGACCGCCTGTTCCTCCGGTGCCACGGCCATCGGCTATGCCCGTGACCTGGTGCAAACCGGGGCAGCGACGGCGATTATTTGCGGCGGCACTGAACCGCTCTGCCGCATCACTTACTCGGCCTTCAATTCCTTGCAGGCGGTCGATCCGCAGTACTGCAAACCTTTTGATAAAAACCGCCAAGGCCTTTCTTTGGGTGAAGGTGCGGGGATGATGATCCTTGAAGAACTCGGCCACGCCCGGCAGCGGGGAGCGCGTATTTACGGTGAAATTCTCGGTTACGGGGTCAGTTGCGATGCCCACCATATGACCTCGCCGGACCCGGAAGGAGGCGGCGCCGTACTGGCCATGGCACGCGCCCTTCAGGACGCAGGCGTAAGCCCGGATGCGGTCGACTATATCAACGCCCACGGCACGGGCACCCCGGCCAATGACAAGATCGAAACCAAGGCCATCAAACATCTGTTCGGCGAGCGAGCCTACCGGATTCCGGTGAGCTCGAGCAAATCGATGACCGGACATACCCTGGGAGCCGCCGGCGCCATTGAGGGCGTTGTCAGCCTCCTGGCTTTATACCATGGCTTTATTCCGCCGACCATCCACTGCGAAATTCCCGACCCCGAATGCGATCTTGATTACGTAACCGAAGGTGCACGGGATGCCAACCTGAAGATCGTGCTCTCCAACTCTTTTGCCTTCGGCGGCAACAACACTTCCCTGCTCTTCGGCAAATTCCCGCAACAGGGGGTCGGCCATGAATAGACGAGTCGTCATTACCGGTGTCGGCATGGTCACGCCTCTCGGGGTTGGCAAAGCCCCTTTTATGGAACAGCTCTTCGGCGGCGTCTGCGGCATTAGCCCCATCAGCCTTTTTGACACCACAGGTTTTACCAGCAAATCGGCAGCCGAGGTTGTCGGTTTCAGTCCCAAGGATTTCATTCGCCCGGCCAGCATACGGCGCATGGACCGCTTATCGCAAATGATCGCTGCGGCGGCACGTATGGCCTTGGACGACGCCGACCTCGCCATCGGCCCCCATAACCGCGACCAAGTGGGAGTCATGCTCGGCACCTGTTTCGGCGGCACCGATGTCGCCGCCCAATTCGGCAAGGTACTTTTCCGCGAAGGCCCGCGGCGGGTCAACCCGATTCTCGTGCCGAACACGGTCATGAACGCCCCGGCCGGCCATGTCGCCATTGAGCTCGGGGTGCGGGGTGTCAATACCACCGTCAATCATCATGAGGTCGGGGCGGAAACGGCCCTGACCTATGCGGCGGCACAAATCATGCGCGGACGCGTCGATGCGGTGCTGGCCGGCGGCGGCGACATCGTCTCGGAATTTTTCTTCAATGTAATGTCGCACTTTAAAACCCTTTCGCCGCAGAACGGTGGAGACGAGGGATTGCGACCGTTCGATGTGCACGGCAACGGCACGGTCGTCGGCGAGGGTGCGGGGATCGTCTGCCTGGAATCGCTGGAAGGAGCCCTGGCACGCGGCGCAAGCCCCTACTGTGAAATCGTCGGTTGGGGCCTGAGTTCCGCACCCACGGTCCCGAATGGTTGGCCGACGGAGCCCACCGGTCCGGTTCTCGCCATACACTGCGCCCTGGCAGCGGCCGGGATTACGCCCGGCGATATCGATTATATCTGCGCTTCGGCAAATGGCGGGCCGCGTCTCGATAGGCTCGAAGCCGAGGCCTTGCGGCAGGTTTTCTCCGCTACCGAGCAAAGACCACGGATCACCGCCCTGAAAGGCGCCCTGGGCGAAAGCCTCTCTTCCGGCGGTATGCGCGCAGCGGCCATGGCTCTTTCCCTCCGGCATCAGAGCGTCGCCCCCATCGCCGGACTGGTCGAGTCGATAGCAAAGCTGAATTTCGCTTGCGCCCCGGAAACCCAGGTGCCCATACGCTACGGCCTCATCAACGGCATCTCCTCCGGCGGCACCTTTGTCGCCGTCATTTTCAAGAAGCTTGCTTAGGGACGGGGCATGGGACGATGAACATCGGTGAGTGGAGTACCAAGCGGGCGCACCTGCATCCCGACCGGCTTCTTCTAAAACAAGAAGACCTCAGCTGCACCAACAAACAATTTGACATGCTGGTCAACCGCGCCGCCCATACGCTCCTTCAACTGCATATCGCTAAAGGTGACCGTGTTGCCGTTCTCATGGTCAACGGCAGCGCTTTTTTGGAGATATTTTTCGCCTGTGCCAAGATCGGTGCCGTTCTCGTGCCGCTCAACTACCAGTTGGCGACGCCGGAATTAAGAAGCGTCATCGTCAATTGCAATCCGAAGATTCTCATCTACTCGACCGCTTTCATCGCCACAGTCGACCAGCTGAAGACCGGCGACACATCACTTTCCTGTATCCTGTCGCACCCGGAAGGGACGATTGCCGCAGCCGATGCCTTCGATCAACCGTGGCCGGAGGAGTCCACCTGCGAACCGTGCCTCGCCTGGGAAGTGGCACTGACCGACCCGATCATCATCATGTACACCTCCGGCACCACAGGTCATCTCAAGGGCGCCGTATTGACCCATGAAAACTTTCTCTTCGGCGCCGTGCACGGAATTCTCAGCTACGGCATTAACCCCGGCACCATCTCCCTGGTCGTGGCCCCCCTTTTTCATATCGCCGCCCTGGCCGCCTCGGCGCTACCGGTTATCTACGCCGGCGGCGTCCTCATCATTCGGCCCTTCGACAATCCATCCGAAGTCCTGCACCTTATCGGCCGGGAAAAAATCAACTTTATCTTCGCCGTACCGGTGATGTTCAAGATGCTGACCAAGGCCCCGGCCTGGGCCGATGCCGACTTTTCCCATGTGCACTTTTTTATGTCGGGAGGTGCACCCATGCCGGTAGAGCTCATTCGCCGGTATCAGGAGGAAAAGGCGGTGCGTTTTGCCCAGGGCTACGGCATGACCGAAACCCAACGCATCACCGCCCTGGAACTCACCGATGCCGGGCGCAAGGCCGGCTCTATCGGCAAGGAAGTTTTTCACACCTCGGTGCGGATTGTCGGCGACGATGGCCTAGACGCACCTGCCGGAGCGGCCGGTGAGATCATCGTCAAGGGCCCGACGGTCTTTGCCGAGTATTGGAACGATCCGGCGGCAACCACCGAAGCCCTTCGCGACGGCTGGTTCTACACCGGCGATCTGGGCCGACGCGACGAAGAAGGATTTCTTTATATCGTCGGGCGAAAAACCGATCTGATCATCTGTTCCGGAGAAAATATCTATACCGCCGAAGTGGAAAATGCCATCGAAACCCTACACCAGGTGGCCGAAGTGGCGGTGGTGGGGATACCGGACGCCAATCGCGGCGAGGTTGCCGTTGCCTTTGTGGTGCTGAAGAAAGCCGACACGCTGAGCGCCGAGGCCTTGATCGCCGCGCTGAAAGGGCGACTCGCCCCCTATAAAATTCCCAAGCGAGTGATCTTTGCCGAATCACTGCCGAAAACCGGCAGCGGAAAAATGCATAAGCAGGAGATCAAAGCATCCATGTTCTCTATGGTGCAAGCAGCAAAGGAGTAGGTACTCATGAACAGCAAAGAGCAGGGCGGCAGCCGGAAATCCCCGTCGACAGTAGTTGTCGGCGATGGGGATTTGACCTTGGCAGATCTCATGGCGGTGGCCTTTGAAGCACGGCCGGTGCAGCTGTCGGAGGATCCGCTGTGGCGGGCCAAGTTGCAGGAAGGCCGCATGGTCATCGAACGATCTCTCTCCGCCGGCCACAAGATATACGGGGTCTCGACCGGGGTCGGCTACAGTTCCGGGCACGACATCGATTCGGACCATACCCATGAGTTTGCCTACCAGATCATCCGCCAACACGGTTGCGGTCTGGGCGAGATGCTCACCCTCGAACAGGGCCGCGCCGTGGTTTTCGCCCGTCTGGTAAGTCTTGCCAAGGGGTATTCGGCGGTGCGCCTGGAGCTTTTGGAGGCGCTTTGCGGCCTCTTGAACTGCGGGGTGATCCCGGTCATTCCCTCGCTTGGTTCGGTTGGCGCTTCCGGCGATCTGACGCCACTTTCCTACCTGGCTTCGGTACTGACCGGCGAACGCGAGGCCTATTACCAGGGGACCATTTGTCCGGCCGACGAGGCCCTGCGGCGAGCCGGTTTAACGGTCCATACCTTTGTACCGAAAGAGTCGCTGGCGATTATGAACGGCACGGCGGTAATGACCGCCCTCGGCGCCATTGTCTCCGCCCGCTTTGCCCGGACTCTTTCAACCTGCGAGGCGGCCACTGCCCTTTGTGCCGAAGTGCTGTTCGGCCGTTCCCAGGCCTTTGCCGAAATTGCCCACCGTTTAAAACACCATCCCGGGCAGATTGCTTCGGCGGCGGCCATCCGCGCGGCTCTTACCGGCAGCAAGATGATCGATCGCGGCAAGGAGGAGGGGCGGATGGTGCAGGACCCCTATTCGATCCGCTGTGCCCCCCATGTCATCGGCGCGGCCCGCGACTCCCTGACCTGGGTGCAAAAGGTACTCGGACGGGAGTTGAACAGCGTCAACGACAACCCCATCGTCGATCCAGAGGCGGGCGAGATGCTCTTTGCCGGGAATTTTTACGGCGGCCATGTGGCATTGACCATGGATCTGCTGAAGATCGCCGCCGCCTCGGTCGCCGATCTGCTCGACCGGCAATACGCCCTGCTGGTTGACGCGCGCATCAATGTCGGCTTGCCGGAAACCCTGGTGGGCTATAAGGGCTGCGGCGTCAAGGCTCTGCAACTCACCAGCAGCGCCCTAACCGCCATGGCCGTGCAACATGCCTCCCCCGACACCCTGCTGTCGCGGCCCACCGAGGCCAACAATCAGGATAAGGTGAGCATGGGCCAGAATGCCGCCCTCAATGCCGCGGAAATCATGACCCTCTTGCAGCAGGTCCTGGCCGCTTTGCTGGTGGCCCTTTCCAACGCCGCAACTCTCCGCTGCGAGGAGAAATTCTCCCCGAGCGGCAAAGATTTGCTGCGGCGCGTCCGGTCCTTTTCGCCGGTTCTTACTGCCGACCGACGTTTGGATCACGATCTGCGAGGTCTGACCGGGGCCATCAATTCCGGGCTCCTCGAAGCTGAATAGGTGAAACCCTCCAATTTCTTACGCATCATTTATTTAAAGGCGGTGATTATGGTAAAGAAAAATGTGCTCATTCGAGGCTTGTCTTTAGTTTGCATGGCCACCTGCATAGTGACCATTCTGCCGCTTACCGGCATGGCCAAAGAATTAAAGCTGGCCCATTTCATGCCCCCGGTCCACACCCTGCACGAAAAGGTTTTCATACCCTTAGCCGAGGCGTTGGCCAAGGCCACCGGCAGCGATCTGACCATTGCCATCTACCCTGCCGGCGCGCTGGGCAAAGGGCCGGTGCAGCAATATAAACGTGCCGTCGAGGGGGTGGCCGACATCACTTTCGCTATCCACAGCTATGCGGCTGAACTCTTCCCGCGCAGTCAATTGTTCACCCTGCCCGGTGCCTATGGCAGCGCCGTGGAAGGGACGGAGAAACTCTGGGCCATCCTCGACCCCTATCTCAAAGAAGAGTACCGTGACATCAAACTGCTCGGCCTCTGGGCTATGTCGCCCACCGTGCTGATAACCAAAGATAAGCCGGTTGCAACTCTAGCCGATCTCAAAGGAATGAAGGTTCGTACCGGTTCCCCCGGCGAGGCCGATGCCATCCATGCCTGGGGCGGTGTTTCGGTGACGATGCCTATCACCGAGAGCTACAACGCCCTCAATACCGGCATCGTCGATGCGGTGCTCATTCAACCGAGTGCCATTTACAAACCCTGGAACCTCTGTGAACCCGGCAAGTACGTTACCGATCTTCTGCCCAGCCCCTCGACCATCGTCTTCTTGGCTATGAACCGCGGCAGCTGGGACGGCTTGAGCAAATCGCAACAAGCCGCCCTGGAGAAATTGACCGGACGCGAGTTCAGCCTGAAGGCTGCCGCCATCTGGGCCGAAATGGATGTCGAAGCACTCACCCGGGCCGAGACCGATCCGGAAATTAAACGGGTTGCCCTGACCACTGAACAGCAGGAAGCCTTCCTCAGAGCGGTCAAACCGGCAATTGAGGTAGAGCTTGCCCGACTCGAAAAAGAGGGAATCAATGCCAGAGAAATCTTTAAAGTCATCAAGCCCTGAAAATATCTCAAAGGTGGCGTGGCAAGGACTCGCCACCTTCGATAGGACGATCAAAGCAGTGGCCCTGTGGGGCGGCGGCGTCATGCTGCTCGGTCTGATTTTCTTGACCGTCGGCGATGTGGCTCTCCGCTATTGTTTCAATGCCCCTCTCTTTGGGGCTCGAGACATCGCCAAGCTGATGCTGCTGATCATGGTGGTGCTCTCAACCGCCTACAGTGCCCGCACCGGAGGCCAGGTGGCCATCGAGGTCTTCAGCTCTTTTCTTGGGCCGGGCTGGTTGCGGAGAATTGATATCACCGTGCGCTGTGGGGCAACGGTGATGCTCGCCGTCCTGTCCTGGCGGCTGACCACCAGCGGCATGAGTGCCGCACGCTTCGGGGAAGCATCCCTCTCCCTGAAAATTCCATTTGCACCCTTTTATTATCTCTTCGCTTGCGGAATGCTGCTCTACGCCGCAGTTCTCGTGGTTGAGATCAGCCTTTTGCTGCGTGGCCACATCCTCGACCCGCATGCCGACGATACAGGCGACGTATGACTCCCACATGTATCGGAATCCTTGGTCTTACGGCCTTCTTTATACTGATGATGTTGCGCATGCCCATCGCCATGTGCATGCTGATCGTCGGTTTTGTCGGCACCGCCGCCATCAACGGTCTGCCGGCGGCTCTGGCAACGCTTTCCGGCGAAAGTTTCGAGATCGCCGGCTATATCGACCTGAGTGTCATCCCGCTTTTTGTCTTCATGGGCAACATGGCCGGTCTGTCGGGGATGAGCCGCGACCTCTACGATGCCGCCTACGCCTGGGTCGGCCATTGGCGCGGTGGTCTGGCCGCCACAACCATCGTCGGCTGCGCCGGTTTCGCCGCCCTCAGCGGTTCCTCCTTTGCCTCGGCGGTGACCATGGGCAGGGTGGCCCTGCCGGAGATGAAGCGTTTCAACTACGATGACCGGCTGGCCACCGGATGCGTCGCCGCCGGTGGGACGCTCGGCTATTTGATTCCACCGTCCTCGGGCTTTGTCATCTACGCCGTGCTGACCGAACAATCGATTGCCAAACTCTTTATCGCCGGGATATTGCCAGGCCTTCTCCTTACCGGCCTGTTTCTGGGTACCATAGCCATCTGGACCCGTCTCTGTCCCGGCCTGGGACCCGCCGGCCCGCGGTCGAGTTATGCCAGGCGCTGGTCGACGCTGCGCCGGGCCTGGGTCTTTGTGACCATCGTCCTTGTCACCATCGGCGGTCTCTATGGGGGCATCATGACACCCGAGGAGGCGGCAGGAGCCGGGGCCTTTCTCACCCTGGTGGTGGCCCTGCTGCGACGCTCCCTCCGCTGGGAGAATTTCAAACAGGTCGTTTTGCACACCCTGCGCACCACGGCCCTGGTTTTTATGATCCTCATCGGTGCCCATATCTTCATTCCTTTTATGGCGCTGTCCGGCATCCCCAACCACTTGGTGATTTTTTTAACCAGCCTGCCGCTCGGACCTACCGGGATTCTCGTCATAGTCTTAGCAACCTACGTTTTTTTGGGGACCTTCCTGGAGGGCATCGCCATGCTGGTGCTGACCCTGCCTATCGTCTTCCCGGTGATGATGTCGCTTGGCTACAGCCCGATCTGGTTCGGGGTCATCATAGTCATCGTTCTGGAAATGGGCCTCCTCAGCCCGCCGGTCGGCGTCAATGTCTTCGTGGTCAAGGGAGTGGCGCCGGATGTGCCGCTCAATACCATCTTCCGCGGCATCTGGCCCTTCTGGTTCGCCATGATGCTGTGTCTGGCGATCCTCTCGGTTTTTCCTCAGATTGCTCTTTTTTTGCCCGAGGCAATGTTTTAAAAACATCTCGGAGCAGATCGTCAATGAATACCGGGGCCTCAACCTCAGCCGGCCGCCCCGCCTGACCTGGGTGTCGTCGCTGGCTGAGGCATTGGAGCACGACCCCGGCCTGGCATGAACAGCCGGAAGCCCTCGATCTGGTTGTTTTTTCCACAGTCGGCACAACGATTTTTCCCGCTGGTTCTACACCCTGGCCGAGGTCGAACCAGCCTCGCAGGTCCGGCCGCTGCGCGACTCGACCTATGATACGGTGGAGGAACATCGCCGCCAACTGATCGGCATCATCAAAGAAAAACGCATCGCCCGGCAACGCGGCATCATCGTCAACTTTGGCCGGGACAGCTACGATCCCGACACCAACTTTTGCACGACCTGATCAGGGATGATTTGACCGATGAAGAGGGCATGGCCAGGCGCAAGGCGACTGCCTTGCCGTTACAACTGAGGGAGCAACTGGGGCACTATCTCCGGGAAGGACGCTACCCTTTGGCGATCAGCTCCTCCAGCATCTTAGAAGACGTGTCCTCTTTGTAAAGGACTGAAAGTGGGTTTATTCTTCGATAAATTGATATACTGTCCCTGGAATTATGAGGTGAGCACCGACGCCCTGTTTCAGTTTCGACCGAGGGTCCAAAACTCAGGGCAAAGCATGGCGAGGAAGGGGATGAGCTCCAGGCGGCCGACAATCATGTCGAGGGTGAAGATGCTTTTGCTGACCCAGTGGAGATTCCCGAAATTAGCCATTGGCCCGATATCCCCGAAGCCGGGGCCGATGTTGCCGAGTGTCGCCGCTGTGCCGATAAAGCCAATAGTTGCGTTGTGCTCGATCATGGTCACGACGAGGCCTGAAAGAAGCATCAATACCAGGTAGAACAAGACAAAACTGAGCATCTGCCGCTGCACGTCCTCCGGAACGGTCACTCGGTCGATCTTAATGGGCAGGATAGCCTTGGGATGGATTATCTGGTCGATCTCCCTTTTTAAGAACCGTCCGATAAAAAGCACCCTGATAACCTTGACACCGCCGCCTGCCGATCCGGCACAACCGCCGACCAGCATCATGGTAAATAGTACCGTCTGAGCAGGAATTGTCCAAAGGGCAAAATCCGCCGAGGCAAAGCCCGTTGTGGTAAGAATCGAGGCCACCTGGAAGGTGCTGTCGCGAAGACTGCCGGAAAGAGTACCGCCGGGCATGACAAACAGAAAGCCGGCAAGGAGCAGGGAGGCGCCAATGGTTATCGCCAGGTAGAACTGGAACTCTTCGTTGGTGAAGAGGACTCGGGGTTTGCCTTTCAGAAAGCATTTATACTGCAGGGCGAAGTTTGCGCCGGCCAGCACCATGAAGAGGGTGACAATCCAGGTGATGGTCGAGCTCTGATAACCCATGATTGATTGAGGGTTGGGCGAAAAACCACCGGCTGCCATGGTCGAAAAGGAGTTGCATATTGCATCGAAGATCGGCATTCCGGCCACGACCAGACAGACAATCTGCAGGAGGGTAAGCAGAAGATAGATGAGCCAGAGGGCCTTGGCGGTATGCGCCACACGGGGCGTGATTTTGTCTTCGGTTGGGCCTGGTGCCTCGGCGAAAAAAATTCTGCGGCCGGCAACGCCGAGTTGCGGCAGTATGGCAACGAATAAAACGATGATGCCCATGCCGCCCAGCCATTGAATAAGGCTGCGCCAGAAGAAAAACGATTTGGGATACAGGGAGAAGTCCATAAGAATTGTAGCCCCGGTGGTGGTAAACCCAGATACCGACTCAAAGTAGGCATCAAGCGGAGAAAGACCGAAGAATACAAAAGGAATGGCACCGACTGCCGCTACGACGATCCAGGTCAGGGTGACAATGAGCAGGCCTTCGGTGCGCTTCAGGGCATCGAAATTCCGGCTGAAGCGTCCGTACCAGCGGCAAAGCAGGCCGAGAACGAGAGAACTGAGGGAGGCGACGAGAAAAGGCAGAGCAGAACCGGAGGCTTCTTCAAAAGCGGCAACGACAATGGGCAGGAGGACGATTGCTCCGAAGGCGATGAGGATTATACCGAGAGCGCTGGAGATAAACCTAGGGTTCATGTGAAGAAGAAATTCTTTATTTTCTCTGAATCTTCTTTCATGCTGAAGATTTTCAACCGATCACGTGGACAGAGAGAACTCTCGCCATTGGGGATTATTACCTTGTGGCCACGGATGATAACGCCGATGATGGCATTGACCGGGAGGTGCATGTCTCTTAGGCGGATTTCCTGGAAAGTGTCGGGCAAAGTCAAGCGCAACACCTCACCTTTTCCACCCTCGATAAGAGCGATGACATCGACATTTTGTGCCTGCACGCGGTTCAGCACCTCGGTCAGTGCCGAGGCCTTGGGGGAGACTATCACGTCGATACCGACATGTTCGAAAAGTTCATAATTCTGGATGTTGCCGACCCTGGTGATGATCCGTTTTGCGCCAAGCTGCTTGAGCAGCAGAGAGCAGAGGAGGTTCTTTTCATCATTGTCGGTGGTGCAGATACAGGCATCTGCTGCAGCGATTACCTCGCTTTCCAGCAATTCCAGATCTGTTCCGTTGCCCTGCAGCACCAGCGTTTTTTTAAGTGAGTCGGCAAGAAAAGCGCAGCGTTGCGGGCTGTGCTCAATAATTTTCACCTTGATACCGGTCTTTTCGAGCTTTTCCGCCAACATGAAACCAACGCTACCGCCGCCGATGATTGATACCGTTTTCACCTTGCGATCATGTTTGAAGAAATCGGCAGCAAGGGTGTCAAGGGCTACCCCTGTGCCGATGAAAAAAATCTTGTCGTGTAGGCGGATGGATGTTGCGCCATTGGGGATAAAAAGTTTGCCATCGCGGGTGATGCCGGGGATCAGGACATTTTTGGGAAACTTACATTCTTTTATCGATTTATCGACAATGGTAGAATTTTCCTTGATCCGGTACTCAAAGAGTTTGGCCTTACCACCGGCCAGAAACTCGACATCAAGTGCTTCCGGTACGGAAATAATACGGAAAATATCCTGAGTGAGAAGCTGCTCGGGCCAGATTATGGAGTCTATATCGTAGCGGGTCTGGTAATGGTTATGGGTGAGTGAGGAAAAGTTTTTATAAAGGGAAGCCTTGCCGATGAAGCAGATTGTTTCGGTATCGGCGATCTTTTTCATGGTCCAGCAGGCGACAATGTTGGCTTCATCGATTGCCGAGCAGGCGATAAAAAGATCGGATTTTTTCGCCTCGATTTTTTCCAGAACCGCTATGTCGCCACCACTTCCTTCGACAAGGCTGACGTCAAGATTGCCGAACTTCTCACTCAAATCGCCGCTGTCATGGAGTACGGTAATATTATGTTGATGGTGCAGGCGTGCAGCCACCAGATAGCTGAACTCCGTAGTCCCGTAGATCAGTATTTCCATAGTAAGATGGATAGGATGGATAATGGATAAGTTGTCACTTTCTTCGGGTCTCCTAAAAAAGGCTCTTTCCAACGAAGAGCCACCTGATCCATTTCTCAGAACTACCCTTTCAATTCAACTTTCGCAATATTTTTTCTGACGATACCAATAATCGGCAACAAACCAGGGTAAACACCCTTGACCAAAATCCAGAGCTGCAGCTTGACGCCTCAAAAAAACGCCGGCTGCGAAAAAATCTTCCAGGACAAGATAAGCGGATCGACAGCAGAGCGGCCAGGTCTGGCCGAAGCCCTGGCGTATGTCCGGACAGGTGATAGCCTGGTTGTCCGGCGATTGGAGCGCCTGAGCCGATCACTCAAACATCTGCTTGAGGTGGTCGAGGATCTGGAAGGCCGGGTGGTTGGTTTTATCAGCCTGCAGGAAGGGTTCGACACCACAACGAGCGGCGGCAACTCATCTTGCAAATTTTCGGGGCTCTTGCCGAGTTTGAAAAGAATTTGACCCGTGAATGGACAAATGCAGGGCTTGCAGCAGCACGAGCGAGAGGTCGGAAAGGTGGCTGGAAGGAGAAGTTGACACCGGGCCAGGTTGAGACGACGCCGAAGTTGTTGATTATGAGGATGCATAGCCCGCCCCATCCCGGCGAAATTCTCAGCGGACTATGGCTTAACCCCATGGGTCTATCTGTTACTAAAGCTGCGGTTGCGCTCGGTGTCAACCGTAAAACTCTATCGAAAATAATAAACGGCAATTCCGGCATTTCCCCGGAGATGGCGGTTCGCCTGTCCATGGTCTTTGGTGGGAGTCCGGAAAGCTGGATGGGCCACCAGGTTGCCTATGATCTCCGGCAAGTAGAGCAACATAGACACGAACTGAACATCAAACTTCTCCCTATCCAAGCGCTGCATTGATATGTAAAAGCATAAAATATTATATTTTTGTCTAATGGCATCATAATTTACCTTCAATATTGTCTTGACATTGTCTGGCAATTTGCTAGATTTGGAGTATGACTACTCCACGAACCAACAGGACAGAAAAACTTGATCTGCGGCTTAGCCGGTCTGCTAAACAGACCTTGCAGGCGGCGGCCAAAACGGCGCGTAAATCAGTGAGCGAATTTGTTCTTGATACAGCGCTGAGCGAGGCCGAAGAGCGACTGGCTGATCGGACCATCTTTATGCTTGATGCTGAACGTTGGGCGGCCTTCGTTGCCGCGCTCGACGCGCCTCCTCGCCGGAGCCCCCGCCTTGAACGACTGCTTAACGAACCATCCGTCTTTGACCCCAAACCGTGACGAACCCTCTGTACATTGAAAAGTTGCAGCGAACGTATGCGGTTGAAGAATTCACATGTGGTCAGTCCGAACTTGATCGATTTCTTATTCGCCATGCGCTGCAAGCACAGCGAGCAAACTCCTCGCAAACCTACGTTGGTTTAAGCGACCAAACGATAATTGGGTACTATACAATTGTCGCCGGTGAAGTACGGCATACTGACGCGTCGGAGCGCGTCGTCAAGGGAATGCCGCGTCATCCAATACCGCTTCTCGTTCTGGCACGTCTTGCTGTGCACCGCGAATGGCAAGGCAGTGGTATTGGTGCCGGACTGCTTTTGGATGCCTTAGGCCGTGCGTTACAGGTGGCCGATATTATCGGGGTGCGTGCGCTCGCTGTTCATGCAAAAGACTCTTCAGCAACGGCATTCTACCGACACTTCGGGTTTGTGCCTTCCCTGACGGATAACCGTCACCTTTTCATGCTCATCAAAGATATTCGTGCGGCAGCAGGCAAATAATGCCGTTTTTATTTAATATTCCCAACTCATGAGACAAGATAATCCATTTTGTCTCATGTCACTGTGATCTGTACGATAGTGTTGTGCTATCTTCCAAGAGTCCTAATATCTCCGAAGCCAGATTGCAGGACATATCCGACAAAGATTTTCAGGGATTGACCTCAACTTGCAATTTTGCTTAAATTGTTAAGATTGGCAATACACATCATTAGGCTGGGATTGAAACATCCCATATATGTGCCTGAATAATTCTGTTCAAGTCAGCCTTTAAACCTTTTCCCAGCATCATTGGCATATAAAGGACTGAAAGTGGGTTCATTCTTCGATAATTTGATATACTGTCCCTGGAGTTCCCTCTGCATAAAAAATTACTCAAAGAAAGGTCATGCCGATTGTGCCTGAGGCGCATGCGCGGGCGAAAAAGGCCGGGATGGCAGAATGACGGAAAGGCAGAGCGACGGTCTTTTTTTTGTTCAAAACAGCACTGATCCAGGCAAAAGGGCGTCTGCCTGGTGCGCTGAATAAACAGCCGTGGACAGGCCAGAATGGCTGGCGCTTAGGCTTCCGGCGGTTGAGGTTTGGGCACGAAGAATTCGGCCTGGGGAAATTGGTTGAGGTCCTTGTGGATGCCGGCGCGCAGGAAGGCGTTGACCCAGTGGAAAATGTTATGTTTTTGGATGGAGCGCCGCATCTTCTCCATGCGGGCGTGACGGCTGGCCGCATCCATGGTGCAGGCCTGATGGATGGCATCGGCGACGCCCTCGATATCGAAGGGGTTGACCAGGAGGGCGCCTCCTTGCAGCTGGGCCGCGGCGCCGGCAAATTCACTGAGAATAAGCACGCCGTTGTTTTCAATGGAGCAGGCACAGAACTCCTTGGCCACCAGATTCATGCCGTCCTTGAGCGGCGTCACCAGGGCAACCTCGCAGGTGCGGTAATAGGCCAGCAGTTCGACCCGGTTGAGTGAACGGTAGATGTAGTGAATCGGCGTCCAGCCCACCTCGGTGAAGCGGCCGTTGATCTCGCCCACCAGTCGCTCGATTTCGCGCTTGAGGGCTTCGTATTCCGGGACTTCCTGGCGGCTGGGCACCACTACCTGGATCAGGGTCGCCTTTTTTCGCAAGTGCGGATACCGTTCCAGGGCGTTGACAAAGGCCTGGAGACGAAGAGGGATGCCCTTGGTGTAGTCCAGGCGGTCAACCCCGAGGATCAATTGCCGTTCGGCTAGATTGGCGTGGATGATCCAGGCCAGATCCTGCACTGCCCGGGATCCCGCACTTTCGGCAAAGTGCTTGAAATCGATGCTGATCGGAAAGGTGCCCACCAGGACTTCCCGGTCCGGCGTGAGGCAGCGGCTGATATGACCATGACCGACCACCCGTGACTGGGGCATGAGCATGCGGACACAATCCATGAAGTTGCGCCGGTCACGCGCCGTCTGGAAGCCGACCAGATCGTATTGGAGCAGGGCATCCAGGATCTGGAAACGCCAGGGCAGGCGAACGAAGCCATCCAAAGGCGGGAAGGGGATGTGGAGAAAAAAACCGGTATGCCGCTTGACCCCCATTTTTTTAAGAGAAGCAGCCACCAGGATTAACTGATAGTCCTGGACCCAGACATAATCCTCGTCCTCCGAGGTATAAGCGGCGACGGCCCGGGCAAACTTGTCGTTCACCTGTTCGTACACCTTCCAGTATGCGGGATCAAAATTGCAGCGCGAAGGCAGATCGTGGAACAGGGGCCAGAGAATCTCGTTGGAAAAGCCGAAATAGTATTTCTGGATTTCCTCTTCGCTCAACTCCACGGATTTGAGGGTATACCCGGTTTCGCGCGAGCCCTGGTCGAGCAGTGCTTCCAAGGCCGTTTCATCCAGCGCCCCTTGCAGGTTCGATCCGAGCCAGCCGATCCACTGGCCGCCGCGGTCCCGGAGCACCGGTCCCAGTGCCGTCACCAGGCCGCCGGAACCGGATGTGATGGTCCATTGACCTTCCTGATTCTGGTCGACCACGATGGCCAGACGGTTGGAAACCACGGTCAGTCGGGTTGTATCCATGATGCTTACCTCTTGTCGTTAGCGGTGAGGGCGACCCAGGTGCGCAGAAAGTCAAGCATGGACCGGCAGTCCGGGAGGAAACCCCTGGCCGCCGTCGGCCACGATGGATCGCCCAGCTTGATGCCGATGCCCCGGCCGCGCAGAATGGTGAAGGCGTCCTCGTCGGTTTCGTCGTCGCCGACATAGACCTCAAAAACGTTCTCCGGCTGTACGTTCAATAACGCGGTCAGCGCTGCCCCTTTGTCCCAGCCGCAACACCGGATCTCGATGCCGCCGTTGAACGGTCGGTATTCCAATCCGTACTCCGGGGCCCGTCCGGCCCACTGGTTGGCAATTTCCCCCTCCATGGCTACGGCTGCGACCGGATCCAGACCGCGGGTATGCAGAGGGCGAGTGAGGCGACCTTCACTTCCAGTTTGCTGCCGTAACCGCTTTTCTGCAGGTGTGTTCGAATTTCAAAGAGGCCCTGCTTCTGCTCCGGGCTCGGCTGCCGGACCACGCAGGCGCCGTCAACGGTCACCGGAGGGTTGTTCAGCAGGGTCATCACCTCGTCCACGGGACGACCGGAGATGATGGCGACTTGAGTCCGCCCTCCGCTTGCCAGACCCGGAGCAGATCCGCAATGCCGGGAAGAGGCTTGGCTTGCATGGGATCGATCTCAAAAGGGGCTAAGGTGCCATAGTAATCTAGGCCAAGAAACAACTTGTTAGCCTGACGAACCTGCTGCCAGAAATCGGGTACATGGGTGATCTCAATCTGGCTGTCCTCGATTTTTATCATTTTGTGGGTGGGTGATAAGTAGTCGCTTTTTTCGGGGGTCCTAAAAAAGGCTCTTTCCAACGAAGAGCCACCTGATCCACTGCTCAAAAATTACCCTTTCAATACAACTTTCGCCATATTTTTTCTGGCGACACCAAAAATCGGCAAGGAACCAAGCTAACCAAGACCTTTTTCTACAATATTCGAACATTCAACACCATTTTTGACAACAGCAATCCGCAGCAATTGATTTTTATGCCTGCACCAAGGTGAATGCCTCCTCGTACTCAGGCCAGCCATCATCGCGTGGTTCAATTACTCTCTCAGAGAATTTAAAAATATTCTTCCGATTTCTTGCTTTCCATGACAGGTTTTCTGAAGTAAGGATACTAAATCCTGGAGTTGTGCCGCCAGGTGAGGATCTTCTTGATGAACGCGTCATCAAGACCTCCTTCTTCTTTCAACATCTTCAAAACCGAAGCACGGAAAAACTCGGCCAGGGGTGGATAGCAACCTTCGGCATCACATAAAAATATCCAGTCTCGGTGATTACCGAGGTTTTCTGCCCCGATATACTTCCGCTTTCTCGCTCCAAACCATTGCCGTCCCTTTGTGCTGTCGACAAAGGCTGCAATGTAACTGGCAGCACTGACATTTTTCTTACCGATGAGCTATCCTTATCTAAAAAACTACTCCATCTTGCATGGATCCTTTGGACTGATACTTTCGAATCAGACATTGAAATCTGTGCAGACCTTAACATTGATAGGCCGTGCCGCCGGTCCTGGAGTAGAGAAAATGATTTTAACCTGAACGAAGAAAGGGCTTGGTGAAACTTCGGTTCTTGGCTGGTGATATTTGTCAGAGAAAGACTGCCACATTGAAGGGTGATAAGGTGTCCTTGGTTGGTTTCGGGTCATTTCATACTGTCAAAACCAAGACCAGGATGTATCGGGATATTCAAACCGGAGAGTCCAAAAAGGCCCGAGGGAAAACAGTAGTCCGACTTCGGCCCGGTTCTTCTTTAACTGAAAAGATAAAAGAATAAACAGTAAGCTGGGCGGTCACCTCTGACGAGATTTTTGGACAATCACTCTCTTCATTTCCTGATCTTTGTAAAAAAATATTTACTTTGTCTTTATTTTATTGCTATAATGTTAGTTATGATTAACCAAGATATGGACATTGATGCCTACTTAAAGCAACTCGGTAAGCGATTAAAAGAAGCGCGTTTGTTGAGGAACGAAAGTCAGGAACTGTTTGCTCAGCGACTCGGTATTACCAGGCAGTCCTATAGCAAAATGGAACAAGGGTCTCCCCGGACGCCAATCGGCAATTGGCTTGCTGCGAGCAGCATTCTTGGTAAGCTTGAAGGATGGGCGGATGTCCTCGCGGAACAAGAAGACCTGTTTACGCAATTTGAGAAGAAAATAGAAAAACGACAGCGTGCTGGTGGAAGGCGTAACAGGTAAAGATGATAGAAAAACTCAACGTATGGCTGACCTTGCCGATTGGAGAGATTGTTAAGGCCGGCGAGTCGGCAGTAAAAGATCCCGATATTAGAGGGGCACTACAGGGACAATTTCGTTATGTCCCGGAATATCTGGAGTCACCCCATGCCTTTCCGCTTGACCCTTTGCATCTTCCCTTGACTACGGAGACATTCGCTGCAGATCGCCCACACGCTGGCGTACATAGTGTTTTTGAAGACAGCCTACCTGATGACTGGGGACGAAAATTAATGGCGCGGCGCTACAATCTTGGCCGAGCCGAACAACGAGGACCGAACCTTTTGCGATTATTGGGTGATCAAGGACTGGGGGCTCTCATCTATACTGAAGAAAGAAAACCTCCTCCGTTGTCAACTGGGGTTTCCAGCCGTCACCTGGAAGAACTTGCTCTTTTGGCAGAGAAATTTGAGAAAGACCCAGCTGCCATAGCCGATGATGAACTTTCCATGCTGTTCCAGGCTGGCAGTTCACCTGGCGGGGCACGGCCAAAGGCGCTCGTGACCGATGACAGCGGAGCCTGTCTGGCGAAATTTGCCAGCACCAGAGATACGTTGGATGTCGTGGGTCTGGAAGCAGCTGCTATGGAGCTGGGTCGCAGGGCGGGCTTAGAAACGGCTGCAACCCGTCTGTTGACCTTGGGTTCCCGCAAATGTCTGTTGGTGAAACGCTTTGACGTCAATGAGGCCGGAGGCCGCAACCACTTGATCAGCATGTTGTCTTTATTGAAAGCTGATGGGTACTATAATGCCGGCTACAGAGATCTGGCAGAAGTGATTCGACATGTGTCAGCTGCTCCCCAGCGGGATTTACACATGCTCTATAGGCAGATGGTGTTCAATGTGATGATAGGCAACACGGATGACCATCTCAAAAATTTCTGCATGCTGCATGATAATGATGGGTGGAGATTGAGCCCGGCGTTCGACCTGGTCCCCAATATTGGCTTCAATCAGGAGCATGTGTTGCGCATCGGCCTTGATCCCAGACCGCATGACATGGAAACCTTACTGCTGGAGGCAAGATATTTTGGGATAAAGCGCCGACAGGTTGCGTTGGAGATCTTTGTTAAAATTTATGAGGTGGTTTCAGAATGGGATTCAGTATTCATCGCAAATGAGATGCCGCGGAAAGATGCTCAAACAATCGGGGTTGATATTCAACAACGGCTGAAAAAATACACCCCTTAGCAAAATGATGAGAGGTGCGGCCCCCATTGTTTGAGGTAGGAAAGATCTCCCAATATTTCTTGTTCCATTTTTGTTCCACTTTAATATCAAACAATACAATAAGAAAGCAGGAAAAAGCAATATTTGATGGAACAAATCGCATAAAAAAAGGGGCTAACCAGTTAATAACTCTGGTTAACCCCTTATTTTTATTGGTACCCTCGGCGCGAATCGAACGCGCGACTCCAGGATTAGGAATCCTGTGCTCTATCCCCTGAGCTACGAGGGCAATTGATTTTTGAAACGCAATAAGTACACTACAAGTGCTCTAAAACGCAAGTAGAATCAACATTACAGCCGATTTTCCTATAAGTGCATACCAGTACAAATAAAAGCAAATTAGGCTTGCGGCAAAATATAATCATTCATGTTTTTTTACCAAAGCACAAGCCTTCCTAGCTTTTCCTGGCTCAATCGTAACGAACCATTTCCGCAATTCCGGCAAGCGGTTCCAAGTCTATTGCAAAAATGGTCTCAAACCTAGTGACGCGTTCCGCATAAATTACTGGGAAAGCTTCTACCGGTGAGTCCAAACTATGATAGCAGGAGATCGTTGACGAATTTGATAATCGGCAGGATCACCTTGGAGAGCAGGCCGCTGAAGGCCAGGACCAGGATGATGATAAAGCCGTAGCGCTCAATTTGTTGATAAGATTCGGCCAGTCGGTCGGGTAAAAGACCGGCAAGAATGCGGCCGCCATCAAGGGGTGGAATGGGGATAAAATTGAAGATGGCAAGCACCAGGTTTATCCATACGCTGGCTACCAGCATGGCGCTGAGCGGCAGGAAAATCGCCTCCATTGCCCTCGAATAAGGCAGTAAGGTGGCAAGAAGCCAGACGCCTTTAGCGAAGATAGCACTGATGATCGCAAGGCCCAGGTTGGTGACCGGGCCGGCCAGAGCCACCCAGAGCATGTCCCGTTTCGGGTGGCGAAAATAGTTGGCATTGACCGGCACCGGTTTGGCCCAGCCGAACTTGATGAAGAAAAAGGCGATTGTCCCAAGCGGATCCAGGTGTTTCAGTGGGTTGAGGGTCAATCTTCCGGCCATTTTGGCGGTCGGATCCCCCAGTCGATAGGCGATGAAACCGTGGGCAAACTCATGCAAGGTGAGAGCGAAAAGCAGCGGCGGGGCAAGAATGATCAGTTCGCTAAGAAAATCGGTCATGGAGGTATCGGGGCCTGATGATTGAGATGAAGGGCTTGTTCGGAGTAGCCGGCAAAGTAAGTATATATAAGCATTTTGCAGAGGCGATCAACTTGCCGCCGGCGGAAAACTCCTGCGCAGCAGCGCCACCTCTTCTTTTTTGTCACATACCAGATTATCGAGACGGGCTTTTTTCAAAGAGGCCAACATTTTTTTGAATTGCGGTCCGGGTTGGTATCCCATCCTGATCAGATCGTCGCCGGTAAGGGCCGGTTCAACCTGCTTAAGCGTCGTGACATACAGGGAAACGGCCTTTTTCACCTGATTCTTCCTGGCGATGGCCATGATATACAGCAGACCCTCGATCCTGATCTCCGCAAATAAGGTGACAATCCTGCTGTTTTTAAGATGGGATTCGCGGGCCAGCTGATGGGCGGCCTGCTCGGCACGATTTTTCTGATCGAGCAGGAGCTCAGTGATCTTGGCGGTTTCCTCAAACCTTCGACAGAAGGTGGCAAGTTCACTCAGGCTTGATCTGGACATAATTGCCAAGAGATAGACGATCCAGTTTTCGCAGGAATCTTCAAGGTACAGCAGCCGAAACCAAGAGATGGCCAGCTGGGTCTGAACCAGGACATGCATAAAGCGTCGGTCGATTTTGTAATGCGGTTTCAGGTCCGGCCAGAGAAACTGGAAAAGATCGAACTCGGCCAGCCGTTCAATGGCTGGCAGGGGGTTTTCCTCAGAGAGAATGATTTTCAGCTCCGAGAGAAAGCGCGAATCGTTGGTCTTGCCGAACAGTTTCATGTTGACGGCGTTGACGATCAGCCGCTTGGTGTGCGGGGCAATCTCAAATTCCATGCGTTTTTCAAAGCGTATCGCCCGGAAGATGCGACTGGGATCCTCGACAAAGCTGAGGTTGTGCATGACCTTGATGCTCTTCTGCTTGAGATCGTTCTGGCAGTTGAAAAAATCAATTAAGGTGCCGAAATGGTCCGGGTTGAGATGGATAGCCATGGCGTTGATGGTGAAATCGCGGCGCGACAAATCGAGTTTTATCGATGACAACTCAACCGTCGGCATGGCAGCCGGATATTCATAATATTCGAGGCGTGCTGTGGCGATATCGATTTTAAAGCCGCTGGGCATAAGGACCACGGCGGTTTTGAAGCGCTCATGGGTTCGATAACGACCGCCCAGATGCTGAGCCAGGATCTTGGCAAAGTCAACGCCATCTCCCTCAACAACAATATCAAGATCAAGGTTGGTTTTTTTTAAGAGCAGGTCGCGGACGAAGCCGCCGACGGCAAAGGCGTTGTACCCGAGTTTCTTGGCGACTTCGCCTATGGCCTGGAGGAGTTGAATGACCTCCCGGCTGAGGCATTCGACCAAGAGGGAGTTGAGATTGCGTCTTCTGGCGAGAGACGGGTGTTCCGCTTCGTGCAGCAGATCCTTGGGCAGGTGGGCCGGATCGTTGACCAGCCGGTTAAGCAGGTCGGTCCGGGTAATGACCCCCATGAGCGCCCGGTTCTGGACGATGGGAATCAGTCGCTGGCGGTTTTCGATGATCAACTCTTGGATGTCGGCAAGCGTGGCGTTCAGCGGCAGGGTCTTGACCTCGGTGGTCATGTATTCGCTGACCGGGCGATTACCCAGGTTGTGGTGTGCCGCCTTCTCAAGAATTTGCCGGGTGATTATCCCGAGGATCGAATGACCGTTGTCGCGGACGGTGCGGATGTCCTCGCGAACCGGTGCTGCGGTAATGTTATAACGGGTGAGGAGGGCCTTTGCCTCGGCAATGGTGGCGTCCGGCAGCAGGGTGATAGCCGGTTTAGACATCATTTCGCTGGCGATGGGTTGCGGGCGGATGTGGCGGTGTAGCGTAAGAATGAGTTTTTCCTCCGCTTCCATGAGAGTAACGTCCTTCAGGGTTGCCGAGGCGGCAGTGGCATGGCCGCCGCCGTCGAGGTCGCGGGCGATGGTGCCGACGTTGACATCGGCTATGCGGCTGCGGGCGATCAGGTAAATGCGGCCGGCCATGGAGATGAGGGCAAAAAGGACGTTGAGGTTTTCCATGGCCATGAAGCGTCGGACGATGAGGGCAAATTCATCGACGTAGTGCGGCAGGGAGTGGGTGACCACGACGACCGGAATATCCTGGATGTTGTACTGCTTGGCGCTTTTCATCAATTCATGGAGGAGGCCGATCTGCGCCGAGGTCAGTTCATGGGTGAGAAACTGGGCTACCTGGTCGAGCTTGGCACCCTTTTGCAGGAGCCATGCCGCCGCCACGAGATCTTCCGGGGTGGTGGTCAGATGGGTGAGGGAGCCGGTGTCTTCATAAATTCCTAGGGCAAAAATGGTTGCCTCGTTGGCACTGATGTCGATCAGTTTTTCCTTGAGGATATTCATGAGGATGGTGGTGGTCGAACCAAAATCCTTGATGACTTCGACCTGGCCCTTGAGGTCGCCCGGATTGTAGAGGTGATGATCGTAGAGGTGCAGGGCAATGCCCGGATTATTCAGGCACTCGGCGAAAGGGCCGATTCTCTCCGACGAGCGTGTGTCGACGAGGATAAGGGTGTCAACGGCCTTGAGGTCGATGTCCTTGATCTTGCGAAAGTCATAGTTATAGAGGAGGCTTTGCGAGGTGAACTCGCGGACATTACGTTCCTGCGAGCCGGAAAAAACCATGACCGCATCGGGATAGATTTTTTGGGCGGCGATCATTGAGGCCAGGCCGTCAAAGTCGGCATTCTGGTGGGTGGTAATTACATGCATCGATAAAGTTTTCCCCTCGGCTCAGGTAAACGTAAAAGAGTTCATTGTAGGCGATCCTGAAGGATTTTTCCACAACACTTGTGGGGTCGTGCCGGGTAAGCCGTCGTACAAAAATAAGTGAGACTGCGGCAAAAAAGTCTCTTCAGCCCCGTGGATGGAACTTCTTATGGATGCTCTTCAGTCGGTCCTGATCGATATGGGTATAGATCTGGGTTGTGGCGATATCGGCATGGCCGAGCATCATCTGCACCGACCGCAGGTCGGCGCCGTGGCTGAGAAGGTGGGTGGCAAACGAATGGCGGATCATGTGTGGCGAGATTTCCTTCGTTATACCGACAGCAAGGGCGGTCTTCCTGATTATCTGCCAAAATCGTAGGCGGGTCATGCAGGTGCCGCGCCGGGTGACGAAAAGATAGTTGCTGCGCTTGTTTTTCAGAATGAGCGGTCGGGCTGTTTTTAGGTAATCGTCAATTTTTTCCCGAGCCTGGTCGCCAAAGGGAATCAGTCGTTCTTTATTACCCTTGCCGAGAACCCGGACAAACCCGGCGCTCAGATTGCAAGCGGCAAGCGGCAGGCCGACCAGTTCCGAGACCCGCAGGCCGGTCGAATAGAGGACGAAAAGCATGGCATTATCCCTTTTGCCGATGGGCGTCGCAATATTCGGGGGAGCAAGCAGGCTCAAAACCTCGCCTTGTGACAAGGCCTTGGGCAGGGTCTTGCCGCTGCGCGGCAAATCGATGGCGAGAAAGGGGTTGTGTTCGGCGAGGTTTTCGCGCACGAGAAAGTTAAAAAAAGACTTGAGCGCCGAAATGCGTCGGGCATTGCTGCGCTTAGAGATTTTTTGCAATCTTTGCACTTCAAGAAAATTCTGGATGGTCGGAAGATCGACTTGGTTCAGGTAATCTTTTTGGCAACTGGTAAGAAAATTGAGAAAAAGGGAGATATCGGCGGCATAGGCCTCAATAGTGTTCTCGGCCAAGCCCCTCTCGGAGATGAGATAATGAAGGTACAGTTCGTAGGCGGCTGAAAATTGCTTTGGCAGGAGCGGGGTTTCGATGGCGCCTCAGTAGTGAACTCATGGCTGCTTTTCGGGGAGGAATATCGGTAATATTTTTTAATAAGTCCGACTAAGGTCGGACTTATTAAAAAAACCCTTACATCGTTTTTTTCATGCGGTTGAACTTGCGGAGTTTGCGGCGAGCTTCAGCCTGCTTGCGGCGTTTTTTCACGCTCGGTTTCTCGTAGTACTCACGACGTTTTAACTCTCTTTTAATACCGTCTATCTGCAGCTTTTTTTTCAGCTGGCGGATTGCGTACTCAAGATCTCCTCGAACTTCAACATCAATCATTTGCGACTCCGTTAAACGAATTAATCAATTATTAATAAAAAGATCAGGCGGTTGGCCATCTTTTTAGGAAAAGGCTGCAGTTTCGTGACAACAATCTTGTTTATATACTAAAGACGTGGAACATTTGTCAATGGATTTTTCTCTGAGATTGCCAAGAGTATTTCGCCACCTTTTCGTGCAGGCCATTCGCTCCTATGGTACAGTGGCTCAACTCAGGTCACTCAATATTATTGGTTAAGAAAAGGGATAAAGGGAGCATTGTCGGTCGGCGGGCGGTGCCCTCGATCGCATTATTGGTGTCGTTCTCCCGGTCTGGATGGGCGAAGCGAAATTGATTTTGAGACATTGGGGAAGAAAACCATGCATACACACAAATTGCACGTCGCCTTATTGGCAGGTGGGACCTCGGGGGAGCGGGAGGTTTCTCTGAACGGTGCTGCCGGGGTTGAAAAGGCTCTCGATCCGGAGAAATTTCTGGTGCGTCGCTATGATCCGGCGACTGATTTGGCCCGCCTTGCCACCGATGCCCCGGAGATAGATTTTGCCTTTATTCTCCTGCACGGCCTCCATGGTGAGGACGGCACAATGCAGGGTTTTCTTGATTTGCTGGGAGTCCCTTATCAGGGTTCGGGGGTATTAGGCAGTGCCATCGCCATGGACAAACATTTGGCCAAGGAGCTGTATCGTTTGAACGGCTTGCCGGTTGCCGACTGGCGAATAGTCGGCAACGATGCTCGGATAAGTGGTGCGGAGGCGGTCGAGATTTTCGGCCTGCCGGTAGTTATCAAACCGGTTCATGAGGGCTCTAGCCTCGGCCTCACCCTGGCCAGGTCGGAGGAGCAACTTCTGCAAGGTATCGAACGCGCCCTGCGCCACGATAGCCAGGTGATGGTGGAGAAATATATCAAAGGTCGGGAACTGACCGTAGGCGTCTTCGGAAACCGCGATCTTACGGCCCTGCCGGTAATCGAGGTCGTTCCCGGGCCTGGGTTTGATTTTTTTGATTATGACGCCAAGTATAAAGAAGGCGCCACAGAGGAGATTTGTCCGGCAAGGATCAACGAGAGGATCACCGCCCGGGCTCAGCAGTATGGCCTTGCCGCCCATCGGGCCCTGCGCCTGCGAGGCTATTCCAGGACCGACATGATTCTCGAACCGAGCGGTGCACTGATCCTCCTTGAGACCAACACCATTCCGGGCATGACCGCCACCAGTCTCATGCCCCGGGCGGCGGCGACCCATGGGCTCCCTTTTTCGCAGTTTCTTGAGATACTCATCGAACTCGGCATGGAAGGACGGGCGAAAAAGTAACCGGCGATTGTCGCAGTTCCTTAACAGACGATACGCTCGGGGGCGTTAAAGACATTCAATCGCTCCGGTCTGGCGTAGGCGATGAGCGTTGCCCCGGCCCGCCTTGCAATGGCCAGACCGAGAGAGGAGGGTGCCGTTCGCGACATGATGATCGGTATGCCGATGCGGGCGCATTTCAGAACCATATCCGAGGTGAGCCGCCCGGTCGTGTAAATGGCCGATCTCGGGCTGGCTCGACGCAGGAGAATGGCCCCCAAAACCTTGTCGACGGCGTTGTGTCGGCCCACATCCTCAAAGAACACCTGAAGCCGGCCGTCCTGCCATAAGCCGCAGCCGTGGACGCAGTGGGTTTGCGGCCCGAGGGGTGAACTCTGCAGAGTCTGGCGGATAAAGGCCCCGATCTCCGGAAAGGTGATGGTGCATTCCTGCAGGGGTTCGAATGCTCCGTCGAGCATTTCCTTGGAAATCTTGCCGGTGCCGCCGCAGCCGGAGGTGATGATTACTTCCTTGGGTTCGGTATTTTCGACATCGGCATACACGGCGATACGGCCCTCTGGACAGACTATGATCTCTTTGATCTCTTCCGGCGTCTTGATATATCCCTGGCCGAAGAGAAAGCCGGCGCCGAATTCCTCAAGACCGATAGGCAGAACCATTGAAGATCCGATGGTTTCGTCGTTGAGAGCGATACTGTATGGGGTTTCGATGGCCAGGTGCTCTTCTTGTTCGCTTACCCCTTCGGGGGTGATAATCGTTGAAGTCTGGGTGAGGGTGAGTCGGGTGCTGAGTGGATGCGAAGTGTTCATTATTTGTCTAATGGTTATTGCTGGGGGATAAGAGGTCAGGTGAAAAACCGAGGCTCTGCGTATTCTCCGGGAGTTATATCAGGTTCGCCGATACTGCTCAACAGGGAACATGGTTGGATGAAAAAGATATGGTCTTCAAGGTCGCAATACGATATGAAGGAAGGTATGATTGTTAGAATATTGCTGCTGCTGTGCACTTTTCTCGCTCCTTGGTTGGAGATGACTGCGGCAATGGCCGCCGAGAGTTCCCGGCCACTCGTTCTCGGTCAGTCAGCCGCTCTCAGTGGTCCTGCCCAAAATCTCGGGCTTGAGATGCGGGCAGGACTGTTGGCGGCATTTTCCCTGATCAATGACCATGGTGGTATTAAAGGCAGGGAAGTGGTTCTGCTCAGTCGGGATGACGGCTATGAGCCGGATAAAGCTGTGAGAAACACCAAGGCCCTAATTTCTGACGATCAGGTGTTTGCCCTCATCGGCGCGGTTGGGACGCCTACCGCCAAAGCGGTGGTACCCATCATCAACGAAGCTCGAATTCCCTTCTTCGGACCCTTTACCGGTGCGGAAATTCTCCGTTCTCCTTTCCAACCCTATATTATCAATGTCCGCGCCAGCTATTATGAGGAGTTGGAAAAACTCGCCTCCTATCTGATCGACAACAAAAAAATTCGTCGCATTGCCTGCTTTTACCAAAACGACAGCTACGGGTACGATGGCCTGCGAGGTATTGAAATTGCTCTGGCTAAAAGAGGTATGAAGCTAGTGTCGCAGGGCAGCTATGAAAGAAATACGGTGGCTGTCATGGGTGCTTTGCAGGATATCTATGCGGTTAAACCTGAGGTTGTTGTTCTCGTTGGCGCCTATGCCGCTTGTGCAGAATTTATTAAGCTCAGTAAAAACAAGGTCGGCGGGAATATCCTGTTTTGCAATATCTCCTTTGTCGGTACCGAGAGCCTGCGAAAGGTGCTGGGCGGCTATGGCAGGGATGTAGTAGTTTCCCAGGTGGTTCCCAACCCAGATGACACCGATATCGACCTGATCAGGGAATACAAAGGAGCCATGGCCAAGTATCAGCATGACTCGCCGATAAGCTTTACTTCTCTTGAGGGCTATATCGGCGGCAAGTTGTTCGGCCAGATTGCTCGGGAGGTTGAGGGCGAACTGACCAGGGAAATGTTTATTACCACCATGGAGTCGGTAGGCAAATTCGACCTCGGTGGTCTGGTCCTGCAATTTGGGCCCAAGGATCACCAGGGTATGGATGCCGTTTACCTCACCCGAATATATCCGGCAGTGCGCAAGCTCGAGGCTGAGCAATGAATTCCCTATCTGCCACAATTGAATTATGAGGGATATGTTTAATAAGATCACCCTTTCTTCTGCGCCCTTCTATGCGTCGCTTGTGGTAATCACCTCGCTTGCCACTTTTATCGGCAGTTTTTGGGCTGTCAATGAATATCAGTCATACCAGGAAAGCGTTGAAATTATAAAATATAATTATAATCACCAGTACGAGAGTCGCCTGAAAGAAGAGCTGGGAAAGGTTGTTGAACTGATAAACCATCTGCAGTTGCAGAACGATCTGCAGGTCGAGCATGATATCCGCGAAAGGGTGCAAGCGGCATACACCATCGCCTCCCACAATTATCAACTCTATAAAGATGAAAAGAGCCCGGATGAATTGCGCTCCATGGTCATTGAACTGCTGCGGCCGATGCGCTGGAATAACGGCCGGGGATACTATTTCCTCGGCAGGGTCAACGACGGAGTTATGGATCTTTTTGCCGACGAGCCTTTTTTCGAAGGGAAGTCGGCAGCCGAGCTTCAAAAGCTCATCGGGCAAGATGTAGTCGGTGATATTATTTCCATCGTCCGAGATAAAGAAGCCGGACTGTTTAGCTATAATCTGACAAAACCGATGTTGAGTGAAGAGGAATTGTCAAAGATATCATTTGTTAAATATTTTCAACCGCTTGACTGGTTTATCGGGGCTGGAATCTACAGTAATGACCTGGAAGTGATTCTCCAGCGCGAGGTACTGGCAAGGATCGAAAACATTCGTTTCGGAGCCGATGGCGAGGTTTTCTGCCTGCGTGCCGACGGCACCATCATCAGCAATCAGGATGAACGGCTGATTGGACGCTCGGTGCGGGATCTCGTCGATCGTAACGGTTTGGAATACGGGAATGCCTTCCTCGAGGCCGGATTGAAAAATGAGCGATCAGGCTATGTCCATTATTCACACGCCGATACTGCCGGTGGGGTTGTCCATCAAAAGCTAGCTTTTGTCGCCGGGTATCAGAAATGGGGCTGGGTGGTCGGGACATCGATGTTCATGGATGGCATGGAGCAGGCGATAGCTATTGAAACCGAGACCTATCAGAGAATCGCCTTTAAAAATGTTTTGACCTTTATTGTCCTTTTTGCCATTGCCGTTGTTTTTCTTTTGGCAAGCACCTTTTATTTTTCCTTGAAGATCAAACAGGGTATTAATCTTTTCACCAATTTTTTTCAGAAAGCCGCTGATTCAAATGTGAAAATCGATAACAAAAACCTCACCTTTCGGGAATTCGAGGATCTCGGTCGGCTGGCCAATCGGATGGTCGAATACCGCATTAATAATGAAATTCTTCTGCACCGTGACGAGTTGCGTCTCGACTCCCTGCTGCAGTTGGGGATGTTTGAAAAACATTCTCTCCAAGATAAATATTTTTTTATTCTGCAGAGGATTATCCAAATCACCAGGAGCGAGGAAGGCTTTTTGGCCCTGGTTGACCCGGACCAGACCCATGTCTCTCTCTGCTCGCACATTGATAAGAACGATCAGGACCGGCAGCGGACAGATGTTCTCGATATGCCCATACCCATTAAGCAAGCAGGTCTACCCGGCAGAGCAGTGATAGGCAAGATCGCGGTCATTGACAACGACTTCTCGGCTGCCGGCGCCGGAGCCGGCAGCAGCTATCCTTACTTGAGTACAGTGACTCGGCATCTTTATGTGCCCATTTTCGACGATGGCAAGATTGTGGTGGTCGCCGGGGTGTGCAATAGTCGGGAAAATTATGATAATTCCGATATAAGGCAGGTGACCATGCTTCTTGAAGGCTTGTGGCTGCATGTCCTCAAAAAATCGGCCGAAGAGGAGCTTGCCCGGTTGGAGCGGCAGATTATTGCCGTCAGCGAGGAAGAGCGCAGCAAAATTGGTCGCGACCTGCATGATGATCTCGGTTCCCATCTCACCGGCGTGGAACTGCTCAGTAAGGCCCTGCAGCAGCAGCTTCGGGAGGAGGCTCCGGAAAGGGCCGAGCAGCTGGGGACGATCCGCAATCTGATCCGCGATGCCATTGAAAAGACCCGTCGCCTGTCGCAGGGCTTGTATCCGGTGCATGTGATTGAATACGGTTTGGAGGCTGCCATCGAAGAATTGGTCGCCGAGGTGAAAAAGATGTTTAAGGTGAATTTTGATTTGTCCTGGCACGACGCAGGGCATAGCCTCGGCAAGAACACCGCCACCCATTTGCACTACATCATTCGGGAGGCGGTTTTTAACGCGGCACGGCATGGTAAACCGACCAATATCGGGGTCTATATGGTGCAGGATGAAAGCGGCTTCTCGGTAAAAATCGTCGACGACGGCAGAGGTTTTGCCGGAACACCGGCGGCGACGGGGATGGGCTTTCATACCATGAAGTACCGGGCCAAGGCCATAGGGGCGACGCTGGCCATCAGTTCCGGAGAAAAGAGCGGGACCATAATCTCGGTTACCGGTGAGGGGTTGGAATGAAAGCTAGGGTAATAATTGTTGATGATCATCCCATCTTCCGCATGGGAATGGCCGAACTTCTCAATCAGGAAGATGATTTTATCGTCTGCGGCCTGGCCGAAGATATTGCCGGGGCCAGGAAGATCATCCAGCAGCATTCGCCAGATCTGGCGATCATCGACATCACCCTGGCCGGGGAAAATGGCCTCGATTTGGTGAAAGAGCTTTCCAGCGCAAAAAACCCCTTACCGATTCTCGTCCTTTCCATGCATGATGAGCAGGTGTGGGCGGAAAGAGCCATTCGTGCCGGGGCGCGCGGCTACATCATGAAAAAAGAGGCCAGCGAAAAGGTGATTTTCGCCCTGCGCAACATTCTTGGCGGGAAAATCCATGTCAGTGCCAATATCATGGAGCGGCTGCTCGATCGCTTCCAGTTGAAACCGGATGTGTCCACAGCCCCGACGGTAGATCTGCTCACCGATCGGGAACTTGAGGTCTTCAGGTTGATCGGGGCAGGGCTGTCTACCAGGGAGATTGCCGAGCGGATGAATCTTGGTGTCAAAACCATCGGAACCTATCGTGACCGGGTGAAACAGAAACTCGGCGTCAAAACGGCGGTGGAACTCATCCGTCGCGCGGTTCTCTGGACCGAGCAGGAGTTTTTTGACTCTGACGGTGATTGAGATGGAGGCTGTTGCCTCAGATTATTTGTGAGTTTTGTCCTTTTTAATTTTCCAGAGGAGTGTATGGCATCAATTATTACCTTTATCGGTTGGCACGACAGCGGCAAAACCACACTTGCCACACAGGTTGTCAGTGAGCTCACAAAACTATGCTACCGGGTTGCCGTTATCAAATCGACAAGCGATGCGGGGATTCAATTCGATACCCCCGGAACCGATACCTATAAACACAAGGCTGCCGGAGCGGAAAGCGTCATGCTCGTCGCCCCGGATCAGATGGTGCTGCAGACCAGGAACTGTGATCTGTCTCTTAGAACTTTGGCGCATAGGTACTTTCCCGATGTCGATCTGGTCATTGGCGAAGGCTTTAAGACGGCAAAAAGAATACCGAAGATAGAGGTCTTCAGAAACCGTGATCAGTCATTGCGTGAGGAGGTTCAAGGGGTCGTTGCTGTCGCTACCGATCTTGCCGGCGTGACCGGGGAATATGTCTTTCGCCTGGATGCGGCCCGGGATATTGCCCTCTTTATTGAAAAGCGGTATTTGCGCAGTAAAGGGCGGACGGAAAATACCACCTTGTTGGTCAACGGGGAAAAAATTCCGTTGAAGGATTTCATTCAAGAGGCTCTGGCCGGAACCGTTCAGGGTTTTGTTAAAACCTTAAAGCTCAATAAAGATATAAAAGAAATTGAGCTGAGAATAAAGCTTGGGGAGTGAAGGGCGGTGGAGCCTTACCACAACGGCTTGCAGAAACTGTCGCCGTTATCAACGAACCCAAGCATTGGGTTATCCTACCCCCTGCGGAATCGCCATAAGCAAAAACTTCCGCAAATTCTTGCAGTGCCGAACAAGCAGCACTGCCACAAAAGTCGTTTTGCTACCGAATTTCCATATACTTTTCCCGATAGCTGTGCAGCTCGTCCGGAGGTAAATAGAGGAACAGCTGGCAATGAGTATGAAAATTAAAAGCGGCTTTGAAAATAGGGCTCAAGCACCGTTGGCAGGCGAATGGTGCCGTCCGCCTGTTGGTAATTCTCAAGAATTGCCAGCAATGTTCGACCAACTGCCAGGCCCGAGCCGTTGAGAGTATGCACCAGTTTACTCTTTTTTTGGCCTTCCGGACGGTATCTGATGCCGCCACGTCGTGCCTGGAAATCGAGGAAATTGGAACAGGAGGATATCTCCCGGTAGGTATTTTGGCCCGGCAACCACACCTCAATATCATAGGTTTTGGTGGCGGAAAAGCCGAGATCGCCGCTGCACAGTGCGACCACCCGGTAGTGCAGACCGAGAAGCTGAAGAACCGTCTCAGCATCGGCAAGCAAGGCCTCAAGTTCCTGATCCGAGGTCTCAGGAGTTGTGAATTTTACCAGCTCGACCTTGTCGAACTGGTGCTGCCTGATCAGTCCGCGGGTGTCTCGGCCATGGCTTCCGGCTTCCGATCTGAAGCAGGGGGTGTAGGCGGTGTATTTGATCGGCAGGTCCGACTCGCTCAGGGTTTCATCGCGGTGGATATTGGTTACCGGTACTTCGGCGGTGGGGATGAGGAACAGGTCCCAACCCTCAATTTTAAAAAGATCGTCAGCAAATTTGGGCAGTTGTCCGGTAGCGGTCATGGTCGGGGTGTTGACCAGAAACGGAGGGAGTATTTCGGTGTAGCCGTGCCGCTGGGTGTGCAGGTCGAGCATGAAATTAATGAGCGCCCTTTCCAGCCTGGAGGCAAAGCCTTTTAAGAGGGCAAAGCGTGCACCTGAGAGCTTGGCTGCCCTCTCGAAATCGATGATATTCAGTGCTTCACCTAGTTCCCAATGGGTCTTTGCCGGAAAGGCAAGGGTCGGTTTTTCGCCCCATTTCCTGATCTCAAGATTGTCCGCGTCGTTCTGACCTACCGGGACACTGTCGTGGCAGAGATTGGGAATGTTCATGACGATTTTCTGCAACGCTTCTTCGATCTTCGTCAGTTCACCGTCGAGCTCTTTAATGCGCTGGTTGGTGTCGCGCATTTCCAGGATCAGCGACTCGACTATTTGCTGGTCGTCGGTCGACCCTTTTTTCAGCCGGGCAACATCCTCAGAAACTCTGTTACGTTTGTTTTTCAGCCCTTCTCCTTCAGAGAGGATGACCAGCCTTTTTTTATCAATGGCGGCAAAATCGTCGAGCAGGGTTGCTGCCATCCCGCGGCGGATCGATTTTTCTTTCACCAGGGCAAGGTTTTCGCGAATGAATCGTAGTTCCAGCATAATTATTTATCTGTTTAATTTGAGTGGTTAAAAACGTTTGAATAGTGTTTAGCATGGCTGATTGGGGAAAGCAACTTCTATCAAATTGCTTTTTTATCATGCTTCTGCTACCGTGTCGGGCAGACTTGAGGGGGCCGAACGGCACCCTCCTGAGGCCGATGCATCGATGCCCGACGGTAACGAAAAAAAGGTATGTTTCCGGCGGATTGGCGATTGTTGTCGGTGTGGTCCGACTGGTTTTTATATGTATAACCAAGGTCGCTATGCAGCGGTTTAATCCTGTAGCCTGAACATTCTCCTATGGCCAACCATCAAAAAATTGTCTCTTTTATCTCCGAATTACGTAAATCGATACGCAACCTGGGGTTGTGCCTCGGCCTGACGACCTTGACGATTTTTTTCCTGGCGCCGCAGCTGTTGCAGTTTGTGCAGAGCCATCTTGATGACACCAAGCTCTACTTCTTCACCGTTGCCGGACCTTTTCTGGCCCATGCTACACTGGCATTTTTTGCGGCTCTTTATGCCCTGATGCCCTGGTTTACCGTTGTCCTCTGGCGAGCTTTGGGTAAACCCTTTGGCGTTTCAAGGGGGCAGTTGTTTTTCTTTATCTTTTTTACCTGCCTGCTGTTTTATGCTGGAACGTCATTTTGCTTTTTTATTACCTTGCCATTCGGAATCCAATTTCTTCTCAGTTTCAGTTCTGAAGAATTGAAACCGGTGATTTCCGTCAGCCAATTTGTCAACTTCATTACAATCTTTATATTGGCCTTTGGAGTAATCTTTGAATTGCCGATTTTTATGGTGTTTCTCGCCAGAGTAGGTGTATTCAAGCGGCGATTTTATGAAAAGAATCGCCGCTATGCCATTCTGCTCATCGCAATCGTTGCAGCAGCACTGACGCCGACCCCGGATGTTTTTAATATGGCACTTATGGGAGTGCCATTATATCTTCTGTACGAATCGGGAATTATCATTCTATGGGTGTTGGGAATAGGCAAAGAAGAGGCAAATATTGTCCAATGATAACTTGGTTATTGCAATGCCGGGAACACTCCTCATTGTTCTGCCTTACTAAAACTCGACTAATTGGAAGCCGGCTGCCCGGAGCATTGCTGCGGTAACGCCGATCTTCCCGCTTACCGCGCAGGAAGGGCTTCGCGCCTTGAGATAGACGGCACGGACATTCTGCGCCCGGGCAAGATACAGTACCTGCTCACCACCCCGGATGAAATTGTCGGTCAGATCAGTGCCCGATTTTGTAAGTACTCTGGCTGTTCCGGCCAGGACATCGGTGCCGTCACCGCCGCAGATGTCGGCGGCCTCCCTGGGGGTTGGCAGGCCGCCCAGTTGCTCCGGACAGACTGGGATCCAGAAAGTTTTTTGAAGTTTGCCGATACACGCTGGATTTTCAAGGGTTTTGCCGTCATAGCGGGTACAAAGACCGACAAGGCAGGCACTGACAAGACAGGTAGGAAATGAGCTGGGCATCGTCTATAAAAGGATAGGTATGGTTTTTACAAGGAAAAGGCCGAGACCGAAAAAAAAACTTTCTCCCATTCAGGAAAGCCGAAAATTGAAAATCGCTATCTTTCTGGTGGTGTTGGCCGTCCTGTGGGGGATCTTTTCGCCCGGATCAGGGCTTTTTGCCATTTGGAGAAAAAATTCAGAACTCAAAAGTATCCAGCAACAAAATGTTATGCTTGAAGAGGATAATATCCAGCTGCAAAAAGGAATCGATAAACTGCAGAACGATCCTGCCCATCTTGAGGAGGTTGCCAGGCGGGAATACAACCTTCTGAAGAAAAACGAACGGGTATTTGAGTTTGCACCCAAAAAATCGGCCAAGGAAAAGTAGATCTTTGCTGCGGGCTCCGACGGAGCCCGTCCTTAAGCGGCTCAGGAAAATCCGGATTTGTTGCCGCAGCCTGTCGGTCCACCGACCGGCTGGCTTGTGCCGGAACCTCGCCTGAAGCTTCCGGACGACATGATCTTGTTCACTTTGTCGCTTTGACAGTAGCGGCACTGCACGCTTTCCTCCTTGGTGCAGGAGGTGGTGAGGATCTCAAAAATGCGGTCACATACAGAGCACTTATATTCGTAAATCGGCATTGGAAATTCTCCTTGGTATGAAGCAGCAAAGCATATAAAAAACGGTTGTGATTTTTCTCCAACCTCGTCGGGAAACCTTATTACATCTTGCCTCTTGTCAGTATTCGTGATTATTATAACCGATTGCTACGACTTTAATCATAAGAAAGTGAAGATCAAATGACCAAGAGGTTGGACACCATGCCAAAACAGACCGCAGTAAGGGTATGCACCATAATGATGTGTTTGGGGTTGATGTTGTCGTCCGGGTGTGTCAATTTCATGAAGCCGGAAATGGGTGCCGTGGCCCGCAAAGAGGCTCGTATCAGTCTGGCCCATGATATTCCTGCCGGAAAATATGAAACCGGAGATCTGCGTCTCACCTACACTCTGGCCCTAAAAGACGATGTTTGCACTCTTGCCGGTAAAATCGTCTTTGATAGGAGTCTCACCGATTCATTCCAAGTAATCACCAAGTTTTTTTTGTATTTGAGCTATCTTGACGATGCAGGAAAAGTAATTGAAACGGTTGATATTTCTCCAGTAATACCTACATTTGGTATGGTTCCGGAAAGTCTGCCGGTTACATTGTCTCACGTCCGGCCTCCCGGCAGCAAGGCGTTCGCCTTCCATTATTTTGGTGGGTTCAGGTCCAATCAGCGGGATGCAAGCGGAGATTGGGACATTTACCACTTTCCGTTTAATTGAATAATGGCAATCAGTTCCCAAGCCTATGGTCATAAATAAGACCCATTTTCTCACCGGCTTGCAATCCCTGCTGCGCTATCACCAGGCAACCGGAATAGACCGGTATCCGAAGGGGGCCGAGAGTGAAGCCTTTCTTTGCTTTCAGCCGTTGCCCTCGGGAGCGCTAAGGGCAACGAGCCGGACAGAGAAGACGACGCACGAGCCGGCGTTGCGTGGGCGAAGGAGCAAATCGCCTGAAAAATCGCCGTTGCGCCTTCCCGACATTGCCGAGGAGGTGGCTACCTGCCACGCCTGCGACCTGCATAAACAGCGGCTCTATCCGGTGGCTGGCCGCGGTCCCGAGAAGGTTCGCCTGCTGCTTGTAGGAGACTGGCTGGCGAGCGACGAACAAGGACAGCTGCCGCCGGACCAACTTTTTGGCGTCGAACAGGATCAGATGCTTGCCAGAATGCTTGCTGCAATCCACCTGCCGCCCAACTCGGTGTTTATCACCAATGTCATCAAATGCGCGGTTCCTGCCACTTGTCAACCCCAGGCCAACCATGTGCAGAGCTGTGTCTCGTTTTTACGCCGACAGATTACCGTGTTGATGCCTGAAATCATTTGCACCATGGGGATGGTTGCCGCCCGTGCAACCCTGGAAAAGTCCCTGCCTTTATCGCGTCTTCGGGGCAGATTGCATGAATACGAGGTGAGCTGCGATGTGAAGATTCCGGTTGTTGCCACCTATCACCCCACCTATTTATTGCAGAATCCCGAAATGAAAACGGCGACCTGGAGCGATTTACAAATGCTTGCCAGAGAACTTCGGCAAAAGACTTAAAAGCTCATGGTCAACTGATTACTGATCATGATAATGCTTTCGACGTTGGTATAGCTGCTCCGATCATGAAAGAGAGTTCCGGTATCCATGTAGCCGAAATGCAGCTCAAATGAGAGGTTGTTGAGCAGTTTATAAATCACCCCGAGATTAGCTTCCCAGCTTGATTCGTTCTCGTAGTTGAGCGAATCGGGCGCCAAAAGATTGCGAGTAACACCGATGGCGCCTTGGAGGGAGATTTTTTGGGTAGCATCAAATGTGGCGGAAAGGGCTACAACACTGGGATTGGCAGCGGATGGCAATGCTTCACCCAGAGAAACCTTGCCGACATGTTCACTATTGAGAATGTCAGAGGCAGCGTTGGTAATAAAGAGTGGTTTAAAATCAGTTATATAGCGGGAAGTCCCAGTGTCCTGGCTATCCAAGATGGCACCAAGATTATAAGAGGTTACTTTATAAGCACTGTGAGTGGCTTTCCCTTCTGCATATGCCGGACAATTGTGGCACAAGAACACCGATATAGCAAGTATGGAGAAAGTAAACTTCGTCATTTTTAATCAGCTGGAAGGTGTGTGTTGGGGAACCTTGCCGGTATTTAGGGCCGCTAAGGAATTGTGTAAAGTTCAAAAATCTATACCTATATATTTCATCGCGGGTAACGAAAAGTCAAGATAAAAGTATTCGCGAACAACATTTTTCGTGCCCGCCGCATGCTTATAAGCGGAATGCTGAATAGGCGCTTTTACAGAAGAGGGCAACCGAAGAATGCCAAGCAAGGCGCGGAAATCTACAAAGATAACCACCATTTTGATACATGGCTTGCTTGTGCCGAAGATTTGCGATATTGTGCCAAAGATTTGCGATATAAAAATGCAAGCTCTGGTGCGTCCAAAGTGCTGGTGAAACTGGTTGTAAGCGAATAATACTGGGAGATGTCATGCGAAAGAAAGGGATGGTGTTGGTTTTTCTATGCTTTTTTATGCTCAGTTCGACTGTGGTATATGGCAAGGACGGCAATGCGAATTATCGACTGGTATTTTCCACATTTGACATAAGCTCGGCCGGCAATTACGCCTACCTACGCGATGGAATCAAGAGCATGCTGGCCAGTCGCCTAGCGGCTACGGACCGGGTAATAGTACTGGATCGCACCTTCAGCGAAAAGGAACTGATCTCTTTAAAAAATAGGCAACCGGCAATTTTGGGAGGCTCGGAAATGCTTGCCGCCGATTATCTCGTTACCGGATCGCTCTATGGCCTCAAGACCGGAATGAATATCCAGGTTGTTCTCTATCCATTTACCGCAGACAAGGAAATATTGCATTTCGAGGCAATTGTCAAAAACCCGGAGAACATGATCATCGATGTCGAAAAGCTGTCGGCTGAAATTGCTCAGTCGGCCTTCGGTTACCAAGCCGTTGATCCGGCAACGGCGAAGACCCCGGCTGAGGGGGGAGGTAGTTCCGGTTTTATCACTGTTCATCCCGAGGCTGCCTATAAAAAAAGTGTGCATAGCGGTGTTGTGGTGGGTGCGGCCGGAAGCAGTGTGCAGGTAATTGCCGGAGGAGGAAAAAGGAGCCTCACTCTTGCCAAAGAGATCCGGGCTTTTGCGGTGGGCGATGTAGATGGAGATGCTTTGGACGAGATCGTTGTTTTAGTCGGCAACAGCCTTGAGATGTATAAGATCGATGGGAAAAAGATCACCAAGGTGGCAACTGCAAGTTTGCCGCCGGCAATTGAATGCCATGCTATCAATATGGCCGATCTCGACCACAGTGGCCGGATGAAGATATATATAAGCAGCACCGAAGGGTTGAATATCTCTTCTCTTATAGTCGACTGGGATAAGGGCAAAGGTTTTCGAGTAGTTACCGAAAATATTCCCTGGTACATCCGCCCTGTTCTCGTTCCAGGCAAAGGCTGGCGCCTTGCCGGACAAAAAAGGGGAGCGGGAAAAACCGAACTGGTTAAAGCGGGTATATATCTGCTTGATCTGAGTGGCGGGACTGTCCCCAGTGCGGGCGAACGACTGCCCCTGCCGGATGGGGTAAATCTCTTTGATTTTGTGTTCGCCGATCTTGATGGCGATGGAGCCCCGGAAACGGTGGCCATTGACAAGAAGGAGCGGCTGCAGGTTTTTAACCGGGCCAATGAATTGTTATGGGTGAGCAAAAAGTCTTTCGGGGGAAGCCTGATCTATCTCGGACCAAGCAGAGCAGGGGCGGTAAATCAGCAAGATCGGAGAAACTTCACCCTTGATGAGGATACGCAACGAGAATTAATCTTTGTGCCGGGCAGGCTTGTTGTCGCCGATGTCGATAATGATGGCCGTCAGGAGATTGTTGTTAATGAAAACACCCTATCCTCCCTGAGTATTTCTGATAAATTGCGCATATATAACGACGGGGTGATTGTCGGATTGGCTTGGGATGGTAGCGCCTTGAACGAGGCCTGGCGGACCGGGACTTTCAGGGGATACATTGCCGGTTTTGGTTTCTCGGTGTTGGCTAAACCTGGTGAAGCCGGACAAAACACCAAAACAGCCGGCAAGAAAATGGAGGTTGGTCTATATGTAGGGCATCTTCCGCGCAGCGGCACATTTGTCGGCCTTCTACCCGGTACGGGAGAAACCCAACTTACGGCCTATGATCTGCAGTTTTCCTCCGGAAAAGCGAAGTGATAAAAACACATTACTGGAGTATAAAAAATTATACCCTCAGGTAAAAAAATCTTGACAAAGGAATTCGCCAAGTATAACATCAAGGCATAGCTAAGTGTCTTTGCCGGTTTTCTTCCTGGGAAGGAAGGGTACAGCTGGTGGTCAGCTTGTAGAGCCGGGTAAAGGGAAAGTGGCTCCTCGTAAGAGGGGTGAAAACCTAATCAGGAGAAATAGAAAATGAAAAAAATAATTGCTTCAGCTGTAGGTCTCATGCTCGTTGGCGGTGTTGCAGCAACGACCGCTTCCGCAGCGATTGAGAATCAGTTCGGTGGATACTGGCGTACCCGTTTTACCTATGAAGATAATTTCTCAGGTACAGATACCGCTAGTAAGGAATACGTCGATACCCGTACCCGTTTGTTCTACACTGCCAAGTTCAGTGATGATTTCAAATTCGTCAATAAATTTGAATTCAACACCGGTTGGGGTGATACTACCAAAACTCAAACAGTGACTGTTAAGAATGCCGACGGTACAAGCACAAAATATAACGTCACTAGCGCAGGCCTCGGAGCCGGTGGTGATCTCGGTGCTGACGGCAAGGGCAACTGGAGGGTTAAAAACTCCTATGCTGATTTCAACATGGGCCCCATGGTTAACGCCAAGGTCGGTATCCAAGGTGCGACAATTGCCCGTGGCTTCATCTTCGATGACGATTTCGCAGGCGTGATGCTTACCGGTAAATTTGGTCAAGTGAGTGCAATAGGTGCTTGGCTTAATTTGTCCAATGAGGATGTCGTTGCTATTGATCAGTCCACTTTTGCAGGCCTGGATCAGAATATTTTTGCGGCATTGGTACCCGTGAAGATTAATGATGGCATGAGTGTTACCCCGTACTTCGTTTACCACAAAATTTCAAACAATGAAGCGTTCCTGGTCACGCAGGATGCTGATAACTGGTATCTCGGTGCCGATGCCGACTTGAAATTCGGTACGGTTTCCGTTTGGGGTACCGCTATCTACAACGGCGGGAAAATTAATGATGTTGACAACAAAGGATACCTGGGTGCCGTTGGTGCTGATGCCGGTATAGTTCATGGCCAGTTCTTCTACGCCAGTGGCGATGACGGCAAAGATGCCGCAGAGAATGACGCCTTCGTGTCCGCTCCCGGCAGATTCTACTACTGGTCTGAGATCATGGGCTTAGGCATATTTGATAATAGTGCCTCTAACGGATCACCTGCTGACGGTATCAGCAACGTCTGGGCCGGCAACGCCGGTGTGACCTTCAAGCCGATGGATAAATTGAAACTCACCGGTGATGTATGGTACGCCTCCCTCGCTGAGGACAATAAAGCCGGCGATAAAGAGCTGGGCTGGGAGTTAGATGGTGTCGCCAGCTATAGCATCTATGACAACCTGACCGCTGATGCTGTATTCGCCTATTTGTTCTCCGGTGATGCAACAGGTAAAGAAGATGTCATGGAAGGCGGCGTGCGTTTGTCCCTGAAGTTCTAATTACCGACAAGCATACGGCTTAAAGTAATTACGTTGTGCAAGCCCGGTGGAGAATATCTCCGCCGGGCTTTTTTTGTTTATAGTACGGTAAAGAGCAGCCAGCACAGCGCCGCCGCCGAAGTTAACGCTTGATTTAGAAATGGATTAACATGCAAAAAAAGCATGAGTGTTGGCTCATTCTCGCCATGGTGATGACCGGAGTCTTCCTTTCCACCATGGACAGCGGCATGCTCAACGTTGCCTTGCCGACCATCATGCGTTCTTTCGGTCTCAGTTTTGAACATGCTGAATTTATCGTAACATTCTACCTCCTGACGATAACCGTCACCCTGGTTTTTTGGGGGCGTTTCGCCGACAGATGGGGGCGAGGTACTATTTATCTGACTGGTATGCTGCTGTTTTCTCTAGGTTCTCTGGCTTGTTATTTTGCACCGAGTTACCCTGTCTTACTGGTAAGCCGCTTTTTCCAGGCCTTGGGGGCATCAATGATGATGTCATCCGGCCCGGCCCTCATAAAAATGGTTTTCCCCGCCGACCATCTTGGTCGCAGTCTTGGGCTTGTCGGGATTGCCACCGCCTGCGGCCTCCTCAGCGGGCCTTTTATCAGCGGAATAATGCTCAGTATGTTTTCCTGGCGGGCTATTTTTCTGGTCAGTTTGCCGGTCAGCGTCACGGTCTTGCTTCTTGGGCGGTTTTTTATCCTCCACCGCTTGCCGCCGGCAGGCTCAAGGGCGCTCTTTGCCTTTGATTGGCTTGGCAGCTGCTGCTGGGTTACCATCGTTGTTCTCGGTTTGTCGCTTTTCCACAACCTTGAGCGATTTTTCTCTCTTTATCATAGTGTTACCTTTGCCCTTTTCGTTGCCTTAGTCATTGCTTTTATCCGGGTAGAGAAAAATGCGGCCAGCCCGATTCTGCCGATCGGTCTGTTGCGCAAAAGGTTCTATTGGGTGGCGGTGCTTACTGCGGCAATTTCCTTTGCGACCATGTTTACCGTCTTGGTGTTGGTGCCTTTCTACCTTGAATATGTGATCCGCTTACCGGTTGAGAAGGTCGGTCGAGTTATGATGGCGGTGCCGGCCACTCTGATTGTTCTTTCACCACTTTCCGGTTGGCTGTACGACAAGATCGGCGCCAGGTTTTTAACGACTGCGGGGCTCGGGCTCTGTTGCCTGGCGCTCCTTGGCCTTGCCACTCTTTCAGCCGACAGTTCCATGGCCGAGGTAACAGTCAAACTCGCCCTGCTGGGCGCCGGGCAATCGGTGTTTCTCTCGCCGAACAGCGCCTCGGTGCTTTCTCAAGTAAGTGAGGAATATGCTGGGATTACTGCGGGAATCCTGGCAACAGCCAGGAATTTCGGCATGGTTGCCGGGGCAACGCTTGCAGCCGCCCTGTTCTCTTGGTGGTTTACTTTCTATAGTGGTGGCGCGCAGTTGGCGGATTATACGCTCAGTGACCGCAATGCCTTCATCCTCGCACTCAAAACCACCTTTCTCATGTCGGCCTGTTTGGCTTTGCTGGGAGGAATTCTTTCAGTGCGTCGGGGCTGAAGGTGTTTTCGGCAGAGAAACCGTTGCCACAGTACCGGCGGCTGCTCCGTCCTGGATATTGAAATGTCCACCATGTCCCTGGATAATCTGCTCAACAAGGGCGAGGCCCAGACCGTTACCATAGGTTTTGGTTGTGAAGAAGGGGTCTTTAACATGGGGGAGGGCTTCAGCCGGTATCCCCGGGCCGGAATCGATCACCTGAATAGTTACCTGAGCATCGTCTTCTTGAGCGGTTATCTGCAGAGAGCCGCCGTTTGGCATGGCTTCGATACTGTTTTTGACCAGGTGTAAAAACACCTGGCGGATTTTGTTTTCATCGACGAAAAGAGATGGGCCGGCACCATCCAGATTGAGGGTGTATTCGATCTTGTTATGTTTCATCGTCATATAAAAAATCATCATACTTTTCCGAACGATCGAGAAAATCGGCCGACTCTCCAGGGCGAACTCCTTGTCCTCGACAAAGCTGAAAAGGTCTTCCAGTATATTTTCAATTTTATTGGCTTCTTGGGTAATAATGTTGAGAAAATTCGTGACATATTGATCGGTTACTTTTTTCGCTAGAAGCCGAGAGGTGCCGCCGATCGAGGTCAAAGGGTTTCTTATGGCGTGCAGCAGTTGCGCCGACATATGGCCGATTGCCGCTGTACGTTCCGCTTCGATCAGCAGATCCTTACTTTTTTCAAGCTCCTGGGTAACGATTTCCAATGCCTCTATTTTTTCAGTCATTGTTTCATAGAGTCGACTGTGCTCAATAGCAAGGCTTGCCTGACTGGCAAATATTTTCAGACCGCTGATATCCTCGTCGGTTATTGGTGCGTCGGTAATGAAGTTATCGACAATCATCACCCCCAGCGCTTTTCCCGGCGCATATAACGGCACTACAACAAAGGAAGATGCACCGAGAGTGCGGAGCAGGTCCTCGGGTACCCGGCATTTATCGGCTTTACCGTTTTGCACGTGAATGGATTCATTGGTGTGGCTGGCATGGATCAGTACATGGTCATGGTCATCGGGCGATATTCGCAGGGTTTTAATAATCAGGTTGACCGCCACATCGTCGTTGATCGATTTGCCCTGAATGTCTTCAAGAATATCGTCGAGCTGCAAACCTTTTTCTTTGATGGACCGCCACACTCGACCGGCTTCCTCCCGTGAAGAGGGGCCAATGGCAAGTTTCCCTTCAAGAAAACCGTTGCTTGTATTAAAGAGGGCGAGGAAGGCTCGATTGAATCGCAGACCGTCCTCGGAGGTAATACCGACCAAAATTGCCTGAAGGATGCCGCGCAATTCCACAGTGTTGAGGTAGGCTGTGTTCATCTTCAGGTTAAGATGGTGGAGAAAACGCATCCGCGTGTTGGTTTTCTGCAATTCTTGCTGAAAGATAAGACTGTTTATGGCGAGTCGTCTTTTTTGCAGCGTGCCTTGGACGGTGTGGATGAACTGCTTTATATTGACAGGTTTTATCAGGTAGTCATCGGCACCGAGGCGTAAGCAGTTGAGGGCGACCTGTATATCGGTTGTTCCCGTGACCATAATAATTCCAAGGTCGGGATGCGTCGGAGCAATATCTTCGAGGATCTCATTGCCATTTTGGTCGGGTAATTCGATGTCGAGGAGAACGAGAGCAATCTTTCGAGTGTTCAGAAGTTGATAAAATTCATAGGCATTGCCGGCCTTAACTACCGGGAAGCCCTGGCTGCCAAGGTAGTGGGACAGGAGAAGGAGTATCTCCGGCGAGTCATCAACAACGGCAATCACCTCATCGGGACCAAGAAGCTCAGAGGTCGGCAATGATGGCAGGGTGTGTTGTGCAAGGAGGATTTTGACCATAGGAGTTGCCGAAAAACACAGGTGCGTAGGTCTACAGAAATAATCGCCTGTTTTGTTGTAGCAAAATTAACTGTCTTCTGCAAAAGTTTTCGTTCGGATTATTCTTAAGGTACGTCGGCTACCTTTTGCAACCGCAAATAATGCCACTTTGAAAGCTTTTGCCCGGCACAGGTGAGAATCACATTACCCTGGTGGGGATTCTGTTGTATAGTGCGCCACTGATTTCGTAACGTAGGAGTAAGGCCGGCAATGATGGAACTTCATGACATATTTAAGGCGGGCGGGGCATTGTCTGCGGGCCTTGCGGGTTTTGAACCGCGCGAAGGGCAGCGGCACATGGCGGAAGCGGTTTCCTCCGTTTTACGCTCCGCAAGCGGCGAGGATATCGCTGAAGGATCGGCCAAGACAATCGTCGTCGAGGCCGAGACCGGTATCGGCAAGACCCTGGCGTACCTTGTCCCGGCAGTCTTGTCGGGAAAGAGGGTGGTGGTGTCTACCGCTACCCTTAATCTTCAAGATCAAATTATTGAAAAAGATATTCCACTGGTTGCCCGCATTCTCGGCCAGGATGTCCCGGCACTTTGTCTTAAGGGCCGGCAAAATTATCTGTGTCTGTATCGCTGGTACCAGTATCGGAGCAATCCGCAAATTTCTCTTTTTGCTGAGCCGTGGGTGGAAAGAATTGATACCTGGCTGCAGACTACGGCCACCGGCGACCGGGCTGAACTGGATTGGCTGGGCGAAAAATCGGCAATCTGGCCCAAGGTGTCCAGTCAAAGCAACCAGTGTTTTGGCGGGGACTGCCCTGAGTCGGCCGGATGTTTTATCAATCTCTTGCGCAAACAGGCTGGATCCTGCCGCTTGCTTATCGTCAATCACCACCTGCTCTTCTCCGACCTGGCCCTCAGGAAAAATGGGTTCGGTGAGGTGCTGCCGCGCTATGAAGCGGTGATTTTTGATGAGGCACATCATCTTGAAAATGTTGCCTCATCATTTTTCGGTAAAAGCTTCAGCCACTACCAGTTACTCGATCTGCTGGGTGACATAGAAAACCAGGCCCGGGCTGATCTTCCTCCTGCTTCCGCCGATCGCCTGTTGTCGATGCAAAGTGGCTTAAAGCTGCGAGCAGAAGCTTTTACGCAGGTCTTTCCCCCACATCTGGGGAGATTTCATCTTGAGCCGCTCATCGAAGAAATGAAGAGAGAGCGCTGGTGCGAGGAGGTTGAGCTGCTGTCGACCGGAATAGCAAGGCTTATTGATTGCTTAAAGGAGATGGATGGCAAGGGAGAAGGGTGGTTGCATCTTGCCGGAAGGGCGCACGATCTGAACTGTGTTCTCCGCGAGGTGGCTCTCTTGGGCGACGGCAAGAGTGAAAAATATGTGCATTGGTATGAGAAAAAGGAACGCTCCGTTGCCCTCTCCGCCACCCCCATCAAGATAGCCGAAGAACTTCGGGAGCATTTGTATGCCACGGTCAACTCCTGTGTTCTGACCTCGGCAACTCTTTCCTCCGGCGGCTCTTTTGCCTACATCAAAGAACGGCTGGGCTTGGATGATGCAGTAGAGTGCCGGCAATTCAAGTCGCCGTTTGACTATGCAAGCCGCACTCTCCTCTCTATTCCAGAAGTCGGATTTCCGGAACCGGCAGCCGAGGATTTCACAAAAAGTGTTTGTGCGCGCATTCGTGACATTTTAAGATTGAGTGAAGGGCGGGCCCTCATTCTTTGCACAAGCTATAAGGGCATGGACGCCCTCGCGGCATTTCTTGAAACCGAGCTTGATCATCCTCTTCTTGTCCAGGGAACGGCGTCGCGAAATTCGTTACTCAGGAGTTTTCGTGAAGAAACCCACTCGGTGCTTCTTGCGACGGCAAGTTTTTGGGAAGGAGTTGATGTTGTCGGCGAGGCGCTCAGTTGTGTTATAATTGATAAACTGCCTTTCGAGGTGCCCAGCGATCCGGTGATTCAGGCGCGGATTGCCCGCATCAAGGACGAAGGCGGCAACCCCTTTTTCGATTTTCAGGTGCCACGGGCGATACTGGCCCTGCGCCAGGGCGTCGGCCGATTGATGCGCTCGTCTGCCGATCGAGGGGTAATTGCCATTATGGATGTTCGTCTTTTTACCAAGGGCTATGGGCGCACATTCTTGAAGAGTTTGCCGGCCTCGCCGGTGTCACGGCAGTTGTCTGATGTTGCAGCTTTTTTTAAAAAAGAAAACGATACTGAGGAAGTTAAGCTGATATTATAAGAGAAGAACATGGTGCAGATGGAACCCTTTATTGCCGCGGTCAAGGTAGAGGCCGCAAAGATTGATGAATATATGCGCGCTGATCTTGCCCGTCTGCAACCGACGGTCGACGGTCTGCTGCAGGAGGTTCTCGACTATGGGCTCTTTAACGGCGGCAAAAGGGTGCGCCCCCTGCTGGTGGTCCTAGCCGCCCGACTCTGCGGTAACCGGGACGATGAGGTGTACCGACTGGGCTGCGCCTTTGAGTATCTGCACGCGGCAACCCTGTTCCACGACGATATCATCGACAACTCGGAGATGCGTCGCGGCAAGCAGTCGGTGCATAAAAAATTCGGCATCGTTGCCGCCATTCTCGCCGGCGATTTTCTCCATGCCCTGTCCATGGCAACCGTCGGCCGGCTGGCGGGCGGCCGGGGCCTGGAGGTCTTTTGCCATGCCACAACCGGCATGGTCGACGGCGAGTTCATGCAGCTCCGTAATGCCACCAAGCACAATCTCTCCGAGCTGGACTATTATAACGCCATCATGATGAAGACCGGCCTGCTCATCGCCGCCGCCTGCGAAGTGGGAGCGATCTATGGCGGCGGCACAGCGGTGCAGGCCAAGGCGCTGCGCGACTACGGCGTCAATCTCGGCTGCGCCTATCAGATCGTCGACGATCTCCTCGACTACCTGGGCGATCCGGCGAAAACCGGCAAGGCGGTCGGCAACGACCTGCTGGAAGGCAAGATTACCCTGCCGCTCATTTTGTCCATGGGCTGCGCTGATGCGAAAGATAAAACAAGACTTATGACGATTCTCGCAACAACAACCGAGAGGGCTAAGTATGTTGCAGAAGTCGAAGAGCTCATCAAGAAGTATGATGGATTTTCAACAGCCAGACAAAAAGCGACGGATGCTGTTGAAAAAGCGCTGACAGCTTTGCAGTTTTTTCCAGGTGACAAGGTCCTTTACGAGCGCAACGTGTTGGCTGGTCTTGCACGCTACGTCCTTGCAAGAGATAAATAATCAAATTCAGCCAAGTTACCGCAACCTTTTCCTCTGGGAATATCTCGCGGCAGTGACAGTGTTTTGTAAATGGATCAACTCAGAAAAAAAAGACCTCGAAAAAAGGCAATAAAAAGGAAAAAATCCGGATCTTTTAATGTTAAACGATTTCTCTCCTTCGTCGTTTTACTCCTGGCGCTGGTTTTTTCAATGTGCGCCGTCGGCTATGTGATTTTCTTCCGGACGGTTGTCGCCCAGGAAATACTCCCAGCTCTAAGAAACGCTATTGTCTTTGAAGAACCCGATCAGCCGGTTCACGTAGAAGAACCTGCCATCAAACCGATCAAGGAAACGGTTGTCGAAACGACCGTTGAAACAGCAGTCAACAAAAAACCGAAATTGCCGAAGGTGGCAATCATAATTGACGACATGGGATATGATGAGGTTCTAGGCAATGAAGTCCTTAACCTGCCTTTTGAGCTGACCTATTCCTTCCTGCCTTTTGCACCTTTTACCAGAAAACTGGAAAAAAAAGCCCATATTTCCGGCAAAACGGTGTTTCTCCATCTGCCGCTCGAACCAAAAGACAGTGCTTTCAACCCCGGACCGGGGGCACTCTATCTCCACGATTCACCTGAGATGCAGAAAGAGAAGTTCGAAAAGGATTTGCAGGAAGTCCCTCATGCCGTGGGTGTAAATAATCACATGGGTTCGGCTTTTACCGTAGATGAGCTGGCAATGTCCAATATTATTAGCCAGTTGAAAGCCAGTTCCCTCGTGTTTGTCGACAGTGTCACAACCCCAGCAAGTGTCGGCTTGCAGATCGCCCGTCGAGGGGCTGTTAAAAGTATCCGCAGAAATGTTTTTCTCGACAATATCCAGGATGAAGAAAAAATATGTGAAAAACTGGAACAACTCGTGCAAATATCAGAGAAGTACGGTCGGGCAATAGGCATAGGCCATCCCCATCGGGTGACGGTTAATGCTGTTTTGCGGTGTGGTGAGAAGTATCGGGGGCGGGTTGAGTATGTTGGAGTGCCTGCGGTACTGTGGTAGTTACCGGAAAGCTTAATAAAGATTCAGGAGCAGGTAATTGCCCGCAATAAGGCATTCTTCTTGCTCGGTGTTCCCGGGTTTTGTCTGAGCCTCAACAAAGAGACGGAGCACGCCAGCATAAAGACAATAACTAGGGAATGGCAATGATGGCTCGCGAAATCATTTCAGCAAAAAATAGTAAAATATTTGATATGCTATTCTGTCGGGCTAAAGATAATGTTTTCACAGAGCTGGATGGTGAGACGGTGATCCTAGATATTTCTTCTGGTATCTACAATAAGCTTGATGCTATCGGCACTTTTATTTGGAATCAGCTGGAGGAGAAAGGGTCCCAACTCAGGGCTCAGTCAAGAATAGAGACAACATCATGATCTGATTGCAATACATTCAGAATTGAGTTAAACTAAGATGTCTTAGGAGCTGCGCATAAATAAATGTCGCATTTAAGGGCTGATGTAGTAGTTCCATTCGCCATGGAATTCATGGCGTGGGATTTTGATTGCGGCCAGTTCGGCATCTGATACTTGTTGTTTAGTGGGATAAATATTTTCATCCAATGCAGCCTTGATTCTTAGTCCGGTTTTGGTAGTCGTTTGCCCGATCAGGTTAACAACCACATGACGACTCATCAACGGACGACCTCGCCAATTTTGCGTGATTTGGCAAAACATGCGGTGTTCGATTTTATTCCACTTGCAGGTTCCAGGCGGAAAATGGCACACGTGGATCTCGAGCCCCAGACCTGTCGCCAATTCCTGAAGCACCTTCTTCCATAGCCGAACCCGGACTCCATTGCTACCACCGCCATCGGCAGTGATCAATAGCCGCGTGGCTTTTGGGTAGCGCAAGCAGCCCATTTCCTGCCACCAGCGCCGAATGCTCTCAGCCGCGAACTCGGCGGTATCGTGATCAATCCCTACGCTCACCCACCCTTCATTTGCGGCAATGTCTAACACGCCATAGGGCGTGACTTTGCCAAGTTCCTTGTCGATAAAGTCGTAAACATTCACCTCCTCCGGTTGGCCCTTGGGGTGCCACTCTCGTCCTTTGTTGGTGAAGTTGCCAACCAGGTCCTTCTTTTTCGCATCAATGCTGACGACCGGTTCCCCGCAAGCATGAAAGGCCTTCACCGAGGCGTTGATATGCTCGAACTGTTCGTCACGGTCCTCATGTTTACCGCCTTCATGGGTTTTACGCACAACTTGAAGGCTGTAGCCGGTGTTTTTTAGCAGTTTTGCTACGGATCTTGTGCTGATTTGGTAGCCACCCGCTTGGAGTTCGGTGGCCAGCTTTTCAGTGCTTTTGCTTGTCCAACGCAGTGGTAACATGGGATCACCACGCGTTGCAGGATCAACCAAACGCTCCAGTTCAGCAGCCAAATTCGGATTATTTACCAGCAAGGTCTTGCGCCCTCCGCCTGGTCTTCTTGCACGACCCACAGATATCGGAACTGTTCCATTGTCTGCCGTTTTCTGACTTCGCAATTCGGAGAGTCCTCTCTCAACGCTACGACGTGACAGCCCGCAGGCCGCAGCCACTGTCTTGATCCCTCCATGTCCAAGACTTCTCGCTTCGGTCGCCGCCCAAAGCCGCAAGCACCGCTCATCGAGCAGGGGCTGTAATACCTTGTATTTCTCTCTCACTCGTTCAGTTTCAGGCATGCATATATCTTAGCACATCTGAAAAATATACGACAGTTATTTATGCGTGGCTCCTTGGCGGTCGCCCCAGGTCAGCTGACAGAGCTTAACAGAATCAAAACAGGAGACATCATGAAAGAGAAAAAAATGTATATCAAACCGATAGTAGAAAAAATTGACCTAGCCGTGGAAGAAGCGATCCTTGGAGATTGTAAACTTCAAAATGGATCAGGGCCTAATCAAGGTTTATGCATGAATATTGGTAGCAGGACCAGAGATACCAGTGCATGCCGAGGCGCATCTAAGAGCTAAATAGCATTACTGAGCTCCTAACTCTGTTAAGGTTTCAGTACCTCCCTATGGAATCGGATTCCTCTAAATGGCGACAGAAAGTTGTCACCCATGCTCAACTTTTGCTATTGAGCAGAGAGGTATTGAACCGAAAGAGTACGTTTTCGTCTACGGCTAAAGGGCATAGCATGGCGCCTGTCTTACGGGATGGTGCCAAGGTTACTATCGAAAAATCAGGCGACATAAGAGTAGGTGATGTTATTCTTGGCCTTTCCGGCACAAAACTGCTCATGCACCGGATCAAGAAGATTACTTCTTTGGGTGTTATCTCACAAGGTGATGCGTTACCATTTCCGGATGACCAATCGATTCGGAACAATGATGTTCTTGGCCGTGTTGTCGCAATTAATGGTAAAAGCAACGTTATACATTTACGGAGGCCATATAGTACCTCCATCGCCTGCGGAGTTGCTTTTCTGGTACGGCAATCGAGGCAAAGTCGATTTTTGCGAGCAATCTATAGGAAGATAAAAAGTATTTCCGTCCTTCTCAGAATGGGATATTCAGGATAATTAGTATGGCGAAAAATTATACTCTTTCAATCGGTGATCTTCGAATTCTTGCCAGCCAATCCACGAATCGTAGAGAAATCTGCATTGATCACGCCATGAATACGTTCAAAATCGAAAATCTTCATGGTAAACCTGACCTTCATTTTGAAATCAGTGGTGCTCATCACTACCCTTCGTTCGAGGGTTACAAAAAGGTATTTATAACGAGCCCACTTGGGATTTGGTCTGTTTATGCGAGCAAGGATCGCAATCAATTCCTTATTTCATTGCAAAACGACGAAAATCTTTCACCATACCAGATAATTACAGCAGACAACACTTTTCCGAATTTTACCATTTTTCCCGGCACAAACGATCCTGTCTGGTTTTGTTATCCCCTGGAAAAAATGGCTATAGCAGCTCATGCCAACATTAATAGAGTGGGAATTATCCTGCATGCGGCATGTATTGCCATAGACGGCAAAGGCTATCTTTTCTCAGGAACATCCGGAGCGGGAAAATCGACAATATCAAATATATGGAAAAAGGTCCCCCAGACTTTTAATGCTTAAATGATCTCTGGCCGGTAAACATCATGGCAACTTTGGGTTTGGCTTCATTGCAGGCCTCAATGGTTTCGAAGTCTCGTTGGGATCCACCTGCTTGGAGGATGGCCGAAACTCCTTGGCCAATACCGACGTCGGCACCGTCTCGAAACGGGAAAAAGGCATCCGAAATCATTACCGAGCCGGGCAGTCCTGCTCCATCATAATGCACCTGTCTGTCAATTCCCTCTTTCTCCGTTTTGTCACGCTTGCCTTGAAGAATAGCCAATGCAAGATCAGCATATCCCATGCCATATGCATCAAAACAAAGGATATCAGCATATTTTATATATGCCTTATGCACCGCAATCTCGGCCACGCCAACCCGGTCTTGTTCGCCAGTTCCAATTCCCACCGTGCAGCCATCTTTAACATACAGCACTGAATTGGAAGTAACGCCATGTTCTACTGCCCAACCAAAGATCATGTCTTCGAGTTCACGTGCCGTAGGCTGACGTTCGCACTTGTATTCCCGACCCTGCCAGGTCGCGGTGGCAGGCTTCAGGTCTGCAGCACTGCGGATCGAGTTCACTGCCGACTGCTGGACAATTATTCCACCATCGATAAGGCTCTTGAAATCAACAAAGCGAAAGTTTTCAAAATCGCTGAGTCTGTTTATTCCGCTAATCCGGATTATTCGCAGATTTTTCGACTTTTTCAAAATGTCCAGGCTGCCATTCTCGAATTCCGGGGCACAGACCACCTCGAGGTAATTGCCGGCGAGCATCTCCGCCGTTTCCTTGTCACAGGTGCGGTTCAGGACAACAGCCCCGCCGAAAGCAGCGATACGGTCAGCGCGTAGGGCACGGTTGAAGGCGGTTGCCACTGTGTCACCGTAAGCTGCTCCACACGGGTTGTTATGCTTGAGGATAACCGCCGCCGGTTTATCCATCAGGTATTTGATGATATTCAGGCCGTTATCGACATCGGTGAGGTTGATTTTGCCTGGATGTTTGCCGACCTGGAGCATATCCTCGACGGCGATGGAGGAGACCAGCCCATTGCCGGGATCAATAAAATGACAGTTGCCGAGGGTCAGATTGCCGTTGACCAGTTCATACAGGGCGGCCTCCTGGTCGGGGTTTTCACCATAGCGGACGCCACGTTCATCAATGGTCCCGTAATCACCTTTGATTTTCCAGGTTTTCTTGCGGTAAACGAGTTTTTGGTCACCGAAGGAAATGGTCATATCCATCGGGAAACTGTCGCCGAGTATGGTTGAATACATTTTTTTAAGATCACTCATGAGTTCATCCTTTGGTCATCAATGGTTTGTTGGCGCATCTTAAGATTAAGCGCTAAAATGTAAAAAGCGATCCATCAGCAATCAGTGCTGAAGGGCGGCAATGTCTTCCCGGCTGCAACAGTTATATCCGACAAGCAGCAGTAGGGGCCGACAGTAGCGTTATCTTCAATCCCGCAGTTACGCAAGATGGCGCCCTGCCCTAGAGTACAAGAATGGCCGATTCGGCTCCCATCGGTAATACGGACTCCGGCTTCAAGTACGGTGTCGCGGCCTATAATGGAATCAGGAGAAACCGTGATGGTTTCGGGACTAAGCATGGTGATACCTTGCAGCATCAGTTCGCGGTTTCTTCGTAGCTGCAATTCCCGCTGAGCGTCGGATAGCTCGACCCGTGAGTTGACTCCGAGAACCTCGGTGGGGGAAGGGACAATGAATTTCGAAACCGGAAGGCCACCCTCAACAGCCTGCTTGACGATGTCGGTAAGATACACCTCATTTTGACTGTTATTGGTCCCTACCTGCCGTAATGCCGAAAAAAGGAATGTTTTGTCAACACAATAAATACCGGCGTTGATTTCCTTGATTTTTAGCTGTTCAAGCGAGGCGTCTTTTTGCTCGATGATGCCGAGCAATTTTCCCTCGTTATTGGTGAGTATTCGGCCGTAGTTGGTTGGATTGTCAAGAAGCGTGGTCATCAGTGTCAAAGTCGTCCGGCGGTTTATATGGGTTGAGCACATCTGCAGAAGAGTCTCTGTTCTGATAAGAGGTGTGTCGCCGCAGAGAATGAGTACCGTGGTGTTGTCTTCCTTAATTGCCTTTTCGGCGGCAAGTACCGCGTGACCTGTACCGAGCTGCTGTTTCTGGATGACAAATTCGCATTTGGAAGCTTGCAGCGCTTTCTCGACAGCCTGGCCCTGGTGGCCGACGACAATCACTGTGCGGGTTGGCCTGAGGGGGAGAACGGCGTTAACAACATGCTGAACCATCGGGGCAAAAAACACCTCGTGCAAAACTTTGGCTTTAGCAGATTTCATCCTGGTGCCTTTGCCGGCAGCGAGTATGACGATGGAGAGCAGGGGAGATGTCATGTACAAGATCCTACATTACTTTTTTTTAGGTGAGATTGGGAAAGTTGCCAAAGCCAATCCACATAGCATGGTTATAAAAAAATATACCGAGCTTTGCAAGCGACTTCAGGAAAGAGGAAGCAGTATGCCGTCTTTCAGTTCAAAAATTCGGTCGGCAAGAGCAAGGGTCGCCGGGCGATGGGTAATAATTATAACGGTCCGTTCGCGCAGTGTTTGCTGATTGTCGCGAATAAAATCGGTTTCCCCTTCAGGGTCGAACATCGCAGTGGCTTCATCGAGTATCAGGATAGCCGGATTCTTGAGCAAAGCCCGAGCAAGAGAAAGGCGCTGTTTCTGGCCGCCGGAAAGTTTTATGCCTTGATCGCCGATGCGGGTGTCAAATCCATCAGGGAGTGCTTTTATAAACTCGTAAGCGTGTGCTGCTTTTGCTGCTTTTTCAATGTCTGCCATTTCGGCATCGTGTTTTCCGAACAGAAGATTATCCCTGAGTGAACTATTACGCAACAGGACATTCTGTTGGACCAGGCCTATCTGTGAACGGAGACTTTTAAGGGTGACATCATGGATGGCACAATCATCTATGAAAATGGTTCCTTGCTGCGGAGTGTAGAGGCGAATCAGCAGGTGCACAATCGTGCTTTTACCGGCACCGTTTTTCCCAGTTATTGCGATCGTTTCACCAGGGTGAATTTCAAGATTCAAGGAGGAGAAAAGGGAGTTTCGATTGGGATATCGAAAGGACACATTGGAAAAAACGATCTTGCCTTTAACCGGCGGCAGGATCTCTCCGGATAAAAAGTTTTCTTTGTGCTGTGAGAAAACATCGGTAAGCCGACCGGCAGCGGCCAGCGCTCGTTGTGTTTGTCCGTAGGCCTCAGCCATTGAACTTATCGGCCGTGTAAGGAGCAAACCATACAGCATCAAACTGACAAAATTACCGGTACTGAGATTGCCGGCCATGAATTTTTCCCCAGCAAGTAACAGAAAGACAATGATGATGGCACTGGAAAGAAATCGGGTGACCGGAGCCAGGCGCGATTGGGCTGTGATATATCTCTTGGTTGTTGTGAGAAGAGCCTCATTGCTGGTCTCAAACCGAAGAGATTCAAAGGATTCGCGGTTGAACGATTTAATGAGCGGTAGAGTACCAAGATTTTCCTCAGCGATTGAAAAAGTAGCACCGTATTGTCGCATCAATTCCTGGCTGAGAGGGCGAATCTTGCGACCAAGTATTTTGGTGATGAAAACAAGCAGGGAGATAAGCAGTGTGCTGAGGCAGGCTATCAGGGGATTGATCAGGTACATGCAAACAATCGCTCCCCCGGCAGTAATGAAATGGGGGATGAGCCCAACCAGGGTGTTACTTACAAAGGTGCCGATAACCGAGGTGTCATAGGAAAGCAGAGAGAGGATCTGGCCATGTTTGCGCTCATGGAAAAAACCGAGCGGCAAGGATTGCAGGTGCGAATAGAGCAGGTTACGAAGTTTGATGACCATACGCTCGCTGGTTACTCCGGCAAGAATGCGGCTGTAGTATCCAAGTGCTGACTGGAGTAAAATGAGGAGTAACCAGGCGATGAGAATTTCTTGGTAATTTAAGGAGATTTTCGCTGATCCATGGACCAGAACCTCGGAAAATTGACCGGCAAGCCAGGGAGAGAGCAATGAGACGAGGTTTTCAAATAGCATGAGCCCGACAAGAGCAGTCAGCGTTCTCGTAGAAGGAGTCGTTTGTTGAAGCAGGGGAGAGAATCGTGTTTTAAAGGGAAAAATAGTCATCGCGGTTGCCAATAGAAGTTCTGTCAAGAAACAGTTATCGGCACGATACCATAGTCGAAGATGGAATGTAGTAGCATGTTCGGAGTTTCGAAACGCCAAAAGCCCCTGAGAGGATTGCTCTCAGGGGCTTTTGGTTAGAAAAAATCGGCGGTGACCTACTCTCCCACACAGTTACCCATGCAGTACCATCGGCGCAGAAGAGCTTAACTTCCGT
>Ga0105047_10000735_pt1 | contig 56975 bp, 50 predicted proteins | sample MAT04_FD_78384 | JGI IMG/M metagenome (GOLD analysis project Ga0105047, IMG submission 78384) | Freshwater microbial communities from Lake Fryxell liftoff mats and glacier meltwater in Antarctica - MAT-04 (megahit assembly) | ecosystem: Environmental > Aquatic > Freshwater > Ice > Liftoff... | reverse complement strand
GGCGACGCTGCTCGAGGGACTGTCGCTCTTGGTGGGCGAGCGCCTCTCTGTTGTGCTGTGTGTGGACGAGCGGTCCACTTCGTCGTGCGGACTCGGCCTCCTCGACGGGCACGACGACGGAGACGCAGTCTGTTCTATGAGGTCGGCGTCGCGGCGCGCATCTGGGGGCGTGAACGCTCGGACGAACAACGCGGGCTGCATTTGCCAGGGGTGGACTTCCGCGATCTGCGGGAGCTCGGCTGGGGGTGCTCGCGATGACGATCGAACGCGCGACCGAGATCGAGATCCGTCGGCTCTACTTCGGCGAGCACTGGAAGAAGGGGACGATCGCGACGGAACTCAGCCTGCATCACGACGTGATCGAGCGCGTGGTCGGCCCGCTCGGGCCTGAGCGCAAGGGTCGCGAGCCGCGTGCGAGCGTGCTCGATTCGTACCGCGGCTTCGTGGTCGAGACGCTCGGGCGCTACCCGCGCCTCGTCTCGACGCGCATCTACGACATGCTCAGCGAGCGCGGGTTCAGTGCTCGCTTGAAGAGTAGCGCACGCCCCATTGAAGCCACGGGCGCTGTTGGGTGGGAGAGCGTAGCGCGGAGGGCGGCCGCGGAATGCTAGCGTTGCCGCCGTGTCTCTCTTCGATTTGCCCACGCCGTGCTTGGTCCTCGATGTGGGCGCGATGCACCGCAACGTGGGCCGCATGATGCAGGCGCTGCGGCCCCACCAGGTCGCGCTGCGTCAGCACGTCAAGACCGCCAAGAGCATCGAGGTCGCGGGACAGATTGCGGAGATTTTCGGCACCCGCGCGATCACGGTCTCCACCCTCGCGGAGGCCGAGGCTTTCGTCGAGGCGGGCTTCGACGACGTGCTCTATGCGGTCGGGCTGGTGCCGCAGAAGGTCGCGCGTCTGTGCGCGCTCGCGGAGTTCGCCGACGTGAGCGGCATCGTGGACTCGCTCGACGTCGTCGTTGCGATAGCCGATCAGGTGACCTGCGAGCGGCCCTTGCCGCTGGGGATCGAGATCGATGTGGGGCAGCACCGCGGTGGGATCGATCCTGAGTCCGACGCGCTGCTCGCGATTGCGGACGGCATCGCCTCGCAGCGCCGTCTCGAGCTCTGGGGCGTAGTGGCCCACGCGGGGCATGCGTACGATGCGGCCGATCGGGACGCGATCATCGCGGTCGCCGAAGCAGAGCGTCGAGGCGCCGTGCGAGCCGCCGAGCGCCTGCGCGCCGCAGGGCACGAGGTCCAACACCTGAGCATCGGCAGCACCCCGACTGCCCTCTTCGGCGCCAGCTTCGAGGGCATCACCGAAGTGCGCGCGGGCGTCTTCGTGTTTCAGGATCTCTTTCAGAGCGCGCTCGGCTGTGCCCTGAAAGCCGACATCGCGGTCAGCGTGTTGACCACCGTGATCGGAGTGCGCGGTGATGAACTCTTGCTCGACGCGGGCGGGATCGCGTTGAGCAAAGACCGCAGCATGGACGGACGAGGCGGCGGGTACGGCGAGCTGAGGACCGTGGATGGAGGTCCCATCGAGGGCGCGCCTCGAGTGCACTCCGTGAACCAAGAGCACGGCATGGCGAGCGTCCCCGATCACGGGTTGAGCGTCGGGGATCGGCTGCGCGTCCTGCCCAACCACGCGTGCATGACGGCGGCGCAGCACGATCATTACTGGGCACTCGGTGCGAACGGCACACTCTCGCAGTGGCCCCGCGTCCGCGGGTATTGAGCGCCGGCACGTCAACGGCAGTTCGGCGGAGCGGGCTCACCAGCGCAGCTCCGTCACCCAGCTCAGCCGCTGCCAGTGCCTCGCGAACTGACTGAAGAGCGGCGCCACCTCGTGCGGCTCGATGCCGACCATCACCGCGAGCATCGCCAGCCTCCACGACGAGCGCGCCAGCGCCTTGGCGGCGCGCCGCCCCGCGCCGGTCAGCGGTGCCCCTTCGGGCACGGCGTCCTCGAACGCCGCGCGCGACAGACCCTGCCAGTACCGGGTGGCGGCGAGCAGCGCCTTCACGCTCACCTCGGCGGGCGGCTCGACGCCGAAGAGCTCCACGTCGACCGCCCGGCCCAACGGCAGATGCCGCGCGAGTCGCGCCTCCATGCGGTCCGCCGTGCGGATGGCATCCACCGCGGACGCGGGCAACGCGGTGTCGGCGCCCGGCTGGCGCTGTCCCCCGAGCGTCTCCATTGCGACTCGCAGGTCGCGCCGCGCGTGCGCCTCCATCACCGTGCTGTAGAGCACTCGCTTCGGCGGCGCGCCGTCGAACAGCACCGTGGTCAGCGCGTTCACGAGATCCTCCTCCGTGCTCTGCGCAGCGGGCGATCGCGTTCGATCGCTCGCCGGTGGTCTCGCGTCGCGCAACGCGGGCCGACGAGCCGCTCAGGCGCGGCCCTTCGTCCTGAGCGCGCTGGGGAAGGGGACCTCCTCCATCCCGCTCATCCGAGCCAGCTCGAGCACCAGCAGCTGCTCACCCACCAGCTGGGAGGGCTCCACGAAGAAGATCAGGAACATGCGGCACTGAGCGAGCATGTACTGGCAGAGTTCCTCGGGAGGTTCGCCTTTGCGCGCCACCTTGCGCTCGAATTCGTCGGCGGCGCCACGGATGGCGCCGACGACGGTGTCGAGCAGGTCGCGGACGCCGAACGGCGCCTCCACCTCGACGGGATCACCCAACAACAGATCCTCCACCTGACGCGCAGGAGGAAACGTATCGCGGACGTTCTGTGCTGCGGCCAATAGCTCCGCGGGCTTTGGCGGATGCCCTTCGTAGCGAGCCTGCGTCGCCGCGTAGAGGACCGAGAACGTGACGAGGTCGGGCGCTTGGTCCGCGAAGAGCTCCGTCGTGAGCGAGCGAGCCAGCGGATCTTGGACCCGGGCGAGCTCGTCGGCGATGGCGCGGAGGCGACGAAGGGTATCAGCGGCGGTCATCGAGCAAACGGTCACCCAAACCGCGCGCGAGGGCAACCGGCTCAGACGCAGGGGTGGCTAGCGAGCGAGTTCGTGGAGGCCGGCTTCGACGACGGACGACCGCCGAACGAGCCATCGGGTCGTGATCCTGTGTACGGTGCCCCCGTGCGTCGTGGTGTCGTGAGCATCCGCGACGCCCGCGGCGAGCGCACCGAGCGAGTGAACGTTCGCTACCCGCCCACGACGCGGATCGTGCGCCGCGGCTCCTGACCCATCGTCTGGTAGCGTTTCGCCCATGGCGCGCAGGACCCCGACCAACCACGACGACGGTTGTGCGCTGCCCTCGATCTGAAGGAGGTCGAGCGCACCCGCGGCGTTGGCCTCGTTGACCGTCGCGCGTCACCTGGAGTACCGTTCGCGTCATGAAGAGGATGTGGTGGACGTTGGGTCTGATGGTGGTGACCTCCGCGAGCGGGTGCCCGAGCGGCACGCCGGGCGACGCGGGGATCGACGCCCCTTTCGTGGGTCGCGACGCTCCCTTGGTGGACCTCGGCATGCCGGATGTGCCGCCACCGGTCTGCGTCGGGACGCCCGAGCCGTGCATGGGAGCGGGTGGCTGCGCACCGGGCTGCTACTCGCGCGGCTGCACGGGGACACCGACGTCGTGCCGCTCGCGGTTCGATCTCGCGGAGTGTCGGGTGGATCCGGGCTGCGAGTGGATCTCGAGAGAGCTGCTCTGCGATGGGTTCCCGTACGCGTGTGCCAACCACACCAGCCGAGACCCCTGCCGGAGGAACGGCTGCGCCTGGTCCGATACGCCGCCCTGCGAGGGCACCGCCGCTGCGTGCGAGACCCTCGATGAGGCGACCTGCGCTGTCGCCCCCGGGTGCCGCTTGGCCAGCGCGCCGGACGCCGGAACGGATGCCGGGACCGATGCCCCGGTGGGTGCGCCGGTGCCCGTCGATGCGGGCCCGCTCTGCACCGTTCGGGGCAGCTGCGATCCGTTCGCCAGCCGCCCCTGCCCGTCGGGGCAGGCCTGTGTCCCCGACCGCGTCGAAGGCACCCGCTGCGTCACGCTCTCGTTCTCGCCGGACGCCGAGGGCGCGGTGTGCGCCTTGGACAACGACTGCGCGACCGGCCTCGGGTGCATGGGCGGTCCCGGCGGTCTCCGGTGTCGCCGGCTCTGCCGCGCCGGCAGCACGACCGACTGCCGCGCCGCAGACACCGTGTGCGGCACGATCTACGACGCGAGCTATCCCTGCCTTCGCAACTGCATGCAGAGCTGCGACGTGTACGCTCAGGATTGCCTGGTCGGTCAGGCGTGCGTGCGCTTCACCCCCGCGATCGGCGAGCCCCGCATCACCGCGTGTCTCGACGAGGGCGCTGTCGTCATCGGCAGCAGTTGCCTCTACGCCGACGACTGCGTGCGCGGCGGCGCGTGCATCGGGGACCGGTGTCGTCAGCTCTGCCGTGACAGCGGCGATTGCTCGATCGGCACCTGCTCGGGAGTGAGCAGCACGGGTCTGCTCTACTGTCTCTGACGACCTCCGATCGAGCGGAGCGTCGAGGTGGAAGCGGTCGTTTGGATCGCCGCGAATCGGCCGCGAGCTACAGCACCGATCCGTTGGATTCCAGCAGGAATCCAACGGATTCGGGTCTCCTCGGGGGTGTGGGGCCCCGCTCTAACCGTGATGTGGAAGAGAATACGAGGGTGCCCGTGCCCCAAGCCCCGGCGCGCGCTCAATCCAAGCAGGCCGACGTGGGTACCACCCCGCGGTTGTTGCCGTCGCGGCACTCGAAGACCTCGCCGTCGGGGTCGACGACGACCACGGCGTCGCGGCTCATCGCGTCGGGCGCGAACGTCGCGCTGCACGAGACCTCGGTGCACTCGGCTGGGGCGAGCAAGCGCGGCAACACCGTCTCGCACGCGATGGGCGCGCCGTCGTCGGGGTCGCCCGCATAGAACACCACCCGCGCTCCGTCGGGGACGGGGTTGGTGCCGCGGTTACAGACCCGGGCGCCCAGCTCGACTGCCCCCGTCGCGTCGCAGAGATCGGTCCCTGTCGCGATGGCCACCGTGAGGTCCGCTGCGCCCAGGCGCTCCAGATCGCCCTGCGCGTTCATCCGGAAGTTGTTGAGTGCGGGGATGCTGTGATTCGGGGTCCACGCGCTGGTGCGGGGGATCACCCCGTCGTCGCTCACATGGCTGATGTGGTAGGCGTGCTGGTTCCAGATCGGGCGCGACGCGGTCCAGCGATCCTCAGCGTCGCGCAACACCACGATACCGGTGCTGCTCACGAACGTGCTGGTACCCCGGGTGAAGATGGGATCGGTGGCGGGGCAGCTGGTGAATCGGGTCATCGCCACCACGATCTCGCTGTTGAAGTCACCATCGACGTCCGCGATGACGGGGAACTCGTAGCCAGTGCCGCTCGAGGCAGCTTGGGAGAACAGGACTTCACCGTCGGTGCCTCGGTAGATCCGCGCGAAGCACTCGTCGCCATACACCACCTCCGCGGTCCCATCGCCGTCGAAGTCGAAGACGCTGGAGCCGGTCACGTTGCTGGACCTGTCTTGCGAGGGTCGGCTCCAGAGCACGCCGCGCGGTAGGCCAGCGGTGCGGGTGCAGCCCGGGCTGCCGTCGATGTCGCAGTCGAGATCGAACACCGTATAGCGGCTGCCACCCGCGACCCCGAACTCGCGTCGACCATCGCCATCGAAGTCGCCGATGGTGGGCGGCCCGCCCCGTCCGGCGGATACCCCATCGGTAGGCAGCGGCAGCGGTCCGAACACGATCTCTCCGCCGATGCTCATCACCCGTACGAAGCCGTCCGCCGACGCGGGCGAGTCGATGGCCGGCGCGTAGGCCACCACGATCTCGGGGCGACCGGGCGCGTCTCCAGCCGCCCCAGGAAAGTCACCGAGATCGGCGACCGCCACGTGCCCGATGCGCTCGGATTCGCTGCCATCGGTCGCCGTCCAGTAGCTCTCGAGCACCCACTCGGTGCTCGGGATGTCCCAGCGATACACGCCGTCGTGCCGCACCAGCTCGGGCGCGCCGTCGCCGTCCACGTCGGTCGCGACAGCGAAGAGCCCGAGACGAAGGTAGTTGTCGTAGGTCTCGCTCGGATTCAGCAGACACCCGTTGTGGTCGTAGACGAAGCGGTCGAAGAGGATCTCCGGCACTCCGTCGTCGTCGAGATCGTGCATCGAGGGGCCGTTGTTGTTGGCCCAGTCGTTGGGGAGGTGCCGCGGCTCGCCGGGCGCGGTGCAGTCGCGTCCGTACCAGAGGCGGCGGAAGAGGCGGGTGTCGGGATCGACGCCGAACGCCACGAGGCCGCCCGCTGCGCTCGGACCCGTGAGCGCAGCTGCGACGATCTCCGGTCGTCCGTCGGCTGCGCCGTCGAGGTCGCCTATCGCGAAGTTGCTCGCGTACACCAAGCGATCCCCCACATCCGTGAGCACCTGTTGCTCGGTGCAGGTGCGGCCATCCACGATCCGCAGCACCCCGCCGTTGGCGCTGCTGTCGAAGCTCGAGAAAACGATGGAAGGCGCGAGCACGGCGCGGTCGTCGTCGAGGTTGAAGTCCGCCACCATCGGCGCGCTGTAGACCTGGTTCCAGCTATCGAACGCGTCGCCCGCGCTCCCGCCGGTCCAGCGGCACTGCTCGGCGGGGAGGAACGCGCCGATCTCGATGGGCCGGGTGCACCCGTCGTCGACGGTCACGTCGGGCGGGACGCCGTACGGGGTGCATTCGCCTTCGGCGTCGCAGTAGCTGTCACCCGTACAGTCGTCGTTGCTGGCGCAGTCCCCGATCACAGGCACGCAGGTGCTCGACGCGCAGCGCTCGGCCACGCGACAGCACGCGCCGCCACAGGAGACCGTGTCGCAGGCCACCGACGCATCGACGCCTCCGCCATCCACGCTCGCGTCGAGCCCTGCGTCCGCGTCACCCTGGATGCACATGTGATCGACGCACACGCCGTCTTCGCAATCGGCCGTGGTGTCACAGGTGTCTGGACGGGTCGGGCCCCCGCAGTCACACCCCGCGCCCACGAACACCACGGCGGCCAACACGAACCCTGCGAGCTTAGGCGTTTTCATCGGGGTCGATGCTACCACCGAGGTGCTACCCTCAGGCGCATGCCATCCGACGGGGTTCCCGAGTGGCGCGAGGGCCGCTTCGAGATCGTGAATGAGCTGGGTCTGCACGCCCGCGCGGCGTCCAAGCTGGTGCAGCTCGCGGGCCGCTACCGGGCTGAGGTCGAGGTCGCGAACGACGGACAGGTCGCGAACGCCAAGAGCGTGATGGGCGTGCTCCTGCTCTGCGGCGCGAAGGGCGCGCAGATCACGGTGCGCGCGCGAGGCGATGACGCGGAGACGTGCGTCGTCGCGCTGGGCGAGCTCATCGCGTCCCGCTTCGGAGAGCCGCGCTGACATGGCGAGCGCTCTCGGCGAAGCACCGGTGCCGCGATGATGGAGCGCCGCTCGCTGAAGGGCATCGCTGCGGCGCCAGGCGTCACCGCCGGGTTGGCCGTGGTCTTCGATCGCAGGAGCGTGGTGCTCTCGCGGAGGACGACGCGCGACGCCGAAGCACCCCTCGAGCTCAGCCGCCTCGAGGTCGCGGTCGCCCGATCGCGCGCGCGCTTCGAGGACATGCGCCGGGAGCTAGCCGACGTCCCCGAGCTAGCGCTCCTGCTCGACGCTCAGCAGCTCCTGCACAACGACGACCTGCTCTTGGGCCAGGCACGGCAGCTGATCACCTCGGGGTCATCAGCGGAGCACGCGGTGCGCGCAGCATCGAGCGCGGTGGCGCAGCGCCTGGCGGTCGCCCGCGACGGCTACCTCGCCGAGCGCGCGCGTGACGTCGAGCAGGTCGGCGAAGCCATCGTGCGCGAGCTGGTGGGGAGCGGCACCGATCTCCCGGAGCTCTATGCGCCCCGCATCTTGGTCGCGTGGGATCTCTCGCCCGCCGAGGCCCTGCGCCTGCCGCGCGAGCACTTGCTGGGGATAGCGTCCGAGCAAGGGAGTCCCAAAGGTCACACCGCGTTGCTCGCTCGGGCGCTGCGGGTGCCGTGCGTCGTGGGCATCCCCGACGTCACCCGTCTGGTGGGCCCGGGTGGATCGGTGGTGCTCGACGGGCTCGGAGGGACGCTGCTGATCGATCCCGACCAAGCCGATGCACAAGACGCCGAGCAGCGCGGGGTACGCTACCGAGCCTTTCACGATCGGCTGCGGGCGCGCCCTCCGAGCAAGGCGCACACCGCGTGCGGTGCGCACATTGCGCTGATGGCCAACGTCGAGCTCGAGGTCGAGCTGGACGCCGTGCGGAGCGAGCAGGCCGAGGGGATAGGTCTCTACCGCACCGAGTTCCTGTTCCTCGGCGGCCGCACCCCGAGCGAAGAGGAGCAGACCGCGATCTACAGTCGGGTGGTGGCGCGTATGGCGCCCGAGCCCACGACATTGCGGGTCTTCGACGTCGGTGCGGACAAGCTCGCGACCGCCGTGCGCAGCGAGCCCTCCAATCCTCTGGGCCTTCGGGGGATTCGCCTGGCGCTCGCTCGACCGGGTCTGCTCGACGCGCAGCTCCGCGCTTTCCTCCGCGCCGCGGCGCACGGTCGGGTGCGGGTGATGTTCCCGATGGTGGCGACGCTCGAAGAGCTGCGGCGGGCTCGCACCCAGCTCTCGCTGGCGCGGGCGGAACTCGAGGCCCAAGCCATCCCCTTCGGGGAGGTCGAGGTGGGTGCGATGATCGAGCTGCCGTCGGCGGTGATGATGATCGACGTGATCGCGCGCGAGTGCGACTTCGTCAGTGTGGGGACCAACGATCTGGCGCAGTACAGCCTCGCCATCGATCGCACCGACCCGCGGGCCGCGATGCACGCCTCGGAGCTGGAGCCCGCGCTGTTCCGATCGCTCGAGCGCGTCATCGAGGGCGCGGAGAAAGTGATCTGTGCGCACTCCGTGTGTGGTGACCTCGCCTCACACCCGCTCGCCATTCCCATCCTCGTGGGCCTGGGCTACCGTGCGCTGAGCATGCCTCCGATGGATCTCGCGCTCGCTCGGGAGGTGCTCATCCGGATCGATCTCGAGACCGCGGAGCGCACTGCCAGTCGGGTGCTCAGCGCGGGGACCGCGAGCGAGGTGGAGCAGATCGTCAGCGAAGAGCTGGGCCCGCTGCTCCGCGACGTCTGGGAAGAGCAGGGACTTCGCTAAGTGGGTGCTGCCAGACTGCGAGTGCGGCGGTGGGTGCTGAGCGTGCAGATCCGGCCCTCTTGGTCGGTGACCCCCGTCGGGAGAAAGAGGAGGATCCATCCATGACGCGCCCGTTCTCACTCTCGGTCTTGGCCTCGCTCTGGGTGGCCGTCTTCTGCGTCGCGTGCGACGCGCCGGAATTGCCGCTGGACGCGGCACCCGATGCGAGCGACGACGCGCGCGACGTGCCGTTCCGCGACGTGCCGCTCGACGTGCGCGATGCCGCAGTGGCCCGATGCGAAGAGACGCCGCTCGAGCCGTGGGATCTCTCCTTGGGGTCCTGGTCGACGAACTTCGGGCCGCGTGGCCTCTCCGACGACGGGCCCAACGACGCCATCGTGAACGACCTCGCGATGCACGACGGCGTTCTGTACGTGGCCGGAGAATTCTCGCACGCGGGTCCAGTCCCGGCGTCCAACGTTGCACGGTGGACCCTCGCGAGGGGATGGAGCGCGCTCGGTGACGGCGTTCCCGAGGCGACGAGCCGCATCACCGTCGCTCCCGACGGGACGGTGTACGTCGCTACCGTCGGACCGCCGATTGGTGGCCCTTCCTCGATCTACTCGTGGGACGGATCCGACTGGGCGCTGATCGGCGTGACCGACCGAGGGGTCATGGCGCTTCGCGCGGACGTCGACGGCACGCTGCTCGCCGGCGGCTACTTCCTCGCGATCGGGCCGTTGGCGACACCCGACCGTTTCGCACGGTGGGACGGGACGGCATGGACCGCGATAGAGCAGCCGTTCTTCGACGTGGCGGCGATCCTGTCGGAGACCGATCGTATCTGCATCGGAGGGGGCGGCGGCTTTGGAGGCCAGGTCGCGTGTCAGGAGCGCGGCTCGACGTTCTGGGAGGCGATGCCGCTGCCGGCGCAGCCCGGACCTTCGTACCCGCGACCGGTCCAGGCCATCGTTCGCGATGCCTCCGATCGGATCGTCATCGGCGGGGGCGTGTACCTCGGCACCGACATGCAGCTCGGCGCTGCCCTCCGCTGGACTGGCGCAGCGTGGGAGACCCTCGGCGCAGGTCTCAGCGACTCGAGCGCCGGCGTCGAGGTCCGGGATCTGGCGCGCACCAGCGACGACGCGATCTACGCGGTCGGCAACTTCACCAGCGTGGGCCGCCCGCGGTTGGTGTTCACGTTTCACGTCGCCCGATGGGCCTTGGAGCGCTGGTGGGATGTCGGCGGCGTGCAGGGGGAACGCAGCGAGGCGGCCCGAGCGGTCGTCGCCGATGGCACGACGGTCTATGTGGGAGGCGCGCTCCTCGAAGCGTTCAACGCTGCTGGGAGCTGGCACGCGGCGTCCGCCATCGCGCGGTACGACGGCGGCGACTGGCACGCGCTCGAAAACCCAGGTGTCGCCGCGCATGGACCCGAGTCGGTGTCGGCGCTCGGCGTGCGGGGGAGCTGCACCGCGTTCCTATCGGGGCGCTTCACGGCCATCGAGGACACCGTAGTGGGCAACGTCGCGGCGCTCGCCCCCGACGGCAGCAGCCGCGCCGTGGCGAGCACGACCGGGTTTGACATCATCGGGCATCCCAACGTTCTGGCGGTCGGCCCCGACGGCGTGCTCTACGGCGGCGGGTCGTTGTGGCTCGTGGGACCCGGCCCGTCGTTCGTGCGTGGGCCCCTCGCGCGGGTGATGCGCGGAGATTGGGAGCCGTTCGGCCCGTTCGAGGAGACCGACATCGCGACGGCCCTGGCGTTCTCCGAGGATGGGATCCTCTACGTCGGAGGAACGTTTCCTGACGAGGAGGATGGAGCGCGAAGCCGTCTGCTCTCTTGGAATGGCTCGGTATGGTCTGCCGTCGGCGCGCGGCCTGATCCGCAGCCGGTGGTCGCGCTCACCGTCGAAGGGCCGATCGTGCACGTGGCGGAGGCGTTGCCCGATGGACAGACGCGTGTCTCTCGGTTCGATGGCACGTGGTCGCTCGTCGGCATTCCGTTCGCGGGTGACGTCCAGGCGCTCGTGCTCTATCGCGGTGTGATCCACGTCGGCGGGCGCACGGACGGAGGAGGAGCGCTCCTCATGCGGTGGGACGGCTCGACGTGGACATCCATCGCGCCTCTCTCCGCCTCGTCCAGGTACTCGGCGATCACGTCCTTCGCCGTGCTCGGAGACGAGCTCGTCGCCGGCGGCGGCAACAACGGCTCGCGTGACGAGCCCGGCATTCTCGTGCGATGGACCGGGAGCGATTGGGAGGAGCTGGCGGGAGGGGTCGACGACTACGTGGGCGCGCTGGCGTTCACGCGCGACGGTCTCCTGGTTGGCGGCGCGATGGATGTCGCCGGCGGCGTTCCCTCTTGGGGGCTCGCGCTCCTGTCGCGGCCCGCGGGTCCATGAGCCCTACGTGGTGAGCCTCCTAGGCACGCGCACGCGAAGGGCGCCGTTCACTCTGGCGGAACTTCGTTGGCGCTGGGATCGCGGGAGTCGTGCACGATCACCCGGCGGCGCGACTCGCCCGAACGGCGACCGTCGAGGAGGCTGTTGGTCCGGCGCACGATGCGATCCCCGGCGGGGGAGAGGTGCCAGCGGGCGATGGGCTCGCCGGTCTCGCTCTCGACGAAGCGCACGTACGCCACGAACTGCTGCTGTAGGAGGCGGCTCTGGTTGCCGTTCACCGAGTGGTACCCGACCTCGCCCTGGCGCGAGACGAACGTGATCTCGTCCTCGAAGCCGACGCCGAAGCGCACGGTCTCGACGTGCGCGACCAACCGATAGGAGAGGTTGCGCTCGAGATCGACGTTCTGGTGCACTGCCGTGATCCGAACGACCAACACCGCGTCACAGAGCTCCACCCGCTGGGCGATGTCGCGCTCCCAGTCCTCCAGCCAGTTGCCCTCGAGGATCGACGGGTCGTCGATGAAGTCGAGCCCGTTCTCGAAGGAGAGCTCGGCCTCCGGCGTCATGGGCACGATGGTCCGACGAGGCGCCGAGCTGCCGCACGAGGCGACGAGGAGAGCGACGGCGACACAGGACGCGAGGAGGGCGAGGGCGCGCATGGCCAGCGTCTAGTGGAGCGCGCGGCTCCGATCAAGGGACAAGCCACCGGAGATGATCGAAGGAGCCGCGTTTGAACGAGCGCGACGCACCGCGCAACGCGCCCGGGCCATTGCGCTATACCTCCGCCCCCTCATGTCCTCGGTAGTCCTAGAAAACGTCTCCCTCTCCTTCGGTGAACGCGCGATCGTCGAGGCGCTGTCGCTGCGCCTGGCCGAGGGCGACCGCATCGGTCTCATCGGTCCCAACGGCTCGGGCAAGACGACGCTGCTCAAGATCATCGCGGGCGAGCAGCAGCCCGACGTGGGCACCGTGCGCTACGCCAAGGGCGCGCGGGTGGGGTGGCTCCCTCAGGATCTCGCGATCGAGGGCGGGCGCACGCTCATGGAGATGGTGCGCAGCAGCGTGCCTGGGCGCACCGAGCTCGAGGGCTGGATAGGCGAAGCGGAGGTGCAGCTCGAGAAGGTCGCCGAGGAGCAGCCCGACGCGTTGGACCTCATGGGCGAACTCGGCGAGCGCCTGGCCGAGCTGCACGAGCGCCTGTCGCGCTTCGACGTGCTCTTCTCCGATCACGAGGCCGCCAAGATCCTCGCGGGCCTGGGCTTCAAGACGGCAGATCTCGAGCGCGACGTCGGCGAGTTCTCCGGCGGTTGGAAGATGCGGGGCGTGCTCGCGGCGCTCTTGTTCCAGCAGCCCGACGTGCTCCTGCTCGATGAGCCCACCAACCATCTCGACATGCCGTCGGTCGCGTGGTTCTCGGAGTTCCTTCAGCGCTGGCCTCGCGCGTTCATCCTCATCTCCCACGATCGCGAGTTCCTCAACGAGCAGATCCGCCGGGTGGTGACCTTCGAGTCCGAAGGGGTCCGCCAATACGCCGGCAACTACGAGCGCTACCTGGTTCAGCGCGCCGAAGAAGAGGTCATCCTCGAGAACAAGGCGAAGAACCTCGAGCGAGAGCGCGAGCACCTGGAGTCGTTCGTCAACCGCTTCCGGGCCCAGGCCACCAAGGCCAAGGCGGTGCAGAGCCGGGTCAAAGCGCTGGGCAAGATGGAGGACGTCGAGCTCTTCCGAAAGCGCCGCACCATGCGCTTCACCTTCCCCGAGCCGCTGCGCACCGGGAACGAAGTGGTGCACATCGAGAACCTCGGCAAGAGCTACGGCGCGAACGTCGTGCTCGGGGGGGTGAACCTCAGCATCCAGCGCGGCGAGCGGGTCGGCATCATCGGTCCCAACGGCGCGGGCAAGACCACGCTGCTCAAGATGATCGCGGACGAGCTGGAGCCGACCGGCGGCAGCATCAAGCTCGGGCACGCGGTGAAGATGGGCTACTACGCCCAGCACCACACCGAACTCCTGCACCCCAAGAACACGGTCTATCAAGAGGTCGCCGCGGAGAACGCGACGCTGGGCGCGACCCGGATCCGCTCGGTGCTCGGCGCGTTCCTCTTCTCGGGCGACGACGTCGACAAGCCCATCTCCGTGCTCAGCGGCGGCGAGCGCGCCCGGGTCACGCTGGCCCGTTTGCTGATCAACCCCGGCAATTTCCTGTTGCTCGACGAGCCCACGAACCATCTCGATCTCGACTCGTGTGAAAGCCTCACCGAGTCGCTCGCCGAGTTCGGCGGGACGATGTGCTTCGTCAGCCACAACCGCTCGCTCATCCGCAAGCTCGCGACCAAGATCTGGGTCGTCGAGCACGGGACGGTCATCGAGTACATGGAAGGCCTCGACGACTACATGGCGCGCGAGCGCGCGCGCCTCTCGAAGTCGGCCGACGGTGACAAGCCCAGCAAGTCGATCCCGCCGCCCAAGAGCGAGCCCAAGGCGCCCAACGCCGCGAGCAAGGACAAGTCGGTCACCACCGCGCCGTGGACCCCGCCCGCCGCGGCCCCGGTCCCCCCGAAGGACGACAAAGTCCGCCGTCGCGATGAAGCCCGTAGTCGGGAGGAGCGGAACAAGAAGGTCGGTCCGCTGGAGAAGAAGGTCGCCGAGATCGAGAAGCAGATCGCCGCGCTCGAGACCGCGCAAGGCGAGCGCAACGGCAAGCTCGCCGACCCCGCGATCACCCTCACCGACAAAGAGCGCTACGCGCTGCTCGATGGTCTACAGGTCGACCAGGGCAAGCTCGACGAGCTCACGACGGGCTGGGAGAAGGCCCAGGCCGAGCTCGACGTCGCGACCCGGGAGCTCGAGGGATAGCCGCGGGATGACATGTCCCCCTCGGTGATCTTCCCTTCGGCTTTCTCGAAGGAGACGTCGAAAGGGGGATGAGTCGCGCGGCTTTCGTGGATGCCGCGCCCTCTTCGGATGCGCCGCGTGGGTCGGGGCACCGACATCACGCTGGAGCCCGCATGAACGTCGAGACCGTTGCTGTCGATCGAAGCTCGTCCTCCGCTGTCCCGCTCGCGCCTCTTCTGCCGATGGATCTGATCGATCAGGGCGACACCAACCTGGTGCGGGTGAGGCCGCCCGAGCTCTCCGTGCGGCAAGGCGCGCGGGCTGCGATCACCGACGTCGAGAATGCGTTCTGCGTCGCGGTCGCGGCCCAAGCGGAGAAGCTCGAGGCGGGCTTCCTCGGTCGCGCGCTCGCGGATCTCGCGCTCGACTACGACTGGGACGGCGCGCCCAACCGTCGCTTCCCCGCGCTCGAAGCGCTCAAGTGCTTCGTCGCCGAGTTCGTGACCAAGGTGCCCGGCCTCGAAGGCAACGCAGAACGTGGTGCCCATCAAGCACAAGGAGGTGTGTGCGCCGATCTTGGGTGCGGCCACGATGACCGAGTCGGTGGGGACGCCACCGAACAGCGCGTGGGTAGCCCGCATCCGCTACTTCGTCTTCAACTTCATCGAAGACCACCAGCCCTTCGCGGGGCACAGCTTTCAGTCGTGGTGGAGCGCGGCGTACCTGGCGACGGACGCGGGTAAGTCGCACATGAACGGGGCCATCGACGATCGGCTCGAGCTCTACCGCGAGTCTCTACGCCGGATGCAGTTCCGCCTCGCGTACGAGCAGCTCTGCTTCAGCGTGTCGGGACCGAATCGCCTGGATCAGGTGGGCGGCCTCACCGACACCAAGAGCGAGCGTCCCTTGTTGTTGTTGTGCGGGACCAAGGACAACCAGCCCAACGTGAACATCTGGGATCGAATGCAGGACCTGGCCAAAGCCAAGCGAAACCACACCGGACATGCGGTGTGGATCGAAGGCGCAGGCCACTCACTGCACGACGAATGCCCCGCCCAGGTGGCGGAGTACATCGTGCAGCTGCTCGCGATGTGAGAGTCAGAGCGCTTTCAGCAGTGCGCGGCAGGCGTTGCCGCGGTGGCTGATGGCGTTTTTCTCCGCTTGGTCGAACTCGGCCAGCGTGCGCTCTGCCGTCTGTTCGGTGGGCACGAAGACCGGGTCGTAGCCGAACCCATGCTCGCCGCGCGGCACGAAATCGATGAAGCCCTCGCAAGTGCCGAGCGTGGCAGTGAGCGCAATGGACAGATCGGGGTGCGCTACCACCAGCACACATCGAAAGCGCGCGGTGCGCTCACGACGAGGTCGCTCGCCGAGCGCGAGCAGGAGCTTCTCGACGTTGAGCTTCGCGCCGCCGCCGGAGTAGCGCGCCGAGTGGAGGCCCGGGGCGCCGTCGAGCGCGTCGACCTCGAGGCCGCTGTCGTCGCCGAGCGAGAGGATACCTGTGGCCTCCGCACCGGCGCGCGCCTTGATGGTGGCGTTCTGCAGATACGTGCCCCCGGTCTCGGGGATATCCGTCAGCGCGGGCGCGGCCTCGGTCAGCGAGACCAGCTCGATGCCGGGCAGGAGCGCTCGGAACTCCTCGAGCTTGCCGATGTTGTGGGTCGCGATGACCAGCTTCTCTGGCCAGCCCATCAGCGCACCTGAAGACGCGCCAAGTCCACGCCCGCCTTCGTGAGCGCCGCATCCTGCGCGGCCCGAAGCGCGGGCATCGCCGCCATCCCGAGATCTACCAGCTGATCGAAGGAGGCCCGCGGTACGGGCGCGCCCTCGGCGGTGCCCTGCACCTCGATGAGCCCGCCGCGTCCGTCGGAGACGACGTTGAGATCCACGTCGGCCTTGCTGTCCTCGATGTAGGGAAGGTCGAGCAGGCAGCGGCCTTCGACCAAGCCCGACGAGATCGCGGCGACCTCACCGCGCAGCACCCCGTTCGGCAACAGACCCCGCTTGCGCAGGCTGTCGAGCGCGAGCGCGAGCGCGATGAAGCCGCCCGTGATCGACGCGGTGCGGGTTCCGCCATCGGCGTCGAGCACGTCGCAGTCCACGATCACTTGGCGTTCACCTAGCCTCTCGAGCTGCACGACCGAGCGGAGCGAGCGCGCGATCAAGCGCTGGATCTCCTGGGTGCGTCCGTCGATCTGTCCTCGACGTCCCTCGCGCTCTTTGCGCTGCGGGTTGGCGCGCGGATGCATCGCGTACTCGGCGGTCACCCAGCCCTTGCCCTTGCCGCGCATCCAACCCGGCACGTTCTCGTCGATGGACGCGGAGATGAGCACGCGGGTGCCGCCGCACGCGTAGAGCACCGAGCCCTCGGGGTTCTTCTGAACGCCGACCTCGATGGTGACGGGTCGAATGGCGTCGGAGCTGCGGCCGTCGGCGCGCGTCTTGGTAGTCATGGGCGGCGCAGTATTGCTGCGTTTGCCGCCGCTGCACGCGCCCAGGAGGGCTCGAACCTCCAACCGTCGACTTAGAAGGTCGCTGCTCTATCCAGCTGAGCTATGGGCGCTGAGGATGGACGCTTGGGATGGAACGCGAACGGGAGCAAGAAGGGAGAAGAAGAAGGAGAGAATCGGGGTGGAGGGATTTGAACCCACGACGACGAGCACCCAAAGCTCGTGCACTACCAGGCTGTGCGACACCCCGCAGGGGCCGCCCTTATAGCACGGCTGCCGCGTGTCGGGCTCGGACCAGCGCGCCGATCTCGGCGATGGCCGCCCGGCTCTGGGGCACGTACGGCGCAAAGAGCTGAAAGTCGTGGACCATCCCGGGCCACTCGCGGGCCTCTACCTTCACGCCATCGCGGATCGCGTGCTCGACCAGGAGGCGACACTCGTCGCGGAGCAGCTCGGCGCCCCCGTACTGCACCAGCAGCGGCGGCAAGCCCTCGAGCGACGCGTGGATGGGCGAGATGAGCGGGTTTCGCGCGTCACCTCCTGCGTAGTGACGCGCGTAAAAGTCGAGGGTGCGCCGGTCGCCCCAGTCGAAGGGCACGTTCTCCTCGATGCTCGGCAGCGCGCCTTCCATGTCGACCCAGGGGCACAACAGCGCGGCGTGATCCGGCAGCGGCAGGCGGCGCTCTCGCATCATCAGCATGCTCGCCAGACAGAGACCGCCGCCTGCGGAGTCGCCTGCGATCCAGACGGGCCCGCGCCGCATCAGATCCTGAGCAGCGGCGACCGTGTCCTCGATGGCGGCAGGGAAGGGGTGCTCGGGCGCGAGTCGGTAGTCGAGCACGTAGGCGCGGGCCTCGGAGGCCGCGGCGATGCGCGAGGCCAGCGCCCGGTGGGTGATGCTCGAGCCAGTCACGTAGCCGCCGCCGTGCAAGTAGAGGAGCGTGCTGTTCCAGCGCGTCGGGGTGAGCTCGAGGGCCGGCACGCCGCCGAGGCTGGTCGTTCGCTGTCGGACACCCCGGGCGAGGGGAACGTTCGCCGCAGCGAGCTCCTGTCCTGCGCGCCAATCCTTCAGCGTTCCCTGGAGCTGACCCTCACCGCCCTCGCGCAGGGTGATGACGGTCGCCTCGATGCGGTGTCCCCACGCAGGGTGCCCGGGCCCGTGCTTGCGCCGGCGGATCGCCACGCGCATCAGGTTGCTCAGCAGGGTGGTCGCGAAGGCCATCGCGCCATCCTCGCACGCGGACGCGGAGACGCATCCGCGTGACGCCTCTAAGGCGCGAACGCGGACAGCGATGCCACTTTCGTCTTATGACGATCGCGGTTGGGAATTCCACCTGGCTTCTTCCCCCTCACGATCAGCACGGCCTTGTCCTTGGTCAGGATTACCCAGCCGCGCGCGGCGGCGTACGAAATCCAAACAGGATCCTCGGCCGTGTCCTCGAAGTGGTCCCCGTGCCACTCCACCGAGCAGCCGTCGTCTCGGAGCGCCCGGACCATCCGCTTGCCGAGCGCTCGGTCGACGAACCATGTCAGTCCGTCATGCGGCTCGCCGTGCATGCGCCGTTTGTTCGAAGCGAAGGGCCTCGTCGACCTCGTCCCCGTTGAGATCGAGGTCCTCCGCTATCGCGGCCGAACTCTCACCTGCGCGCCACCGGCTGTGGACGACCCATGTCTCGACACCAGGCCCGACGATGGGACGCCCAAACCGGCGCAGTGGGTCAAACGTCACGAGCTTGGGCGAGCGCTCGTCTCGCTCGCCTGTGAAGGGATAGAGCCGGCGAGCGATCCCGTGCTCATCACGGTCGATGCGCTCCAGGTAGCGCTCGAGCACGTTCTCGAACGCCTTCACGGACGTCGACGCGTTCCACAGCCCGCCGAGCGCCTTTACGTAGACGTGCTTTGCGTCGCTGAGGGCGTCGACGTCGGCAAACGGATTCGCCACCCCGCATTGCTCGCGGATGAAAGTCACCGCCTGTCGGATGGCTGGCACCGAGACATTCCGGCCGCGGAGCGTCGACAGCACGTGGGCCTCGACGAGATTCTTGAACGACAGTCGGATGCTACCGGCGCTGGCGTCGGCGGGCTCGATGATAGGGGGCCACTCGCGCACCTCGGTCGAGGTGCTGTAGGGACGGCCGACGAGCCAGTCCTTGAGGGTACTTCGGGGCAGGCGGAGGTACCGCGCAGCGTCGCTCAGTGGGTACAGGGCGATCGAGCGGGGATCCCTGCCTCCGTAGAAATCGATGCTGGCGCCGAGGTTCACGGCCACGATTCTAGCCTGACCCCCCACCGTGGGGCCACATGTCCATCGAGCCCGCGTCGCTCTACCCCTGAAAACCGAAGGCGCCGATCGGATTCGAACCGATGTATGAGGGATTTGCAATCCCTTGCCTGACCACTTGGCTACGGCGCCTTTTCGAACGAGACCGACGAACGAAACGCTCGTCTAAAACGAGGAGGGCGGTCGTAGCAGACACCACTTTCGGTGTCCACTTCGACCGCCCTCACTCAGCCTCCTCGTTCAGAGGCGTACTTGCTCAATCGTCAGGGAGCGGCGGGGCTCAGGGAGTGGGGCACAGCATGCTCGACGGGCAGGCGCCCGTGGAGCAGCGGTTGTTCACGCCCGCCGGGTCGCAGGTCGCGCCTGCGTCGAGCACGGGACGGAGGGTGACCGTCCCGTCGAGGTCGGTTGCCGCCTCGACGGTGTCGTAGATCTCGAAGGCGAGGGTGTAGTCGCCCGCAGCGATGTCGCGGACCTCGAGCGCCGAGGAGAGGTCGACCATCGCCTCCACGTCGTCGGCGCAGTAGTTCTCGGGCGAGCCGAACGTGTCGCCGCAGGTGCTCATCAAGTAGACGACCGTGTCGGTCTCCGCAGTGACGGTGCCGGCGGTGGTCACGAGGAGGTCGAAGCTCCCCGCGGGCACGGTGATGGTGTAGAGGGCCTCGGCGCCGGGGGTGTTGTCCTGGCACGGCGCGACCAGCACACCGGCGAGGCCGATGTTGGCGGTCAGCGTGGTGACGCTGGGCTCCGTCGCCGACGGAGCGGCGTTGAGCACCAGCGCCGTGCTGGCTGCACAGGCGGTGACGACCGCGGCGGGGAGCGCGCAGACGGTCGCTTCACACACCAGGCCAGGGTTGCAGATGGTCATGGTGCCATCGCAGGTCTCCCCGAGCCCGACGCGGTCGGCGAACGGAGCAACGACGCTCTCGCTGTCCTCGCCAGTGCGATCGTAGATGCGGATGCGGGCCGAGACCGCGTCGACGATCTCGGGGAGGTCCTCGAAGCCGCCCACGGTCGAGGTCGCGGTGAACGTCGTCATCCCAGCCACGCTGTCGTCGAAGGCGAACGAGAGCTCGGTGGTGGGCGTACCGCCGCCGAGATCGAACGAGATCGGATCGCCCGCCGCGTTCAGGAACTCGACGAGCACGCCAGCGCCGTCACCGTCGACATCACCACCAGTGACATCGGCGGTGAGGGTCAGCGAGGGGCCGTCAGCCGTCGCGACCTCTTCGAGGGTCGCGGTGGCCGCCGTGAGGGTCGGCGCATTGATATCACGGACCGTGATCTCCATCGTCCACGCGCCCGTCTCGTCCGTGCCGTAGCCGCTGACGATCGCGAACAGCGTCGTGCCGCCGGGGACGGGGACCGACATCAGCGTGCGGGCCTCGGCGGGGTAGTCGATGTCGTCCTGGCAGTACCCATTGTCCGCGTCCAAGCAGGTGGGACGCACTTCGATGAGGGTGTCGAAGGCGGTGGTGCCGACGGCGGTGTTCAGATCGACGCCGAACGTCGTGCCAGGTGAACCGGGCACGGTGAACTGAATGACCTCTTGGGGCGACGCCATGAAACCAGCGCAGGAGAGCGTCTGATCCATCGGGCGGCCGGTGGTGTCGCCAGTGATCGTGGTCACGCCCGCGGTAAGCGTGACGGTACGGACGTCGTCGCAGGCGCCGCCTGCGGGGCGAGTGTCGCGCGGCACGTCTGGCATCGCCGGCGTGTCGGACATGGGGCCGGCGTCAGGGGCGCCGGTGTCGCCGGTGATGGTTTCGGGGTCGCAGGCGGTCAGCCCCAGAAGGCTGAGCGCGATGAGCGCCACGGAGGAGCGGGTAGTTGAATGCATAGCCCGCGCGCTTAGCAGCCCCCCTGGGCAGGTGCCAGCGAGCAGGGTCGACCTTTACCAAGCGGTGGGCGCCGGCGCTCGGTCTGCGGCGTGGGCGGGGCGGGTGATCAGGTAGTGCTCGAGCGCGAAGCGGGCCGCGTCGCTCGCCTTGATGCGCCACTCGGGGTCGTTGATCACCACCACCGCGAGCGCGATGGTCGGCGCGTCCGCAGGCGCGAAGCCGACCCACCAGGTGTAGCCGCGGAAGGGGCGCTCGGACGAGAGCGTGCCGGTCTTGGCCGCGACCTCGATCCCAGGCAAGAAAGGCCGCCCGCGATCATCCCGGAAGGCGCGGCGCGAGGTCCCTTCGCGCACGGTGCCGGTCATCATCTCGGTGAGCCGGTCCGCGGTCAGCCGGCCGACGACGCTGCGGAACACCGTGGGCTCGTGCCGGTAGGTCACGTGCCCATGATCGTCGATCACCTGATCCACCATCGAAGCGCGCGGCATGTCGCCGCCGCGGGCGATGGTCGCCGCGATCAGCGCGCCGTGCAGAGGAGAGAGGTGGGTGTGCCAGAAGCCGGCGGCCATCCGCGCCCGCTCGAGGCGCTCGTCGGGGACATCGAACGCGCTGACCCGGGTGGGCACATCGAAAGGGAGCGCCTCGCCGAACCCGAAGGCCGACGCGTAGCGACCGAGCGTCGCCGCATCGAGGTGCTGATCCGAGAGGCGGGCGAAGACCACGTTCGCCGAGCGAGCCAGCCCCTCGGACATGGTGGCGCAAGTCCGATCGTGGGCGGGATCGGGATCGAGCATCGATGCCGAGATGCTGCTCGCGCCGCCGTGGTAGCAGACCTCCTCGTCGGGCGGGACGCCCGCGTCCAAGAGCGCCGCGCTGGTGATCACTTTGAAGACCGAGGCGGCGGGCGGACCCGCATCGCGCGCGAGATCGGTGACGCCCGGCTCGGCGCTGGAGTGCGAGACGTAGGCGAGCACCCGTCCGGTCGACGGCTCGATCGCGACGAGCCCGGCGTACGGCACCTCGTAGCGCGAAAAGACGCTCTCCATCGCGGATTGCAGGCCCTCGTCCAGCGAGAGCACGGCCGTGCTGCCGCTGGGCAGATCCGACACCATCACGCCGTCCTCGGTGCGGTGGCTGAGGGGATCGAAGCCCTCCAGAACGGAGGCCCGACGCCGGGCGCGGCTGGGCGCGGGTGTGGTCTCGCGAGCCGGAGCGCGGGAAGCAGAGGTGCCAGGTGCGGGCTCGTCGGCCGAGCTGCGGGTGACCGCGACCAGGGTCGCGGCGCCCACCAGTGCCAGGATGGCGAACAGCCTCAGGAGCGACGCGCGTGTGCTCGACATCGCCTGGAACCTAGGGGGCAGCGCCGCAGGGCGTCAAAAGAAAGGCGGGGGCTGCCGGAACGTTGTCACGGCTCACGGAATGAGTGGATACTCCGCGCCTGCCCATGGTCCCGGACGAGGACGAGCGAACGACGAACCCCAACAAGACGGTCGTCACCACCATCGCGCCAGCCCCCCTCAAGAAGGTGGATGCGCGCGAAGCGTGTCTGGTGATCATCTACGGGGACGATTTGGGCCGGCGGATTCCGCTGGGTGGGGAGCCCTGCATCATCGGTCGCAGCAGCAAGTGCGATGTCCAGCTCGATCAGGAGTCGGTCTCGCGTAACCACGCCCGCATCGCCAAGGCCCAAGGGCACTACGGGGTGCGGGATCTGGGCTCGACCAACGGCACCTACGTCAACGACGACATCATCGAGGACCAGCAGCTGCGCGACGGCGATCAGGTGAAGGTCGGGCGGACCATCTTCAAGTTCATCGTCGGGGGGAACGTCGAGTCGGTCTACTACGAGGAGATCTACCGATTGATGACGGTGGACGGCCTCACCGAGCTGCACAACAAGCGCTTCTTCACCGAAGCCATGGAGAAAGAGGTCGCCCGCTGTAAGCGCTACGACCGCGGCTTCTCGCTGGTGCTCTTCGACATCGATCACTTCAAGAAGATCAACGACAGCTACGGCCACCTCGCCGGCGACGCGGTCCTGAGGCAGCTCGGCGGGCTGGTCCGGCAGAAGCTGCGTCACACCGACGTGCCCGCGCGCACCGGTGGTGAGGAGTTCGCCATCATCGTCCCCGAGGTCGGGCTCGAAGGGGCCCTCTTGCTCGCGGACAAGCTGAGGCGCTCCATCGAGGGCGCCGCGTTTCGCTTCGAGGGGACCGCGATCCCGGTGACCGTCAGTCTGGGCGTGGCCGAGTGGCAGCAGGAGCAGGCGCCCGAGGATCTCGTGAAGCTGGCCGACGAGCGGCTCTACGAGGCCAAGCGCGGCGGTCGCAACCGCGTCGTGTAGCGATTCACCAGCTGGCGGGTCGGGTATGCATATCCGTATTTGCTGGTGAAATGTGCTGGCTCGAGCAATCCCGATGGTCGCGATTGACAATCTACGGGGCCAACCGCAGAACAGCCGCGATGACCTCTGCCGGTCCTGCCCTCTCCCTCGTGCGCCCCGAACGGGCGCCTCTCGAGCTGGATCTCGACGAGGTGAACGACGCTCTCGAGGGGGCCGAGCCCGACGAGATCATTCGCTGGGCGGCCCGCACGTTCGGCGCGGGCTTGATCATGAGCAGCAGCTTCGGCGCGGAGTCCGCCCTGATGCTGCACCTGGTGACCCGCGACGCGCCCCGGGTCCCGGTGGTGTTCCTCGACACGGGCTACCTCTTCCCCGAGACCTACACGTTCGCGGACGAGCTGACCCAGCGGCTGCAGCTGAACCTGAAGGTCTACGGCCCGACGATCAGCGCCGCGCGGCAGGAGGCGCTGTATGGACGCCTGTGGGACGGCGATGAAGAGGCGCTCGCCCGCTACAACCAGATCAACAAGGTCGAGCCCATGGACCGCGCGCTCTCGGAGCTGCACGCGCGCGCTTGGATAGCGGGTCTGCGTCGGGATCAGACGTCGTTCCGGTCGACCCTGCGCACGGTCGAGCTGGTGGACGGCGTCTACAAGGTCCACCCGATCCTCGGCTGGTCCACGGACGACATCGAGCGCTACATGATGCAGAACGATCTGCCCTATCACCCGCTCTACGCGTACGGGTACAGGTCGATAGGCGACATGCACTCGACCCGGCCTACGACGGTCGGCGAAGATGCCCGCAGCGGCCGCAACCTCGGCGAGAAGAACGAGTGCGGCATCCACTTGCCGCGCACCCCCGAAGCGAACGCCAGCCTCAAGAGCTCGGGCCTCTAGCCACGACCGGCGAACTCGGTGCATCGTCCGGCGATGCAGATGAATCGGTGGTGCGCGCTCGCGCTGGTGACGTTGCTCGCGTGCGGAGGTGAGCCCACTGCGGGACCGCAGCCCACCAACGCGCCGCCTGCCAGCACGAGCGGGCTCGAGGACACGCGGCCGATTCGCGCGCTCCGCCCCGAGGCCGAGCCGCTGGCCGCTGCGATGCGCGATCTTTGCACGGTGATGGCGCGGATGATCGGACCCGATGGGGCGCTGGTCTCCGGGGCGCCCGCCGATGCCGAGTTCGAGGCGATGCGGGCGCGTCATGGCGCGGTGCTCGACGAGCTCGATCGAGACCCCCGCATGAGCGGACGGGTCTCGTATCCAGGAGTCGTCTCCGTGCTCCGGGATCGAGGCGTCACCTTCGAGTGTGCTGCGCTGGCGAGGTTCCTGGCGCTGATGGACTCGGGCCGCACCGAGTCGCTGCCCCGTCACAACGGCAACTGACCTACTCCTTGGTGATGAACGACGAGTCGCTCGGATCGATGGCACAGCGTCGTACGACGCCTAACGGAGCTCGGCGCCGAAGGCTTCGCTCGCCTGCTTCAGCGCCGCTTGGTGCAGGGCCTCGACCTTGGCATCGGTGAGCGTGGCTTCGGGATCGCGGTAGGCGATGCGGAACGCGAGGCTCTTCTTGCCTTCGGCTATGGGCTTGCCTCGGTACAGATCGAAGAGGGCGACCGCCTCGATCAACGGGCTGCTCGCCGCGATGAGCTGCGCGACCTGCGCCGCTTGTATGGCGTCGTCGACGATCAGCGCGAGATCGCGCTCGACCGAGGGGAAGCGGGGCATCGGCTGCACCTGCACCGGCGCGCGCGTCTGCACGCTCGCCACCAGCTGCTCGCCATCCATCGAGATCACCATCGCGGGCGCACGCAGCTCGAACGCGTCGGTCACGTCGGGGTGCAGCTCGCCGAGCGAACCGAGACGTACATCGCCGAGCCACACGTCGGCCGAGCGCTGGGGATGCAGATGCCCGGGCGCGACGAACCCCTCGCCGCGCTCGATGCGCAGGGTCATTCCCAACACCTGGCCCATCGCGAGCAGCGCGCCTTTGACGTCCCAGAAGTCGACCTGCTCCTCGGAGCCCAGCCAGCGATCCCGCGGCCCTGCCATCACGGCGCAGAACGAGAGCGACTCGCGCACTGGGACCTCGCCCGCCGCGATCGTGTTCGCCCCCGCGTACACCCGGCTCAGCTCGAAGAGACGCACACGCCGGTCGCCGCGGCGCTCCGAGCGCTGCACCGCGAGCAAGAGGCCCGGCAAGAGCGAGCTGCGCAGCACTGCGCGCTCTTCACTTATCGGATTCACCAGCCGCACGTCGGCTTCGGGCGCGCGCGCCTGCTCCAAGAGCTTGCTGGTCACCAGGCCATGGGTGAGGGCTTCGTGCAGACCCGCGGCCAGCGCGGCGCGGCGCACCGCGCGAACGGCGGCGGGACGCGGACGCGCCTTGGCGTTGTCGGCGGAGACCCGGATGAGACGGGCCTCGAGGCGGTCGTAGCCCCGCATCCGCGCGACCTCTTCGACGAGATCGATCGGGCGCAAGAGATCCGGACGATGTCCCGGCGTCAGCACCCGGACCTCACCGCGCGCCTCGCCCGGCGAGACGATGCAACCCAGCGCCTCGAGGATCGCGCGGGTGTCCTTGGGATCGACAGGGGACCCGATCACCTCGGACGCCATCGCATCGGGGAGCACGATCGTCCTGGGCACGAGCTTGCTCGGGTCGGCGGTGCAGTCGATCACGGTCGGCGATGGCGCGCCGGTGGTGGTGCGCGCCACTTCGGTCGCGAGCGCTGCCATCACTTTGTCGAGCGCGGTGGGATCGACGCCCCGCTCGAATCGGTGGCTCGAATCGGTGTGAAAGCCGTGGCGCCGCGCCGTGCGTCGGACGGTGCGGGGTTCGAAATAGGCGACTTCGAGGAGCACGTGCTCGGTGGTCTCCGTCACGCCGCTGTCCTTGCCGCCCATCACGCCCGCTAGCGCGACCGGACCCTTCGCGTCCGCGATGACCAGGTCGTCCGCGGACAGCCGATGCTCGGTGCCATCGAGGGCGACGAACACTTCTCCCTCGGTCGCCAGACGCACGATGATCTCGGGGCCCGCGAGCTTCTCCAGATCGAACGCGTGCACCGGATTGCCGAAGAGCGAGAGCGCCCAGTTGGTGGCGTCGACCACTGGATCGATCGCGCGTAGGCCCAGCACGTGGAGCCGGTGGCGCGCGCGGAAGCGGGATCGGGTCCGCTTCACGTTCTGCACCACGAGCCCGAGGTACCGAGCGCATCTGTCCGCTGCATCGATACGGATCGGTAGCGCCGCCGGCACGCCCGCCTGGGTCTGGAACATCGACAGCGTGTCGAACGCCGCCGTGCCCTCTTCGATGAGCGGCCGGGCCACGCTCGGAGCGGTGACGGATGGCTGCTCGGACAGGAGGCGACTGGGCACCACGTCGATGCGAGGCACGAACGCTTTGCCGAGGTGCGCCGCGAGCTCGCGTGCGATCCCGAGGTGTCCCAGCGCGTCGGGGCGGTTCGGGGTCACCGAGAGCTCGAGAACGTCGTCGCGCAGGAAGAGGGCCGTCGCGATCGGCTGGCCGAGCTCGCCCGGGTCGCCGTCGTCGAGCACCAAGATACCCTCGGCGTCGCTGCCGAGGCCCAGCTCGGCCTCGCTGCAGAGCATGCCGCTCGAGGTCACACCGCCCACATCGCGAGGCGCGATGGTGATCCCGTTCGGCAAGGTCGCGCCCACCTTGGCCATCAAGACCCGACCGCCGCGCGCCGGCACGTTGCTCGCGCCGCACACGATCTCGTGCTCGGCCTCGCCGTCGTACACGGTGACCAGCGTGACCCGATCCTTCTTCGGGTGAGGGCGCTTGCTGCGCACCTCGGCGACCACCACCTGGTGCAGGCCGAGGCCGTGCGTGGTGATGCCTTCGACCTCGAGCCCGCCCTTGGTGAGGAGGCTCGCAATCTCGTGCGTAGGCAGATCGGGGGTGTTCAGCAGCTCGCGGAGCCAGCGGGCGGAGGCTTTCATCGAACGTTCTCCATCAGAGCTGATCCAGAAAGCGCATCTCGTTCTCGAACAAGAGCCGAATGTCCCGGATGCCGTGGCGGAGCATGACCATGCGGTCGACACCCATGCCCCAGGCAAAACCCGACCACACCGCCGGATCGTGACCGCACTGGGCGAAGACCTCGGGGTGGATCATCCCGCAGCCCAGGATCTCCATCCAACCCGTGGTCTTGCAGACCCGGCAGATGCTGGTGCGTTGGTGTTGCGCTGGGCTGCCCGGGTCTTGCCAAGGGCGACAGAACGTGCAGCCCATGTCGAGCTCACCGCCAGGCTCGACGAAGGGGAAGTAGCTAGGCCGAAAGCGCACCGGCACGTCGTCGCCGAACATCCGGCGCACGAACGCGGACAGCACGCCTTGGAGGTGCGCCATCGTCACCCCGCGATCGACGAGGAAGCCATCGATCTGGTGGAACATCGAGGAGTGCGTCGCGTCCTCTTCGTCCCTTCGGTACACGGCGCCGCCTGAGACCACTGCGACCGGCGGCTTGCGAGACAACATCTCGTGCACCTGAATCGAGGTCGTGTGGGTGCGCAGCACCATCGGCGCGGTGAAGCCCTCCTTCGGCGGTCGCACGAAGAAGGAATCCTGCATGTCCGTCGCCGGATGATCGGGCGGGAAGGCGAGGCGGGTGAAGTTGTACTCGCTGAGCTCGACCTCGCGCGACTCGCCGATCTCGAAGCCCAGTGAGCCGAACACGTCGAGCAGCTCGTCCATCGTCTGGCGGATGGGATGCGCTTTGCCTGGGCGGACGCCGCGCCCGGGGAGGCTCACATCGATGGGCGCACTCGATAGATCCGCATCACGCAGGGCTCGCGCGAGGTCCGCCAAGCGATCGTCGAACGCCTTCTCGATCGTCTTCTTGAGCGCGTTCGCCTCCTGCCCGAAGCCCTTGCGGCGATCCCCAGGGAGCTTGGGCATCAGCTTGAGCAGCGTGGTCAGTTCGCCGGTCGGCCCCAACAGACGCGCGTTCTGGGCCCGCAGGGCGTGCTCATCCCGGGCCTCGGCAAACGAGCCGCCAGCGTCTTGGGAGATGCGGGCGAGGCCTTCCTCGAAGGCGGCTACGGGATCGTCGATGCTCATCGCGCCTCGTTTGGCTCACCTGCGCCGTCCGAGCAAGGGTGGCGCCCTGGGTGTGGGGTGAACATTCGGTTCGTGACGATGGATGAAAACGTCCCCTCCGTGCTTGATCTCGGCTTCGAGTTGCGGATACAAGGGCGCGATGAAACAGGGTGTCTCCGTCGCCAAACCGCGCCGGCTGGTCGCAGTGCTGTGTGCAGCACTCGCGCTCGTCGGTGCCTCCGTAGCGTTTGCTCAAACGCTCCCCACCGTCGCCATCGGGGCTCCGCCCACGCCAGCACCCGCACCCGCAGCGCCCGCGCTGTCGCTCACCCTCGCGGCTCCCGCCGAGGTGCAGATCGACGCGATGGGCTCGCCGATGGACGCCCAGCTCTTCCTCTATCAGGGCGGCTCCCTGGTGGTGGAAGACTCCGACTCGGGCGACGGCGTGGACGCTCGGATCGTTCGGTTCCTCGCGGCGGGCACCTACGAAGTTCGGGTGGTCGAGTGGCGAGGGCGCGCAATGAGCGCACGGGTGTCGACGGCGATCCTTCCTCCAATGACCCCGGTCGCGACCCTCGCCCCCGGCGCTCCGCCGAGCATCGTCGCGGTCCCGGCCGGTGACTCCCCTCGCGCATCCAGCGCCGAGGTTACCCTGATCGTCGCGACGCCTGGCTCGTACCGACTCGATGCGAACTCGGACGGCGACGCCGAGCTGATGATCATCCAGAACAGCGCCGTCGTCGCGCAGGACTCTGACAGCGGCGAGGGGACCAACGCGCAGCTCACGCAGGTCCTGACGCCTGGCAACTACACCCTGCGGGTTCGCGACTACAGCAACCGCGCCAGCAACATCACCGTCACCGTGGTGGCCCAGTGAGGATCGAATCCATGACTCTCCGTAACGACCTACTTCGGGGCCTCGCTCGCACCTGCGTGCTCTCTCTCGCCATCGGAGCCACCGCGTGTGGTAGCTCGGAGCCTGCGCCCGCACCCGTCGCGCCCGTCGCGCCGACCGCGCCCGTCGCACCGGTGGTCTCCGCTCCCGGAACACTCGTGCCCGGTGCGGCGGCGTCCGTCATCGCGGTGCCCGCGGTCCCTGCCTTCAACTTCACGTTGGACCACGCGGCCGAGATCCAGATCGACGGCATGGGCACTCCCGATGTGCAGCTCCTCTTGCTCAGCGGCGGTGACAACGTGATCACCTCGGACTCGGACTCGGGCGCCGGGACGGACGCGCAGATCGTCGTGTTCCTCGCTCCCGGCACGTACGAGGCGCGGGTGAGCGAGTGGCGTGGCAGCGCGCTCGATGCGCGGATCCAGGTCACCGAGCTTGGAGCGATGACCCCGGCGGGCGCGCTCACAGCCGGTAGTCCCAGCGCGGTCACGGCGCCGGCCGGCGAGACCCGTCGCGCCGCGAGCGCGGAGCTCACCCTGGAGATCACCACCGCGGGCAGCTACCGCGTCGATGCCACCACGGCCGCGGATTCGGGGCGTGATCCCGAGCTCATGATCCACCGCGACGGCGCCATCGTCGGCGAGGACTCGGACTCGGGCGAGGGCAACAACGCGCAGCTCGTTCGCGCGCTCACGCCCGGCACGTACCGAGTGCGAGTCCGCGACTGGGTGAACCGCGACGCGGCCATCACCGTCACGCTCTCTCCTGGCTGATTCTCGCTTGCCTGGGGCGCCGCCCCAGACCCGGCCGCATCGCGTACCGGCCTCGGCCTGCGATGCGTGCGGCCCCGCTACCGACGACGCGCGTCCCGACTGGGGCGCGCGTCATCGCGTTTCATAGGGCGTGTTTCAGCCCGCGTCCGCGCAGGCAGGCGCGCCCTCGGGGAGTGGCTGCTCGCACCGAATGGTGAACGTGACCTGGTGAAAGCTGTCGAGGCCCGACGCGCCGAGACGGGCGCCGCTCTCGCAGATCGACGCGTCGAAGCTGAGGTCGTCGTAGCGCCAGCCGCGCTCGCCCGGCATCACCTCCGCCCCGAGCAACTGGGGAACGAGGCAGCGCTCCCGCACCCGGCCGCTCGCCTCATCGATCGTCGTCCCGACGCGCACGAACCCCGAGCCCGCGGCTTCACAGGTGAGCGCGGTGACCCCATCGTCCTCGCTCGGAAGGAGGACCTCGAACTCGCACTGCACCCGACCTTCGGCGTCGGCGGGTAGGGCACGCGGGAGGCACCCGTTGCTCGAGAGTGCGTCGGCACGGCGGGGAAGCAGGGCGTAGAGGAGCGGCAGGAAGGCGGGCGAGCAGATCGAGGACACGCTCGTGTCTGTGTAGCGGTCGTGAAGCGCGGCGAGCCACGTCACGAGCCGGCGGGGCGGTAGTGCGGATCCGTCAACGCTCGTGCAGCTGGGGACCAATGCGTCCCCGTCGATCACTTCCTGCATGCATGGGTCGGCCAGTAACTCGTCGTAGGACCACCAGTCTCCTTCCGGGACGCCCGCGATGAGTGAGACGACCAGCTGGCCCCGGCGCGGCTCCGCCCGCTGCAGCGCGGTGACGTAGCGCTCGATCGGATGCGTCGCTATCCCGCTACACCCCAAACGGGGATCGGCGCTCGTGCCTGCAAGGACGCCCTCGTGCGAGCAGTCGTCCTCGTCGGTGACGATCACGACCGCGAGCACCGCGTTGTCGCGATGAAAGCCGGGCGTCTCGAGCGCGCTCCGCATGGCCTCGAGCGGCTGCTCGATCCCGCACCCTGTGACGCCCACCGCACTGACGCAGCCAACGCTCGCAGAGAGCGCGTCGGCGCTTGGGTCACTCGGACCGAACGCGAAGATGGGTCCCGAACCTTCAGCCGGCATCACCACAGGCCAGCGCGCCATCGGGTAGCGGCTGCTCGCAGCGCACGGTGAACGTGACTCGGTGAAACGATTCGAGGCGCGAGATGCTGAGACGCGGACCACGCTCGCATATCCCGATCGCCTCGGCGCTCCAGTCGTCGTACGCCCAGCCCGCGCGGATCCGAACTCGAGCTCGCTCCCGAGCAGCTGAGGAACCAGGCAGCGCTCGCGCGGCTCACCGGTGACCGCGTCGCGTGCGGGCTCGAGCCGAACGAAGTCCGGCCCCGCCGCCTCGCACGTCGTCGGTGTCACGCCGTCGTCCTCGCTCGGAAGGAGGATCTCCATCTCACAAGCGACGAATCCTTCCGCGTCGCGCGCAAGCGCTCGTGGGACGCAGATGCCCGGTGGGAGATAGGCGCTGGCCGGGGAAGTAGATTGTCCAACACCGTGAGGAACGCCGGCGCGCAGATCGAGTGAACGTCGGTCTGAATCCGCGCGTCTTTTAGCGCCGCGAGCCAGCTCACGAGACGTCTGGGCGGCGTGGCGCGCCCAAGACCGCTGCTGCAGCTGGGGACGAGCGCGTCGCCATCGAGCACCTCTTGCATCGCTGGATCCGCTAGCAGCCCGTCGTAGGCCGAGTCGGTGAGCTCCGGTGGCACGCCCGTGATGACCGACACCAGGACGCGCGACGGGATGGGCTCGTGCCGCAGGAGCTCGCTGACGTAGTGGGTCACAGGCTGGGTCTCCGCGTGGCATCCATCGCTCGGATCCTCGGCCCGGCGTGCGAGCAGTCGTCCTCGTCGGTGACGATGATCACCCCCAGCACCGCGTCGTCGCGATGAAAGTCCGGCATGTCGAGGGCGACGCGCATGGCCTCGAGCGGCTGCTCGATCCCGCAGCCATGAGTCCCCACAGCGGCGATGCAGGCAACGTCAGAGGCGAGCTCGTCCGCGCTCGGGGGATCTCCCGGGTGGAACGTGAAGACTCGGCCGGGGAATGCCGTGGGACATCCCGCTCGGTCGCTCGTGTTCACCAACATCCCGGTGTCGACGTCGCCCGTACACCCAACGCCGCCGCCATTCATGCTGGTGCGTACCACCCCGACACGCACGCCTCGGTAGCCATCGAAGTCACGAGTCCCGTCACCATCGAGGTCCGAGGTCGCCAACACCCGCACGATCTGCGGCCAGCTCGTCGGCGATACGCGGCTGCTCTTCGGCCATCGACGGCGAGTCGTCGATCACCACCAGAAGATCGAGTCTGTCGAACGACTCGACGGTGAACGAGCGCTCGAGGGTGAAGCTCGGGCACTCGTTGGTGATCGGCACCTCGCAGCCCAATAGGCACACGGCGATCGCGATGACGACGGAGCTTCCCCACGAGTGCATGGCGTGAGTCGCTCGAAGCGACTGCTGACTTCCAGACCGCTCAGGATCGGGCGGCCCCCGTTCGCCTGCTCCCGCCACAGCTTCCGACAGTGGGCTTCAGTATGAGACGGTGAGGTCGGCGAGGATGGCTTGCACGCCGAGCTCTGCGATGCGCTGGTCTTCGAGCTCGGGCAGGCCGCTGACGCCGATCGATCCGATCACCGCGCCGTCGAACATCACCGGGACGCCGCCGCCCCAGCCGCAGAAGCGTCCGTCGCCGTAGTAGGCGAGGTCGAAGGCCTCGGCGGCGTTCTTGTAGCGCTGACCGATGTCGTAGGTGCGGATGCGCTCGCGCGCCGCGGTGTACGCCTTGTTGGTCGCGATGGTGACGCTCGATCCCTTGGCACCAGAGAGCCGGCGCAAGGCGATCAGATCACCGTGCACGTCCGCCACGCAGATCACGGCGGTGCGTTGTTCGGCGTCGAGCGCCGCTTGCATCGCGTCGAGCGCGCGCTTGGCGTCCGAGAGCTCGATGGTGTTCAGCGACTTCATCGGATCACTCGCCCAAGAGACCGCGTACCCGATCGGTGCGGACCTCGATCGGATCAGGCTCGACGGGCCCTGCGATGGTCAGCGCGATCACCCGCAGGCGCTCCCAGCGCGACGTGGCCACTTCGCGCAAACGGAAGAGCTGCGTCGAGTGGGCCACCAGCTCGCCTTGCAGGCGCATCGACTCGGTCGGGTTCGCCGCGCTCACAGCGGCGCGGTGCGCTTCGGTCAGCTCGCCGCCCCGGCGCCCTTCGGCTTCGAGCGTGCCGAGCGCTTCGTCGAGGCGGCTGATCGCGGTGCCGAGGTCGTGCCTTCGTCGCGCTTCGTCGACTGGGCTGGAAGCGACGAGGAGGGCGGCGGCCTGGGTGCGGGCCTCGTCCAGGCGGGTAGGACCCTCGACGGATTCGCTCATGCGCTGGGCGATCACGACCGCGCGGCCCGGCGTCAGATCCATCTCGCGGAGACGCCCGCGTCCGTCGGTCTCGCCGGTGGACACGGCCATCATGCCCGAGAGCACCATGAGGACCGTGGTGCCCGACTCATGCACCACCAGGTAGGCCTCGCCGGGGCCCGTGATAGCGAGGCTGGCCTCCGGCGTGGCGACCCGTAGCACCGCGCGCGGACCGTCTTCGGGCGGGTTCGCGATGTGGACCGCGCCGCGCACCAAGAGCACCCGAGCGGGACCCACGTCGCCGACCCGCAGGTCGGAGCCGGGCTCCAGCGAGAAGCGCGCGCCCTCTCGCACATCGATGTCGGCCGCGCCGCCTGGACCCACCTGCACCCGGTCGCCTCGGCTGAGCGGTAGGCGCTCGGTGAGGACGCCGCTCGAGACCGTCACGTCGCCCTCGGCGTGCATCAGCACCGCGGGGGGCGCCTCGGTGTCCTCGCTCGCGGCTTCTTCTTCACCGCCGTGGCGGCGGATGGTGGGGGGAGCCTCGGGCACCGGGTCGGGCGCTACGTCGTCGCCCCCACAACCCACGAGACTGCACCCGAGCAAGAGCGTGGTGAGCGCGGCACCTCGCGACGCGCGCCACCCTCGCTTCAAGAGCCCTTTTGGTCCGGCTCGACGGCCGGAGGCACGCTCGGCTGACCGCCGGCGGTGGTCTTGGCGAGATCCGCGAGCGGCGGGATCGACTCGTGCAGATCGAGCTGCATCGTGTCCAGCTGCATCGTGTCGAGCTGCATCGTGTCGAGCTGCATCGTGTCGAGCTGCATCGTGTCGAGCCGCATCGTGTCGAGCCGCATCGTGTCGTCCATCGACTCGAGCAAGTTGGTCAGGCCGCTCTTGCCTTCGCGCGCCTCGCCGAGCTCGCGGTTGGTGTTGCGCAGGCGCTCCGTCAGCACGCCCATGAAGCTCCAGAGGAGCTTCACGGCGATCGCGTGATCGCGGCGCACCAGATCGAAGAAGTCACGTCGCCGAATGCTCAAGAGCGACGCCGCCTCGAGCGCTTTCACGTCGGCGCTGCGGGTGGCCTTGTCGACGAGCGCCATCTCGCCGAAGTGCTGACCCGGGCCCAGCTCGACGAGCGGCACCTTGGCGGACTCGACCTTCACCTTGCCGCTCAGCACGATGAAGAGCTCATCGCCCTCGTCGCCCTCGGACACCACCTCGGCGCCCGGCTCGTACGCCCGCACCTGGGTGATGTTCAGGACCCGCACCAGCTCCTGGTAGGTGAGGAAGCGGAAGAGCGGCATCTTGTGCAGCACCTCCATCTTGAGGTTCACCTCGCGGGCCAGCCGGTCGACGCCGCTCTCGGCGTCCGGGATCTTCACCACGATACCGGTGATGTTGTCTTTGCCGCCGCGCTCGTTCGACAGATCGACGAGCTTGTCGGCGAGCTTGTCTTCGGGGGTCTCGGCGAAGAGCGAGGCCAGCTCGGCCTGCTCGAAGTAGCCGTGCAGACCATCCGAGCAGATCAGGAAGCGGTCGCCGCGCAGCACGTCGAAGTCGATCGTGTCCACCTCCACGCTCTCATACACACCGACCGCGCGGGTCACGGCGTTCTTGTGCTGGAGCTGATCAATCTGTTCGCGTGAGAGCTTGCCCCGACGGAGCAGCTCGTTGATGAGCGAATGATCCTCGGTGAGCTGATGCACCGAGCCCTGCCGGAACAGGTAGACGCGCGAGTCGCCGACGTGGCCGATGAAGCCGCGCGATCCGACGATCAAGAGCGCGTCGAGCGTGGTGCCCATGCCGCGCTTGCTCTCGTCGCGCTGGCCTTCGTCATAGACCGCAGCGCAAGCTTGCTGCACCGCCGACTCCATCAGTCGCAAGAGATCGGCGCGGGTGGTGCCACCGTGCCCTTGCTCGAACTGCACGAGCAGCTCGCGCTGAGCCGCGAGGACCTCGCGCACGGTACGCGCGGCGATGTTGGAGGCGACTTCCCCTGCTGCGTGACCGCCCATTCCGTCGCACACGACGAAGAGCTGCAGCTTCTTGTCCACGAGGAACGCGTCCTCGTTGTGGTCGCGTACTCGACCGACATCGGACTGGGGCCAGAAGGAGAGGCTTTCCGAGCCGGACATGAGGGCAGTGAGTAGCCGAGCCAGGGCCAGCAGGTCAATGGTCGAGGGTGATTGGCTCGCACCAACGCGGGATTTTGAGCGTGATTCTGGACGCTCCTGTAGGATGGGCCTGCTGAGAATGGCGGAACGACCCGAACTGCGGCTGGTGCGCGAGCACCTCGAGACGGTCGTGTCTCCTTCGATGGCGGCGAGTGTGCTCTTCGAGGCGCTCGGGGCCGGTTCGATGCCTCGGAACGCGACCGAGACGGTGGCGTTGGTCGCGGGGCCGCTGCGGAATGCCCTCAAGGAGCGGATGCGTCCCGGCGAGGCGGACTCGCTCATCGAAGACGTGCTCACCGCGCTGGCTCCCGCGCTGGCGGCCCAGCCTGAGCATCGCTATCGCGCGGATGACACCCTCGAGGTCCCGGTCTCGTCGTCGGGGCAGGCCGTGCGCCTGGCGGTCATGTCGGCCAGCGACGCGTTCGCGCAGCACATCGAGGCGGCGCTCGGTCCCGCCCGGGTCTCGGCGGTCACCTTTCGGAGCACCATCGCGCTGCGCCGAGCGCTCGAGGTGATGATGACGACGCCCGACATCGTGGTGGTCGATGCGAGCCGCTTTCCGGCGATCGAGCCCGGCGATTTGGCGGGCTCGTTCGAGGCGCTCGTCGACACCGCGGTGCGGGTGGTGTGGGGCGCCGATCTTCCGTACGGCCACGCGCTGATGCGAGAAGTGAGAGCGCGCGGCGGCAAGGCCACCAGCGTCGATCGCGCCGAGGGCGTCGATCCGATCCTCGATCTGATCGGCTCGCGCAGCGGCCGTCCCACGCTCCCGCCGTAGGCAGCGCACGCCCTAGCTGCGACGGAGCGCGCTCGCCGTCACCAGCGCCCAGCCGATCAAGAAGCACAGTCCGCCGATCGGGGTGACCGCGCCGAGCCAACGCGGCGCGCCCAGGGTCATGAGATCGAGCGAGCCGCTAAAGAGCACGATGCCCGCACCGAACGCGAAGCCCGCGCCCCGCTCGATCCGTCCGTTGCGCCGCGAGACGAGCCACGCCACGAGCCCCAGCGCGATCGCGTGGAGGAGCTGGTACTGGGCGGCGGTTCTCCACCACTCCAATCGCTGCGCGGCGTCGTCGGCGCCCTCCAAGGCGCCCTCGAGGCCGTGGGCTCCGAACGCGCCGAGCGCGACGCCGAGGAAGCCGAAGATCCCGGAAGCAGCCAGGAAAGGCCGCTCGGAGCCCGATGCGCTGGACGACATGCGGGCTTCGATACCGCGCCCCGTGGCACCGAGCACGATACGATCCGTTGCCCTCGGGCTCCTCGGCGCCGTTCTGTTGTGGGTTGATCACCGCCCGGTCCTCTGAGACAAGGCCCGGTATGCGCGCTCGGGGTCTTCATCAGCTCGCCGTGTTCTCGATGACGGCGTCGGCCGTCGCCTGCGGTGGCGGCGCCGGGTCGGATGCGCCCGAGTACACCGCACGGGAGCGGGGCGTGGTCTCGGAGTCCCGCAGCGACGGCGCGGAGGAGAGCATGATCCAAGCCCTCAACCGCCGCGCTCGCGCAGGCGCCGTCACCGAGACCCTGCACGGCGTCGAGGTGAGCGATCCGTACCGCGCGCTCGAGACCGAGTCGGCGCTGACCACCGAGTGGATCGATGTGCAGACGGCGCGCACCGCTGCAGCGATCGCCGAGTGGTCGAACTCCGCGATGGCGGCGCGCATCGAGGAGAGCCTCCGCATCGGGGTCCTCGGGGCGGGCGACATCGCGGGGGACTCGGCGTTCCTCAGCCGGCGCGAGGGAGATCGGGAACAGCCGGCGCTCTACGTGCGCTCGGTCCGCACCGGAGCCGAGAGGCTCTTGATCGATCCGCTGACCTACGGCCCCCGCGGCGCCCTCGACTGGTACTTCGTCTCGCCCAACGGCCGCTACGTCGCGTTCGGCATCTCCACCAACGGCGATGAGCGCAGCACGCTTCGGGTGATGGAGACGGCGACGGGCACGCTCTTGCCCGACACGATCGAGCACGCCAAGTGGTCCGAGGTCGCGTGGCTTCACGGCGAGACCGGTTTCTACTACCGGCGCTATCCCCGGGAGGGCGAGCCCGACTTCGACGCTGCGGAGCCGGACGCCTACCATCCGCGGCTCTTCTTCCACGCGCTCGGCACCGATCCCAATAGCGATCCGCTGGTGTTCTCCCCTAGCTATCCCACCGCGTTCCCCGCGGCCCACATCTCGAGCGACGACCGCTACGTGGTGCTGAACGACTTTCGCGGCTGGTCGGCCTCGGACGTGTTGCTCTTCGATCGAGGCGCCACCGCGCGCACTCGGCTGAACGCGCCGGACGAGACCCACCCGTTCGTGCCCGTCGTGATGGACGCGACCCAGCTCTACCAGGGCGAAGTGCATGGCGGTCGGCTCTACGTGCTCACCAACGACGGAGCGCCCCGCTACCAGCTCTTCTCGGTGCCGGTTGCGGACGCGGCGAACCGCGCGGCGTGGACCGTGGTGGTCCCGGAGTCGGAGTACACCATCGAAGGCTGGCACTTCGTCGGCGATCGCTTGGTGCTTCACGTGATCGACGCGGTGAGCTCGCGTCTGCTGGTGCGGCGCCTGGACGGAAGCGCCGACGGCGAGATCGAGCTGCCCACCCGCGGCGCTGTCTCCGGGATCGCGGCAGATACCGAGCACGGACGCTTGCTCTTCGGCTTCTCCAGCTACGTGCACGCGCCGAGCGTGCATGTGTGGAACGCTGGCAACGCGCGCGGTCGAGGTCGGGGCGTCAGCATGCTCGCCCAGGTGGATGCCCCCGATCTGAGCGGCCTCACCATCACCCAGGCCAGCGTCGCCAGCGCGGATGGGACGCCCATCAACGTCTACCTCGCGCACCGCGCCGACTTGGTCCGCGATGGGAGCGCGCCGGTGCTCTTGAGCGCGTACGGCGGCTTCAACATCTCGCTGCTTCCGGGCTTTCAGCGTCATCCGCTCTACTGGATGGAGCGCGGTGGCGTCTTCGCCGTGGCCAACCTGCGCGGCGGCGGCGAGTTCGGCGAGGGCTGGCACCGCGACGGAAACCTCGCAAACAAAGAGCACGTCTTTCAGGACATGGAGGCGGTGATCCGCTGGCTTGGCAGCGGGGCGGACGCGGGCGGCAGCGGTCTTTCGCGCCCCGAACGCATCGGGATCACGGGCGGCTCCAACGGTGGCCTGTTGATGGGCGCGATGATCACGAGGGCGCCCGACACCTTCGCTGCGGCCGCGTCGTACGTGGGCCTCTACGACATGATCCGCTACCACCGCTTCCCGCCCGCCGAGCTCTGGGTCACCGAGTACGGCTCCAGCGAGGACGCCACCCAGTTTGGTTGGCTGTCCGCTTACTCGCCCTACCACCGGGTGCGCACGGGGATGGCGCATCCCTCGATCCTCATCGAGACCGCGGATCACGATACGAGGGTGCACTGGGGACACTCCACCAAGTTCGCGGCCTTGCTTCAAGAAGCGAGCGGCGAGGCAGACCCCTCGATTTACTTCTATCGAGAGCGTGATGTGGGCCATGGCGCAGGGACCCCCGTCTCCGCGATGGTCCAGCGCTACGTGCGGATGTACTCCTTCTTGGAGCACGCCCTCGGCGTGCCGAGGTACGCGAGACCATGAACGCCAGCAGCCTCCCCCCCCGGACCCCGAAGCCGCGATTGGATGCCGGCCGTATCTCCGGTACGATGCCCGTCGCGAACATGGGCCGTCAGCGCGTCGACGATGAGACGACACAGGTGCCCGTGGATGCGCCGAGCGAGCGCACGCCTGCTCAGGGGATCTCGCGGAACCGTCCGCGCCTGGTGGTGCTGCAGGGTCCGAGCGTCGGGGCGATGCACCGCATCACCGACGGGGCCGTGATCGGACGGCAGGGTGACGTCGCGGTCCAACTCGACACCGCCGAGATCAGCCGGCGTCACGCGCGCCTGGTGGTGAAACAGGGTCGGTTCTTCGTGGAGGACCTCGGGTCGCGCAATGGGACCTACCTGAATGGCGAACGCGTCGAGCAACCGACGGCCTTGAGCGAGGGCGACAAGCTCGAGATAGGCGGCGTGGTCCTTCGGTTCGCCCTCTTCGACCAGCTCGACGAGGAGTACCAGGAGCAGATCTACGAGTCCTCCCTTCGTGACGGTCTCACCCGCTCGTTCAACCGCAAGTACCTCGACGAGCGCCTGGACTCGGAGTGCGCGTACTCGCTGCGCCACGACACGCCGCTCTCGCTCCTGGTGTTCGACATCGACAGGTTCAAGACGATCAACGACACCTGGGGCCATCAGGTGGGCGACGCGGTGCTGGTGCAGCTGGTGCAACACGTACTGCGGGTGATCCGCGCGGAGGACGTGCTCGCTCGCTACGGCGGTGAAGAGTTCGTGGTGCTCTCGCGGGGCATCAAGCTCCCCGAGGCTGTCGCGTTCGGCGAGCGCCTTCGCTCCGCGGTGGTGCGCCAGGCGTTCGTGCACGGCGCCGAGCGGGTACCGGTGAGCATCAGCATCGGGGTCGCGTCCATGCCCGCACCTGAGGTGCATCAGGCCAGCCACCTCTTCGACCGCGCCGATCGCGCGCTCTACCTCGCCAAGCAGCGCGGTCGGAACCGGGTGGAGTCGATCGAGTAGCGCCTCGGGAGGGCGCGATGAATCGCGCCCCTACAGCCTAGTCGGGCACGGGCGGGTCGGTGGGAGGCTCGACCGACTCACCCCCCGGGGTGTCCGCGTCATCGATCGATGGCGGGGGCTCGTACGCCACGACCTCGAGCGGGTCGGGGCCCTCGGTGAGATCCCAGCGCAGATCGACCACGCCCGCGGCCGCTGCGAAGCGGAGGATCACGTGCGAGGCATCGCGCGGGATGGAGGGCAGCCCGTCTTCCGCCACCGCAGGGAACGCCATGCGGAACGTGTGCCGCTGCCGGTGAATCGAGGGGAAATAGCGGCGCTGATCGGCGCTCGGTCTCGGGATGCGCACCAGCTCGACGGGCTCGACCTGTCGGCCCGAGGGATCGATCATGAGCACCCGGATGTCCGAGGTGTTCCCGGTGAGATCGCCGTCGCGGTAGATGGGCGTCGCCAGGGTGACGAAGAAGCGATGCCGCACCCGGGCATCGAGCAGGGTCTCTTCGAGCAACCGGCTGCGCTCTTCGGTGGTGAAGCTGTGGTCCTCGGCGTAGCGCACCACGTAGCCCCAGCGGAACTCCCACGACTCGAAGGTCGCGGTGACGTGCAGCACCTCCCCGAGGCGCCCGAAGTCGAAGTCGTCCGCGCTGCGGGTCCAGCGCCCGTACACGTCGCCGTAGTCGCCGGGCGTGAACTCGCGGGTCTCCTGCCGCAGGGTCACCGGGCTGGCACCGCACGCGGCGAAGAGCACGCAAGCGAGCGCGAGGCCTCCAAGCTTCGAGTGCAACTTGGTGAAGGTCATGAGGGGAACTCGTCTCGGCCGAAGACAGCGACGAAGTCGAGGCCCGCGGCGCGCAGGATGTCGGCGCCGCCCTCCTGGCGATCGACGAGCGCGACGACGCCCGCGATCGCGAAGCCACGCTCGCGCAGCTTCTCGACGGCCTGGAGCGTCGATCCGCCGGTGGTGACCACGTCCTCCAGCACCGCGACGTTCGTGCCTTCCGCCATGCGGGTGTCGCCTTCCATCAGGCGCGCCGATCCGTGATCCTTGGCCTGCTTGCGGACGTAGATGGCGTCGAGCGGCGCCCCGCGCTGAAAGCTCACCAGCGAGACCGCCGAGGCGAGGGGACATCCGCCCAGCTCCACGCCGGCTATCGCCTGCGGCGCGGTCTTCAGCGCGCTGAGTGCGTCGAGCATCACCTCACCGACCAGGGCGTGACCCTCCGCCAGCAGCACCGTCTGCTTGCAGTCGACGAAGAAGTCGCTCTCGCGCCCCGAGGCGAGGGTGACCTTGCGCTTGGCGTAGCTGTGCTCGGTGAGGAGGGAGAGCAAGCGCGTTCGGCGGGCGCTCACGTGGATCCATCCCGCCGCTGGCTGCGTACTCGGCCCAGCCGCGGGACCACCGGAGGGGGAGGGCCGCCGGGCTTGCTCGCTACGGGGGCCACGACATTGGGAGCTGCCGCGGTGGCCGGGATAGGCGCACTGAGTGCGCGGCTCGTGACGGCCTGACGAGGCATGCCGAGCATCGGGGTGTCGGTGGGGCGCTCGCGGATGGGGCGCCGGTCACGGGCATCGGGCGGCTCAGTCATCCTCTCGCGCACTCCGGGCCCCGGGGCGCTCACTTGTTCGGGGGAGCCCGTGAGCGTCGAGAGGCGCGCGGCGGGGATCGCGGCGTGCACCTCGCGAGGCGCCTCGAGGGTCCCGCTCGAGGTGAACGGAGCCGTGAGCGTGCCGCCCACGGTCCGGCGCAGGCGATCCGCGCCGGTCATCCGCACGCGTCCACGGAGCACCGAGCCGCTGGCCGCGGACACCCGATCGGCCTGCACGTCGCCGAGCACCCGAGCGCTCGCCTCCAGGCGCAAGAGCTCCAGCACGGTGACGGGTCCTTCGACCTCACCGCGCACCACCATCGCCCGCGCGCGCACCTCGCCGCGCAGCACGCCGCCGGCATCGATGGTCAGCATCCCATCGAGGTCGACGTTGCCGATCAGGGCGCCGCGCACGATCAGATCGCCGCTTCCTCGAAGCTCACCCTCGAGGGTCACACCCTGGGGGAGGACCGACGTCTTCATCGATCACCTCCCGGGTCGCCCATCTCGATGAGGCCGTCGAGGGCTGCGCCGTCGTCGATGGTGAGGGACAGGGCGCGCACATCGCCATGCACCCGCGCGTTCGAGCGGAGGGTCACCGACTGTCCCGCGACGTGTCCGTCGACTTCACCCTGGACCTCCACGTCGGTGGCGCGGACGGGGCCGGTGACCGAGCCGCTGCCGGCGATCGTCAGCGTTCCGTCCAAGGCGATCTCGCCCTCAAAGGTGCCCTCGATGCTGAGGTCTCCCTTGCCACGGATGCTGCCGCGCACCACGAGGGAGCCGCCCAGAATCCCGCTCACGAGCAGGCCTCCTCAAAGGTTCGAATTCCCCAGCGGGAGCCCACGAGCGCCATGCTACGAAACGCCAAGTCCAGACTCACCACGCTCACGTTCGGCCTCTCCAAGGGTGCTTCACCCGCGCAACGAGCGCGGCCCGCGGAGGCTACCGAGCCGCCCTCGGCGCGTCCACTCTCCTCGCTAACTGATGCCACTCTCCTCGCCGAGTGATGCCACTCTCCTCGCCGACTGATGCCACGGCCCCTTCACTTTTCGTGACTCGCGCGAACGCCTCGGCCAGCGAACACTCGGCTCCGCATGAGCACCGCGCCCGACCTGCTGCCAGTCCCTGACCCGTCGCTGCAAAGGCCACGAACGAGCATGCCCGACAGTCCTCTTCTCTCCTCCTACGAGGAGCTCTACGAGCCCTTCCAGCTCGGCATCAAGCCCCCCGCCCAGTTCCGGGTAGGCACCGAAGCCGAGAAGAGCGGGGTACGCGCCGACGGATCCGCCGTCCCCTATGGCGGTCCGTTCGGGATCTCCGCGGTGCTTCGGGCCTTGGCCGAGCGTGGCTGGCTCGCTGAGCGAGAGCACGAAGGGGGACCCATCATCGCGCTCCTCAAGGACGGGGCCTCCGTCACCCTGGAGCCAGGCGCACAGCTCGAGCTCTCGGGCGCGCCGCTTCGGACCATCCACGAGACGGCCGCCGAGATGAAGGCCCACCTCGATGAGGTGGGCGAGATCGGCGCCGCGCTCGACATCCACTTCTTGGGCCTGGGCTTCCATCCTTTCGCCACGCGTGAGGAGCTCGAGTTCGTGCCGAAGCTCCGCTACGGGGTGATGCAGAAGTACCTGCCGACCCGCGGCGGTCACGGCCTCGACATGATGCTGCGCACCTCGACGGTGCAGGCGAACTTCGACTTCGCGAGCGAGGCGGATGCGCTGCGCAAGCTCCAGATAGGGCTTCGCATCTCGCCCATCGTGAGCGCGATGTTCGCCAACAGCCCCTTCGTCGACGGGGCGGCCACGGGCGAGCGCTCCCACCGAGTGAAGGTGTGGCTCGACGTCGATCCCGATCGGAGCGGGCTACTGCCCTTCCTGTGGACCGAAAGCGAACTGCACTTTCGGGACTACGTCGAGTGGGCGCTGGATATCCCGATGTTCCTGGTGAAGCGGGGCAGCGAGGTGGTCCACAACACGGGACAGTCGTTCCGGTCCTTCTGGAAGGACGGATTCGAGGGCCACCGCGCGACGCAGCTCGACTGGTCGACCCACATCAACACGCTCTTCCCCGAGGTGCGCCTCAAGCGGACCCTCGAGGTCCGCAGTGCCGACGCGCAGCCCGAGGACACGCTCTCTGCGCTGCCGGCGCTGTGGAAGGGGATCTTCCACGACCTGAAGGCGCTCAGCGCCGCCGAGTCGCTGGCGAGCAAGCTGAACTACGACGACGTCGAGAAGGCCCGCCCTGAGATCGGCGAGCGCGCGCTCCGCGCCAAACTTCGTGGCGGTGAAGTCACCCGCGAGGTGGCCGACTGGGCGGGCGAGCTCCTGGAGATCGCAGAGGGCGGCCTCGAGCGGATCGCCGACCGCGACGCCGAAGGCCGCGACGAGCGCATTCACCTCGAGGCGCTGCGGACGTTGGTGTCGGCGGGGGAGTCGCCAGCGGATCGGCTGCTGCGCCTACTGGACGGCAAGACGGATCGCGCGTCGATCATCGCCGCCACCCGCCTGCGCTAGCGAGCGCCTCGAACACCCTCTTCAAGGTGAGGCTGCGCGGGCCCGGACATTTTCGGTAGAGTGCCGCCCATGTCCGACCACGCTCTGCAGCTCCCTCGCCTCGATGCCGCTGTCGCCGCGGTTCGTCAGCGCTCTTCGTTGGTCCCTCAGGTCGCGCTCGTGCTCGGCTCGGGGCTCGGGGCGTTTGCGGATGAGCTCACCGATGCCACCGCGATCCCGTTCGGGGACATCCCTGGCATGCCCGTGAGCAACGTGGTGGGTCACTCAGGCAAGCTCGTGCTCGGTAGCTCCGAAGGTGCGAGCGTCGTCGCCATGCAGGGCAGGGTGCACCTCTATGAGGGACACTCGGTGAGCGACGTCGTGTTCGGCCTGCGCCTCTGTCTTCGTCTGGGCGCCCAAGTGGTGATCGTCACCAACGCCGCGGGCGGCAGCAATCCCATCTTCACGCCCGGGGATCTCATGCTGATCGAGGATCACCTCAACCTCACGGGGATGAGTTCCCTGACCGGTCCCAACGAAGACGGGCTCGGGGTGCGCTTTCCCGACATGAGCGAGGCGTACGACGCCAAGCTGCGCGCGCTCGCGCTGGATGTCGCGAGTCGAGGCGGGTTTCAGCTGGTGCGCGGCGTCTATGCGGGGCTGCTCGGTCCGCAGTACGAGACGCCCGCCGAGATTCGCATGCTCCAGCGCATGGGCGCGGACGCAGTCGGTATGAGCACGGTGCTCGAGACCGTCGCCGCGCGGCACATGGGTGCGCGCGTCTTGGGCATTTCGTGCATCACCAACAAGGCCGCGGGCCTCAGCCCGACACCGCTGGATCACAGCGAAGTGCAGGAGACCGCGAACCACGCACGCGCACGCTTCGTGTCGCTCTTGCGCGGTGTGCTCGGCGGAATCGCCCGAGGCGAAGCGTGAGCGCGATACGCAGGAAGAGTCGCCTCAAGGCGCCGGGGCCTGCGATCGACTGGAAGCTCCTGCAGCGCATGGCGCGCGCCGCGAGCACGAAGGCGTACGCGCCGTACTCCGGCTACCACGTCGGCGCGGCGCTCCTGGCCAGCGACGGACGGATCTTCGTCGGCGCCAACGTCGAGAACGCCAGCTACGGCTTGGCTCAGTGCGCCGAGCGCACTGCGATCGGCGCGGCAGTCGTCGCCGGCGCGCGCAAGTTCGTCGCCATCGCCATCGCCTCACCCGGCAGCGTGCCCGCGAGCCCCTGCGGCATGTGCCGCCAAGTGCTCTCCGAGTTCCCACCGTCGTTTCCGACCCGCTGCTTCGCCGAGAAGGGCGAACCCGTCGACAGCACGGTGACCGAGCTCTTGCCCGGCGCCTTCGGCCCGGCGGAGCTGGCGCAAGCGAAGCGACTCGTGAAGAAGCCCAAGGCACCGATCGAGACTACCGGGGCTGCGACGGGAGCGCCGAGCAAGAAGCAGCGCACACCGAAGCCGAGCTGACACCGGGCGCCGTCATAGGCTGCCGTGGGCTGATCAGGCGCCGAGCGCGCGGGCCAGGTACGGTGCAGTTCGGCTCGCGCGGACGCCCGCGAGCTCCGCTGGGGTCCCAGCTGCAACGATCGTCCCGCCCGCGTCTCCCGCTCCGGGGCCCACGTCGATCACGTGGTCAGCCGCTGCGATCACCGCGAGATCGTGCTCCACCACGATCACCGTGTGCCCGCCGACCACCAGCCCGTCGAGCTGTTCGATCAGGGTATCGACGTCGGAGGCGTGCAGGCCCGTGGTCGGCTCGTCGAGCACGTAGAGGTTGTGCCCGCGCTGACTGCGCTGGAGCTCTGTCGCGAGCTTGATGCGTTGCGCCTCGCCCCCTGAGAGCTGGGTGGCCGGCTGCCCGAGCCGGAGATAGCCCACGCCGACGTCACGCAGCACGTCGAGCGCACGCACCACCGCGCTGACGTCGGCCTCGGCGCTGGCTTCCCCGGCCTCCGCGAAGAACGCGTGCGCCCCATCGACGGTGAGGGCGAGGACGTCGGCTATCGACTTGCCGCGATAGGTGACCTCGAGCGTCTTTTCGTCGTAGCGGGATCCGCCGCACGCGGGACACGGCGCATAGACGCTCGGCAAGAACAGCATCTCCACGAACACCGCGCCCTCGCCCTGACACGTCGCGCAGCGCCCCTTGGCGACGTTGAACGAGAAGCGCCCCGCGTCGTACCGGCGCTTTCGTGCGAGCGGCGTGCTCGCGAACAGCTTTCGGACGTGATCGAAGAGGCCGGTATACGTCGCGAGGTTCGAGCGCGGTGTTCGCCCGATCGGCCGCTGGTCGACGCGTACCAGCCGGGTGATGTGCTCGAGGCCTGCCACGACCGCGCCCTCGGTCGCTGCGGGCGTCGCTTCGAGGTCCGCGACATCGCTCGCGTCGTCGTCACCGGGCGCCGGAGAGCTCTCGCCGCCGAGCCCCTGGGTGACCAGCTCGACGAGCGCCTGGCTCACGAGGCTGGACTTGCCCGAGCCCGAGACCCCGGTCACCGCGGTGAGCCGACCGAGCGGGAACCGCGCCGTCACGCCGGCGAGGTTGTTGCGCGTGACCCCCTCGAGCACGATCCAAGCCTCGGGCGCGGGCCTGGGTGCGCGTCGCGGCGGGGCGGCGGGCGTGTTCGCAGGGAACAGGTAGCGCCGCGTGACCGACGGCTCGATGTGCGCCAGCCCCGCCGGCTCGCCGCTGTAGAGGATCTCGCCGCCCTGCTCGCCCGCCCCCGGGCCCACGTCCACGATCCAGTCCGCGTGGCGAATCACGTCGAGTTCGTGCTCGACGACGAACAACGAGTTGCCCTGGGCCTTCAGGCGATCGAGGGCGGCGAGCAGCGCCTCGGTATCGGCGGGGTGCAGGCCCGCGGACGGCTCGTCGAGCACGTACACCACGCCGAAGAGGTTCGATCGCACCTGGGTGGCGAGCCGGAGCCGCTGCAGCTCGCCTGGGGACAGCGTCGGCGTGGTGCGCTCGAGCGTGAGGTACCCGAGGCCCAACTCGAGTAGCACCGCGAGGCGCGCGGCGGTGTCTTCGGCTATCCGGCGCGCGACCACGACCTGCTCTGGGTGAGCTGCCGCCGCAGTGATCTCGCGCCGCCCGTCGGCGTACGGAGCGAACATGCGCGCGAGCCGCTCGAGCGACAGCCGCGAGAGCTCGGTGATGTCGAGGCCGTCGAAGGTGACAGCGAGGGCGGCGCGCGTGAGTCGCTTGCCGCCGCACGTCGCGCAGTCGCTCGCGATCATCGAGCGGAGCGCGCGCTTCTTCATCATCGCGCTCTGGGTCGTGGCGAAGCTGTGCAGCACGTGGCGGCGGGCGCTCGAGAACGTGCCCATGTAACTGGGCTCCTCGTTGCGCTTCTGCGCGCGGCGTGTCTCGACCGGCGTGAGCCCTGCGTACACCGCAACCGTGGGCTGCTCGTAGGTGAACAGAATCCAATCGCGCTGCTTGCGCGGGAGCTCGCCCCACGGGACGTCGACGTCGATGTGGAGCGCGACGAGGATGTCGCGAAGGTTCTGGCCGCCCCATGCCAAGGGCCACGCGGCGATCGCGCGGTCGCGGATCGTCTTGGTGGGGTCCGGGACCATCGACGCTTCGGTCACCTCGTACACGCGGCCGAGGCCGCTACACGTCGGGCACGCTCCTTCGGGCGTGTTCGGCGAGAACGCATCGGCATGAAGGAGCGTCTGCCCACGGGGATAGGTGCCCGCGCGCGAATAGAGCATGCGGAGCAGGTTCGACAGCGTGGTCACGGTCCCGACCGACGAGCGGGTCGAGGTCCCGCCGCGCTGCTGTTGCAGCGCGATCGCTGGGGGCAAACCGTCGATCTCGTCGACCTCGGGCACGGGCATCTGATCGAAGAGCCGACGCGCGTACGGCGAGACCGACTCGAGATAGCGGCGCTGCGCTTCGGCGTACAACGTGCCGAACGCGAGCGAGGACTTCCCAGAGCCCGACACGCCCGTGAACACGACGAGCGCGTCACGGGGAATCGCGACCTCGACGTTCTTCAGGTTGTGCTCGCGCGCGCCGCGTACGCGCACGAACGCCGTGCGCGATGCTTTGGGGGCCATCGCCGTTATGTAGCAGCACCCACCACGAGCGGCTCGGTCGGACGCGTGCTGGGGCAGCAACGACGACGGCGAGCTGCGCGACGGCACCCTCGGCCCGCGCTCGGCGCCAACCGCCGCGATGACGGCGGGCCACGCGCTCGCGTTGGGGCGAGCCCACGGCTGCGCGATCGGCACGGCGGGGTGCCGCGCGTCCGCCTCGCGGGGGTGTCGTCGATCGCGAGCGGTGACGTTCACGTCTGCGTGCCTCTTCCGGGGCGCGGCGTAGAACTGCCCCCGCGCCGCCACGGCCAGAACGAGTGAACGACGAGAACGACTGCATCACCAGCACCGAAGCGCTGGTGATCGACGGGGCCAACGGGGTGTGTCGCGACGTGCGGGCCGACGCAGGCGCGCCGCTCGGCCTCGAGGTGTGGCTGACGTTGGTCCTCGTCGCCGTGGCCGCGGTGGTGCTGCGAGCCCGCACCGCAGTGGCGCGCCGTCGATGGATCATCGCGCTAATGCTGGGTGCCGCTGCCATCCCCGGGACGCATGCGCTCCTCGTCCTCCGCGCCGATCGACCCACGACGATCTATGCGCACGCCGCACGCATCGTCGCGCTCCACGACGCCGTGCGCAGCTACGCCACCGAGCACGGCTGCGCGGAGGTGGTTCGCGACGCGTGCCTGGCCTGCCGACCCATCGCGCTCCTAGCCCTGGTCGATCGCCGCTGCAGCGATCCGATGCCCATCGAGTTCCATGCCGACGCCCTGGAGAGTGGCTGCGAAGCGAGGGGCGCGCGCCTGGTCTGCGGGCATGCGTCTCGCGGTGCGCTCGGCGGACCCGCGCTGTCGAGGGCGCGATGACCGCGCTCTGGCTCGCTCTGGGCGCAGTGTCGTTGGCTGCGCTCGTGGGCTGGATCGTCGATCGGATCTCCGGCGCGCCGCTGAGGGACCGATCCCCGCTCGCGTGGCTCACCTTCATCACCCACGGTCTCGCGGCGCTGACCGCGACGGCTATGCATCCGCTGCTCGGCGTCGTGGCGCTCGCAGCTTTGGTGATGTGGTCACGTCGTTCGGGCACAGGCCTGCCCGAGGGCACCCCGAGCGGCCCTGCGATCGCCGTGATCGCTGTCGTAGGGGTCGTGATCACGCTTCAGCCCCCGGTGCCGATGGCCTGGGACGAGCTGGTGTGGCTGGCGCGTGCGCGGGTCGGCGCCGAGGGGCCACTGGCCCTGGCGGCGCGGTCGCTCGATCCCCACGGCGGGCTCACGCCGGCGGGCTATCCCATCGGCGCGGGCGTGCTGCAGGCCGCGTTCGCGGGCCTCGATGGTGACCTCACGGCGCTGACCTCGGGCACCAGCGCGCTCGTGCTGTTCGCAGTCGCCACGTTCGTGCTGGTCCTTCGCCGCTCGACGGAGATCGCCTGGGGGCCGGTCGCGCTCGTAGTGATGGGCGCCCCACTGATGTGGGTGCATCTCCGCACCGGGATGCTCGATCTACCGCTCGGCCTCTTCGCGGCGGCGTTCGCGATGGCGTTGCTCGGAGCGGGCCGCGGTGATGCGACGCTGGTTCGCCTCGCGCCCGCGCTCGCCGTCGTGATGAGCGGCCTCAAGGACGAGGGGGCGATGTACGTCGTGGTCATTGTCCTCGGTTGCATGGGACAAGGCTCGCTGCGCCGCGGCCTTCGCGCGCATGCAGGGCTCGCAGTGCTCGTCGCCGTCGCCGTGGTCGGCGCGTGGCGGGCTCGGTTGATGTTCGCGGGGGTGAGTGCGGAGCACCACGCTGCTGCGGGATTCGCTGTGGGCGCCCTGCCGGATCTCTTGCGAGAGCTGGTCCGCGCAGCTTCCGACCTTCGCGACTTCGGCGCCTCCCTCGCGTTGGTGGTGGCCGCGATGGCCATGTCACTGCTCACGCGACGCGGAGACGATGCGATGGCGAGCGAGCGAGCGCTGAGCCTCGCGTGGCTCGCCTGCATCGGGTGTACGTTGCTGGCCCTCGTGGTGGGACCCGATGCGGTTCGTAGCTTCGCGACGTCGGGCACGCTCTGGCCTCGCTTCCTGGTCCAGCTGGTGCCGCTCGGGGCGATCGTCGTGGGCGCGCGCCTGGGCCGCGAAGCCGTGCCCGCGCACGTAGCAGTGCCCGCCTAGCCTCGTGCGCTCAGCGCCGCACGTAGCTCGCTTCGGCGGTGGGCCGGAGCACGAGGAGCCGCGCCATCTCGCTGGTGCTCATCCCGTTCACGAGCTCGGGCCGCCGCGCGGGGTCGACGGCGACGGCGATCGCCGGGTGCACCACTCACATGCAGCCGATGTGTCCCAGGCTCACCGGCGACCTCATGCCGAGGTCATCCCGATACGCCCCACCGTCGGCGCGCCCTTCAGCGAGGATGCAAGACGAGCAGATCGGTGTGGCCGAGGAGCGGATACCAACGCGAGGCTGCGACGCGCATGGAGAACTGCGCGAGCTCGGCCGAATAACGCCGTTGATCGATGCGCGGCATGAGCAGGTGGAGCGCGCCGCCCGGCGCGAGATGCTCCGGCGCGCGCTCGAGAAGGCGCCGCACGACCGCCCCGCCGCACCACGCCGTCTCGGCTGGGGTGCGCGGCGTCGCGTCGTGGAAGGGCGGGTTGAAGAGGATGGCATCGAATCGTTCGGCGCCGAGCGCTTCGAACAGATCCGAGCACACGACACGCACGGTGACGCCGGCACGCGCAGCGGCATCGGTCACCAGAGCCAGCGGGACGTGCGGCAGGTCCGTCGCCGTCACAACGCAGCCGCGGCGCGCGGCGGCGATGGCCCAGAAGCCCGCACCGGTCCCGAGCTCGAGCACGGTCGAGCCGGGCGTGAGGAGATCGAGAGAGGCTCGCTGCAGCGGCACCATCCCGATCCCGAGCGCGGGCGCGGGATGGTGAACGCCCGGCGCGACGACCAGCGTGACGCCGCCGTGTTCGATCGCGCCCGAGCGCGCGAGGAGCCGCTGCGCGGACGTGAGCATCCACGTGCGAAGCCGGTAGGCGCGCTCTCCCATCGGCGTCGTCACGCTCACGCCTCGTCGAGCGCCGCCGCGAAGCGCGCGAGCAGCCGCTCGGCGCCCGCGCTCGATAGCCGCGGCGGCGTGTAGGCGAGCGCTACCGTGACGGCGCCCGGGAGTACGGTCGCGGTCAGGCCGATGCCGGGCTGTCGGGGTAGCCCGCTCAGGCAGTAGATCCGACTCATCCGCACGGACGCTGGAACGACGAGCCCCTCGGGCACCCGGATCTGGCTGAAGAGGAACGAGTACATGAACGACGACCGGCGCTCATCGAGCCAACGGAAAAGCCGCCGGGACATGGACGGCGGAAGGGCCGACAGGAACGCGAGCGCCATCGGCGTCGCGAGCACGCGCGACGGGGCGCGCTCGGCACGCAGACGCTGGGCGACCACGCGCGGCAGAACCGACGTGGCGACCTCGGCAGGCGTGAAGTCGGCTTCGATGACGCCGAAGTGGTTCCCCAGCGACGCGCCGACGCCGAACTCGCGGCGCAGATCCACCGGGAGGAGCGCGCGGAAGTCCTCGTCCGGCATCCCCTCGTCGTGTCGCCACGCGGCTCCCGCGCGAAGGAGCGCAGCGAGCATCAGATCGTTCCTCGTGCAGCCGAGTGCGGTCGCGCGCTGCTTGAGCCCCTCCCAGCTCGAGAGCGGGACGTCGAGCACCGCGTAGTGCAGCCGGCCCGCGGGCGCTTCCTCGCGCTCGAGGAGCGATGCCCGCCGGTCTATGAAGCGGCCCGCGCGTCGGACGTTGTCGGAGAGCACCGACAGCGCGAACCTCGTGCCTCGCCGCGCGAGGAGTTCCCGCAGGCGCGCGCGGCTGGAGGTCAGCGTGGGCAGGTCTTCGCGCTCTCCATCGAGCTCCCCGTTGAGATGAGCGTAGTGGGCGAGCAGTGCGCCGAAGAGCGCGAGCGCGCCGACACCGTCGGTCACGCTGTGGTGGAGTGTGAAGACGAGCTGGTATCCGCCAGAAAGACGGGGCGCGTGCAGCACCCGGAAGGGCTCCTCGGACGCGAGATCGAACGCGCGATCGAGCCACTCGCTGCCACTCAGATCGATGGCGATGTCGCTGAACCCGACGAGCGCATCGAGCGGGCTCCATCGCGCCGCCGAGGCCCAGCGCCGAACCCCGAACGGGCTCTCTTGGACGACGCTCCGCAGCATGGGCACCGAGCGGACCAGCGCATCGACCGCACCCCTCAGGTGCACGCGGTCGAACGGCACAGCGACGTCGAGCACGTGGTGCGTCGTCATCGCTCGACCCGGGTAGGTCTGGGTCAGGAGCGCGCGATCCATCCAGTTCGTGGGGAGCTCGTGGACGTCGAGCCCCGGGCCGGACGGAGCGCTCGAAGCGACCTGCGGCGTGGCGCGGCGCTCGATCACGGCAGCATCGGCGGGGTGGGACATATCCATGGGTGTAGGCCGGTTCGTCGCGAGGAGGGACAACGCTACGCGTGGGAGGGGTCAGGGCGAGCGTCGCCCCGAGTGAAGCGCTCCGCCGAGGAGCACGAGCAACGCGGGCTGGAACACGAGGGTAGCGAGGAGCGAGAGGGTGAGGGCTACCGCGATGAGCTCCCCGAAGTGCCTCACCGGAACGAATCCGCTCATCATCAGCACCGAGAAGCCCAGCACCAGAGTGGCGCAGGACATCACGATGGCGCGTCCGGTGCTGCGGGCCACGCGCACCAGCGAGGCCCGTCGCATCATGCCGCGGCGCTCCTGGTCCACGAGCCGAGCGAGCCCGTGGATCGTGAGGTCGACCGAGACCCCGATCGCGACCGAGAAGACGATGGCGGTGCCGGCGTTCAGCGGGATCCCTCGCAGCGCCATCCACGCCACCGTGCCCAACTGTGGGATCACGTTCGACGGTATCGCGAGGGCGCCGAGCCGGGCGCTCCGGAAGAGGAGGGCGATGGTCAGGAAGATCACCAGCGCGGAGAGCGCGAGGCTCCCGAACAGGTCCTCGACGACTGCCGTGACGCCGTAGGAGCCGATGAACGCCTCGCCGAGGAGGACGACCTCGAGCCCGTCGATGGCCGCGAGCTCGTCGCGGGTCCTGGCCTCGATCGCGCGGATGACCGCGATGCTCCTGCGCGCGCCGATGTCGGCCAGACGTACCTCGACGCGCGCGTGCCGCCCGTCCGGCGTCAGCGAGGCGAGCGTCGGGTTCGGCGCCACCCGATCGAGGAGTGTGATCAGCGCATCGACCTGCGCCCGGGAGTGAAACGGCGTGTGCGGGCTGCCGACATCGATGCCCGCGATGCGACGCCACGTCTCCCAGAGCGTGTCCGAGGGCGCGCGAACGCTCAGCACACCGTCTTGCTCGCGGGCCCACGCCGCGACCCTGTCGAGCGCGGCGAGCACCTCGGGAGAGCGCACGTCGGTCGCGCTGTTCGAGCGCACGTGGACCTCGAGCGGCAGGATTCCGTCGAGGTGCCGCTCGACCAGACGGGTGCCGATGACGACTGGGTCGTCCACATCGAAGGTCTCGAGCAGCGCGGTGTCGACCTCGACCGAGGCGTACGCCCAGGCACATGGCACCGTGAGGAGCACCGTTCCGAAAAGGATCGGGAGCGGCCGCCGGGCGATCTTCGCCGTGGCCCGCACCAGGAACGCCTCGAGCCATCCTTCGCGCTTACCAGCCGATCGCGGCGCGCGCGCCGGCGGCTCGAAGAAGGTGAGCGCCGCGGGGACGAACGTGATGAGGATCGCGTACGCGATCATCACGCCGACTGCGGCCGCGAGGCCAAAACGTCGGAGCATCTCGGTCTGGGCGACCACCAGCGATCCGAACCCGACCGCGGTGGTGAACGAGGTCAGGAAGCACGCGATCATCAGACCCCGAATCGCGCGCCGCGAGGCCTCGATGCGGTCGTTCGTTCGCCGCGACTCTTCGACGTACCGCCCGACGACGTGCACCGCTTCGGCTATCCCCATGATGACCAGGAGTGTCGGGAGCGTGTTCATCAGGATGCTCAGCGGCTCGCCGACGAGCGCCATCGCCCCGAGCGTACAGAGCACCGTGAGCGTGACCATCGCGAGCGGCAGGATCACGCCCGCGATCCACCGGAACGACGCGTAGAGGAGCAGCACGCAGACCAGCAGCGAGAGCGGGACCAAGAAGAGCTGGTCGGCGAGCATGGCGTCGCGGATGGCTGCGCGTAGGTGTGGGATGCCCGCGGGGTGAATCGAGACGCCGTCTGGAGGCGGGTGCTCCGCCAGCCACGCGTCAATCTCGTGCACCGCATCGATGCGCCGATCTCCCGTCCCCAGCTCGGGCGCCATGAAGAGCACCACCGCCGCGAGCTCCCGGTCTCGGCTGACGAGACGGCCGACCACCAGCGGTGCGCCGTCGAGCGCGGCGGCGATGGCCGCCGCCTCCTCTGCGGTGACGACGTCGCCGCGCACCACGCCGCGTAGATCGTCCGAGCCGTCTCCGACCCGGTTCGCGACGCTCATGAGGCCCACTGAAAAGCGCGCCGGCTCGCTCTCGATGAGTGTCTCGAGCGCCGCCTCGAAGCGGGCGCGCTCCGCCATCGCCTCGCCCCCCATGGCCTCGCCCTCCATCGCCTCGCTCGGGTTCTCCCCGAGCTCGCCCATGTCCTCGAGCGTCTCTTCCGAGCCCGAAGAAGCGGCCCCCGGCAGCGGCGTGACGGTCAGGCTCTCCACGCGCTCGACGGCCGACTCGCCCCTGAAATGCAGCGACAGGTCGTGCACGTACTGAAGGGCCGGCTGCGTCGTGACGTCGTCCGCCAGGACGAGCAGCGCGACGACGCTGTCGGTGTCGCCGAAGTGCTCGCGGAACTCGCGCGCCTCGGCCGTGTAGCCAGCGCTCGAGATCATCAGCTCCTCGGGCGAGGAGTCGGTGCGAAGACGAGGCAGCTGGCTCGCGCACGCGAGCGTGGCGCCAAGCACCACGCCAATCACGAGCTTGCGGCGTCGGGTGACCGTCGAGGCGAAGCGGTCGAGGAATCGGTCGAGCACGTGGGGGCGCGGAGTCTAGTCCGGATGAACGCTGGAGGTCGCGGCGGTTCCTCGCTGAAGCGGTCGGCGGATGCGATCACGCCTCGCTGAAGTGCTGCGGGCCCAGCGCCTCCGCGTCGGCCCCGACGGCGAGAAGCGCGTCACGCGCCGCGTGTGCGTCGTGCTGAGACACGTGGAGAAGCACCTCGATCGGAGCGCGCTGGACCAGCTCGGTCGCTTCCGAGAGCCCGAGGCCATCCGGATGACCGTAGAGCGGCGCGAGGGCGTCGTTCTCGACCGACATGCGAAACGCGCTCAGGGCCGCCTCGGCGGCGGGAGCGTCGTTCCACCCGCCGTCCTTCCAGATCTCGTGGACGAGCACGATCGGATGGTGGCTGTGATCGAGTTCCACCGACGCCCGTCCGCCGCGCTTGTAGACCAGCTCGCCGAGGAAGCCGGGGAACGTGACCGCGTAGTCGACGAACACCAGCAGCTGCCCGCCACTCGCGAGCACCGAGGGCAGCGTCCCGTACTCGGGCCAGTCATCGCCCGCGCCGGCCTGCTCGCTAGTCGTGATCCCTTGCACCGCGGCGTAGTCGTGGAGCGGTGTGCTCGGGGCGCGATCCTCGCGCTGTGCATCGAGCCACGCGGCCTGCTGCGCGAAAACCTCTGCGAGGTCGCCCGCGAGCGCCGCTGCGCGCTCGACCTCGCGGAACGTACCGACCAGCACATACGCGCCGCTGTTGTTGCCGGAGAACGCTTGGATGATCCGCGTCCTCACGACGTGACCTCGAGGTGGACCCGGCCCGGCGCGCGTCGCATGCAGCCGCGATCGTCGACGGCCGTGGAGAGCCGCGTTCGCTCGCGCGAGAAGATACGGAGTACGTCCGCGGCGCTCTCGATCGCAAACCCGTCCCCGTGGAAGCTGCAGGGCAACACTCGTTGATCGCTCGTCACCACCCCGAAGTCGCGCCCAGCTCCGCAGTCCGCGCGCGCGACACCGAGGTGCGCGGTGGGGACGCCCGCGATCCGTGAGCCGAAGCAGACATCGAGCGCTCCGCGCGTGGAGGTCACGCGAGCAGAAGTCGCACGCGAGGTTGCACGCGTTGGTGATCCCAAACTGCACGACCCGCGGCGCGCGCTGGGTGAGGTGTGCCGTCTCCGGACCATCCGAGAGCACCCCGATCCCGGTGTCTCTGTCGAACGAGAGGAGCGAGCCGTCGAGCGGGACGGTGCGCAGCATGGCGCCATCGTACACGCGCGGGAAGGTCCTGCGAGCATTGGAGTCCATCTGCCGAGTCGATGCCTCGCGAACCCGCGCTACTCCGCGCGCAAGTGTGCCACCCTGGCCTCGGCGTTCGTGTCCTCGGCGTTCGTGACCGCGACGTCCGCGAGCGCGCCGTTTATCAACGCGTCGACCCGCGCCGCCGTCTCGCCCCTGAGCGACAGCGACGCCTCGGCGCCCGTGGCGCCAAGGGTGGCAGTCGCGTGCTCGCCCGCCGCGCGGACGATTCCCGTGTCTCCTCCTTCGACCGAGATCCCGGCATTCGCCGTGCCCCGGTAGACTGTGATCGAGTCGGCGCCCATGGAGGCGATGTGCTCGTTCGCGCCGAAGATCGACACGCGGTCGGGCGCGAGGCTCAGCCCGAGATCCCCATCTCGAACGAACGCATTGCC
>Ga0105047_10000734_pt1 | contig 56993 bp, 45 predicted proteins | sample MAT04_FD_78384 | JGI IMG/M metagenome (GOLD analysis project Ga0105047, IMG submission 78384) | Freshwater microbial communities from Lake Fryxell liftoff mats and glacier meltwater in Antarctica - MAT-04 (megahit assembly) | ecosystem: Environmental > Aquatic > Freshwater > Ice > Liftoff... | reverse complement strand
CTGTCGTCGCAGCACGCGGTGGCTGGAACGGAACGAGAAAGCACGACTCTATTTCCATCGCTCGCGTAAACTGTTGCCAGCATTGAAGAACGAACTACGAATCTAGGGAAACAGTAGAACTAGTCTGCTCTGCGAACTGATACCCGGAGGTCACGATCCCGTTCCCCTGGTCCTTCGCCGTGTTGCCCCAACCGTGCCCGCACCCGGAACGCGATCCGCTCCCGCAGCGCCGGAGGCACCGATGGCCCCGGCACCTGCGCCGAGAGGCGGTTTTGCGTTGCCTGCCCCCTCGCGCGCACGTGTTCCGTCGCTGGCGAAAGCAGCAGCCGACGATTCGATGGAGTCCATGCGAAGCGAGTCGTATGCCCCTTCTCGTAAGAAGGGCATGAAAGGCGACTCCGCAAGAGTCGCAGCCCCAACCACCACAGAGCGCCGAGCGACCGTGCGGTACTACAGCCGGATGAACCCGGATCGTGTGTTCCCGCTGCTGGTGATGCTCACCCGCGAAGAAGTCGAGAAGGTCGTCAAGCAGCACGTCGAGCAAACCGCCACGGGGCCGCTCACGCTCGCCAAGGATGTGCCGCTCGAAATTGAGCCAGTGTTGCCGGGGTGTCAGTGCCATCCGCCGAAGGTGAGTTGCCGCGTCGGCGATGCGAATGATGTGTTCACGTTCTACGTCGTGCCGCACGTGCTTGGCGATATCACCGGGGCACGGGTGCTGATTCGCCAGGATCACGCGAGCATTGCCGAGATCAAGCTGGAGATGCGTGTTGTGCAGCGAACGCTGGTCGTGGCGTCGGGACTATCGACATTCCTGGTGCCAGCCGCGTCGGCTGCGATGAACCACTTCGGCCTCGATTTCAAGCCGAAAGACGGATCAAGCCCATACCTCGCGGCATTGAACTTCCTGTTCGGGGAGGTTCCGCCGGTGGTGCTGACGGGCGTGCTGGCACTGGTGACCCTGGGGCTTTACTGGTATACCCGACCGAAGGGTCGCGACGTGTTCTTCGACATCTCGACGAAACCGCCAACAGATGGGAAGTGACCCACTTTTAGCGGCAGTCCCAGCGGGACCGCCGCCACTCGACCGGTGGTCCCACTGGGACCACGGCTAACCTATTTCCCGGCCCACACCTGACACAACTCCACGACTACACGCACGGCCGCTTCCATCTCTTCCAGGCACGTCCACTCCAAAGGTGAGTGCGGGTTGTGCTCGCCAGTCGAGAGGTTCGGCGTCGGCAGTCCCTTCTCAGTGAGTTGGGAGCCATCAGTGCCGCCACGGATAATTTTGAACTTCGGTTCCAGGCCGGCCCGCTTCGTCGCGATCTCGGCGTACTTGATCGCTCGCGGTTCCTTTGCGATGCCGTCCCGCATGTTGCGGTATTGCTTGCGTGTCTCCACCTTCACCTTCGACCCCGGGTACTCGCGCTCCACTTGTCGGGCGATCTCGCGAAGCATCTCGGCCTGTACGGGCAGTTCGTCCGTGTCGAAGGACCGCAGCAGGAAGCCGATCTTCACTTCGCCGGTGCCTCCCTCGATGGTCAGCGGGTGGAGGAAGCCGTTGCGGCCGTCGGTGGTTTCGGGGCTGAGAGTGCGTTGCGGCAGGTGATCGATGAACATCGCCGCGAGTCGCACGGCGTTAATCATGCGCCCCTTCCCGATGCTCGGGTGGATGTTCACGCCCGTGACCGTGACCGTTGCCGCATCGGCCGAGAACGTTTCATCCTCGATCTCGCCGGAAGCCGCGCCGTCAAGTGTGTACGCGACCACGGCACCGATCTCGGCCGGCTCCAGGTGCTTCACCCCGTAGCCGATCTCCTCATCGCAGGTGAACACGATGCGCACCGGGCCGTGCGGAATCTGCGGGTTCTCCATCAGGAGGCGAGCTGCTTCCATGATGACCGCAAGGCCAGCCTTGTCGTCGGCCCCGAGGAGTGTCGTGCCATCGGTGGTGATGACCGTCTTGCCAATCACCGCATTCAGATCCGGGTTGTCCTTCACGCGAATGACTTTGGTCGGGTCCTTCGGCAGCACGATGTCGCCGCCGGGGTAATTGCGAATCACCTGCGGATCGACGTCTTTGCCGGAGTTCTCGGGGTTGGTATCGACGTGTGCGTTGAACGCGATCGTCGGTGCTCCGGGCACATTCCCCGGCACAGTGGCGAACACGAGGCCATGCTCGTTCTGGATGGCGTCCTTGAGGCCGATCGCCAGGAGTTCATCGCGGAGCATCTTGCCGAGCACAAGTTGCCCGGGCGAACTCGGATAGGTGGTGGATTTCTCGTCCGCCTTGGTGTCGATGCGGACATAGCGCAGAAAGCGTTCGAGAAGCGTGTGTGTATTCATGGTGAAATGAGATACGGATTCGGTGGTTTAGCTCCAGCCCCAACGGGGCTGGGCTGATCACGATTTCGGTGCCGCCCCGCTGGGGCGGCCGCTAACGGACTTTCCCTTCTTACGCTTCCGTTTGGCCGCGAGTCCCTTCACGCCGACTTTCGGGCACAGCGCCGCCAGCGGGCACGACTCGCAGCGTGGCTTGCGTGAGTAACACACCTTGCGGCCGTGCAGGATGAGACGATGGCTGAAGTCGGTCCATTCCGCCGGGGGAACCAGTTCCATCAGCACTCGCTCGACCTTCACCGGGTCGCGATGACGAGTCAGGCCCAGGCGCCGCGAGAGCCTGCCGACGTGCGTATCCACAGTGATGCCGGGCGTGGCGAAGGCATCGCCGAGAATCACGTTCGCGGTCTTGCGGCCCACACCGGGAAGCGTGACGAGATCATCAAGGTTGCCGGGCACCTCGCCGCCGAAGCGTTCGACAATCGCGACACCGCACGCGCGAATGTGCTTCGCCTTGGTCTTGTAGAACCCCGTCGGCTTGATGAGTTGTTCCAGTTCCGTGATGTCGCACGTGGCGAAGTCACGAGCCGTTCGGAAGCGTGCGAACAGTGCAGGGGTGACGGTGTTCACCCGGGCGTCGGTACACTGCGCCGAGAGAATCGTGGCGACGAGGAGTTGCAGCGCATTCTCGTGCGTCAACGCGGTGACGACCTCGGGGTAGAGTTGCTCAAGAGTCACCCTGATAGGGCCGATCCGTTCACGGGCCGGCGGCAACTTCGGTTCGGGATCGGTTTCCATGTCGATATGTTAGGCGCGATTATGCGGCTCGGGGGAGCAACCGCGCCGCCATCGGGAAGACCACGGCAGTTAGCCCGAACGGTTTCAGCCACGCGGCCACGGCTGAAGTGGTGTCATCCGCAGTATTGGGGCCGGGGAACAACGCCAGACGGCCATCGTCGCCGAAGCCGACGCGGATCACTCGCCGCGGGTACGGAAATGGAATCTGGGCGTGAGCGTGAGCGCTGATTCGGACGCCTGCGGTCGGACTCACAACGCACACGACGGTCCGAGGTCGCACCACAGCCGCGAGCCGAAAAGGGTCAAGCCCCTGAGCAACGAACACCAACCCGGCCCGGTCGAACCCGTCGAGCGAGTCCGACACGCGAACGCGGAGCCGGGCTTGCTCGGCTTCCAGTGGCGTAATAAACCCGCGCCGCAGCGCCGTATCAATCTGGTCGAACAGCGGTGCACGGTTCCCGCATACAACCGCCGACCCACCACGAAGCACTGCCTCGGCCACGATTCGAGTTGCGTGGCGATCGACACCAAGCAGGCCAATGGTTTCGGGCAGTGGAGGCGGCGCGTAAGGCAGAGTGGGAGAGTGGGAGACATGGAGAGTGGGAGAAAACGGCACTGCCGGCGCAGGGGCTTTCTCTCCCTGTCTCTTTGTCTCCGTGTCGCTCACACTGCCAACACTGGCGAATGCTGCCCGTTCTGCAGCAAGACCGACTAACTCTGAACGCGAGGGCTTCACGGGTCGTGTTTCGAATCGATCGAGGAACGTGCGGAGTTCGATCTTCCCACGGCGTTCACTACACGCGACATCGACAAACCCCAGCGTCTGTGCCTCACGACCCGAGAGCGTTTCTCCACTCGCGACGATTCCGGCAGCTTTGCGACCGATGAGTTGCCGAAGCCGAGCGCTTCCGCCGAAGCACGCGAGTCGATCCGGAAATCCGAGGTGAGTTGTGGGCCTGGCAACGCAGATGCGGTGGTCGCAGGCCAGGGCGAGTTCCAGCCCAGCCCCGAGACACGGGCCATCCATGTACGCGACAGTCACGGCATCGAGTCGGGCGAGGTGGTCGAACACCTGCTGACCATACCACGCGAACCCGGCTCGCTGTGTGGTGTGCGGGAGGCTGGCGAGTGCTTCGGGTCGCAACCCGGCACAGAACCCGGCCGGCTTTGCCGATCGCACTACAAGAACCCGGACTGTGCGATTCGCAGCCACGGCCTCGATCGCTGCGTCGAGTTCGCGAAGGCGTGCAAGATCGAGCGCGTTCACCGGGTCGCCCGGAAACCCGAGCCAGAGCGTGCCGGTTCCGTACTCGAGAGTCACGCGGATATGTGGTGAGTCGAAGAGCATGATGGCGAATTGTTCCCGGGTTGACGGGATGGGTCAAGCCCAGCCGCGATTGGACGGCCCCTCAGGCCGAAACCACGACCCGAACAGCCATGTGACAGGCTCGGGAATTACTTCGGTTTCAGTAGCCCGACCAGCATCTGGTACAGCCCCTCAAGAGTTGCGTCGTCCTCGATCTTGAGTCGCAGGTAGATCGTCTTCTCGTCCACCACCTTGAGCCGGCCACGGCTGAACGCGGCGAGTCGCTTCGCCAGATCGGGGCTGCGATACGTGAAGATCAGATCGCGACCATCGCGGTGAACGCTCGTAATCTGCCAGCGCACGCACAGGAGCCGGATCTCGGTGGTTCGCAACAACCATTCGACCGTTTCCGGGGGCGGGCCGTAGCGGTCGCGCAACTCCTGGCGGAAGTCGTCGAGCTTCTTCATGTCGCGAAGCCGGGCCAGTCGGCGATACACCTCGATGCGGAGCTTCTGACCGGGAACGTAATCGCGTGGCAAGTACGCGGGCCACGGCAGGTCGATGTTCACCTCGACGGCCTGTCGCGGCGGCTGATGCTTCAGCGACCGCACCGCGTTCTCCAGAAGCTGGCAATACAGCTCGTATCCCACTGATGCGATGTGCCCGCTTTGCTCGGCCCCGAGGATGTTCCCGGCCCCACGGATTTCCAGGTCGCGCATGGCGATCTTGAACCCGGAGCCGAGTTCGGTGAACTCCTCGATCGCCTTGAGCCGGCGCTGGGCGGTCGGCGTCAGCATCTTGATGGGGTTCACGATCAGGTACGCATACGCCCGGTTCTTCTGCCGACCGACGCGGCCACGAAGTTGGTGGAGGTCAGCCAGGCCGTAGATATCCGCGTCGTCGATGAAGATGGTGTTCGCGTTCGGAATATCGAGGCCGCTCTCGATGATCGTGGTTGCCACGAGAATGTCGGCATCCTTGCGGATGAACGTCACCATCGCTTTTTCGAGTTCGTCGGCCGTCATCTGCCCGTGGCCCACGACCACTTTCGCCTCGGGAACGATGTACTTGAGCTTGTCGGCGATGTCGTGGATGTCGTGAACGCGGTTGTGGACGAAGTACACCTGCCCGCCGCGGTTCATTTCGCGGTGGATGGCGTGTTTGATGAGTTGATCGTCCCAGCGGATGATGCGTGTCTCGACGGGCTGTCGCTCGGGCGGCGGCGTTTCGAGGTTCGAGATTTCGCGGATGCCGAGGAGCGCTCCGTGAAGCGTTCGCGGAATCGGCGTCGCGGTCATCGTGAGAACGTGAACCGTCGCTCGCAGGTGCTTGAGCCGTTCCTTGTGCTCCACGCCGAACCGCTGTTCCTCGTCGATGATGACCAGCCCGAGATCCTTGAACTTCACATCCTTCGAGACGAGTCGGTGCGTGCCGACGATCACATCGACACTCCCCGCAGCCACCTTTTTCAGCGTTTCCTTCTGCTTCGCGGCCGACTTGAAACGACTGACCACATCCACGGTGAAGGGATACTCCGCGAACCGCTGCGTGAATGTTCGGTAGTGCTGCTCGGCGAGCACCGTGGTGGGAACGAGGATCGCGACCTGCTTCCCGTTGTCGATGGCCTTGAACGCGGCCCGGATCGCGACTTCGGTCTTGCCATACCCTACGTCGCCGCAGATCAGGCGGTCCATCGACTTCGGCTTCTCGATGTCCGCTTTCACCTCCGCGATCGCGGAGAGTTGATCGGGCGTCTCCTGATATGGGAACGCAGCCTCGAACTCGCGTTGCCAGTCGGTGTCGGCCGGGAACGGGAACCCGGAGACCGACTGCCGCACGGCCTGGATCTGGATCATATCGGCGGCCATATCGCGGACCGCCTCGGCAACCTTGTCCTTCTTCTTCCCCCACGACTGACCGCCGAGCCTGGAAAGTTCCGGTTCTGCGTGCTGGCCGCCAACGTACTTCTGAACGAGGTCGATCCGCGTCGCCGGCACATAGAGGAACACGCCATCGCGGAACTCGAGGATCAAGTTCTCTTCTTGTGCAGGGGATAGGGGAGAGGGGTTAGGGGAGAGACCAGAATCGTCGTCTTCTCTCTCCCCTGTCCCCTCTCCCCTCTCCCCTCTGGAGAGCATTTTCATCCCGCGGAATCGTGCGATTCCGTGGGCGACGTGAACGACGTAATCGCCTTCGTTCAGGTCAAGGAAGCTGTCGATGGCACGGGATTCGACTCGCCGACTGGATTTGCCAGGTGCGGCTTTGACCCCCGGCGGCAGCAGATCCTTGTGGAAGATTTCGTGGCTGCCGATCACCACGATGCCAGCGGAAACGAGGCGGAAGCCGGCACGAACGTGCCCCGTGACAAGCCGCAGTCGATGCGATTGCGCGAGTTTGCCGGCCTTCAGCACATCGGTGAGGCGATGCACTTCCGCATCCGACTGGCAGGCGATCAGCACTTGCTGCGTGTCGCCACTCGCCACGGCGTCGAGTTCATCTCGGACACGTTGAACGTTTCCGCTGAATCGCTCGACCGACTCGACCCGCAGATGTGCCGACGCTTCCACACTTGGGCGTGGAAGTGCGGTGATGGTTACACTTGGGAACTTGAGCAAGTTCGCGAACGCTGCCTGCGGCACGAACAAGCCCGTGGTGTCGTTGACTCGCTCGAAGAAGTGCTTCCCCTGCTCCTTGAGGTCGCCCGGTTCGATGAGCGCGACCCACGATTGCGGCGGAAGGTAGTCGGTGAAGAAGCCGACACGGGTGTCGGGTGTCGGGTGTCGGGTGTCAGGCGGAGACGGCACGCTTTTTTGGCGGCCGCGCTTCGCGGACTCGGGTGCCGGCTCCAGGTTCCCTCCGGCACCCGGAACCCGGTACCCGATACCCGCATCCGCCGCCAGCAGCGTCACCGCCGGACGTTTATCCAGACTGCGTTGCGAGCCTGCGGCGAACGTGCGGATCGATTCCAACTCGTCGCCGAAGAATTCGAACCGTACCGGGTCGGCGGTATCCGGTGAAAACACGTCGAGGATGCCACCCCGGCGAGCGAACTCGCCGGGGTACTCCACGGCATCTACCCGCTTGTAGCCGTTCGCGACCAACCACTCGGCGAGTTCGGTCGGTTCGACAACTTCCCCGGCGGCGAACTTCCGCCCCCGGGCTGCGAGGTCGGCCCGCTCCGGCACCGGCTGACACACCGCAGCCATCGTCGCAACGACGATCTTTGGCGGGTCGGTCGAGAGCTGTTGGAGTAATCGCAGCCGCGAAGTTGTGGTGGGATCCAGTTTCCCCCTATTAAGAGTGACCGGCCAGGTTTCCCATGCCTCGAACAGTGCCGGGCGAATCCCCGCGAAACTGGCGAGATCTTCCACCCACGAGGAGACGTCAGCGGGATTCGCCACGACGACGAAGATCGTGCCAGGTGAATCCGCCAGCAGTGCAGCGACCGCCAGCGCGGCGGAAGACCTCCACGCTCCATCAATCGTACCACTGTGGCCCGAGAGCAGCGCGGTGCGCAGTCCCGACCATCCATCGCTCGTTGGGACGAGCGATGTCAGTGAACGCAGTCCCGCCTCGGTTGGTCCGCCGACCAACTCGGTGGCCATCGCGGTTCCTCCGTCAAGTTCCATCCAGTCTCATTATCGATGATTTGAGGCGAAAACCCACCTTATCGACAGAATTGGCAACTCCGGCAGAGCCGGCCCAAATTGAACAATCGTCAATTCTTCGATAATGCGGGTTACTCCGAATACTTCACGCGCCGGACCGAGCCTGAACTCAGTTCTGGTGTTGGGCATGGCGCGAATGACCATTATTTTCTCAGAAGAGGGTTGCCAAACTCGGACGTTTGTTGCATTAGTAACCGGGTTGCTTAGATAATGTACAGGAATGGGACACCCGTTTTTCCGCCCGAAGTGGGGCAAGGATTCCCAGAATCTATCTGTACAGCAACACACTCAGAAAGGAGCCGATCTCGCCAACCGCCCTCCTCCCCAACCACACATTTGAAGCCAGCAATTATGGAGATACCTGATGTGTCGTCTTGCTCGCCTGCTCGGCCGGCTCGGATCAAAGCCGTCTGTGCCACCGGTCTCGGCTCCCGGCGTCCTTCGTCGTGGAAACGCGGCACTTAGCGGTGCAGACCTGATTCGATCCTTCGGTCGTGGCGAGACCAAGTCTTACGCGCTCAAGGGGGTGTCGGTCGAGTTCCGCAAAGGCGACCTGAACCTACTGATGGGGCCAAGCGGTTCCGGCAAATCGACTCTGATGGCAGTCCTGTCCGGGCTTCTGCGACCAGATGATGGTGCGGTTGGCGCTCTGGGCCAGGATGTTTGGCGAATGACCGAGAACCAAATGGAACGGTTCCGGCTCCAGCACTGCTCCTACATCTTCCAGGGCTACAATCTCTTCCCCGCGCTGACGGCGCGAGAGCAACTCGAGATCGTACTCAAGTGGGGCGAAGGCTGTTCGCCGCGCGAAGCCCGCAAGCGATCCGAGCACGTTCTCGGGCAGTTGGGGCTGGCAAACAAGATGCACCTGCGACCCGCCGAGATGTCGGGTGGCGAGAAACAGCGAGTCGCGATTGGTCGGGCGCTCGTGAAGAACCCGACGCTGGTCTTCGCGGATGAACCGACCGCGGCACTCGACTGGGAAAACGGCCAGCAGGTCATCAAGCTGCTGACCGAAAACGCCCGCGAACGCGGCGCGATGGTGCTGGTCGTCACGCACGACCCGCGACTCGTTCCCTTCGCGGACAAGGTTCTGGAACTGACTGACGGCCAGCTGACTCAGGAAGGCAGTCCAGCCCAGGTGCTCGACCGACCTGACGTTCACGAGTTCACACCGCCACCGGTCAAGAAGGGCCCACGACTTCGATTGCACGTGCCGCAACCGGCACTTGCCTGAGCCGGAAGTTAAAATTGAAAAGGTAAACAGAAAAAGGGAAGACAAGGCCATCTGCTTGTCTTCCCTTTTTACTGTTTACCTTTTCAATTTTAACTTCTCATCATGATCAATACCGGTAGTGGTCGGTCTTGTACGGGCCTTCCTTCGGAACGTGGATGTAAGCGGCCTGCTCCGGCGTCAACTCGGTGAGCTGGACGTTCAGCTTCTTGAGCTGCAACCGGGCGACGTGCTCGTCCAGTTTCTTCGGCAGGACGTACACGCCGACGGGGTACTTGCTGTTGTGCAGCCAGAGTTCGATCTGCGCGAGGGTCTGGTTCGCGAATGATGAACTCATCACATACGACGGGTGGCCGGTGCCGCAGCCCAGGTTCACCAACCGGCCCTTGGCCAGCAGGATGATCCGCTTGCCGTCCGGGAAGATCACGTGATCGACCTGCGGCTTGATCTCTTCCCAGCGGTAATCTTCCAGCGATGCCACGTCGATCTCGTTATCGAAGTGACCAATGTTGCACACGATGGCGTTGTTCTTCATCGCCTTCATGTGGTCGTGCGTGATGACCTTGAGGTTGCCGGTGGTCGTCACGAAGATGTCGGCCTTGTCGGCGGCGTACTCCATCGTCACGACGCGGTAGCCTTCCATCGCGGCCTGTAGCGCACAGATGGGGTCGATCTCGGTGATCCACACCTGGGCTGAGAGGGCACGCAGTGCCTGGGCCGAGCCTTTGCCCACGTCGCCGTAACCGGCAACGACGGCGACCTTGCCCGCGATCATCACATCGGTGGCACGCTTGATGCCGTCCACCAGTGATTCGCGGCAGCCGTACAGGTTGTCGAATTTCGACTTGGTGACCGAGTCGTTGACGTTGATGGCGGGGAACTTCAGGTCACCGCGCTTGTGCATCTGGTAGAGGCGGTGGACGCCGGTGGTGGTCTCTTCTGTCACGCCCTTGACTGCAGCGAGCCGCTCGGAGTACCAGCCCGGCTGCGAGGCGATCCGCTTCTTGATGGAAGCGTAGAGGATCCGTTCTTCCTCGCTGCCGGGCTTGTCGAGAACATGGATGTCCTTCTCGGCGCGGGCACCGAGGTGGAGCAGTAGGGTCGCGTCGCCGCCGTCGTCGAGGATCATGTTCGTGAAGCCGCCGTCAGCCCACTCGAAGATCTTGTGGGTGTACTCCCAGTATTCGGTCAGAGACTCGCCCTTGTAGGCGAAGACGGGGATGCCGGCAGCGGCGATGGCGGCGGCAGCGTGGTCCTGGGTGCTGAAGATGTTGCACGACGCCCAGCGGACTTCGGCCCCGAGCGCTTGAAGCGTCTCGATCAGGACGGCCGTCTGGATGGTCATGTGGAGCGAGCCGGTGATGCGTGCGCCCTTGAGGGGCTGCCGCGCGGCGTACTCCTCGCGGATGGCCATGAGGCCAGGCATCTCGGTTTCGGCGATGGCGATCTCGCGGCGGCCCCACGGGGCAAGCGCGATATCGGCGACGTGGAAGTCGGTGAATGTGGAAGGCTTTTGTGCAAGGACGCTCACGTTCAAAGTCTCCTAAACTATGAACGGGCGCCGTTGCACGGTAGTAATCCACCTCTGCGAGCCTGGCAAGTACGCCTATGCGTCCCGTTGCAGCGCCCCTCGCGTCAGTGGTAGTGGCTTATCAACTCAAGGCATGGCCTCGTTGAGCGATCGAACTCGTACCCATATTGATAGTAAAGCGAGCGGATCGGAGGCAAGCACCCTGGAGAATTATCGGCACGGGCAGACCGGTCGTCCACACAGCTACGCTGCATGTAACCCGTCTCCTATCATAGTCGCCATGCCTGATCCCGTTCTCGAAGTCACGGATGTCCAGAAGCGCTACGGCGACAACGTCGCGCTCGGCGGCGTGTCGCTGACCGTAGGCGCGGGTGAACTGTTCGGATTGCTCGGTCCCAATGGTGCCGGGAAGACCACGCTCATCTCGATCCTCAGCGGTTTGAACGACTCCGACGGCGGCGAGGTGAAGCTGTTCGGGCAGGTGTTCACGCGAGCGAAGCGTGACCTTCGCCGGCTCGTCGGCATCGGCACACAAGACCTCGCCATCTATCCCGATCTCAGCCCGCGCGAGAATCTCCGTTTCTTCGGCAAGCTCTATGGTTTCGGTGGCAAGGTGCTGGAAGATCGCGTCGATGCCGTGCTCGCGGAAGTGGGGCTGACCGATCGAGCCAACGATCGCGCCGGCACCTTCTCCGGCGGCATGAAACGCCGGCTCAACCTCGCGGTCGCCGTGATTCACGGTCCGAAACTGCTGTTCCTCGACGAGCCGACGACCGGCGTGGACCCGCAGAGCCGCAACCATATCTTCAGGCAGGTCAAGGCACTTAACGCTGCGGGCGTGACGGTGATCTACACCAGCCACTACATGGAAGAAGTGCAGGAACTGTGCACGCGAATCGCAATCCTGGATGGTGGTAAGGTTCGAGCTTGCGACACGTTGCCGAACCTACTCAAAACGCTCGACGGCCGCGTTCGCTTTCGGCTCGCATCACCTGTTCTCGGGTTCGAGGAACGCCTCGGGAAACTTCCCGGCGCGAAGCAAGTTAAAGTGATCGACAATGGCTTCGAGGTCACGACCGAGTCCGTGCCGCAACTGCTACCATTGGTGATGACACTAGCAGGTGAACTGGGCGCGACGATCACCGCGATCGAGCCACATGAGCCGACGCTGGAGCGAGTCTTCCTGCACCTGACCGGCCGCGAACTGCGAGATTAAGTTTAGCCGCGACGCGGAGTCTTCGGAGCGGAGCGCTCCAAGCCCCCCGCGCTCCGCTCTGAAGACTCCGCGTCGCGGCTAAACAAGGTTACGGATAACACATGCCCATTCTCACCCTCGCCGCGAAAGACCTCCGGTTGCTCCTTCGGGATGCCCGCAGTGCGGTCATTCTGCTCGTGACGCCGCTGGTGCTGATCCTCGTGCTGGGACTCGCTCTCGGTGAGAGTTTCGGCGAGAAGCCGGACGAACGCCTGCGCATCTCCGTCGTGAACCTCGATCGCGGGCTGCCCGGAAAGCAAGCGTTCCCTGACAAGCCGTGGTCCGAAGTCGTCATGGACGACCTCACCGCGACGGCCGGCATCCGCCTCGAAATCATCACGGATCGCGCCGAGGCCGAACGACTGGTTGCCCGCAACCGCCGCGCTGCCGTGATCGTGTTCGAGCCGGACTTCTCCGAAAAGATGAACCGCTGTTCGTTCCTCACGAACACGACCCCGCCACCGATCAACCCGTTCGACCGCGACGGAGTCCGCACGGCCGAGGTCGGGCTAACGCTCCTGAAAGACGATACGCAACCGGTCACGGCCTCGACCATCGAACAGGTCGCACAGGTCACGCTGCTGCGGGTGCTGATTCCGTGGATGATCGGCCGGGCCTTCGAGCGCGTCGGCGACGATGCGTTCATGGAATCGCTTGCGGTCAAGCTGAAGGACGCAAAGCCACTGCCGCCCGACGTGCTGAAAGAACTCGATCCCGTGGTGCAGAAACTCCTCACCGCGCTGTTCGCGGACAAGGCATTTCTTGCAATGCTCGACAAAAAGTTCGGCATCCTCTCGGGGACCATCAAGGGGCAGGTGCCCAAGTTCCAGGAGTTGATCCGCGACGCATTCACAGACCAGGAGTTGCTCGCCCGCGTCGGGAAGGATATCGCGTTTGGCGAAGTGATGACGCCAGCCGTGCGTGCGGAGGTTGGCCCGAAGGTCCGCGACGGCGTGCAAGAGGTGCTGTCGAATTACGATTTCCGCGCGAAGACGTGGGCCGGGCTGAACAAGGATCGGGCACGCACCGCCAACCCTGACGGCGTGACCGAGTACCGCGACACCAGCGGCAGCGGCTTCCTGAATCGCGGGGCCGTGCGGTATCAGATCCTCGTGCCGTCTTACACCGTGATGTTCGCGTTCTTCCTCGTGCTGAGCGTCGGCTGGCTGTTCGTCGCGGAACGGAAGCACGGCACACTTGCCCGACTCCGGGCTGCGCCGCTCACTCGCGCGCAGATTCTTCTTGGGAAGCTGTTGCCATGTCTGTTCGTATCGCTGGCACAGGGGTTCTTCCTGTTCGCGGCAGGCTACGTGATCTTCGGCCTGACGTGGGGTTCGCGGCCCGATTTGCTCGCGGCGGTTGTCTTCTGCACATCCGTCGCTGCGGTGGGGCTGTCGGTGTTCGTCGCGAGCATTGCCCGCACGGAAACGCAGGTCGCGGTCTGTGGCACGCTGTTGGTGCTGGTCCTGGGTGGTGTAAGTGGCTCGCTAATGCCCCGTGATCTGATGCCGGAGAAGATGAAGGTCGCAAGCCTCGCGACGCCGCACGCCTGGGCACTCGATGCGTACTCGCAACTGCTCGCGAACCCGAACCCGAACCCGGCGCTCATCGCCACGGCGTGCGGCGTGTTGCTGGCGTTCGGGCTGGTCTTCACGGCACTGGCCTGGTGGCGCATGGATCTGGAGTAACCCGTTCGTCAGTCGTCCAATCTTGAGCGGAATGTGAAATTCGTTGTCCGTTTCGCTCCGGTCTCCGGTATTATCCGTTTATTCCATCCAAAGCGTCCAATCTCACCGCAAACTGCGGGGGAAGTCGCGTTTTCGGCATCCACCACGGCCGGGTTGGGTGTGTTAAACTGTTCGCATTAAACCAACCTTGTCGCCGACAGCAACCTGATCACCAGCCCGGATTGGGGACTCAATGAGCTCGCAGCACCAGTTTCTGCCCCGTCTCGATTCACTCGAAGATCGGCTCGCACCCGCGTCGATCCAGTTGACGCTTCCGCACGTCGGAACTCCGATCTCCTCAACGACCAGCAACATCGTTCTCACGTTACCGACCACTCCACCCGTTGTGCCGCCACCGCCGACGGATGATACCTACGAGGACAACGACTCGTTCGCGAATGTTCGCGATCTCGGGACGTTGATCGGCGGTTCGTTGAACTCGGAGGCCGCGAAGAGCCTGACGGGTTTGATGCTTACCGACAACGCCGACTGGTTCAGCTTCACCACGACGCGGACCGGCACCGTAGGCAGCGGCGTGAACATTCGATTCTCGAACCTCGAAGGGAATCTGAACCTCCGCCTGTTCAATTCTGTTGGTGAGCAACTCGCGGCTTCGCGGGGAACGGGAGATCGCGAAGCGGTCTCACTTGCGGGCCGACCAGCCGGTACCTACATCGTTCAGGTGCGTGGCCTCGCCGGGGTGCACAATCCGAGCTACAGCCTTGGAGTGAAGCAAGCCGTTCTCACCATCACGCCCACGGTCCCACCGGTTACCCCACCCGTGGCACCACCGCCCGTGGTGCCACCAACGATCCCCCCGCCCCCCCTATCAGGCTTCAACATCGATCTGCGATACAACGGGTTAACGCCCAGCCAGCAATTGATCTTCCAGCAGGCCGCGAACCGCTGGGGTCAGGTGATCATTGGCGATCTGCCCGACGCCAGTTTTCAGGGCATCTTCGTGGACGATCTCCTGATCGACGCCACCGCGATACCGATCGACGGAGTGGGCGGCGTCGCCGGGCGAGGCGGGCCGGATTTCATCAGAACGACTGGAACCGGGCTCCCGATCCACGGAAATATGAGCTTCGACACCGCCGATCTCGCTGAATTGGAGGCAAACGGAAGTTTGTTTACTGTCGCGCTCCACGAGATGGGCCACGTTCTGGGCTTCGGAACATTGTGGACCGACAAACTGCTGCTGATCGGAGCGGACAGCATCAATCCAGTGTTTGTCGGACCAGCAGCGATCCTGGCCTACAACCAGATCTTCGGGACAACTGTGGCGGGTGTGCCCGTCGAGAACGTTGGCGGGGTAGGGTCAATCAACTCGCACTGGCGAGAGACGATCTTCAAGACGGAAGTAATGACGGCAACTCTCAACGAGGGAATCCTCAACCCGCTGAGCCGGGTGACGGTTGCATCGATGTCCGACCTGGGTTACGTGGTGAACCTGAATGCCGCCGACCCGCTCGTACCGTGAGCGTGAGTGAATTGGCTATTAGCGACTGGAGGACGTGAGTCCTCCGGTCGCACCCAAACATTTGGGTGCAGCCGGTCAGGCACTCCTGTGAAGGTCTGCGAAAGCCGAAGACTCCCACCCGGGAGGCCTCACGTCCCCCGCTCGCCAGATCCGACGCTCCTGCAGTTTCAGGAAAATGTGTCGCCCTCTCAAACCAATGACGCTACGGATTTCCTGAAACCGCTCTATTCGCTGTCGGCGTTTTTGCCGGCGGTTTCCGTGTCGGCACGAACCTTCGGTTCGATGACCACCTTCAGCACCAGCGTGACCAGAGCCAGCATCGTCAGCACGGAAGCCAGCGCGAACGCGGCGGGGTTATCCGAGCCTTCCCAGAGTTTCTGCACACGCAGCGGCATCGTGTCGGTCTGACCCTCGATGCGGCCCGAGACCACATACACGGCCCCGAACTCGCCCATCGCGCGGGCGTTGCACAGGATCACGCCATACAGCAAACCCCACTTGATGTTCGGCACCGTGATCCACCAGAACAGTTGCCAGCCACTCGCGCCCAGGCTTCTCGCCGCGAGTTCCTCATCCGGGCCGACCGCTTCCAACACCGGGATCAGTTCGCGAGCCACGAATGGGAACGTCACGAACGCCGTGGCCAGCACCAGCGCCGGCGGGGCGAAGATCACCTGATAGCCGTGATCGCGCAGCCACAAACCCAGCGGCGTTTGTAGACCGAAGATCAGCACGAACACCAACCCGGCGACGACTGGCGAAACCGAGAACGGTAGGTCGATCAGAGTGATAAGCAGACCTCGGCCACGGAAGCGGAAGCGTGCGATCGACCACGCTGCGGCCACGCCGAAGACCACGTTCATCGCAACCGCGACCGGCGCGACGATCATCGTCAGGAAGACCGCGTGCCGGGTGTTGGCATTCGCGACGAGGTTGTTCCAGTAGACGCCCAGCCCCTTCGCGGTGGCCTGTGCGAACACCGACGCCAGCGGAACGGCGATCAGTAACCCGACGATGCCGAGCGTCAGCCCGATGAGCGTCCAGCGGACGTACCACGGGTCGCGAGCCGCGCGACGGGGCGGCTTGGCCTGTAAGGCTGTGGCGGGGCCGGGTTGGCCGCTTGCAAGTGCGGATTCAGCCGACATTCCGCTTGCTCCGGTATTCGAGGAAATTGATCGCGGCCAGCAGTACGAATGAGATCCCGAGCAGCACGGTCGCGATGGCGGCGGCCTCGGCGTAAGAGTACTCCTCAAGACGCACCAGAATGAGCATCGGTGCGATCTCGGTCTCGAAAATCTTGTTGCTGGAAATGAAGATCACCGAGCCATATTCACCGAGACCGCGAGCGAATGCGAGAGCGAAGCCGGTGAGCGCGGGAGGGATCAGCGTCGGCAAGATCACGCGGAGGAACGTCTGCCAGCGCGAGGCGCCCAGCACGGAGGCGGCTTCTTCGGTCTCTGCATCCAGGTCTTCGAGGACGGGTTGCACGGTTCGCACCACAAACGGGAACCCGGTGAAGACCAGCACCAACACGATGCCGAGCCGCGAGTACGCAGCCTGAATGCCGAGCGGCGTGAGGAACTGCCCGATCCAGCCGTTCGGGACGTACAGGCTCGCGTAGACCAACCCCGCCACCGCTGTCGGCAAAGCCAGTGGCACATCGACCAGCGCATCGACCAGCCGCTTCCCCCAGAATTCGTAGCGAACGAGCGTCCAGGCGACGATCAGGCCGAGGACGATGTTCACGGCAGCGGCCGCGAAGGCCACACCGAACGTAAGCTTGTACGCGGCGACCGCTCGGGGCGTCCACGCCGCAGCGACGAACTCGCTTGGCCCAAGCGACGCGGCTTTCACGAGACACGCCGCAAGGGGGATCAGAACCAGTAGCGTGAGGTACGTGATGGCATACCCCAGCCCCAGCCCGAACCCCGGCAACGCCCTTCGACTCACCCCACTCATGCGATCTCCAAGGCAATTCAACTGATCAAAGGAGAGCGATCCACAGATTACACTGAAGACACAGATTAGAAGACAGAGAAGGCAGGTTGAGTTGAAAGCCTGCACTCTGTTGGTTTCGTTGTCTTCACTCTGTTTTTGAAATCTGTGGCTTCTGTGTAATCTGTGGCTCACTCTGTTTTTGTCTGATCCGCATCACTTCTTCCGGCCCTCGGCCTGGATCTGGTCGAAGATCTGGCCTTCCGCGAAGAACTTCTTCTGAACCTCGTCCCACGACTTGCTCGGCACAAGCGAGGTCGCTTCTTTCAGCGTCATCTTCGGGAACAATTTCTGATATTGTGCGTACAGTTCCGGGTCGGCCGTGGCGAGAGCTTCCGGCTCACTGGGTCGGTGGTAGTTCTTCACGATTAGCTTCTTGGCTTCCGGAGTGTACAGGAATCGCATGTATGCATCGGCGACCGCGGCTGTCCCCTTGCGGCGGACGTTGGCATCGACAATCGCGATGTGCGGTTCGGCCAGCACACTGATCGCGCCACCCGGCGTGTTCGCTCCGGGATACACGATCTCCAGCTTCCCTTCTGCTTCCTTCACCTCCAGGTGCGCCTCGTTCTCCCACGTCAGGTGAACGTCGCCGATCCCCTTCTGCGCGAAGGTCATGGTCGCGCCCCGGGCAGCCGCGTCGAGAACGGGCACCCGCCGATATGCCTTCAGGACGAACTCGCGGGCCTCGGCCTCGGTGCCGCCACGCCAGATCACCGAACCCCACATACTCAGGAAGCTCCACTTCCCGTTCCCTGAGGTCTTGGGGCTGGGCGTGACGATCTCCACATCTGAGCGGGTCAGGTCGGCCCAGTCGCGGATGTTCTTGGGGTTCCCCTTCCGCACCACGAACACGATCGTGGAGGTATATGGCAGCGAGCGGTTCGGGTAACGCTTCTCCCAGTCGGGATCGAGCAGACCGGCTTTCCGAACCGCGTCGGTATCCGTCCAGAGTGCGAGGGAAATGACGTCGGCTGGGAGTCCGTCGATCACGGCGCGAGCCTGGCTACCTGAGCCGCCGTGCGATTGCCGAATCAACAACTTCACGCCGGTTTCTCGCTCATAGTGAGCGATGAAAGCCTCGTTCACGTCGTGCCACAGTTCACGGGTGGGGTCGCATGCCACGTTGAGCAACTGCTCATTTCGCGCGAAGCCAGACGCGACAACCCAGATGCCAGCCCCGACGACGTAAACTGCGACAATCCCAACGAGTAGCCGCGCCCACATCGGTCAATCTCGCACTGAAACGGGGAAATGCCGATAGCACAGGGAGCAGCAACGCCCCCTGGCGGCTCGATCAGCATGTTTATGAGGTTGGTAGACTACGATGTGCGATTGATGCGGTCAACTGCACTTCAGCGAGCCGGGGATTTGCGGCGGCGGAACCAGCCGTAACCGACCGAGACCAGCATCAACCCACCGACGCCAGCGACCAGCCCGAGAGTTTGGTTTGGTCGCCAGCCGCGATACTCGAACACCGTGCTCGTGTCTGCGATTTCGAATTCGACCCTGTCCAGGTGACCAAACGCCTCAATCTTCGCGGTGTATTTCCCCGGGCCGGGTCGTGCGAACGTACACATGCCGCGTTCGTCGGTCTTCGCTTCCGCGATCACGGCACCGGTCGCATCGACGATGACAACCTTCGCCTCATCAGCCGGGGTGTCGTCGTCGAAGCCCGCCTCAGTGATGAGCAGATCAGGCATATCGGGTGGCAACTTCACGACCAACCGCAGATCGTGAGCGGAGGCTTGTTCGGGCGACACCGCGACGGCAACCACGGTAGCAACTAGAACGAATAAGCGTGTTCGCATGTGATGATCCGCCGTGTGACAATTCCTGAAATCATCATACATTCTCGGCTGCATGGAGGCCGCATGTTTCTGTGGGAAGCGATTCTGCTCGGCGTCGTGCAAGGGTTGACGGAGTTTCTTCCGATCAGCAGCACGGCTCATCTGCTCGTCGTGCGGCAACTGCTCGGGCACGCGCACCCCGAAGATGCGTTCACGGTCGTCATTCAACTTGGCACCCTCGTCGCGGTGTTCGTGTACTTCCGCGTAGATGTCGGGCGTTTGCTCGCGGGATTGTGGGTTGACATCCGTGCAATGCGGATCGCAAGCACACCAGATTCGCGTCTGGGCTGGTTGATTGTGCTGGGCACGATTCCCGCAGTCGCGGCAGGCTTCATGTTGAAGAAGTGGCTGAAAGCAACGTTCTTCAACCTGCCGTCGATCGCGGTGGTGTCGATCGTGTTCGCGTTCCTGATGTTCGCGGCGGAGTGGTGGGCGGCACGGCGGATTCGTCGTGGGTTGCCCCAGAAGGGTGAGGCGGAACTGGGCTGGCGGGAATCGTTGTGGGTCGGGCTGTGGCAGGCGTGCGCCCTGATGCCGGGCGGGTCGCGGTCGGGCACGACGATCAGCGGCGGGTTGTTCGCCGGGCTTGCTCGCCCGACGGCGGCGCGGTTCTCGTTCTTGCTATCGCTGCCGGTAATGCTGGGTGCCGGGCTGAAAGAGATCTTCGACGAGTACAAGAAACTCCGCGAGCCGAAGTCCGACGAACCCGCGAGCCTGTTCGCGTCGGGCGACGAGATCGCGGCACTTGTGGTGGGTACGGCCGTGTCGGCCGTGGTGGGTTATCTTGCGATCGCGTTCCTGATGCGCTTCCTCCAGTTCCACACGATGACAGTGTTCGTCGTGTACCGGCTGCTACTCGGGGCCGCGATTCTGGCTTTGCTCGCGGCGCACCTTGTGAAGTGACCGCGAACGGGTACGTCATTTCTTCAGCAGCGCGACCTTCGGCAACTCGCTCGGTCGCGGGAAGCAGATCGGGTTCTGGGTGTTCCCCGGGCGCACCTCTCGAACCAACGCTGGCACGCGATCCGCGAGGTACTCGTACAGTTCCGTCGCGGTCAGGATGCCATCGGTGTTCGCGTCCGCGTTGCGGAACTTCGGCCCGAGTGCTTCCAACACCGCGTACGTGAAGACCCCGTGGCCGAGTTTGTTGTCCTCGAACGAGAGTTCACTCTGGTCGCACGCCGCGATCACGGTTGGGCCTTGCCCATTTGGGATGAACCGCCGCAGCACGTTCGCTTCGATCGCACCACCGGCGTGGCAGGTATCGAGCAACACGAGCTTCCGGCAGTTGATCTGAGCCAGCGCTTCAAACAGGTCTTCACACGAGACTGCGGTGGTGTCGGGTTTGGTCGGCAGGTAGTCCGGGCAGCAGAACACGAACATGCCCGAATCAGCAGGGAAGCCCCGGGCGACGACGCCCATCGGCGTTGGAGGCAGCGGCTTTCCGGCGGGTGAAAGCAAATCGCCGTGGCCCGCGAAGAACACCACCAGCAGGTCATCGGGCCGCACCGCGGACTTCTTGATGTCGGCGAGTGCGGTGAGGATTCCCTTACGCTCGGCCGCGGCGTCGAGGATCGTAGCGACGTTGCCCTCGGGGAAGTACTTCCCTGGGCCGCGATACTTCAGGAGTTCACGCGAGAAGCCAACAGCATCGGCCCGTGCCTTGCCGAGATCCCCGAATGCCCGGGTGGAAGCGAGTTGGTTGCGGGGATCATCCGGCCGCTCGGCAGCGTCTGCAACTGCGGTTCGGTGAGCCTCGTAGTTGTTGATCCCGACCGCGACGCCGGTCAGATGCGGGTCGGGTGGCTTTGCGGGGTTATGAACCATACCCGTTGCCTCGGCACGCCCCCGGAGTGGGTTCATCGCCACGACCGCGATGTGATTGTCGCCCGCACGGAACGCCGCTGCCGGGATGTGGACCTCCTCGCGAATCGCTTCCTTTCCTTTGCCGGCCCAGACGCGGAAGCGGTAATCGTTCACCCACAGTTCGACGCGATTCGGCAGCAAGTCCGGGTTGTTCCCTCGTGGGTTCACCGCGATCGTGAGCCGGACGCCATCCTCGCGAACGACGGTGTTCTTCAGCCCCAGATCCACGGGCGATGGCTCGAATTCGCGGAACGATCGCCGCAGCGGGTTATCGCCAGACGCTTCCTTGAGTGCCTCTGCCACGGATCGCGTGCCGATTAACTTCGCGATCACGTCGGGTCGCAGGAACAGGTGCTTGTACAGTTCGAGCGGCTGGAACTCCGGCGTTCCGGTGACCTCGGTCGCGTTCACGTGCCAGCCAACCATGCGGTCGCCGTGGACCGACGCGGTGTAGTAGTACGACCCGTGCCACATCCACATGATGGAGTCGGTGAGCCGGCCGCGATCATCGAACGCAGGGAACCACTTCCACAGTGGCCGCTGCTTGATGCGCGTCGGTGTCGCGCGGCGGTCGCCCTGTGCCGTGGTCCAGCCGAAGAACAGTTCGATCCCCGACTGCGGGCGGGTCAGCGCCGCGACTGCCGCTTCGGGAGTGCCGACGTTCTGCTTGTTCCGTCGGTCGTATACAGCCTTCCCGCCGACCGCGAGCAACTCGATTCGGTCGCCCTGGCTCAAGCCTGCTTCCCACGCGGGGGAACCGACATCAACGGCACCCACGACGAGTTGCCCATCGTTCAGCGCGAACGAACCACCGAGCGCTGCCTCGGCTTTCCAGTCTTCGAGGCTCCACGCGGCAACGGTCTGATCCGCCCCCGCAGTGACGAACCATTTTCCGGTCTTGTCGGCGGCGACGGCGTTGACCTCGGCTCCGTGCCCGATGTACAGCTTCGATCGCGGCAACTCCAGCACCCCCGTGCGTGCGTTCTTCACGGCTCGTTCTGGGGCCAACTCGAACAGCGAGCAGCCGTAGTAATGGGCGACGATCACGCGTGCGGGCTTGCCTTCTTCGGTCGGCAGAAACGTGAAGCACGTCGGTGACTGATCGAGATCCTGATCCAGCAGCAGTTGCAGGCGTTCGCGGGTGCCATCGGGCTTCGCACGCTCGGCGTACCACACGAAACGCGACGCGGCATCGGGCACAACTTCCCAGCCGCCCGCAGTGTTCACGGGGCCAAGCCAGACGCCGCGAGTGTTCGCCGTGTGCGTGAAGCGGGGGATGTTGAATCGCGTCCACTCGCCCTGTGCGCGATCGTTCGGATCGGTCGCGGTGGGGTTGCGTCCGGTCTTGATGGCGATCACTTCGCCGTTCTCGGACAGGTTGACCGCGAACATTCGGCGACCGGTGCCGCGAACCACCGACACCGGCTTCCCCGGCATGGGGAGATCGAGGAGCGTGATTTCATCCGCGTCGCCGCCCGCGATCGCGAGCCGATCCTCGGTCGGGTGGAAGGTCAACGCTTCGGCGCGACCCGCGTGGGGCAGTTTCTTCGGCTCCGACACCTTCGCCCCAACAGGGTTGTCGTACACCCACAACTGATCGTCTGGCTCCATGTAGAATCGCGGCTTCTTCGCCCCTGCCGGGAGTGCCGCACCGACACCAATTGCAACCTTGCCGGTCTTCGGGTGAACGGCCATCGAACGTGCGAAGTGATCCGTCGGCAGTTCGATTCTCCGCGTCTCCTTCCCATCGGCGGACCGCAGCAACACCAGCGGGCCCGTTGTCGCGACGACGAGCCATTTGCCGTCGCTGGTCCATTCGGAATTGTGAACGCGGTAATCTTCCTTCACCCCGGCGTTCACCTCGAACAGCGTGCGACCCTCGGGTATCGCTGCGGTCGGGTCGTCGGTCAATTTCGCCTTGAGATCGTACGCCAGCACTTGCCCGCGCGACGACACTGCGACCATCGTGTCGGCGTCCGGGAAGCGGATGCCACGGGTGAAGTTCAACTGCTCGGGCTTCGGGTTCGCGAACCGACCCGCACAAACAGGCGCGCTCCAGACGCGATCGCCCTCGGCCTTGTCGAGCTTCTTCGGCTCCCAGAACCAGAGCGTGCCGTCAGCCGTTCCGAACCCGACTCGCTTGCCGTCGGGATGGAAGCCGATGGCGGTGACGGCATCGTGGTAGCTCCCCTCGCGGGAACGCGGCCACGTAATCGCCACGGTCACGCCGGTTTCGCGGTCGAGAATCGCCACGGAACTGATCTTCAGTCCGTAACCGCCCACCGCGACACGTTTGCCGTCGGGGCTTGGTGAGATGCACTTCACGCCACCAAGTTGGTCACGCCAGCCTCGCCAGCGCAGGATCTTCGCGCGATCCGGGGACGCATCCAGGCCGGAAGCGGAGTACGGCCACACGCGCACGACCTTATCGTCGCCGCCCGCGAGAAGGTAGTTGCCATCAGGAGTGAAACGCACGACATCCGCCGTTCCCACGCGTCCGCCCGCTTCGATCACGACTTCCGGTTCATCGCGCGCACGTCGATCGAACTGCTGAGCATCCCCGGCGTTGGCGAGGAGCAGGGCGAGTGAGAGACCAATGGCGAGACGTGCGAGCACGGCATCCCCCAACACGAGTGAACGATCACACTGTTAGGGTATGCAGAAATGGTGTCCAGAACGGACGTCAGATCGTGCCGCTTGCGGCATCGCATCAACTCGCGGCGGGGAGTTTACTTCTGGCCGAACATTAGTGGGTGGAGATAGGCCCGGACAAACTCGGGTTCGTTCACGCCGTGGTGGCCGCCCGTGTGACCAGTCCAGGCCATGTCCTCAGACCAGAAATGCTGGCGGAAGCGAGCCGCTTCCGCGTTGTCGAGTGCCTTCGACCCCTTTGGCTGGAAACCCCATCGGCCCGCAGCCCCACCCATGCGTGAGCGATCAACCGTGCCGACGACGCGAACCACGAACCCCAGAGCGATCCAGTCCTTCTTGCTGCAAAACACATCGACGCCTTCCCGGGAAGACCACAAAGTCGGCCGCACGTCGTACCCGGTCGAGACGCTCGGAGCGAGCAGGATCACGCGATCCACGGCGTCGATGGGAAGCACATCGCCCGCCGCAAGCGCAACCGCACAGCCTGCACTGTGACCAACCACCACAATCCGCCGACCGGGTTCACGGGACTTGCGTTCGAGAATCGCCTCGGCGAGTCGTCGCCCCTGTTCGCGGGCATGTTCGCAATCGGTTTGATCTGCATAAAGTCGGCGGTAGCCGTGCGACCACGGGAACACGGACAGTTCGACCGGCGTTTCCGTGGTCAGATTCGCCCACACAAGCGAGTTGGAGCAGCCCTTGAGATCGCCGGCACCGTCAAGAACCCACACGATCGGGCGTGGTTCGAGTGCCGCGTCCTTGGTGCTGAGGGAGGTCCAGCCGGAGCAGTACGTCCGGTGTTCAACCGGGGCGGCCTGCTGAGGTGCCTGCCCACGGGTCACGGATCGATTGCGTAACGGCCCTGCCCCCGCGGCAGTTGCCCCGAGCCCCGCCACAATTAGGGTGAACCAAACGATCCGTTTCATTACGCCCTTCTCGGAAGTCCGCATTGCACGTTCCGAAACCTGGGAATAGTATCGGCAGCCCAGAAGTTCAACTGCAGTTTCCAGGCAGAGTCGGTCGAACACGAAAACTGGGAAAGTGCGTTCAGTTCTTCTCGTCGTGGCCAGCGGCATAAAAGGGGCAAGATATGGCAGGCATGTTAAGCCTGGTAAAGGGATTGTTTGCCCCTGGGGTCGAGTCTAAACTGACCAGTGCCCCCCAAAGAAAAGGGCACCAGATGACTCGGTTGGTCCACAAGCTGGCGATTGTTGCGACCGCTACTGCATTGACGGTTGGCGTCTACAGTCGCTTTTTGGCTCCGTCGTCACCTCCGCCAAGCACGCCCGAGTTCGTGGATGACGGCAAATCCGTTCTCCCTGCCGCTGACGAATTCGAACACCTCGCGAAGACTGATCCCATCTCGATGTACGAGAAGTGCCTTGCTCGCTACCAGCGAGACGCGAAGGGGTTTACTGCCACGATGGTGAAGAAGGAACGCATCAATGGTGAACCGAAGCCGCCACGGGAACCGCAGGAAGAAGTGATTCAACTCTCGGTTCGCGGCGACACCCCGGACCCGGTTACGGGTAAGCACTGCATCGAGGTCGCGATGTGGTGGGAATCGGGTGCCAAGAAGTTCCTCGGCTCGGAGATTCGCGGGACGCTCTACAGCGAAAAACCAGGCGCTGAGGGGACCGGCGGGAAAGTCGCAAGCTCGCGGCCCGATGCGCTGTTCAAGCAGATCAACTATGTTCCTCCCGCCGATCCACTGGCTCAGGGTCAGTCGCGATATTCCATTCGGGATGCCGGGATGTATCGCGGGATGCTGCGGACCTACGACGCCTGGAAACAACGCCGCGCCGCAGGAACCCTCAAGACGGAGTACATCGGCAAGCTGGCGGTTCCGGAGGTCGAGGGACGGGTCTGTTACGTCATCGACCGAACGTGTGCGACGCCGGAAGTGGATCCGTTTGAACTCGGCGGCGCACCCATCACCGATCCCGCCGTGATCGCTCGCGACGGGCTCACCCGGGTGCGGGTCATGATCGACGCGGAAACGTGGCTCCAGGTTGGCAGCGAGTTGTACCGCCCGGATGGGAATCTGCTCGCGGCGTACTACTTCCGCAAACCCAACACGAACCCGACGTTTACTGCCGACACGTTCACCATCGCGGCGTTGAAAGCCAAGAAGTGAACAGCATCTGACCCCGACTGCCGGAACATCTCAGAAGTGGAGGATGTCTGTCCTCCACTTTCCAACTCTTGCAACAGCATGTCCCGCTTGCAGTTCGCCGACTTGCAGTCGCTGCCAGCCCGGCTAAACTGAAATCACCTCCTGCCCCTTGCGCCTGCCCAACTGGGTACTTCACCTGTTTGATTCCGGAGATGCTGCCAGATGTCTATCCGTCATCCGCTGCTCGCGGCCTGCTTGTTCGTCGCATCGACTGCTCTCGCCGAGGATTGGCCCACATTCCGTGGCCCGAACCGCGATAGTGTTTCGATGGAGGTCGGACTCCTGAAGAACTGGCCCAAAGACGGCCCGCGATTGGCCTGGACCGCAAAGAATTTGGGTATTGGTTGGGGTACGCCATCGGTTGCAGACGGGAAGGTTTTCGGCATCGGTACCCGCGGTGGAAAGGATGGCATCTGGGCAGTGAGTGGGAAGGACGGCAAGGAACTGTGGTTCACGCCATTCGCAGCACCAGCTGAGAACCTGCAGAAGCAGACTAATGGGCCAGGTAGCACCCCAACGTACCACAAGGGTAAACTGTACGTTGTAAGCCACAACGGCACCGTCGCTGCGTTCGACGCAGCAAAGGGGAAGGAACTGTGGTCAAAGAACTACATCAGCGACTTTGGCGGATCACTTCCGAAGTGGGGGTTCAACGATTCGGTTCTGATCGATGACGATAAGGTGATCTGCGCCCCCGGCGGCCCGAAGGCCGCACTCGCCGCGTTGAATCCCGACACCGGGGCAACGATCTGGACCACCGATGCCGGTGATGTGAGCGGGGGACAGGGCTACTCGTCGCCGGTCAAGGCAACCATTGGCGGCGTCCCGATGTATGTGATCCTCACCGGCACAAAGGGTGGCCTCATTGGAGCCAACGCCGCGACTGGAAAGGTCCTCTGGCAATACAAGAACACCCCGGCCGCGGGTGGCGTCGCGCAGATTCCGACCCCAGTCATCAAGGGCGATCTGGTTTGGGTGTCGTGCAGCTATGGCGGCGGGTCCGCTCTGCTCCAGATCGTGCCCGCCGGGAAGGACAAGTTCGAGGTCAAGGAGATCAAGGCCTATAAGAAGGTGGACTTGAACAACCACCACGGCGGCATGGTTCTGGTCGGGGACCATATCTACTTCGGGCATGATCAGAATCAGGGTTACCCCGTGTGTGTGGAGTTCAAGACCGGTGAGATCAAGTGGGGACCGATTCAGAAAAACTCCGACTTCGCTGGTGGCATGGGCTCGGCAGCGGTCCTGTCTGCCGATGGTCGCCTCTACTTCCGCTATCAGAACGGCATTATGGTGCTGATCGAACCTTCGCCTGAATCGCTTAAGGTCGTGTCCTCGTTCAAGCTACCCCCGCCAAATGAGAAGAGCTACTCGCAAAGCTGGCCGCACCCTGTGATCGCAAACGGCAAGCTCTACATCCGCGACCAAAACGTGATGTACGCTTACAACGTGAAGGCCGACAAGAACTGATTCCGTCACGAAGCCCACCCATTCTCAGGGTGGGCTTCTCTCTTCCTCATCCCGGAGTTCCCTCTCATGTCCCGCCTCCTTGTGTCTTTATCCCTTGTGCTGGCTCTCACGCTGACGCTCAGCGCTGCCGACTGGCCGCAGTGGCGTGGCCCCGATCGCACCGGCATCTCGAAGGAAACTGGCCTGCTCAAAACCTGGCCCAAGGATGGCCCGCCCAAGGTCTGGACCGTGAAAGGGTGCGGCAATGGCTTCTCGTCGATCGCAGTTGCGGACGGCGTGATCTACGGCACGGGAGTCAAGGGCGGCAAGAACATCGCATGGGCCAAGAAGGAAACCGATGGCAGCGACATCTGGACGACACCGTACGCCGATGAGGGCGGCGACCCGAATAGCACCGTGGTCGTCAGCGGGGGGAAGGTCTACGCCATGACCGTCGGTGGTACGCTCGCCTGCCTTGATGCCAAGGGCGGCAAAGTGGATTGGTCCAAGAGTTTCACCAAGGATCTCGGCGGCAAGATGATGTCCGGCTGGGGGTACAGCGAGACGCCACTGATCGACGGCGACAAACTGATCTGCACACCGGGTGGCGACAACGCTGCGGTCGTGGCGTTGAACAAGAACACGGGTGAGGTCATCTGGAAAAGCGAGGTCAAGGCCACTGGTGGTGCGGGTTACGCCTCGCCGATCAAGGCCACGGTTGGTGGCGTGCCGATGTATATCACGCTCCTCGGCAAATCAGGCGGGGTGGTCGCGGTTCACGCGGACACGGGCAAGTTGCTGTGGCAGTACACCAAGATCAACAACGGCACCGCGAACATCCCGACGATCGTCACTCGTGATGATCTGGTCTGGTGTTCGACTGGTTACGGCGATGGTGGCTCGGCACTGCTGAAACTGAAGGCTGCCGGAAAGGATCAGGTGACCGCGACCGAGGTGAAGTATTACAAGAGCGATGAACTCCAGAACCACCACGGCGGTATGGTGCTGGTCGGGGATTACGTGTACTTCGGCAACGCCCACAACAACGGCCACCCAGCGTGCGTGGAGTTCAAGACCGGCGAGATCAAGTACAAGGAGAATAAGGGCGCGGCAGGCGGTGGCGGGTCGGCGGCGGTAGTTTACGCCGACGGAATGCTGTACTACCGATATCAGAACGGCGTCGTGGCGCTCATCGAAGCGACACCCAAAGAAATGGTGCTGGCTGGGTCGTTCAAGGAAACGGAACGGAGCGGCCGCGAGTCCTGGGCACACCCGGTGATCGCGAATGGCAAACTCTACCTCCGCGATCAAGACAAGCTGTCCTGTTTCAACATCAAGGCTCAGGACAAGAACTGATTACCCCTGACGAGCCGGGAACTTCCACTCCCGGTTCGCCAACTTCGCCCGCAACACTTCGGCAGGTTCCCATGTCGCGTAAAATAGCATGGTTCGTCCTCGCGACGGTTGTCGTGGGGCTGTTCATCTCCCTGTTTGCTCTTCAGAAAGAGTTCACCATGCCAGAGAACTTTCCGGTTCTCGATCGGGCCGAGATTGGCGATGAAACACCTGCGGCCGGGCCAGGACTGGCCACGTTCGGCTCGGGTTGCTTCTGGTGTACAGAAGCCGTGTTTCAGCAACTCAAGGGTGTGCAGAAGGTGGTGTCCGGATACAGCGGAGGTTCGGTGAAGAACCCGACGTATGAGCAGGTCTGTGGCGGTCGAACGGGTCACGCCGAGGTGATCCAGATCACCTACGACCCCGCTGTGATCTCCTACCCGGAATTGCTGGAAGTGTTCTGGCGTTCACACGACCCGACGACACCTGACCGGCAGGGGGTCGATACCGGGCCGCAGTATCGCTCGGCGATATTCACGCACACGGAGCGACAGCAACAACTGGCGGAACTGTATAAGAAGAAGATCAACGCGGCTCAGGTCTTCTCGAAACCCGTGGTCACGGAAATTGCGCCGTTCACCGAGTTTTACCCGGCAGAAATGTATCACCAGAATTACTACGCGAGCAATCGACGGGATTCGTATTGCTCGACGATGATCCGCCCAAAGGTGGACAAACTGAAGGCGGTCTTCGCAGACAAGATCAAGCCAGATGCCCCGTGAGCCGAGATTGGGACTGTTTCGGAGCCGGGTGCACGGGCCAGTTCTCTGGGTTAGTAGCGCTTGCCGCCTGAACCGCCTCCGCCTGTGCGGGGGCGATCTTCTTTCGGCTTGGCTTCGTTTACCGTCAGTGCCCGGCCGTCCATCATCTGCCCGTTCATACCGGTGATTGCGGCAGTCCCTTCCTGATCAGAACTCATTTCCACGAATCCAAAACCCTTCGAGCGTCCGGTGTCCCGGTCGGAGATGATTTGGGCGGAATTGACGCTCCCGTAAGGGGAAAACATCGACTGGAGTTGGTCCTGGGTCACGTCGTAGGACAAGTTCCCAACATACAACTTCTTGCTCACGGTCTCGTACCTTGCTGGGCCTATTGGCCCGTTAATGGACAGGGCACGGATGGTCATCAATGACATTGCGGTTTGGCGATCTTGGGGGCTGTGAGAAGTGAACTCAGAGCAGCAAGAGCGGGCAAAGCGAGAGGGCATGAAGCCGTCCGTCGTCCCCTGGCGGGCAGGTTCATTGAACCAGCCACAAATGTATTATATGGTTTGGCGACATGATCACGTATGTGATCTCATGATTCGACCACTTCCAGGTCGCTTTTCAACGTGTAACGCGAAGGGTGGCGAGCCGAAGATTCACAAGATTACGCCGTCTGACCTCGCGGTAACCGTCTTCCGCCATCTCGATATTGCGCTCGATTCGCAGGTGCCAAACCTCACAGATGCGACCGGTTCCCACCCGGGGCAGCGAGGGCAATCCGATCCCCGAACGGGTTTAACTGTAGACCACTCTGCGCGTGCAACCCGATCCGACCAAGTCGAACCAACTTCTCCCCAAAGGTGAACTCGCCTCGGAGGATCTGCGTCTGCGTCTGCGTCTGCGTGTGCCATGTCGACTTTCAGTGGGAAAAGGCTTGACACCGCTCGTATCGTATATGAAACTCAGTTTCATGAAATCCATCGCGAATACCAACCTGGTGGCGAAGCCGTGTGGATGGCCGGGCATCGTTGCTCCGCTTGGGTGCAGCAAACGGGAGATGCTCCGTGCGTTGTGTTGCCTTGCGATGATTACGGGTAGTGCAGCGGCGGCAGAGCCTCAGCCGACACCAGAAGACATCCGGTTCTTCGAGATGAAGATTCGGCCGCTGTTCGCCGAGAAGTGCATCAAGTGTCACGGGCCTGAGAAGCAACGAGGCGAACTCCGACTCGACACGGCAGTTGGCGTGCGCAAAGGTGGAGATTCCGGCAACCCGCTCATCGTGGCCGACAAGCCCGACATGAGCATGATGCTCCGCACGATCCGTCACGCCGAGGGCGTACCGGCGATGCCCCCGAAAGCGAAGTTGAAGGATTCCGAGATCGCCGACATCGAGACGTGGGTGAAACGCGGTGCGCCGTTCCCCGCACCCGCCAAGACCGCAGATGGAGACCCCTCGAAGCACTGGGCATTCCTCCCACTCAGCACCCCGACCGTGCCCGACATCCGCGATACGAAGCATGCGATCCGGAATGAGATTGATCGCTTCATTCTTGCGAAGTTGATGGATAAGGGGCTGTCCCCCGCGTTGCCGACTGACAAACGAACGCTGATTCGCCGGGCAACATTCGACCTCACCGGATTGCCACCAACTCCCGCGGAAATCGATGCCTTTCTGAAAGACGACTCACCGACGGCGTTCGCGAAGGTGATCGACCGCTTGCTCGCTTCACCGGCTTACGGCGAGCGGTGGGGTCGGCACTGGCTCGATGTGGCCCGCTATGCCGACAGCAACGGTCTCGACGAGAACACCGCCCACGGCAATGCCTGGCGATATCGCGATTATGTCATTGCGAGTTTCAACGCGGACAAACCCTATGATCGCTTCATACAAGAGCAAATCGCCGGCGATCTACTCGCCAAGAATGGTAAACCCGGTCCGGACGCCACGTCGGAGTTGCTCATCGCCACAGGGTTCCTCGCGCTCGGCCCCAAGGTGCTCGCCGAGCCTGACGAGAAGAAGATGGAGTTCGACATCGTTGATGAGCAACTGGACACTCTCGGTAAAACCGTGATGGGACTGACGCTCGGCTGTGCTCGCTGCCACGATCACAAGTTCGACCCCGTGAGCACGGCCGATTACTACGGCCTCGCGGGTGTGTTCATCAGCACGAAGACGATGGAGAACTTCAAGAAGGTGGCCCGCTGGCATGAGAACTCCCTCGCCGCTCCCGAGGATCTCAAGCGCAAGACCGAACACGATGCCGCGGTCGCGAAACTGAAGGGGCAGATCAAGGAACTGACTCCGAAGAAAGACGATGAATCGAAGGGAGAACTGAAGCAACTTCAGGCCGCACTCGCCAAGCTCGAAAAGAGCGCCCCGGAGTTGCCCTCCGCGATGGGCGTCACCGAAGGCACGCCGACCGATGTGCCGGTGTTGCGGCGCGGCAACCACCTGACACCAGGCGCGATGGTCGCACGACGGTTCCCGGTGGTACTGGCGGGCGAGAAGCAGGCCGCACTACCAAAAGATCACAGTGGCCGGCTCGAATTCGCGAAGTGGCTCACCGATCCGAAACACCCGCTCACGGCTCGGGTCATGGTGAACCGCATCTGGCGCTGGCACTTCGGGCAGGGGTTAGTGCGATCGGTCGATAACTTTGGCCTTCTCGCCGAGAAACCCGTGCATCCCGAGTTGCTCGACCACCTTGCAACGGAGTTCGTGAAGTCGGGGTGGTCCGTGAAGGCCATGCACCGCCGGATCATGCTTTCGGCCACGTACCAGCAGAGTTCGACACACGACGCGAAAGCAGCGGTCGCTGATCCCGACAACCGATTGCACTGGCGGGCGAACATTCGCCGGCTGGAAGCCGAGGCGATCCGCGATTCGCTCCTGGCCGTGAGTGGGTTGCTCGATCCCACTGCAGGTGGCCCGGTGCTCACTCACTTGAAGAACCGCGACTACATCTTCGATCACACCTCGAAGGACAAGACGACGTACACGACGTATCGGCGATCGGTGTATCTGCCGGTGATTCGGAACAACCTTTACGACGTGTTCCAATTGTTTGACGCCCCGGATGCGAGCGTCCCGAACGGGGACCGGACGACGACCACGGTTCCGACGCAGGCGTTGTTCTTCATGAACAGCAAACTTGCAGTCAGTTCCGCCGACACACTCGCCGACCAGTTGCTCGCGCAGAGTAACCTCACAGACGAGGCTCGTATCCACTCGCTGTTCGCGCTGGTATACGGACGACCGCCGACGGCGAAAGAAGTCGAACGCCTCACAGCAGCAGTCGCAGCCTTCGAGAAGGATTACGTACCCAGCGAGTCGGACGTGGCGAAACGTCGTCGCAAGGCGTGGTCAACCGTGTGCCAAACCGTGCTGGCATCGAACGAGTTCATCCACCTTCGATGAGAGAGAGGGTGGCGATTTGGTTGGAATCGTTGTTGGTGTTGAAGTAGAGGTGGAGCCCCTCACCCGCCGCGAAGCGCGGCGACCTCTCCCCGGAAGCCGGGGCGAGGTGGGGCTCTTGGCTTCTCTTGAAGGCCATGGGTTGGTTTGAGTTGAAGAGAAGAAGCTGCGCCCCACCTCGCCCCGGCTTTGGGGGAGAGGTCGCGACGAGGCTTTGCGAGTCGCGGGTGAGGGGCAATGTTCCCCCCAACACTAACAATACTGTTCACCACCGGTTCAAACGTGGATCGAGGAGATCACAATGACTTCAGTTTCCACGTTTCTGCCGTCGCGGCGCGACGCCCTGTCCCAGAGCGCTCTGGGCTTTGGATTCCTCGCGCTCGCGGATTTACTCAACGCTGCCGATACTCCGAGCACTACGAAGGGGCCACACTTCAAGCCACGGGCCAAGCGTGTCATCTTCCTGTTCATGAAGGGCGGCCCGTCCCACATCGACACCTTCGACCCGAAGCCGCAACTCGACCGCGACGACGGCAAACCTTACCCCGGCCAACGTCCTCGGGTCGTGTTTGCCAAGACGGGGAACTTGCTGAAGTCGCCGTGGAAGTTTGCCAAGTATGGCGAGTCCGGGACACCCGTTAGCGAGTTGTTCCCGAATGTCGCGAAATGCGTCGACGACATGTGCTTCGTGCATTCGCTTCACGGCACGAACCCGGCGCACGGCGGCGCGGCGATGAAACTCCACACGGGGAGCGAGAACTTCGTGCGTCCGAGTATGGGGGCGTGGATCGCTTACGGGCTTGGCACCGAGAACCAGAACTTGCCGGCTTTCGTCACGGTCTGCCCAACCCTGGCCCACGGTGGCGTGACCAACTGGGGTTCCGCGTTCCTGCCGGCAGCGTGTCAGGGTGTCCCGCTGGGGAATGCCAGCACTCCCGTCGAGCAGGCAAAGGTTCGATACATCGAGAACACCCACCTCAGTCGAGATGCTCAGAAAAAGCAACTCGCGTTGCTCGCGGAGATCAACGGCGATCACCTCGCTCGCAGCGGGCCTGACGGCGCACTGGAAGGGCGGATCGACTCGTTCGAGCTGGCGTTCCGAATGCAGAAGGCCATGCCCGAGGCCGAGGACATCTCGAAGGAAACAGACGCGACGCGGAAACTCTATGGGCTTGACGACCCCATCACGGCACAGTTCGGTCGGCAATGCTTGCTGGCTCGGCGGCTCGCGGAACGTGACGTGCGGTTCGTTCAGGTCACGCACAGCGACGGCATGGTGCAGTGGGATCAGCACGGCGACTTGCGGAAGGGCCACGCGAAGAACGCTCGTGAGGTGGACAAGCCCATCGCCGGGTTGCTCGCCGATCTGAAAGGTCGCGGGCTACTGAAGGACACACTCGTGTTGTGGGGCGGTGAGTTCGGTCGGACCCCAACCGTCGAGGGTGGCGGGAACGACGGCCGCGACCACAACCCCGAAGGCTTCACGATCTGGATGGCAGGCGGTGGTGTGAAGCCCGGGTTCCATTACGGCGCGACCGATGAATACGGCTGGTACGCAGCGGAGAACAAAGTACACGTCCACGATCTCCACGCGACCATGCTCGCACTGCTGGGATTGGATCACGAGAAGTTGACGTTCAAGCACGCGGGTCGCGACTTCCGCCTCACCGATGTGCACGGGCAGGTCGTCAAGGAACTTTTCGCCTGACCGCAAGACGTGCAAGTGTAGGCTCGCGCTGACCCGGAATGTAGGCACCTGAATCGCTTTTGAAATGTCGTGTGATGAAACCAACTACGAACAAAAGCTCGGCGGCGAAGCATCCAGGATCGAATGGCGATGAAGGAACTGCGTACAACGCGCCGGCCGTCGATAAGGCGCTGGATGTTCTCGAATTGCTGGGAGGTTCGTCGCGGGGCATGAATCTGACCGGAATCGCCGATGCGCTGGGTCGGAGCAAACAGGAGTTGTTCCGTGTGCTGGTCTGCCTCCAGGAACGAGGTTATCTCGTTCGCGATGAAGGCCAGACATATCGCCTCTCCACGAAGTTATTCGAGATCGGTTCGCAGCACGCCTCGACGCAGATGCTCATCGCTCATGCCATGCCGCACATGGAACGGTTGGCCCGGCAACTGCGCGAGTCCTGTCACCTCAACATCGTGGTGCAGGACCGGATGCTCGTGGTCGCTCGTGCCGAGGGAGATGCCGATGTGATGCTTGCGGTGCGGATTGGGGCGACCTTCGCACTGCACCGTCGCGTCAGCGGAATGGTGGGTCTGGCGTTCCTGCCGGAGCACCGCCGCCAGGAGTACTGGAAGCAGTCAGGGGAATCGGCGAGCCGCATCAAAGCCTGCGAGATGCACCTGACAGAGATTCGAGACCGTGGGCACGCGGACGAAGACAGCCCCATTGTCATGGGCGTGAAGGATTGCGCGACGCCCGTGCTGGGCTGCGAAGGGAGCCTACTCGGCGTGTTATGCGTTTCACATCTCTGCCGACGGGATGAGCCGATTGATCTCTCCGGCCTCGTCCAATCCGTGGTGCAGTGCGCACGAGACATCTCAGCCGAGTTTGGTCCGACCTCATCTGCTAAGCCGAAGCGGTTTGGCAGTACAGATCAGAACTGATAATGACGGCATGAAATTATAGACATGCGGATAAAGAATCTTCGATGCCCAGGTGCAGACATCAATGACGGGGATCGATCTCCGGAGTTGGGACGCGCCCGCCGCAGTTGCGGCGGGGGCCGAGGGTGCCAGTGTCACTTCTTCTTCTTGGGGGTCATTAACAGGCTGCCGAACGCTTCCTTCGGCGGCGAGTCTGGGACCTTCAGTTCCTTCCGCAGTTTCTCCAACTCCGCCTGGAGTTCCTTGACCGTCGCCGTGTAGGCGGGGTCCGCGAAATAACTCCTGGTCTCGTTCGGGTCCTTCTCCCGGTCGTACAGTTCCCAGTAATCCGGATCGGCCTTCCCCTCGAGTTTCGGGACGTAGAACCGGGCCAGCTTATACCGGTCGGTCACTACGCCGTAGTGCGGGATCACGTGGTGCGGTGCGGGGTACTCGTAGTACTCGTAGTAGAAGCTTTTCCGCCAGTCCTTCGGCGTCTCGCCCTTGAGCAGCGGCACGAGGCTTGCGCCCTGCATCTCCGGGTCGGCTGGCGTGCCGGCCGCATCGAGGAACGTCTGCGCGAGATCCACAGTACTCGTCAGGTTCTTGTCTACGTGCCCAGCCTTCGCCACGCCCGGCCAGCGGGCGAGCATCGGCGTGCGGAGCGACTCTTCGAAGATCCACCGTTTATCGAACCAACCGTGCTCGCCCAGATAGAACCCCTGGTCGGAGCAGTACACGACAAGTGTGTTCTTTGCCAGTCCCTCATCGTCGAGGGTCTTGAGTAACTTGCCGACCGCCTCGTCTACCGCCTTGACGCAACCGAGGTAGTCGTGCATGTAGCGGTTGTATCGCCACCGCACCAACTCCTTCCCTTCCAGTTTGGCCTCTCGGAATGCCTTGTTTCGCGGATCGTAGTATTCGTTCCACACCTTGAGTTGCTCCGGACTAATGCCGGGCGGCGCGACCAGTTTGGCGTCCAGTTGGCTGAACGTCTTCTCCAGGGTCATGTCCTGGCCCTTCACCCCCGGCCCGCGGTTGGCATAGTCGTCGAACAACGTCTCCGGCTCGGGATACTTCCGGTCTTTGTCATGCCCCAGGTGGCGCAGCGCAGGCGACCACTCGCGGTGCGGTGCCTTGTGCTGCGTCATCAGCAGGAACGGCTTGCTCTTGTCGCGGTTCTTGATCCACTCAGTGCTGAAATCGGAGATCAGGTCGGTGACGTAGCCCTCGTGTTGAACCTGCTTGCCATCCCGAGTCATCGGCGGGTTGAAGTACCTTCCCTGGCCAGGGAGGATGTGCCAGTGGTCGAACCCGGTCGGGTCGGACTGGAGATGCCACTTACCGATGAGGGCGGTCTGGTAACCTGCCTTCTGCAGCAACTTCGGGAACGTCACCTGTGCCCCATCGAAGCGGCTATTGGTGTTGTTGTAGAACCCGTTCCGGTGCGAATACTTGCCAGTGAGGATGGTCGCCCGGCTCGGCCCGCAGATGGAGTTCGGTACGAGCGCACGATCGAACCGCACCCCCTCCTTCGCCAGCCGGTCGATGTTCGGCGTCTCGATCAGCTTGCGAGAATCGCCGTAGGCGCTGATCGCCTGATAGGCATGGTCATCGGTGAAGATGAGGACGATGTTCGGCTTGTCAGCCGCAAGACCCGGGACGCTCGACAGGGCAAGCGCCAGTATGGCGAGGAAATAGCGAGACACGGTAGGTTCCTTTTGGCGGAGAGGGTCAGATCCGGTCACGACTTCGTCACGAAGTTCTCGATAGCTGCGACAGGGATTTTCGTGCGATGGAAGTGTTGTATCCGTAGACCGCCTCGGCGTTCACGTTCAAGAGTTGGCCGATCGTGTACCGGCACCGAGAGTTCAATCCTCACGTCGTCAATGTGTGGTGCACCCGGCACAACGACCGTGCCAGTTCCGCACACATCTCTGTGCGGTCGATGTGATCGAATCGGATTCGTCACAATCACCACTCGCATTTCGCCTGCAATCGAAGCCGCCTTTTCAAAACATGCTGCAAATTCCTGTACCGGCACAAGGCTTGCCTGAGTAGCATCAGAAGCAAAATCGGACGGGTTCGCGCGAGATGGTGGCATTGGTGGTAGTCCGACTCACGAACGCCGTGGGAGCAGGCACTCCATCTCCGATGCTGGTCGCGTTCAAGACTGAGGACACATGAATAAGCTCCTGTTGAATTTGACCGTTGCGTTGCTCACGTGGGTGTTGGCCACTCCCATGGCAAGTGCGCAGGAGCCGACGTGGAAGTGGTACGAAGTGAAGGACGGCAAGGTGCAGATCCACCTTCACGTCTTTTGGTCGAAGACGTGCCCGCACTGCACGAAGGCCCACAGTTTCCTCGCCGATCTCCAGAAAAAGCACGACTGGTTGAAGGTGAATAGCTACGAGGTCTCCGGTAACGCCGCGAACATGGAACTGTACCGGGCGATGGCCACCCACGTTGGCAAGCCGGCCGGGCAAGTGCCCGCGTTCTTCTACTGCAAGCAACTCGAAATCGGCTTCGTCAGCAATGAGACCTCCGGGCAGCAACTCGAGCGTGGACTGATCCGGTACCGCGATGCGATCCAGAAGCATCACGACAAGAACCCGCCGCAACCAGTTATGCCGTTCTCCGGGCAAGTAGTCGTGTTCGATCCACAGACGGACCTCGACCTTGATAAACTCGAGTTGGAACTCCCACCGCCGGAGCCACCAACTGTTGACGTCCCCTGGTGGGGAACAGTCAAGGCAGACGAGGTGTCTCTCCCGGCGCTGACGGTGGTGCTCGGCGGGCTTGATTCGTTCAACCCGTGCGCGTTCTTCGTGCTGCTTATTCTTCTCAGTCTGATGCTGCACGCCGGGAACCGGCCGAAGATGCTGCTCGTCGGCTGCGTGTTTGTTTTTATCTCGGGGCTGGTTTACTTCTTGTTCATGGCCGCATGGATGAACCTGTTCTTCGTGGTTGGGCACCTGCGGACGATCACCGTGGTGGCAGGGATCATCGCGATGGTGGCCGCAGTCATTAACATCAAGGACTACTTCTGGTTCAAACAGGGCGTGTCGCTGTCGCTTACTGACTCGGCGCGGTCGCGTCTCATCAGTCGGATGACAGCGCTCATCAGCCGAAACGGGTTCTTCCCAGTCGTCGCGGGGACGGCAGGCCTGGCCTTCGCCGCGAACCTGTACGAGTTGCTATGCACTTCGGGATTCCCGCTGGTATACACACGCGTGCTCACTCTGCGAGAGTTATCCCCGGCGGCGTATTATGGATACCTCGCACTGTACAACGTCGTCTACGTGATCCCGCTGTTCCTGATCGTGGTCGGGTTTTCGCTTACCGTGTCGTCACACAAATTGACCGAGTACCAAGGTCGCGTGCTGAAACTCGTGTCCGGGCTGATGATGCTCGCACTCGGTGTGATCCTCGTCGTCGACCCGGGGTTCCTGAACAACCTTGTCGGGGCGGGAATAACCCTCGCTGCCTCGGTGGGTGGAGCCGCAGTCATCGTCCTGATTCATCGGGCAATGATGCGACAACACACACCATCGCCTGCTGCTTCACCTCCGACTGTCACTTAACCTGTCTGGAATTCCCGAAGGCACGCCGGAGTGCTTTCTCGCAACAAGGTCTGGACTTTTCATCGTTGATCGCCGATAATAGATATAGGAGGTCGAGATGGGTATCCGTCGGCAGAAGTGTGAACCGTGTTCGGCGGAGGTGGGATCACCCATCGTCTCGTCCGAGAACGATGAGTTGCTCGCCAAGTTGGCGTGGGCCATCGCCCACCCGGCGCGGGTGCGGTTGCTCCGCTTGCTCATCGCCAAGTCGGCGTGCGTCTGTGGTGAACTTGTCGAACTGATGCCCCTCTCGCAGTCGACCGTCTCTCAGCATTTGAAGATCCTCAAGGAAGCCGGCGTCATCCAGGGCGAGATCGACGGTCCGAAGGTCTGCTACTGCGTGAACGCGGACGGGTTGTCACGACTCAAGGAACTGGTGGCCGAGTTGTAGAGTCTTTTTTTGGCGCGTATTATCGCTTATCGACGATAAGCAATTGAGGAGATCGAGGATGTCGGAGTTGTTAGTCAATCAGGTTCGTGAGAAGTATGCTGGGGTCGCCCGGAGTGCTCTTTCGAACAACCATGCGGCGGTGCAGGCCGTTGCCGAGGCATTCGGGTACTCCCCCGAGGATCTCGCCGCCCTTCCTGCTGAGGCGAACATGGGTACGCAGCGAGCGTTCGCGTGTTCGCCTTGAAGCCTGTTAATGTTCCGAAACCGAGTTCTCAATCCCAGGAGACGACGATGAATACGTTACAAGTCTTCGACAAGCCGATGTGCTGTTCGACGGGGATCTGCGGTCCACAGGTCGATCCGGTGCTCCCGAAGTTTGCCTCGGATCTGGCCTGGTTGAAGGATCAAGGGGTTACTGTCGAGCGGTACAACCTGGCCCAACAGCCACAGGCATTCGTCAGCCACCCGGACGTCAAGGAAGCGATCCGCGAGAACCACGAGCAGGTATTGCCCCTGATGCGGGTCAATGGCCAGATCGTTTGCAAGGGCGTGTACCCTTCCCGCGAAATGCTCGCTACGTGGTGTGGCGTGTCGCAGTTGAAGCCATTAGCCGTCGCCGAAGCTGCCGGCGGTTCGTGCTGTGGCCCCAAGGGCTGTTGCTAATGGACCCCCACCCACCGAGGATCTGTGACATGGAATTTCTCAACGACCCGACCCGTGTGATGTTCTTCACGGGCAAGGGTGGGGTCGGCAAAACCTCGGTGGCGTGCGCCACGGCTGTGAAGCTCGCCGATGCCGGGAAGCGCGTGTTGCTCATCAGCACCGACCCGGCGTCGAATCTGGACGAAGTGCTCGGGGTGACACTCTGCAACGCGCCGACCGCCGTGCCCGGCGTGCCAAGGCTGAAAGCGATGAACATCGACCCGGAAGCGTCGGCGAAGGCTTACCGGGAGAGGATGGTGGCGCCGTACCGGGGTGTGCTGCCCGACGCAGCCGTCGCCAGCATGGAGGAGCAGTTCTCCGGGTCGTGTACTTTGGAGATCGCGGCCTTCGACGAGTTCGCGCAGTTATTGGGCGGAACGGACACGATGACCGACTTCGATCACGTGCTGTTCGACACCGCGCCGACCGGGCACACATTGCGGTTGCTCTCGCTGCCATCGGCCTGGGATGGCTTCCTCAGCAAAAATACCACGGGCACCTCGTGTCTCGGGCCGCTCGCCGGTCTCCAGGCCCAACAGAAGCTTTACGCCGACACCGTTTCGGCACTCGGCGACGCCAAGAAGACGACTCTTGTGCTGGTCGCGCGACCCGATGCCGGCGCTCTTCGCGAAGCGGACCGGACGAGCGGCGAACTCTCTGCCCTGGGTGTCCGCAACCAGCACCTCGTGATCAATGGCATCTTCCAGGCCGGTAAGCGACCTGACGCGGTTGCGACCGCTATGGCACAACGGGCCGAGAAAGCGATCGCGCTGATTCCGGGCGGCCTGGCGAATCTGCCGCGGACGATGATTCCGCTTGCCCCACACGGATTGGTTGGGATCGAGGCGATCCGGGCGATTGGCGCGGAACACGACATCGCGATCACCTCCGTCACCGGGGACGCCGCACCCGAGTTGCCGCCACTCGGCGATCTGATCGACGATCTGGCCGCTCAGGGGCACGGAGTCATTCTGACAATGGGGAAGGGGGGAGTCGGCAAGACGACCGTGGCAGCAGCGGTTGCCGTGGCTCTCGCCGATCGCGGATTCCAGGTTCACCTGAGTACGACCGACCCAGCCGCTCACATCGCCGCGACCCTGAACGGGGTCGTCTCGAACCTGACGATCAGCCGCATCGACCCAAAGGCCGAGACCGAAGCGTACTCAGCCGAGGTGATGGCGACCGCGGGGAAAGATCTGGACGCAATGGGTCGGGCCATGCTGGAAGAAGACCTGCGGTCCCCGTGTACCGAAGAGATCGCGGTATTCCGGGCGTTCGCGGCAGCCGTGGCGAAAGGTGAAGGTGGATTCGTGGTGCTCGACACCGCCCCGACCGGGCACACCATCCTGTTGCTCGATTCGGCCCTCGCGTACCACCGCGAAGTTACACGGCAGGCGAGTGGTATGCCCGAGGCGGTGGAGAACCTGCTCCCCCGGCTGCGGAACCCGGACTTCACGCGCGTGCTGATTGTCACGCTACCAGAGGCCACCCCGGTTCATGAAGCCGCCAAACTGCAAGACGACCTGAAGCGGGCCGGCATCGTCCCGTTCGCGTGGATCATCAATCAGTCGCTCACACCGCTTACCGTCACGGACCCGGTGCTGATCTCGCGCCGACTCCACGAATCCCGGTACTTGCACGAAGTCGTCGATGACCACGCCAGCCGGGTCGCGGTGATCCCGTGGCAGGTCGAACCACCGGTGGGCCCGGAACACTTGCGGGATCTCACGGCCTTGGCAACTTCCGCCACCTGAGTACAGCTCCCCATAAGTAGGGGAACAATCGAGAGGACTTGGATTTGTAGCTGGCCTCTGTGAGGCCGGTCTTGGTGGCGGGAAGGTGATCCGGGGTCACAGACCCCGGCTACAACACTGTTTCCCCATTTCGGAGAGCTGGACTTCGGGATCTCCACACCGGCGATGTAGCCCAGCTTTCCGATCGGGTGTGCCACTGGTTTCCGGAATGTGCTTGGCAGTTCATTGTGGCAAGGATTGCAGTGGGAAGTCGCAAACGATTTGGTAGTCGTGTGATGCGGCGAATAGTATTGCTCTGATACTCTTTCTTCCGGACAGGTCTATGCTTCCAGAACGGTTCCAAAGATGGGTGGGCATTTCGCCCGGAATCGATTAGAAGCACACATCCTGCTTGCACCCCAGCAATCGTTGACTCGGGAAACCGGTGGCACAACCATTCCGATCTGGCCAGCGAGGTACACCTACCCGAGGGAGAAGCGGATTTGATAAGATCAGTCGGAGAGGCCACACAGGAGCGCGGATGACTAGCAGTAGTTACAACCTGACCCATTTGAAGGCGCTCGAGGCCGAGAGCATCCACATCATCCGCGAGGTCGCCGCCGAGTTCGAGCGGCCGGTGATGATGTACTCGATCGGCAAGGACTCGGCCGTCATGCTGCGGCTCGCGCAGAAGGCGTTCCACCCGGGCCGACTCCCGTTCCCGCTGCTGCACGTCGATACCACCTGGAAGTTCCGGGCGATGATCGAGTACCGCGACCGGTACTGCCGCGAGCAGGGGCTCGACCTGAAGGTGTGGACCAACCCCGAGGGGAAGGCCCAGAACATCAACCCGTTCGACCACGGGTCGAAGAAGCACACCGACATCATGAAGACGGCGGCGCTGAAGCAGGCGCTGAACCACTACCAGTTCGACGCGGCGTTCGGCGGAGCGCGCCGGGACGAGGAGAAGAGCCGGGCGAAGGAACGCGTCTACAGCTTCCGCGACAAGTTGCACCAGTGGGACCCGAAGAACCAGCGGCCCGAGTTGTGGAGCCTTTACAACGGGAAGATCAACAAGGGCGAGAGCATCCGCGTCTTCCCGCTGAGCAACTGGACCGAACTCGACATCTGGCAGTACATCTACCTCGACAACATTCCGATCGTGCCGCTGTACTTCGCCGCCGAGCGCCCGGTCGTCGAGCGGGACGGCACGCTCATCATGGTGGACGACGAGCGGATGCGGTCGCGGTTGCGGCCCGGCGAAGAGCCGATGATGAAGCGGGTGCGGTTCCGCACGCTCGGGTGCTACCCGCTCACCGGTGCCGTCGAGAGCACCGCGACGACGCTCCCGGAGATCATCGAGGAGATGATCCTGGCGAAGAACTCCGAACGCCAGGGCCGGGTGATCGACCACGACGAGACCGGATCGATGGAGCAGAAGAAGCGCGAGGGGTATTTTTGAGAAGTGGTCGGTGGTCGGATAACACAAGCCGCTTGCGGCTTCGCGGGCGGTGTTCCCCCGAAGCCGCAAGCGGCTTCCTGACTGAGGATGCTTTTGCAATGCAAGCCGTTGATCTGGGTCAGGAAGACATTCACGCATACCTCGCGCGCCACCAGAAGAAGGAACTACTGCGGTTCCTCACCTGCGGCAGCGTCGACGACGGCAAGAGCACGCTCATCGGCCGGCTGCTCCACGACACCAAGATGATCTACGAGGACCAACTCGCCGCCGTGAAGCGCGACAGCGAGAAGGTCGGCACCACCGGGGCCGGCGAGATCGACCTCGCGCTGCTCACCGACGGCCTGAAGGCCGAGCGCGAGCAGGGCATTACCATCGACGTCGCGTACCGGTACTTCTCGACCGATCGCCGCAAGTTCATCATCGCCGACACGCCCGGACACGAGCAGTACACCCGCAACATGGCCACGGGTGCCTCGACGTGCCAACTCGCCATCATCCTCATCGACGCCCGCCACGGCGTGCAGACGCAGACCCGACGGCACTCGTTCATCGTGTCGCTGCTTGGGATCAAGCACGTCGTCGTCGCCATCAACAAGATGGACCTCGTCGGCCACTCGCAGGCGGTCTTCGAGCGGATCCGGGACGACTACACCGGGTTTGTCGCCAAGCTTGGCCTGGGTGATATCACCTTCATCCCGATGTCGGCACTGAAGGGCGACAACGTCGCGACCCGGAGCGACAAGACGCCGTGGTATCACGGCCCGGCGCTGCTCGACCACCTGGAGACGGTCCACATCGCCAGCGACCGCAACCTGACCGACCTGCGGTTCCCCGTGCAGTACGTCATTCGCCCCAACCTCGACTTCCGCGGGTTCGCCGGCACCGTGGCCTCCGGCATCGTTCGTAAGGGCGACGAGGTCATGGTGCTGCCGTCGGGCAAGCGCAGCCGCGTGAAGTCGATCGTCACCTATGACGGCGAACTCGACGAGGCGTTCGCGCCGCAGGCGGTGACGCTGACCCTGGCCGACGAGGTGGACGTCAGCCGCGGCGACATGCTGGTGCTGCCCGACAACGTGCCGCACGTCAGCAGTCAGATCGAGGCGATGGTGGTGTGGATGGCCGAGCAACCGCTCGTCCCGGGCAAGACGTACACGCTCAAGCACGCCACACGACAGGTGTCGGCCGAGGTCGCGGGGTTCCGGTACGGTGTCGATGTCAACACCCTGGAGCACCGGGCGGCCACGCGACTGGGATTGAACGAGGTCGGGCTCGTGCAACTGAGCCTGACGCAACCGCTGGCGTGCGACCCGTACCGCACCAACGCCGCGACAGGTGCGTTCATCCTCATCGACCGCCTGACGAACACGACAGTCGGCGCCGGGATGATCCAGGAGGCAGGCACCCCCCGGCAGGCCGAGGCTGTTGTGACCGCCAAGGCTCGTGAGAGCATGGTCGCTCCAGCCGAGCGCGAGCAGCGCTTCGGCCAGAAGCCCGTGACGGTGTTGCTGGTCGGCCTGACCGGTAGCGGCAAGAGCCGCATCGCTTACGCCCTGGAGCGGCGACTGTGGGATGAGGGCCGCGCCGTGACGGTGCTGTACGGCCAGAACATGCGGCACGGGCTCAACCGCGACCTCGGGTTCACGGCCGACGACCGCTCCGAGAACCTGCGCCGCTCGGCCGAGGTCGCGAAGCTCCTGAACGACGCTGGGGTGATTACCGTCGCGGCGTTCGTGGCCCCACACGTGGCGGTTCGCGAGAAGGCGAAGCAGGTGATCGGCCCGGACCGCGTTTTGGAGGTGTACTGCACGGCACCGATGGATGTCATGAGGTCGCGGGACCAGAGCGGCGCGTACAAGCTCGCCGACGAGGGGAAGATCGCGCAGATGCCCGGCGTGACGGCCGCGTTCGAAGAGCCGACCGCACCCGACCTCGTCCTGCAAACCGACCAACTCGACGTGGACGCCAGCGTCGCCCGCATCATCGACCTGTTGAGGGCGAAGGGGTTCGTGCGGTAGGGTTCTAAGTTCGCCCCGGCGAGCGGCGCGGCGTCAGCCCGCCGGTGCGGCACAGGCACTGGCGGCGAGGCTTCGAGTCGCGGGTGAAGGGTTGCTACAATCCGGTGCTCCAGTAACCATCAATTGCCGCGTCGAGTTCTCGGTCTTCCAGTTCGTACTCTTCGCGGAGGAATATCAGGACCTCGCGGACGCACCCCCTTTGAGCGGCATCGAGGATCGCGAACCGTTGCAATTGGTACCCGTTCATCACGGTCAGTTGAAACATCAGGCTTTCGAAAACGTTGCCGGCGTCGGGCCGATCGAAGTCGATCACCGCGAGCGAAAGATAAGCGGGAAGGTGGAAGCGAAGCCCGGTGGCGTCGTAGAAGCTCAACCCTCCGATGAAGGCGAGCCGCACTAACTCCGGGTCGGCAATCACTCGTCGCCAGTCGTGCCGCTCGTCCAGCGCTCGCGCAGCCTGTCGATCCTCAGCGCTACCGTAGTCGTCGAGGACGAGCGTCTCACGCAGGCTCACCCCGTCGCCGAGTTCAATGCCTTGAAATGCCTCTTCGATGGTCTGGAGGAGGCGTGCCCGCCGGTCATGCATCGCACGCACCTCTCTGCTGTGAGCTACCGGCAGGCTGACGTCGCGCCGCTCGCTGATTCATCCCAGGTACCGCTTCGGCAACTCCGCACCGGCGACGTAGCTGAGCTTTCCGATCTTGCACATCTGGTAAACGTGGATGCGGAAGTCCGGGCAGGTGCTCACGAGGCAGTACGCATCTGTCGGGGTGAACCCATATTCGGTCACGAGCCAGTCCATCAGGCTGACGGTTGCCGTTTCGACCGCGATCTCCAACGGCTTGTCGGCGTGGATTGCGATGATCGAATTCGGCTTCTCGATCCGTACCCACGGCGTGCGCTTCTTTTTCAGCAGTTCCAGGTGAAGCCGGACGGTCGCTTTCGTTTCGGCCGCGGTCCCCGTGAACTCCGTGTCGCCCTGGCTGGCGTGAACGTCGCCCAGGTAGAGTAGTGCCCCCGGGTGGTACACGGGCAGGTACAGCTTGTTGCCGACGGCGAAGTCGCGGATGTCGAGGTTCCCGCCCCACGCACCCTGACCATCGAGGCTCGTCACCACTTCGCGGTCCGGGCACACGCCGAGCGTGCCGACGAATGGCGTGATCGGCCATGAGAGCTTGTCGCTGAAGTGGAGTGTGCCGTCGCGTGTCGTGCCACTCGGGCCTGGCGTATGCTTGAACACTTTGGTCGTGTAATCCGCCGATAGCTCTGGCCAGCGGGTCGATTCGCCCAGCGGGCCGCGTCGCGGACCGATCGCCACCCACGAGTAATCATCCACGAGGATGTCTTCGAGCGTGACCACGAGTGTGTCGCCGCGCTCGGCCCCTTCGAGGAACACCGGGCCGCCGATGGGGTTGGCGGTTGGTGGCGAGCGATCGAACCCCGGCCGCTTCGACGGGATCGCCTTGTCCTCGGGCGTCTTGAAGTAGCCCGTGCTGGCGTCGTAGGTTTCGATCTCGAACGACTCACCTGCTTTCACGCGAAGCAACGGCTCATCGCGCCAGTCGAATGCGTACTTCCGGGCTTGCTCTCGGGTGATGCGTTGCATGACAGGACCTGCTGGTTTTGGTTGGTCATCGAGTGGGAATTGTAGGCGAAATCAGATCGAGGGCCGAAGTGTGAATGCGGGTTGATTGGGCTGCGAGACGGTGCAGAACGGGCGTTCAGATCGGCTACGGAACCTCGTTTTTCATTCGAGAGGATTGGCTAGGAGAGGGGTTTGGCCTCCTGCTCCCTCCCCCGCACCTTCGCCCACGCCTCGCGGATCTTGCGCCGCCATTCCCGCTGAGAAGGCACGACGCCCACCCGACCCACTGGCTCGAACCGCAACTCCGGGTCGGCAACGTGCAGTAGGGCGAGCAGGCGGTCGCCGTACACCAGCCGGAACCGCGACGTGCACGCGATGATGTCCAGTACCGCCCATGCCCTCACCCCTGCCATCCGTGCAAACACCTCCCAGTGTGAGAACACCAGTACCAACCCGCGATCCTCACGCAACATGATGGACGACAGGCAATCGTTGAACGCATCCAGGTTGCGACCGTAGTACGCAGGGAACTCCAGGGCGGACGCAACAGCGGTATGGAAGTCCGCCTCACTGGCCCACGCCGAGCAGTCCAACGGGACGCAGCGGTAGCCGTCCGCCGCCAAGTCGCGAACCTCATCGGCCATCATCGCCGGGTCCGCGAACTGGGTGAGCGGGCTGAGTCGTAGAAGCTCAAATCCCGCGTCGCCCATCCGGTCACCTCCCGCTGCTGAACTTGGAATTGGACAGATCCGCCGTTGTCACCTGTCGAACACACTCCAACATCCGCCAGGGTAATCGGCGATGGACTGGCTCGCAAGGCAGTTCGCAGCTTTTGGGCTAACCCGGCGAGCGCTTACCGTCGGGCTGTCTGGGCCACTGGAAGGAAGACCGCCGGGCTGACGCTGAACACGTTGGCGAGGGCGGTCATCTGTTCCGGGGTCGGTCGCCGCTTGCCCGTCATCAGGGCGGACACTGTGGACGCGACGATCCCGGACCGCTGGGCGATCACGGCCCCGGTCAACCCGTTGGCGTCGGCCAACTCCCGAAGCACCTCCGCCGGAGTCGCGTCTGGGATCGGGTGTTGTTCACTCTCGTAAGCGTGGATAAGGGCCGACAGGGCATCGAGGTAGGCTTCCTCCCCGGTGTCCAGTTCCTGGGTCAGCAAGTCGTCCACGGTGGCCAGTGCGCCGGTCAAGTGGTCATCGTTGGAGATACGCAGCAGGGGGAACCGGCGGACCAGTTTGAAGTAAGTATTCGGCATGGACTGGCGGGTGGTCGCTGGCATGGGAACACCTTGTCGGCTTTCGGGTGATAAATCTTGAGCGGAAAGTGTAGTTTTCCGTCAACTCGCGAACGCAGACAACCCATCTCTGCCGATTCTGTCGATTTCCCAATCTCTGCTAATCTGCCGTGGGCTGCCCCTCCGATATCAGGCGACATGGGGCGGAGCTAGCCATCCGATTCGCCCAGGGTTCAGCCCGGAGTTCGACAACATGCGGCTTCACGCGTTGGCCAGCCCATCCTTGTACAGCACCCCGATTGCGTCAACCAAGCTCACACCCGCGCGAGCCGTCGGCTTGCTGATGGCGGTGACATTCGTCCTCCGCGTGATCTGGGGGGCCATCCTCCCGGCCACCAACGATGAGTCGTACCACTACCTCTACACCACACATCTGGCGCTGAGTTACTTCGACCACCCGCCGATGACGATGTGGCTGGCCAAGCTCGGCATCGTGCTCTGCGGTGGGTGGGTTCACGCGGTATCGCTGCGGCTCGGTTCGACGCTGCTGTTCGCGGCCTCGACGTATGTGATGTATCGCTGGGCCGCACGATGGTATGGCCCGTGGGCCGGGTTCTACTCGGCGCTGTTCCTGAATCTCAGTGGCTACTACGCACTCGCGGGCGGGTTCGCACTTCCCGATGGGCCGTTCCTGTTCTTCGCACTTGTCACGATGTGGGCGCTCGGCGAAGCGGTAGTAGCGGAGCCAGGGCGGATTGTTCCCTGGCTGTGGGTCGGCCTCGGTTTCGGCGGAGCGCTCCTGAGCAAGTACCACGGGATCTTTCTGCCGGCGGGAGCGGTGTTGTACGCACTCGTGACACCGGGGGCGCGGAAGATGTTGTGGTCACCGGGGCCGTACCTCGCGGTTGCCATCGGGTTCGCGATCTTCTCGCCAGTGCTGATCTGGAACGCGGAGAACGGCTGGGCGTCGTTCGTGTTCCAGGGTGGTCGTGCGGTCAGCAGCGGGTTCAAGCCGGAGGGTTTGCTCGCGGTGTTCTTCGGGCCGATGGCGTACCTCCTCCCGTGGGTGTGGGGGCTCCTCGTCTGGCAACTCGTCAAGAAGGTGCGGCACTGGAGTTCGATCGAGAGCATCGACCGACTTGCGATCTGCATGGCTGTCGTGCCGATGGCGTTCTTCACGGTCGTGGGTTGCTCGCGGTGGATTCTGCTGCACTGGCCGCTGATCGGCTTCGTCTCGCTGATGCCAATACTGGGTGCGGCATGGGCGAAGTGGGCGGCCGTTGATCCAACGTGGTCCCGCAGGCGAATCGCCTTCATGGCTGCGGCGGTTCTGGTGGCTGCGGCTTGTGGAGCGGTGCAGGCACGCTTCGGTGTCGTTCGCTTCCCGGGCAAAGACCCGATGGCCGATGCGAGCGGCTGGGAATCGGTAGCGACAGAACTGGAAACTCGCGGATTTACGAACGAGCCACACACGTTCCTGATGACGTGTCGGTGGTACGACAGCGGGCAACTCGCGTTCGCGTTGAAAGAGCGAGTTCCCGTGCTGTGCTACAACCCCGGTGACGCACGCGGCTTTGCTTTCTGGAGCAAGCCTGAAGCGTGGCTCGGCTGGAACGGTATCTACGTGACGACCTCGGATAATCCGATCGAGATCAAAATCCTGGACGTGTTCTTCCGGAGTGTCGATCTGGTGGACGAGTTCCCGATGACGCGCGGCGGCAACCCGTTCCGCACGATCCGCGTCTATCGCTGCGTGGATCAACGATACTCCTTCCCGTTCACATACGAGAAGAAGCCAGGGTAAGAGTCACCCCAGTGGAACGGTCTTGCCAGGCTTCAGGTCTGCTACCTGGAGTTCGATTTTGCGGCTACCGTTCCACTCGTTGATCTTCGGTGTGAACGCCAGGCAGCAATCGCCGCCGGCGCTCATCAACTCTTCCAGCCGGTCTGACATATTCCACGCCACGCAGCGCATCGACGTGTCGCCCTGCCGAACACGGAAGTCGAGGTGCTTTTTCGTCTCGCCGGTGCCGATCAGGCGTGCGCCTTCCGCTTTCAGCCCTGCCGCGAGGAACCGTGGCTTCGGGTTCCCCGCTCCGTATGGTTCGAGCTTATCCAGATCCTTGAACAGCCCGAAAGTCAGTGCCGAGAGTGGCACCTCAGCATCGATGATGAGTCGCGGGATTGGGGTGCCGCCAGGGAAATGCCTGGAGACGTAAGCGTTGAAGCGGTCGCGGAACGCCGGAATGCGCTCGGGGCGAATCTTGAACCCCGCCGCCGCCGCGTGCCCGCCGTGCCCTTCGAGGAGTTCGTCGAGCGCCTGTAACGCGATGTGCAGCGGGAAACCCGGGATGCTTCGACCACTCCCCGTGGCCATGACATCCTTGTCGTGGTTCTCCGGCATGGCAATGACCAGAGCGGGTTTGCCGTAATGGTCCACGAGGCGACTCGCGACGATCCCCACGACGCCTGCCTTCCACTCGGCCGAACCAACCACTACTCCGGCATCATTCGCATGATCGCGGTCCACCATCTCCTTGGCCTGCTGCGTGTACTTCCGCTCCATTGCCTGTCGTTGACTGTTCTGCCCTTCAAGGAACTCGGCCGCTGTTCTGGCCACTGAAGGGCTGTTGGTCGTGAGCAGTTCCACGGAGAGCCGGGCACACCCAAGTCGCCCCGCCGCGTTCAACCGCGGGGCCAGTTTGAAGCCGACATCCTCCGAAGTCACCGTGCTATCAGGCTTGATCCCCGCCGCGTCCATGAGTGCCCGCAGCCCGATTGACGGGTTCGTGCGAATCCGCTCGAGGCCGTGCTTCACGAAGATGCGGTTCTCGTCGCGCAGCGGCACCACATCGGCGACCAGACCCAGCGCGGCAAGACCGACAGCATCGAGGAGTAGTTCGCGGATTTGCGGAGATACACGTTCTGAGCCGCAACACCGCTGTCCGATCGCCCACGCCAGCTTCAACGCGACCCCCGCTCCGCACAAATCGCCGAACGGGTATGTGCCACCGGGGAGACGCGGGTGGACGATCACCGCTGCATCTGGAAGCATCGGGCCATCAAGCCCGACCTTCATCTCATGGTGATCCGTGACAATCAGTTCCAGGCCGAGTTTCTTGGCTTCATCGGCTTCGACCACGCTCGCAATGCCGCAATCGACACTGATAACCAGGGATACGCCCGACTGCGCGAGGTCTTTAAGCCGCGCGGAGTGCAGACCGTAGCCCTCCGAGATGCGGTCCGGCGTGTGGTAAATGACGTCTGCACCGAGCTTGCCGAGAAGGCGCATCATGATGGCGGTGCCGGTCACGCCGTCCACGTCGTAATCGCCATAAACACAGATTTTCCGCTTCGCGACGATTGCGCTGGCAACACGCTCGGCTGCCTCGGCGACTCCGGTGAGTGTGAGCGGTGGGTGAAGGCCTGAAAGGGGGCAATCGAGGAATCGACGGGCGGCAATCGGGTCCGTAATCTCGCGGTTCACGAGAAGTTGGGCCACGACAGGCGACACCCGGGCCATCGCAGCGAGTCGGTTGATCGCTGTCGGGTCGTTGGGGAGGAGGTGCCAAACCTTCTCGGTGCGTGCCACGGCAATTCTCCTCGACTGGGGATACCCACTATAGAAACGCATGTCCACCGATTCGGCAAGGCCAGACCCGTGTTCAGATTCCCTATCCGGAATAACGAGAAGCTCACCCAGATCCGTAGGGTGAACATCCGGCGTTTCCGTCACGTTCCGCCGTTCCCTTGCTTACCATCTGTCTCGCTCATCCTGAATTCACGCTGAAACGTGGATATCCCAAGAATCTCATTTCCCCGGCGGGATCGGACCTGCTTTAGAAATTCCTGGCATTATTGATCTGTCCAGCCTCACGCATTCAGCGCCGAGCCGTCGATGCGAACTATGGGAGTCAACCCGGTCCCGTTGCCGGTGCCCAGTGTCAAAGACAGGGAGAAACTATCTTGAACGCCGCATTCCTGGTTCTGACATCGGCCCTTGCGGCCGGTAGCGACGTGACCCTTATTGGCTGGGGTGAAAATGCCCCGGCGATCGTTCAGGCAGGTGGTTGCAGCAGTTGTGGGGCCGCCCCTTCTTGCTGCGATCCATGCGCCTCATCGCGTGTGAAACTGCTCGACAAGATCAAAGCCCGTTGTGCCCCGAAGTGCAAGTCTTCTTGCGCCCCCGCTTGCGATCCCTGCGCGGCCGAAAAGATCGGCTTCCTGGATAAGCTGAAGGCACACTTCGCCTCGAAGAAGTCGTGTTGTGCCCCGGCCCCAACATGCTGCCCACCGGCTCCTGCCTGTGCCCCAGCTCCCACCTGTGCGCCAGCTTGTGACCCTTGTGCTCCCGCCAAGGTTGGATTCTTCGATAAGCTGAAGGCTCGCATGGGCGCGAAGAAATCGCACTGCTGTGCAGCTCCTGCGTGCGATAGCTGCACCTCAGGCTGCTCCTCAGCAGCTGGCGCAGCTCCAGCCGTTGTTGTTCCCGTCAACCCACCCAAGGAGATGCCGAAGGTGAAGGAGCCGGCCAAGGACGCTCCAAAGTCCGGCGCGACGGGAATCATCATCCCTCAGCCAGTCGCGGCACCTGCCCCAGTCGCGCTTCCCTCGCTGCCGGTTGTCCCCAGCTCGGCCGTGAAGCTCTCTGGCTCCAGCAGCCCATACTGAGTACTGATCGCATGCTTCGCTGCGAACAGAGAGCGGTGGTGAATCGGGCCGGGAGAGAACCCAAACCTTAGTGGATTCTCTCCCGACCCGATTCAACGCCGCTCTCTGTGTCTCCTTTTCCATCAGCGGCTAGACTTTTTTTCGTATCCCAGGTGTCTCCGCTCTTCCAACAGAACTAGCCCCGATTAGGATTGTGGAAGGGGCAGCGTCTGACCGCGAGGGGTGGTAGTCGGGCGATGTCCCAAAGAGAGTACACGGATGAACGCTGTAACGGCTACGCCGGGCATCGATCTCGCAAACAAGATCGCTCGTCTCGTCGAGGAACGTGGCTGGAATCAGGAAGACTTCGCCCGCATCTCTCAGCTGAACCGACACACGGTTCGGCAAATCCTTCATGGTGGTCCGACACGCCGGCTCCGGAATGCCACGGTTAGCCAGTGCGCAGACGCACTCGGGCTGACAGTTAGCGAACTTCGCAACTTGCCGCTGGATCGGCTCCTGCCGCGAATGCACGGCAAACCGCCCGCAGATGAGGAAGCACTGAAGTTGCTCTATGAGCGTGCCGCGCTCCCAGACCTCGTGAACTGGCTTGAACGCAATCGCGAACGTGCTGCCGATTTGCGATCCGATGAGATTCAGGAACTGCTGGAGATGCAATCTCCAGGTGGGCCATTGCAGAAGATGGGTGTCGAGAACTGCGTCGATCTGATTGAACGACGGCGGTTGCTAATTACTCAGGTCAAAGAAATCGCCGGGACCGAGTTCCTGGAGTTGCTGGAACAACTCGTGAGGTTGATGTACGAGAAGGTGAAACCGCCCTGCACGGGCCGCTCGCACGGCTGAAACCCAACATCTCAGATCGATCAAGCTCCATCTGAGTGGGTTGCACATCTCGCTTCGTGACCAATTATCGAACACTTACTCAGCATAGTTCTCCCTGAGAGGAAAGATTCCTGTCTGCCGCGCGGTTTTGCGCGATGCATGATATCTTGCGCGCAAGACTGTAGTTGTTCTCATAAACCTCACAGAACTTGGGCCTAAGATAGATCCTGTAAGAGTGTTCCCCATACCGGGGTATTGCTGCTAGAGGGTTGGTTTCCTTGCATTTGTTTTCTTACTTGGTTCTCCACCCCTCACCCATTCTCCTATTTTCCAGCGAAAGGTGTTTGAATGTCCGCCCAACCTCACCCACGAAAAGCGTTCACTCTGATTGAACTGCTGGTGGTGATCGCGATTATCGCGATTCTCATCGGACTGCTGCTCCCAGCCGTCCAGAAAGTCCGCGAAGCCGCTGCACGCTCGACCTGCTCGAACAACATGAAGCAGATTGGCCTGTCGCTGCACAACTATCACGACGTTTACCAGAAATTCCCGGTCGGTCAGTACAACGATGACAATAACAACTGGGGCTGGATGGCACACATGCTCCCCTACATCGAACAAGGCCCTCTTTATAGTGCCCTCACCAACACCGCATCGGTCAACCGCATGTGGCTTCCAGCTGCTGCTGGGGGCGGTGCGAACGGAATGAACATTGACACCATCAATGCTGGCAATGCGGCCAGTGGTCAGTGCACTGTGAATAACACCATTACCGATGCTTCGGGAACGCCCGTCGCGTACGCCGTCATTAAGCCTTTCATCTGCCCAAGTGACATCCTGCCAAACCAAAAGAACGGCAACACTTATGGCAAATCGAACTACGTCGGCAATCTTGGCAACACGTCTACTTGGGGTGCCGGAAGTTACGCGTGCGGCGGCGTGACCGGTGCAACGCAAAACGGCGTGTTACTCCACGCAAACAACAACGACAGGACATGGGTTGTTCGAATCGCTGACATCACCGACGGCACTAGCAACACCTTCCTCGCTGGCGAGGCCACGATCAGCACGAGCGTGACTCCTTCGAACCTCAACTCTGGCCAGTTCCCTATTTGGGCGGGTGGTCAAGGCGGTGGTTGTAACGGAACTGCAAGTGTCGGATCTACGTTGCGTGTTGCTGATGGCGGGGTCTACAACAGTGCGGCATTCACCTTCCAGGCCCCTAATGGAACGACGGCCCCGGGTAACAACAACACCTCGTTCGCCAGCATGCATACCGCAGGCGCGAACTTTGTGATGGGCGATGCCTCGGTTCGGTTTGTTAACTACGGTACGACTCCTGCCGCGATGGCCGCTGCTGCTTCCCGCAACGGTGGTGAAACGGTGCCGCTGAACTGAGTTGTGCAGTAATCGCTCGATACTAACACTTCACCTTGCTCGGGTCTGTCCGAGCAAGGTGGAATTCTCATCTTGATTCACTCGCCCATCCACAGATGCCAATTGGCATCGCAGTTGCTCTAGTTCTCTACTAGCACATTCGCCCTTATCATACTTTCGTTAGGCGAACCTCTCATGCAACGTAAACTCGCACAGCGAGCTTTCACACTCATTGAACTTTTGGTCGTGATCGCGATTATTGCGATCCTGATCGGGCTATTACTCCCCGCCGTGCAGAAGGTCCGCGAGGCGGCTGCCAGGGCCAAGTGCTCTAACAACCTCAAGCAGATCGGTCTCGCACTCCACAATTACCACGACGTGGTTGGGAACTTTCCCGACGGCCACGTCATGAACCCGGGCGGCTCCTACCAACGCGGCTCGTGGATCATGCTCATCCTGCCGCAGATGGAGCAGGGGCCAGTCTTCGACCTGTACAACAAGAACGCGAACTGGTGGGAGTCAGCCAACCAGGCGGCGCGCAATGTCAAACTCACGGCGTTCGTCTGCCCGTCCGACATCGACGCCCCGATTTTCAATACGGCCCAGGACTTCGGCTTCCGGGGCAACTACGCCGCCAATGCCGGCATCGGAATGTACAGGCGAGAGGGAGATTGGACGGCCGTGACTCAGTTGACCGTCAAGGGCCCTTTCCCCCACGGCCGAAAGACCAAGTTCGCGGACATCACGGACGGCACGTCGAACACCGCGGGTGTCTCCGAGATCCGCAAGCAGATGGAGAACGACTCGCGCGGCGCCTTGTTCGCCGACTCCGGGACCGTGCAGTACACGCACGACTACCTGCCCAACGAAGCCGTCAGCGACGTGACCGAGCGGTGCGTTACCAGTACCCGCAACCCCTGTACCTCCGGCGGTTCGGGCGGCCCGCACCGGCTCACGGCCAAGAGCAACCACACGGCTGGGGTGAACGTCGCGCTCCTCGACGGGTCCATCCGGTTCGTGACTGACGGGGCCGACCGACCCGCCTGGCAGGCGGCCGCAAGCCCCAGCGGCGGCGAGGCGATTCCCGTGCCTTGATCGGGCACGACCATCACCACACCCATTCCCCGCCAGTGCTCACGGCTGGTGGGGAATAGCTTCCCGATACCACGTATAGCAGGAGTCTGCTCATGCTTTCCCACACGACCCGCAGCCTGCGACTCTCACTTGGATTTCTTCTCGGCCTGGGCGTCCTCGGTGGCTGCCAGGGGCGGGGGCCGGACCGGGTACCGGTAGCCGGAGAGGTGAAACTCGATGGCTACCCGCTCCCCACCGGGACGATCACTTTTACCCCGATTGGGACGGGTACTGCGGGGTTCGGTACGATCACCGACGGACGGTTCACCATCTCGCAGGAAGCCGGCCCGTCGCCGGGCGAGTGCAAGGTCGAAATCCTCTCGTACCAGAAAACCGGCCGTCAGGTTGCCGGGATGAGTGCGGACGGGTCGGGCAAGACGGACGAGACGAAGCAAGTCGTGCCCGACAAGTACAGCACGAACTCGACGCTGAAGCACACCCTGCCCCCGGGTGGTGACCTCGCGTGCCGCTTCGAGTTTGAAGTCAAATTGAGTTGGGGAGCCCCATACGGGTAGCGGCTTGGCCTGCACTAACCGGGACCCAGTCGGGGTTGGGTGCTCGGACAGTTGCAATTCCCAAACTCACCATCTTGCTTGGAGATCTCTCCGAGTAAGGTGAAGCCGTTGTCTCTACACACTCACAGCGATGCAAATTGGCATCGCAATTGCTCTAGTTCTCTGCCAGCGTCATTCGCCCTCATCATCTACTTGTGAGATCAACCTCAAATGCGTCGTCATCTCGCACAACGAGCTTTTACACTCATTGAACTCTTGGTCGTGATCGCGAT
>Ga0105047_10000732_pt1 | contig 57009 bp, 60 predicted proteins | sample MAT04_FD_78384 | JGI IMG/M metagenome (GOLD analysis project Ga0105047, IMG submission 78384) | Freshwater microbial communities from Lake Fryxell liftoff mats and glacier meltwater in Antarctica - MAT-04 (megahit assembly) | ecosystem: Environmental > Aquatic > Freshwater > Ice > Liftoff... | reverse complement strand
GCCGATGCCGTACTCAACCATCTCAACTTTTGTATGATGGCAACGACATTGACTTGGATTTATGCGGATCGCTTACAATATGCACCGGATCGGAAATATAAAATCCGCGGCAGATCCGGATTTGCATTTTCCGATGTACGAAAAATTATAGCGGAGGCAGCATTGGATCAGGATTTCCAATCGATTTGCCTATTGCCGACGCAAAAGCCACAAAAATCTTTCATCAAAACGCTGCTGCGAATGGTAGCTTGAAGAAAACGAGATTTGGGTTATTAAAAAATCTCAGGAAACCAGGTCATTTAACCAACAGCTTGATAGTCGCACCCCCAATCTCCATTATTAAATTGAAGAAAAGAGCCGAAACGGGCATAATAGCGCCAAAACATCGCTATCCGATAAGCTGAAATTCTCATGAAAGGAGTAAAATGAGCAAACATATAGGGATATTAACAGCAGGTGGAGACAGCCCTGGGCTGAACGCGGCGATTCGTGCCATCGGCAAATCGGCATTGTCCTCGGGGATGCATGTTATTGGCTTTCGTGACGGTTTTCGCGGGCTTATGGAAAATAGAACACTGCGTCTTGAGCTGGAGACTCTTTCCTCGATTCTTACCAGGGGTGGAACCATTCTCGGGACCAGCCGTGACAAGCCGCACAAGATGCCGGTCGGCAGTGAAATTATGGATATGACCCAGGTCATCTGCGACAACTACCGGCACCATAACCTTGACGCCCTGATCTGTATCGGCGGCGGCGGGACCCAGAAAAACGCCTATCGTTTGGCCCAGAAGGGTCTGAATATCCTGACGCTTCCCAAGACCATCGACAATGATGTGGCGATGACCGATGTCACCTTCGGTTATCACACCGCCATGGAGATTGCCACCGAGGCCATTGACCGATTGCACTCGACCGCCCACAGCCATCACCGCATAATCGTCGTCGAGATAATGGGTCATAACGCCGGGTGGCTGGCGCTTGGGGCGGGCATGGCCGGAGGCGCGGATGTCATTCTTATCCCGGAAATTCCCTACGATTTGGAAGCGGTAACCACCGCCATCCGCAAGAGAAAACAACGGGGTACCAACTTCAGCATTGTTGCCGTCGCCGAGGGGGCGCTGAGCGTTGCCGAGTATCAACGCTACATCGGTCTCAAGCAGGCCAAGAGCGAGGCAAAGGAAAAAGAAGACGGCAAAGCCCTGAAAAAGGCGGAAGAGGCCTTGCTCGAATTTGCTGCCCTCCGCAGCAATAATACCCTCAAGCTGTCGCAGGAGTTGGAAAAAATGACCGGTCTGGAGTCACGGGTGACCATTCTCGGCCATTACCAGCGGGGCGGGACACCCTCCGCCGCTGACCGGATGCTGGCCACCCGCCTCGGCAGCGCCTGTGTCGATTACATTGCTCAGGGCATCGGCGGGGTGATGATTGCCGCCGACCGCGATGGCACCAGGGCGGTGCCGCTGGCAGAGGTGGTCGGCAAAAAGAATCTGGTGCCTCAGGATCATCCGTGGGTGTTGGCCGCCCGCAAAGTCGGCACCTGTATGGGTGATTAAAATCTCGCCCCTTGACAAGGGATACAATTGCTTGTTAAAGGGTCAATCCGTGACGGTTATCTTCACCACCCGAAGCGAGTCAATGAGGATTATTTCTTTTCGGAGGGCACGCCATGAAGAAAGACAAAAATATAGTGAGATATACGACAGCAGAGCTTAAGGCTAAAAGCCCCGAAAGTGCCACTGATCTGAGCAAGGTAGATGCTCTATCGGACGAGCAACTCAACCATCTGATTGCCGAGGACGAGCGCGACATTCGACCAGATTGGACGCGTGCTAAACTTGTTTTGCCTCAAGCCAAGCAATCAATTCACCTGCGTCTTGAGGAAGATGTCGTTAGTTTTTTCACAAAGAATATTTTCCCCGATAGCCGCGTGGCGTTATCATCATGTCGTTCCAGGTAAAGGTCTGGCTGTTGCCGATGATGACGGTCGACTGCATGCCGATCTTGCTTTCCAGCATTTTCTCTAAGGTATTGACGACGATGGTTTCGTTGTCCCTGGTGGCGGCGGTGACGATGCCGACCGGGGTGGATGGCAAGCGATGGGCAAGAAAGATCTCCCTGGCGCGGACGATCTGGTCGGTGCGCCGCTTTGATCTGGGGTTGTAGATGGCGGTGACGAAATCGGCGGTGGCTGCGGCGGTGAGGCGCTTTTCGATAACCTCCCAGGGGGTAAGGAGATCGGATAAGCTGATTGCCGCAAAGTCGTGCATAAGAGGCGCGCCAAGACGGGCGGCACAGCTGTTGATGGCGGCTAGGCCCGGAATGATCTCGATTTTACAGGTACAGGCCGTTTCTTTCGCCAGTTCATAGACCAGGCCGGCCATCGCATAGATGCCGGGATCGCCGCCGGAAACCAGGGCGACATTCTTTCCCGATTCGGCCGCTTTAAGTGCGATGCGACAGCGTTCCACCTCTTTCATCATCTCCGAGGAAATCACTTCCTTTCCTGCTAGAAAGCTCGGAATCAGTTCGAGGTAGGTTTTATAGCCGATGATTACCTCTGCTCTTTCCAGGACCTCACAGGCTGCGAGGGTCATCTGTTTTACTGCTCCGGGTCCAGTGCCGACAACGAAAAGGGTGCCCGGGCTATTGCCATGGTTACATTTTTCCATTTTCTTTTCCTACTCTCGAGATGATTGCTTTGCGCGCCGAGCAGCGCGGTCGGTTCGGCAACGCCGATGGCTCCGACCGCCTTGAGGGCGGCAAAGGATATTGCCACGTTATTGAGGGTATTGATTTGCTCGCCGGGAAAAAACTCGATCTGCCAGCCATTGTCGGCGGCAAATTGCAAAAGGCCCGGTTCGTCGTTTTTTTTATCGATGGAGGCTAGGTTGCGGATGCTGGCCTTGCTCAGGTATAAATCTGTCAGCAATTCGGTCAGGGCTTCTTCGAATTCCCCGGCCTGGGTGCCGCGGTTGCAGCCGATACCGATCACCAGGGTGCGGGGCCGGAAGATCGTCGCCATATCGGCAAAGCCCGTTGAGGCGGAAACAATGATATCGGCCTGCTCGGGTTCGCGCACCTGGGTCAGCCCCGGCGGTAAGGAGACAACCTCTTCATCGCTGTAGAGCCGCAACTCGCCGCGGTTAACCAGAAGGGTGGCGGCGGCAGTGAGCTTTTCCCGGCTGGGGGCAAGCAAACCCTGCTCTTTCGCCCAGAGATCGAGGGCAACGAGTTTTAAGGTGTCGGAGGCGGTGGTGATGACCGGGATTCCGCCGGAAAGTTCGGCCACTCTCCGGGCCAGTTCGTTGCCGCCACCCATATGTCCGGCAAGAAGACAGATGGCATGCCGGCCCTTCTCGTCCATAACGACAACGCAGGGGTCGACCAGTTTGTCCTGCACCAGCGGGGCGATGGCCCGGACAACAATGCCCGCAGCCATGATGCACACCAGGCCGTCATAGTTATGCCAGTTGGCGGCGATCAGTTCGGCGACTTTTTGTCCTTTGGCCTGCGCAAGAAAGGTCGCACAGTCAAGCCGGTCGGCAAGTTGCCGGGCCAGATCTTTTCCGCCCAGGGTTATGGCGACAACGGCGATTTTCATCAATGGCCGGTTCCCTGGCGGTAGCCGTGGGTAAAGGCGCTGTCATAGAGTTTCGACAGGGCCGGTGGCGGTCCTTCGGCCAGTACCCTGCCGACGGCGATAATTGCAGTTTTGGTAATATTTGCCTCTTTGACTTGCGCGGCAATGGTCGCAAGCGTTCCACGCAACTGTCGTTCATCGGGCCAGCTGACCTTTTCAACAATGGCCACCGGGGTGTCGGCCGGATAGCCGCCGGCGCGCAAGTCGGCCACCACCTCATCGATCATCCCGACGCTTAAAAAAATCATCATCGTTGCCTGATGGGCGGCTAGCGACGTGAGGCTTTCCCCCTCAGGAACCGGGGTTCTGCCGCCGCGCCGGGTAAAGATAACCGTCTGGCTTACCTCCGGCAAGGTCAGTTCGGTCTGCAGGGCCGCCGCCGAAGCGGTGCCGGAACTGACTCCGGGGACCACGCAAAAGGGGATGGCATGACTCCGCAGAAGGGCAATCTGCTCATTGATTGCCCCGTAAATTGACGGGTCGCCGGTATGCAGACGAACGATGCGTTTACCCGCTTGCCAGGCCTCTAAAATGAGGGCAAAGACTTCATCAAGATTCATGGCCGCCGAATCGCGAATGTCCGCCTTCAGTCCTTCGAGCAAGCTTCGGGGCACCAGGCTACCGGTAAAAATAACCAGGTCGGCTTGCCGCAGAAGGCGCCTGCCCTTGACCGTGATCAACTCCGGGTCGCCCGGTCCGGCGCCGACGAAATGGACTGGATGGTGGCTGCCGGCCGTTGCCGGTTGCTTGTCGCTTGCTGTGCTCATCGTGTTCCCGTCATTATGGTTATCGGATTGAATTGTTTGGTATTGCCGTCCGGGCCTGTTCGGGACATTTGGATGATCGAGGTATGCACGGTAAAACCATGTTCTCGCATCAGCGCTGGTGCCAACCGTACAGTTGTATCGACAACCCCGTTAATGACCAGGATGCCGCCTTCGGTAAGACGAGACGCCACGGCCGGAACAATGGCCGGGAGCGCGCCGCTGCTGCCGCCGATAAAAACCCGCTGCGGATCGGGGAGCCCGGCAAGGGCTTCCGGCGCCCGACCGGAAACCGGCACTATATTGAAACAGCGGAATTTGACAATATTCTTTTTAATATTTTCTAACTCTTCTTCTTTTTGCTCGACGGCGTAGACCGTCAGTTGCGGGTTGGCGCGCGCCGCCTCGATGGACAGCGAACCGCTGCCCGCACCGATATCCCAGAACACGCCCCTATCCGGCAGGCACAGCCGGTGCAGGGTTGCCGCCCGCACCTCGTTTTTGGTAATCAGGCCCCGGCTATGGTGCAGGAGATCCTCCGTCAAACCAAAGCGGTATGCGGGAGTGGCGGGGCAGTCGGGGATCAGCAGGCAGACGATGTTGAGGGCGGAGAACCGCTCCTTGCCGGCCTCGGCCAGGCTGCCGCGAAAGACCTTTTCGCTCGTAAGACCAATGTCTTCGGCAACCAGTATTCTGATACTGGTCGGCAGCTCGCTTGCACCGATGAGCGTCAAGTACTGCAGCAGTTGGCCGGCAATGCGATCCGGGCTATTGGTCGCATCGGTGAGCACGAGATGTTTGCCGTGGCCGAGCAGAAGCCCTGGAAGATGGGCAGCAACCCGGCCATGCAGGCTGGTGATCGTCGCATCGTCCCAGGGAACGCGAAACAGAGCGCAGGCCCTTTGTATCGACGATAGGGCAGGGAAGATATCTATTCTTTCCTCAGGGAATTCGGTGAGCAACCTTCGGCCGATGCCGAAAAAGAGGGGGTCGCCGCTGGCAAGCACTGCCACATTGCCGTGTGGCAAGGCGTGGCGCAGTGCCGCCAGGGCCTCTTTCAGCGGGGTGATTTGCACATACCTGTCGGAAAATCCGCTGACCATTTCAGCAAAGCGCTGAGCCCCGATAATCAGGCTACACTGTTGCAGCAGCTGCTCCTGGGAGGTCGAGAGAAGCCCTTCGGCGATGCCGATAACGAAAATCTTAAACATGGGTGATGATTTCCGCCTTGTGGTTGACCAGGTAGACGTGCACCGCTTTGCCGGTCACCTCCTGACAATATTCCCGGGCCTTGCGGCAAACCGCCTCGGTCAGGTCGTGGCTGCCGGCCTCTTCGATATGCGTGTACATTTCCCGGGCGGTATTGGCCTGCGCAAATTTTTCCAAGAGCTCTCCTTCGGCCCCGAGGCTGGCCAGCAACCTGGCACCATCGGCCACCTCCAGTGCACCGTGGCGTACATGGGTCTGCGGGATACAGAGAGCAGCCTTCATGATTTTGGCCCACATTCCGGCAAGATGTATCGTCGAAAAGCCCCGCTGCGCCGCTTCCTTGAGCGAAAACTCAAGATAATCGCCCATCATCGCATAGGCTTCTTCCGGCAGGTTGAGAAGCTGTTGCGCCCCCTTCTCGGAAGTCCTGCCGGTAGACAGTACCACCTCGGAAAGCCCTGCCTCTTTTGCCACGTCGAGCGAGGCCTTGATGGTGGCGGTCCAGGCATCGGCGGAGATCGGCCGGACAATGCCGGTGGTGCCAAGAATCGACAGCCCGCCAATGATGCCGAGGCGATGGTTGAGGGTCTTGGTTGCCAGCTCTTCGCCACCGGCAACCGAGATGACGACGGTGAGTTTTTCACTCCCGGCCACTTCCCGCACCGCTTGACAGATCATCTGCCGAGGGACCGGGTTGATGGCCGGTTCGCCGACCGTAATCGCCAGACCCGGCTTGGTCACCTGACCGACACCCGGACCGCGACAGAGGCGGATGTTGCCAAGGAGCACGCAGCTGCCGGCGGCTTGTCGCTTGCGGCCGGAACTGACGGTGGCGATAATTTCGGCGCCGTTGGTAACATCCGGATCGTCGCCGGCATCTTTGATAATCGAGGCGGTGGCGCCACCCTCTGTGGACTGGCAGGAATGAACCTTGAAACTCTTCCTGCTGCCGTCGGGAAAGGGGATGTCGATCTCCTCCGGGCAGATGCCCTCCATGAGGGACAGAGCCGCCGCTTTGGCTGCGGCGGCCGCACAGGAACCGGTGGTGAAACCGCTGCGGAGACGTTTGCCCATTGCTATTCCATCGCCAGGCGGATCAGAGCGTTGACGATTGCTGCCGCCACCGGACTGCCGCCCTTGCGGCCAAGGCTGGTGATATAGCAGTTGTTTTCCTGCACTAAAAGGGCCTTGGATTCAGCGGCGTTGACAAAACCGACCGGCACGCCGACAATGAGCGGCGCGGTTTCAGGATAGAGCAAGGCAAGGCTGCGAATTGCCTGGACCAGGGCGGTAGGGGCGTTGCCGAGAGCGAGGATGCCGATGTTCGGGCCAAGGCCCATTTCGATCGCCACCTCGGACCTGGTTTTCTTTTTCGCCGTAGCAAGGGCGGAAATTTCCGTGTCGCCGACACCGCAGATGACCTTGCCGCCCCATTTGCCGAGCAGTGCTTTGCTGATCCCGGCAGCCACCATGGTCACATCGGTGAGGATATCCTTGCCGTCACGGATCGCTTTGATGCCGCGCTCGATCGCCCCGGGGGCAAAGCGCATGTTGTCCTTGAAGGCGAAATCCCCGGTGGCATGGATGACCCGTTGGATAACCCGGAAAGTATTGTCGTCAAACTCATGGGGGCCGAATTCGGCGCTGATTATTTTAAAGCTCTCCGCCTCGATTTCCGTGGGCGCCACCTGTTGCAGTTGCACAGTCATATATTTGTTTTACCCTCTCGGCAAAAATTGATAAATTCTGCAACCACCTGCGGCGAAAAGCCGAAGTGGAGATGCATGTAGCCGCCCAAAACCTTGCGGTATGCGTAGCCTTCCCTGGTGCCGTTATGCACCTCGTAGATGCGGGCAATGTGGTCAGGCATCGGGTCGATATGTGAATAGTGAAATTCATGACCACGGAGAACCGTTCCCACCGGCCCGAAACAGCTACGACCGGTCGTCCGTACCTCGCGGTAGCCGAGGCTGGCCCGCTTTTCCTGCATCCGCGCTTTGACCGGAAAGGCACCGACCATGGGATGAAAGGCCCCTTCGTTGTCAACAATCCCTTCGGTCAGATACATAAAACCGCCGCATTCGGCGTAGACCGGGCCATCGCCTTCGATCCATCGCCTCACCGCCGTGCGCATCGCCAGGTTGCCGCTCAGCCGTTCGGCATAGAGTTCCGGATAGCCGCCGCCGAGGTACAGGGCGTCGAGGTTTTCCGGAAGCGCTTGGTCCTTGACCGGACTGAAGAACACCAGCTCCGCCCCGGCATCCCTGAGCAGGTCGAAATTATCCTCATAATAAAAACAGAAGGCCTTGTCCCTGGCAACCCCTATTCGGCAGAGTACTTTCGGCAAAGCAGGGGCAGCTGCCCTTGATATATCGGCAATGGGCGTACACAGGGATAAAATTTTATCCAGGTCGATGTGGCGGGCCACCGTGTCGGCGAGCAGTTGCAGTGCTGCCGGGCTGAGCGGTGCCTCGTCGCCGGTCAAAAGTCCCAGATGCCGGCTGGGAATGGAAAATTCCAGGGTTCGTGGCAGATAACCGAGAACCTCGGCCTGGCAGTGTTCGGTGATGGCGTCCTTTACCAGCTGCAGGTGGCGGTCGCCGGCGATGCGGTTGAGGATAACCCCTTTCGGCGAAGCCTCCGGCATATAAGTCTCAAAACCCTTGACGATTGCCGCCGCACTCTCGGCCATGGAGCGGACGTCGAGGACGAGAATTCCCGGTAGGCCGAGAGTTTTGGCGAGCATGCCGCTCGATGACAGGCCGCCGTCGAACATGCCCATCACCCCTTCGATAATGGCGATATCGGCGCCGCAGCTGTTGCGCCAAAAGGTCGATCTGCTGAACTCTTCGCCGCACATCCACAAGTCAAGGTTGCGAGAGGCCGTGCCGGTGACCAGTTGGTGCAGGCCGGGATCGATAAAGTCCGGGCCGCACTTGAAGGGCTGCACAGCCAGGCCTCGTGCCCGAAAAGCAGCCATCAGGCCAAGGGCTATGGTGGTTTTGCCGGAGCCGCTGGAGGTTCCTGAAATGATAAAGGCCGGCGGAGTGGCGGTGGTCATCAGTTGGCCCCCGTTTTCTCTAGCAGGTGTGGAAAGAAGGCGGCGTTGAGCTGTTCAATGCCATCGAGGATACGCAGGGTAGGGCGGGACACCAGCGCTTCGGCGATAAGGAGAATTTTCCCCTCGCGCACCGCCTTGATCGCCTGGAAACCTGGTTCTTCACTGATAGTTTTTTCCTCGACCGGGTTCATCTTGCCCTGTTGGGCAAGGAAGACGTCGATCTCGCCGCCACGACTGAGCAGACGCTCCTTGCCGTAGGCGGCGATGTTGGTCTCGCGGACCTGTTCGGCGTCGGCGGCCAGATTGATGCCGCCGGCCTGCTCCAGAACATAGACGGCAATGCTATCCCGGGCAAAGGTCTTCATTTTGCTGTGGATCGATTCGAAGTAAACCTTTGGTCGGCGGTCGGGTGCAATGTCCTGCAGGCGTTTCTGCACCCTGGCGAGACGGGTGGTGAAGGCGGTGATCATTCCTTCCGCTTGTGCTTCATGGCCGGTGAGCGTGCCGAGGATTTGCCAATAACTAAAATTCTCTTCGATAGTGTTGGGTTGCAGGGAAAAAACGGTAATGCCCGCCTGTCGCAGTTTGTTGATAAATTCCGGATAGGAACGTTCAATCATCGGCCGCACCAGCACCAGATCAGGGCGGTTGGCTATGAATTTTTCCGGATCTTCACGATACGAAAAGTCGGGCTTACCGAGAACGGTGGGCGGATAGTCATCGCCTTTGCCAATTCCTATGAGTTGCGCCTCGGCCCCAAGGCTGTAGAGATTTTCAGTATGGGCGGAATAGAGGGAGATGATTCTGGTGAACGGCTTGGTGATTTTTATGGTTTGCCCGGAACTGTCGATGACCGTTTTTTCGTTCTGCGCATGGGTAACCTGTGTCGGGCAGAGGCAGCAGAGGAGGAGGAGGAGGATCAGCAGCAGCACCAACAGGATGGAAGGTGTTCGATTAATAGAAAAATTTGTATGTCGGTTAAGCATCTTGAACCTTCACTCAAAATATTGAAAACTTACATGATGTGCTTGATTGTATGGGTCTATTGTAACCTGGGTCTGAACATCGAATACTTCGGCAATATTCTCAGCAGTCATCGTTTTCGGAGTCGGGCCATACTGCTGCAGCCGTCCATTCTTCATAAAGATGAGAGAATCGCAGTAGGCCGCCGCCAGATTGAGATTATGGATGACGGCGATGACCGTCTTGCCTTCATTGCGAACGAGATTACGCGTAAGATTAAATATTTGCAGGGTATATTTAATGTCAAGGCTCGAAGTTGCCTCATCAAAAAGCAGCACCCCCGTGTCCTGGGCCAGAGCCCTTGCCACCACCACCCGCTGTTTTTGGCCACCGGACAGGGTATTGGTGTAGCGGTCGTGCAGATCCCCGATGCCGATTGCCGCCATGGCCCGGTCGACCGCCTGCCAATCTTTCTCGGCAGGGCTGGAAAACCGGTCGATATGCGGATGTCTGCCCATCAGGACAATTTCTTCAACGGTAAAGCCGAAGCCGGTGTCAAATTCCTGGGGGACAAGGGCCAGTTGGCGGGCCAAAACACGTTTGTCATAGGAAGGCAGCGGTTTTTCCCGAAATTTGATGATGCCGCTGCGCGGCTTTTTGCAGCCGGTCAGAAGATCAAGAAAGGTTGTTTTGCCGCAGCCGTTCGGGCCGACGATACCATAAAACTTGCCGGGTGGGAGAACAAGGTTGATATTGTCGAGAACCAAGGGCCCGGTGTAGGCAAAAGATACCCCTTCGATGCTGAATAGACAAGGGCTACTCATAACTTCGACCCTTCTGTTTCTGGCGGAAGATGACGCAGAAAAACGGCCCGCCGATGAGTGCGGTGAGGACGCCGATGGGCACCTCGACAGGCAGTACGGCCCGGGTCACGGTATCGGCCAGCAGCAGCAAAATGGCACCGGCAAAGGCCGAAGCCGGCAGGAGTTTGCGGTTGTCCGGGCCGACCAGATAGCGCATCAGATGCGGTACAATTAAACCGATAAAACCGATGATGCCGGTGACTGCCACGCAGACCGCAGTAACGAGGGAGGCGACCAGCAGAAGGATTTTTCGCACCTTGGCAGTTTCGACGCCAAGGGAGTCGGACGACCGTCGGCCAAGGCTCATGATGTTCAGATCGCGGCCGTAGAAAAGGGTGACTGCTCCTCCGAAAAGCACTGCACAGCCGACTAAGCCGACCCCCTTCCAGGTGCTGGAGGCAAAGCTCCCCATCAGCCAGAAGATGATGATCGCCACCTGCTCATCGGCCAAATATTTCAAGAAACTGATGCCGGCGGAAAGGATGGCGCCGACGATAACCCCGGACAAAATCAGGGTCTGCGCTGAGATCAGGCCGTTAAAGGTAGAAAGGCGCATAACCGTGAGTAAGGTCAGAATGGCGCCGACAAAGGCGAACAGGGGCGTAGAAAAATGGCCGAAGAGGGTAACATTGGCCAAAAGGGCAAGGGAGGCACCAAATGCGGCACCACTGGAAATACCGAGGGTGTAAGGGTCGGCCAGAGGGTTGAGAAGAATGCCCTGATAGATGACGCCGCTCATCGCTAGACCCGCCCCGACCAGGGCGGCAGTGAGGATGCGCGGCAAGCGGACGTCCATGACCACGTAGGGCACAGTCTTTTCAAGGCCGTCGACCAGCGCCGCATTACCCGAAAGGTAGGCGCCGATCACCCGAAGGATTCCCTCCGCATCAATCGCCATGTAGCCCATGCCGGTCGAGACGATGATCGTCAGCACCGTACAGGCGGCAAGGATGAGGGTCAGCAGAAAGAACTTTTTATCCGAGTGACGAAGCATGGTTGTGGGTTTTGTAGTCGTTATCGAAAAATTATGTCAAAAAATAATAACAAATGGCCACGAAGATGACGCAAAGCGCCCGCACCACCTGACTTACCCCGACCAGTTGCAGGGCCAGCTGCGGCGAATAAATACCGGTATAATAGGGCAGTTGGTGGCGAATCGCCCTGATCGGCGTCGACAGGATATTGCCGACCAAAAGCGCCAGAACCACTTCTTTGGTGGTGAGACTGTTTTCGGCCAGGAGGACGCTCGCAGCCGCAAGGCCTGCGGAAAATTCGGTGGTCACCTGGAGAACGACAATCCCCAGGCTTTGCGGATTGAGCCAGGCCAAAAACCAGACCTTGGCGGCAATATACTCTTCAAGTCGGGTAAATAGACCATATCTGTTCAAAAGAAAAAAGAGGATATATACCGGAATCATGAAAAGCAAAACCTTGCCGATCCGCTTTTTCAGCCGCTTAAAGCTCTTTACCAGGGCGTCCCGCCAGCCGATTTTGGTCTGCCTGGGCGTGGCAATATAAGCGGCTCCGTCATTTGCCGGCAGGAGCAGGCGACCAAGGAAAACAACCAGAAAGGTTTGCAAAACAGAGGCGGCAAAGGTCAGTCCGACATACAAAAGCGCTCCGCCCTTGATCATCGGTGCGGTGAGAAAAAAGACCGTCGGCAGATGCAGGAAGAAGCGCGGCGCAGAATTGAAAAGATTGGCGAGGTACAGCTCGGTTTTACTTATCTGCCCTTTGTCATAGGCCTCGGCGAGCATGGTGTTGGCGGACACCCCCGAGATAAAAGCGACGGAAAAACTCGCTCCGGTGACCGACGATAACCGGCCCATATTGATCAGCGGCCTGACGACTGCGGCCAGCCGATGCGTCCAATTGAGGCTTTCGATGAAATTGGCGACAAAAAGACCAAGGGTGATATAGAAGGCGATTCTGCAAATCGGCAGGATGATCTGCGGCCAAAGCTGGGGAAGGAGATCCTGTTCCATGGTGATTGTGTCAGGATTTACGGGTTTTCCCGCCCTCGTAACCGTCCTGGGACTGGTGGCAAGCTAGCGGGGTGTTGGCTATAATTCTGGGCGATACTACACCCCACGAAGAAGAAAGCAAACAGATATTATCATCTTGCTGCTAAGGGTAAATGGCCGGCGCTTGCAGCTGGTGGTGCGATGGTTTGGCCGATAAAAACAGTTGACTTTCCCATTCCCGGCTTGTTAACTGGCGGCAATGTTTCAGGTGCTTTCCCCCATTGTCGGGGTGATAACCAAAAAAGCTCAAAAGGGAACCTCGTGTGAGTCGAGGACGGGCCCGCCGCTGTAACCGGGTACAAATTTCACGGAAAACCACTGGGAGTTACTCCTGGGAAGGTGTGAAAGATGGCTGATCCGGAAGTCAGAAGACCTGCCTGGAATGTGTGTATTGGCTTATCCCGTGGAAAAGGATGCGTTAATCGATACGAGGACAACAGGGACTCCCCGGATCATCAATCATGATTCGGGGTTTTTTATTCTCCGGATCACAATTCATTCGGGAGGATGTCCCATGTTTCAGACTGTCGGCAAGGTTGTTCTCATTGCCTTCTTCACCCTGCATTTGCTCGCCTCATCGGCTGTTGCTTCGGGTAATGCACCGCCTGAAGGAAAAACGGCGATCCTTTTGGCCAGTTTCGGTACCACCGTGCCGTCCGGCGTCAAGGCAATCGACAACATCACCGAACAGGTGCGAAAGGCCTATCCGGGAACGGAGGTGCGCATCACCTTTACCTCAAATATGGTCCGTGCGGTCTGGAAAAAACGTCGGGCCGAGGCTCAGAAGTGGCTCGATCAGGGCATTCCCGCCGAAATTGTCAATGTCAAAAACATCATCCAGACCATGGGTGACCTGCAGGAAGATGGCTACCGCAATATCATTGTTCAGCCCACCCACATGTTTTACATGGAGCAGTCGTACGATCTGAGCGGCTATGTCAGTGCCCTTGGTTCGATAAAAACCCTGAAAAGCAAATGGCGGCCATTTGAAACCGTTGTCATGGGGCGGCCGGCTCTTGGTATGCCGAGTGATAGGTACAGCTACCAGAGCGATATCGACCGGGTTGTCAAATCCCTGGCGAGCGACGTGGAGATGGCTCGCAAAGAAGGGGCGAGCCTTCTCTACATGGGTCATGGTAACGAAAATTGGTCGACCGGCATTTATGCGGAAACAGAAAAGAAAATGCGCGCAGCTTATCCCGATGTGCAAATTTCTATCGGTGTGGTGGAAGGCACTCCGGCCTTAGGCGATCTGCTGCCCGAAATAAAACGCTCCGGGTCGAAAAAAATCATCCTCAGGCCCTTTATGATTACCGCCGGAGATCACGCGACCAACGATATGGCGGGGGCGGAAGAGGATTCGTGGAAATCGATTCTGACAGCTGAGGGTTTTACCGTGCAGCCGGTGCTTGAAGGCCTGGGCTCAAACCCTGCCTTTGCCGCCCTGTTCGTGGAAAATATTGCCGATGCCGCAAGAGAAGTGGGCCTCACCCTGAAATAGACAAACGACAGGTCAAGACCGGCGTCGCAAAAAGCCGGGTGGCGGGCAGGGGAGTCAGCCACTCGGATTTTTAAGAAAAAGCAAAAATTTGCTGGAAGGTGGAACATGCAGGGAACGTTTTATGTGGTTGGTATGGGACCGGGAGATCCGCAGCTCATGACTTTGAAGGCTGCGGCAATCTTAAAAAAATGTGCCGTCTGGTTTGTTCCCTCGGCCTTTGAGAACGGGGGCAGCATGGCTCTGAAGATTGCTTCCGGGGTGGTGAGCCAGGAAGGCAAAACCATCCTCAGTCACCGCTTCCCCATGAAGCAGGTGCATCGTGGGCAAGCACCGGACCCAGAAGTGAAAAGCGCCTGGCAGGAGGCGGCCAAGACCATTATGGCTTGCCTGCAGGAAGGGCAGGATGTGGTTTTTCCAACGCTTGGCGACCCGGCGATCTACTCGACCGGATTTTATGTTTGTGAAACTCTTCAGGAATATGGCTCGCCTTTTCATGTCGAGATCGTCCCCGGAGTCTCGGCCATCGGCGCTTCATCGGCTGCCGCCGCTGTGCCGCTGTGTCTCGGTGATGAGCGGCTGGTGGTCATTCCCGCGACCTTTGAAAACGAGCGCATTCGCGAGTTGCTGAACCTCTGCGACGTCGCGGTGTTCATGAAGGTGCATAAGGTCATGCCACGCCTGGTTGGCTTACTGGAGGAATTGGGGCTTGCCGACAAAGCGGTGCTGGTCGAACGCTGTAGCCTGGAAGATCAAAAGATCTGGACCAATGTTCGCGAAGCGGTCGACCAGGAAATCCATTATTTTTCAACGATGGTGGTGCGCAGGAGCTAAGGCCCAGCTCACTGAGCACTTTTTGGTCTGATGCGGGTTTACAAAAAATTTGCAGACAACGGAGGAAGAATATGAAGAGTTTGGCAATGACGCTGGTGCTGTTTTTTAGCATGTTGGTGGTGGCAATCAACCCGGCATGGACCGATGATATAGGCTGTCTGGATACCACTTTTAAGTTTTTGAGCCCCAACGATTCGGTATGCGTATCGGCTTTTGAAGACGCCAGAGTTGCCGGCGTTACCTGCCACATCAGCCAGGCCCGAAAGGGTGGTTGGGGCAGCGTGGTCGGTCTCAGCGAGGACCCATCGCGCTTCTCCATCGCTTGTCGGCAGACCGGCCCCATCTCCCTCCCTGAAAAGTTGCCCGATCAAGAGAATGTGTTCAGCGAAAAAACCAGCATCTTCTTCAAAAATACCAAGGTCATCCGCATGTTTGACAAAAAACATAATACCTTGGTCTACCTGGCCGTCAGCCGGAAGCTGATAGAAGGAAGTCCTCAGAACTCGATTTCCACGGTGCCCATCATGCCTTGGGGCGGCAAGTAGTTACGCACTGGAGCACTCCACCGGTCAAATTCCAGGCCTTCTGTTGCAGCGCCGGTGTGTGGGCGCATCCTCGCCGAAGAAAAGCTTGGCACGAGGATCAATATTAACAGGGTGGAGATGGCCGCCGCCACCGGTACCGGTCTCTTGCTCGGCAATTGTCCGTTCTGCCTGACCATGTTTGAGGACGGCGTCAAGGGGGCGAATAAAGAGAGAGGAGTAAGCGTGCGAATGTTCGGTGGATTTTGTTCGGGGTGGAAATCGTGCGGGTTCGTCTGACAGCTGCAACCAAACGACACTATCAATAGTGAAGAAATATAGGAGAAATCTGGACTATAATCATGAAAATCAACAGTTTATCCGTTGCATTTTCTTGTTGGAAATGAGTATCATGACGGAATAATTCCAAAACGAGTTTCAGGCTCTAGAACACATGCGTTAAGGATCGCGTATAATTCCTCGCGGAAGGCGTTTAAACACGTATCGTCCAAGTCGCAAATCAAGATCACCACAGCTGGGTAATCTTTCGGGTAATGGAAAAATGTGTTTCCGTAGCCCCGTAACAATTTAGGGAGTTGAGTTAACAATATGCGTTTGCTTGCATCGGCGTTGCCACTAAGATTTTTTGGAATCCGGCCAATTCTACTACTGTTTTTTTTTGCAGATTGGCAATACAATAATTAGAGAAATGTCCACAAATTGAGAATTTCAATTCGTCTAGTGTCAACGGTAAAATCACCAGCTTGTCGGTGCATTTTATTGTTGGAAATTAGTATTGTGTCCCTATGATTCATGTCCCTATGATTCGCTCAGCGGACGTCGAAAAAACGGGCGCTGGCCCAAGTTGGACAATGGAGTGATCCCTTGCTATTGTCCTCTTTTCCGTTGTTGTTTGTGGACTTCATCCACCAACTTCAAGGATTCAAACCAGGATTCTTGACAAAACCTTTTGAAATCATCCAGCTTATCGATTGCCGGTAACAAATCATCCCCAGCCGTGATCGTTCCCACGGCAAGGTGATATTCTGAAAGAGCCTGGATATATTCCCTGCGGCGTTCTTTCGGGATAATAATCGGTGGGAAGCCCGCTTTGAGGACAGGAATATTAGCAAGGAGCCTGGCCATTCGACCATTGCCATCCCAGAAAGGGTGAATTCTGACAAAAGCTGCATACAATTCAGCGTAGCATGATAGAGCATTTTCCTTATCTAGAGCTATTTTCTTGTTAATTCCGGCAAAGAACTCCTGCCACGCCTTCATCAGCGCAGGAACATCTTTTGGCGAGGCATATTCGAAAATTATCTGCTTGTTGCCATCAACAATCACAGTTGAGTTCGGTTCAACCTTCCAGGCACCCGCCGGCTTATAAACATCGACAATTGGCTCTGTCTGCACGGCCTGGTGAAGAGTGAACAGGTCGCAATCCATAAGGTCGACACCCTTTTCTGTAAGACGATAAACCAGATCGATGGCGCGGGCGTGTCCTGTAACTTCTATATGGTCTTTTAAGGGCTTACCGGAAATGGTGAGACCTTCTTCCAGCACAAAGGCCGTTTCACCAAGGGTTAGGGTGTTGCCTTCAAGCGCAGTGGATGCGTGAGTCCATAGATTGCGAAGCTGTGCCAGCAAGGCATCGCGGAGATCCTTGTCCAGGCCTTTTAAAAATTCGAGCATAACCATTGCCTTAAGTCATTTGCAATATGTTCAAGGATATTTCCGATCACAAAAGCCAATTAAAATTTCAGTATGGTTGGATCGTACTGACACAGCGGAATAGAAGTCAATATATAAAATGGTCGCTGTCCCTATTTTTTCCTATTTTTTCAAAACGGAAAATCCTCGTTGGTATCAACCCTTACATCGATCTTTTTGACCACCGGTTTCTGCGCGAGCTTGTGCTCCGGGTTACCGTCCACGAAAATCGCCTTGTAAGGCTTGGTGGGGCAGGCGTGCTCGCAACCGCCGCAGCCGATACAGTAGTCCGGTTTCATCTCCGGGATCTTCAGGTCTTTATTTGCCGGGTTGGCATAGGGAACCATATCCACCGCCTTCGTCGGGCAATGTTCGGAACAGGCGCCGCAGGTCGTGTTGTCGGTAAAGACCACACAGTTTTCTTTGATGAACTTGGCGACGCCAAGCTGGGTGCGCTTTTTCTGTTCCACGCCCAGCGGCAAGATGGCACCGCTCGGACAAAGGCTCAAGCAGATGGTGCAGTCGTAGTTGCAGTAGCCGCTGTCAAAGTTCATCCGCGGCTGCATGATTGTATTGAGGCCGAACTCAAAAAGTGAAGGTACGAGAACTCGCGACGGACAGGCGCTGACGCAGAGATGGCAGGCCGTGCAGGTGGCGGTGAAATTGGCGATGCTGCCGGAGCCTGGCGGCGAGACCGGACACAGCACCTTCGGAGGGATTGTCGTCGGCTTGCTCTGGATGATCACTTTGGTTGGCTCGGGGGCGCCTGCGAGCCCCAAAAGAAATACACCGGAATTGACAAGAAACTGCCGCCGCTCCTGGTTCGGCTGGACCGTCGGGGGGCGCCTTCGCCATTTGTTCTCGAATCGCAGTCCATTTCTTTGACAAACCGCCAGGCAATTGTAACAGCTGACGCAGCGACTGCTGTCCACCGTTTTCTGCCGAGAATCGATGCAGCCTGCCTTACACACATCCTCGCATACTTTGCAGCCCTTGCAACTATCCTGGTCGATGGTGATTCGCAGCCGGGAGATTTTGGCAAAAAGCCCAAGCAGCGTGCCCACCGGGCAAACCGTGTTGCAGTATAAACGGCCGCGAGTTGCGGCAAGCCAGGCGACAAGCAGCAGCGTCGCCATGGATACGCTGGTGGCGCCCGAGGCAAATACCGCCCAGCGCACCCGGGGAAGGGTGTACAGCCCCCACTGTTCAAGGATCACCGCCGCGAGGTTGTTCAAGAAAAGGACAACGGGGCGAAACAGGTTTGTGGAGATCCGGCCGAAGCTGCTGAACGGATCAAGAAGGTTGAGAAGAAGGCCGCTGCCCGAAAGCAGTAGCAGAACCGTCAAAACTAGGATGGAATACCTAAGGCCATTATGTGGCTCGGAGAACTGGAAGCCGGGCCGCTTCTGTTTCCTCCGGACCACGAAGCGCATCACGTCTTGGAGTGTTCCGAGGGGACAAAGGGTTGAACAATAGACCCGACCAAAGAGCAGGGTGAGAAGTACCACGACGATAAATCCGGTCGCCCCGAGAGCTGCTGTATGCACGTACTGCAGCAACGACGGGACGAACTGTGGATACAGCAGTCCCTGGGCGATGGCCGGCACGACGTGGTTGTGGAAATCAAGAAACACCAGCGCAATCAGCGTAAAGAAGACCAGCGCCACGCCGACGCGAAGGGCCTTTAACCGGTGCAGCCGCATAATGTCACAGCTTGATGCGGTTGATCGACAGTCCGTTCAGATCGATCCGGCCAAGATTCATCTCCGCTGCCAGTTGAATATGCGGAATATCGCCGGGCTCTGCGCCAAAGACCTTTGCCGCGGCGACGTCGGCGGCCAGGAAGTCCCGTGAGATTATCAGCGATTTCATCGCCACGACATCGCCGGTGGATACCCCGCGCGGGCCGTTCTGCTTCATTACGTTATAGGCATCGACCACGGTAAGCGTAGGTTTGCGGTACGAGGCGAAATCGGCGATGCACTGATGCAGGTCGTTGCGGTGCCAGAAGCCGCGATCCCATACCACGCCCATCAGGTTTTTCATGCCGACGGTGACCATCGACGAGCTGTGATGCTTGAGTATCGGCACGTTGATAAAGACATCGGCGTCCAAGAACAGCTCGTGCACCTTGGCCTCAGTGAGCCGCTTGCCCTTCGGCACGACGACCTTCTGGTAGTAGCCTTCGCTGTCGCCGGAGACAATCCGCCCGCCGGCATCCTTCACCGCCCGCTCGATACCGCTGTTCCTGTAGCATTGCGCCCAAGGATCGCAGGTATGATCGAAGACCGAGACTTGCTTGGCACCGGCGGCAAGACACTGCTCGACAATCCGCGCCACCAGTTTCGGGTGGGTGTTGCCGGCGCGCTCCGGGGTGACGTCCCAGCCGATATTCGGCTTCAACAGGACCTTGCTGCCCTTGGGGACGAACGCCCCTATCCCGCCGAGTGAAGCAATGGCCTTGTCGAACATCACCTCCGGTTCACCACCTTTGACGGCGACAAGGTCGAAGACCGGCGGAGAATCACCGGCTGCGGCAAACAACTTGGCGTAGTCGCCAAAGGCCACGGTTGATCCGGCAACGATGGTGGTGCCGATGGCCTTTTTCATGAAATTTCGACGGTCCATGGATTCCTCCTGATTTTACAACGATTCATCTTTGCAACCAAGACCTCCGAGGTTGCATTAACATTTTCCGCATCCGGCCCGGTGACGATGGCGATATGCCAACCCGTTTGCTTGATTATAAGTGACTCTTGTTTGCGGTCAACCATCGTCTGCTGATTTCTTTGCCGGGTATGACCGGTGAATTTCCTTCCGGTCGCGCCCCCGTTTGCGTGATCCGGGCGGCTACAGCTTCCGCCGGTGCGATAACGCCTTGCACGGTTGCCTCCTCCGCGTCTTGGCCGATCAGCGTCACCGGCAGAGCTTTTCTGAACCGTGGTCAAAAAACATGTTGGTGGTTGAAGAGGTTACGCCCATCATTTTCTTCATGGTGCCGGTAAATCCAAGTTCGGTGTGGTCTTTGGCGATAGGAATATTGATGAACACATCGCAGTCGAGGAGGGCCTTGGCGACGTCGGCTTTTTTCAGTGATCGACCGCGAGGGACAGCCACTTCCGTATACTTTCCCGGATTCCACGAGTCAACATATCTCCTCTGAATCTTGCCCAGTGGTTATCCGGATCTGAATATCGAGCAGGTCTACCTCCTCGTATATTTCTCCTTTTGGTGCCGATCAAAACTCTCCTGATCAGGCCAGAAATAGCTCTCTGAAGGACGGAACATCTGTCGATATTTCATTACCGCGTGCTGCAGTGCAGGGAAAAAATAGAATATTGCCCAGAACCACCCGGAGTTTTTCGGATAATCTGAACGCCATTTACCTTGCTTAGAGGAAAATCGTCTTGTATTCTGCTCCGGTCATCGATAACTATGTAAATCATTTATCCAGAGGGAGCCACCATGGCCGAACATGATCTGTCCGAAAAACGCAAAGAGTATTTCCTCGATACCCCTCAAAAAAACGATACCTTCTTCCTCAAGGGTTCCAGTGGCTACGATTGGGGTTTCCGCAACCGTTTAGCCCGGATATTCAGCCCGAAAAGCGGCAGAACCGTGATGCTCGCCATCGATCATGGCTACTTTCAAGGTCCAACCACCGGTCTTGAGCGTATTGATGTCACTATAAAACCCCTGGTTCCCTTCGCCGATGCCCTGATGTGTACCCGTGGCATTCTCCGTTCGGTTATTAATCCCGAATCGGGCAACCCGGTGGTGATGCGTGCCAGCGGTGGTCCGAGCATTCTCAAGGATCTCTCCAACGAGCAAATCGCCGTCAATATGGAAGATGCTCTGCGCATGAATGTCAGTGCGGTCGCCGTCCAGGTTTTTGTCGGTGGCGAGTGCGAAACCCAGACCATCAACAACATGATCAGGTTGGTCGATGAGGGGATGCGCTACGGCATGCCGGTTCTCGGGGTTACCGCCGTCGGCAAAGATCTTGCCCGCGATTCCCGCTATATCGGTCTTGCTTCGCGCATGCTGGCTGAACTCGGTGCGGCAATCATCAAGACCTACTTCTGTGACGACTTCGACAAGGTGGTTGCTGCCTGTCCGGTGCCGATCATCATTGCCGGAGGCAAAAAGCTTGCCGAATTCGAAGCCCTCACCATGGCCCGCAACGCCATTGATGCCGGTGCCTCCGGTGTTGACATGGGACGCAATATTTTTCAGTCGGACGCTCCCGAAGCGATGATCACTGCCGTTCGCAAAGTTGTGCACGAAAACATGAGCGCCGTCCAAGCCTTTGAACTCTATACGGAGCTGAAAAACCGATGAATGTCGGCATGTATTACAACAATAGCGACGTTCGCCTGGAACAGCAGTCAGTACCGACCGTAGGCGAAGATGACGTCCTCATAAAGGTTGTTGCCGGCGGGATCTGCGGCAGCGACCTCATGGAGTGGTACCGCATTAAGCGTGCTCCTCTGGTGCTCGGTCACGAACTTACCGGCGAGATTGTCGAGACCGGCAAAAATGTCCGACAGTGGAAAAAGGGTGATCGGGTCTTTGCCACCCATCACGTCCCTTGCGACGAGTGCCACTACTGCCTTTCCGGGCACAACACTGCCTGTGTGGTTTTTCAAGAGAAGAATAACTTTGCACCCGGTGGTTTTGCCGAGTTCCTCCGGGTCACCGGCCGCAGTGTTGCCACCGGCATGCTGAAATTGCCTGACAGCATGAGTTACGAAACCGGCACCTTCATCGAGCCGTTGGCCACGGTGGTGCGCGCCTATCGAACAATTAATCTCACACCCGGCGACAGCGTTGTGATCTACGGCAGCGGATTGGCCGGTATCCTTTTTGTTAAGTTGGCGAAGGCCCTTGGCGCTGGAACTGTTATTGTCTGCGATATCAACGACTACCGTCTGACGATGGCCAAAGAGGCCGGTGCCGATTTTGTTGTCTCGGCCAATGCCGATGTTCCGGCATTTGTCGCAAAGCACAACGGCCGTCTGGCCGACAAGGCCATCATCTGCACCGGGGCGATGGCCGCAGCGGAAGCGGCGCTCAGAAGTGTTGATCGTGGTGGCACTCTGCTCTTTTTTGCCGTCGGCAAACCGGGCGAAACCATGGCCATCGACTTTAACCACTACTGGCGCAACGACATCAGCTTCAAAACCTGTTACGGCGCGGCCCCGCTTGATAACCGTCAGGCAATGGAGTTGTTGCGGACCGGTGCGGTAGCGGTTGACGACATGATCACCCATAGGTATCCCCTTGCCGAGATCGGCGCGGCGTTCAAGACGGCGGCTGAACCCACGGGGACGCTCAAGGTTATTGTTGTCCCGTAGGGAGGGGCACGTGTTTCAGCCATTGCCCCGGGGCAATCCTTGACAATCGGTCGGAAACACAGCAATGACATCGTTATTGATAATCCGGCGGTCTCCGGCAGTCATGCACGTGTCGAAGCGGTAGCAACAACTTTTGTATTGAGGGATCAGGGCAGCACGAACGGCACGTTTGTCAACGAGCAACAGGTCACCCTGCATAATCTCCGGCATAATGATGTGATTCTGATAGGCACGCACAAACTGATCTTCGAATACCCGGAAAGCATCAAAGCCGGTCCCAGTGCCGAGGATGATTACGACGTCGCCAAGACCCGGGTTTTTAATATCAACGCTTACCGGGATATGCCCCAAAAAACAGCGGGCACACCTTCCGAACAAACTCAGAAAGGCATGAAAGCCGATCCGCTGCAAGAACAATCGTTTTTTGCCCGATTACTTAAGAAACTATTTGGCTGATTCTTCTTTTTTGGGGAAAATTTCGCCGTCGGTTGTTGGCGGAGTCGTTAGGTTGTTGCTCTCCATCGCCTGCTCAGCTTTAACGGCCAGCGAGTGAATCATCTTCTGCCGCTGCTCTCCGACCACCCCCTGAAGCGAGAGAAACCGGTTATCTTTCGGCGCGGTAAATAATCCTTTGGCGGCATTTTTCTGTGTCTGGGGGAAATTACCGCCTTTCATCGCCTCTTCCGTCGCATTCCGCTGATATTCGCCGATACGGGCGATGCCGGTGTTGGCTTCCCTAATTATCCGGCTGGGTTTCCTGCACCCTGTGGTATAAGCTGAGGGCGATTTCCAGGTCGGAGATGGTGGGTTGCTTTCTACCGAGGATCTCTGCCGCCTCTTCGAGAAGCTTGCCGGCCTCGTCCTGTGGTGCTTCCGGCTGCCCAGGCAGTGTTGTCGGCGGTGGCTGTTCTGCCGGTGCCGCTTCCTTCTGGGTGTCGGCACTTTCCGCCGGAACCTGCAAGGGTGCGTCAACGTTTTGCCCCCGGTCTGTCCTGAGCTGAGACCAGATGAAGAAAACAACTGCAAAAAGGGTACATACGCCGACGGCGGCCAGAAGTTGAGCGAAGCCCGGACGGTTGTGCGGCACCACTTGCGTCGGAGGACCCTGCTCTGTGTTTTCTGAAGACCCATCGCCAACGGGCAAGCTCGGTGGCGATGGGTGAGGTGGTGACCGGCTCTTGAGGAGTACCGTCACCTCCACCGGTTCTCGCCAATTTTCATGATGGTTTGCAGTCCCTATAATCTCTCCGGCAGCGGGACTTTGCATGCCGATCACCTGTTGGTTTGCAAACAGCCGGCGCATAGAGTCTTCAAGCAGATGGGCACTCGGTCGTCTCTCAATACTGAAGAGAAAATCCTCAATGTCGGAGAGCATTTCGCCGCACCCTTGGTACCGCCCGGTCACGTCCTTTGCCAGGGCTTTGTCGAGGATTGCATAGAGCGGCGTCGGCAGGCCGGGTTGCACCACATCCAATCTTTCATATTCCACGCCCATGCATTTGCGGATCAGCGTCGCCGTATCGCCGCTGTACATGCGTTTGCCGCTGAGCATCTCGTAGAGCAGGATGCCGATGGCAAAGATATCCGAGCGGTGGTCCACCTTTTCCGCGGTGAGCTGTTCCGGCGACATGTAGGAAATCTTACCTTTCGCCACCCCCATTTTGGTTTTATTATCGAAGAGGTCCGCCCTGGCAATGCCGAAATCGATGATTTTAACTCGTCCCTCGCAGGTAATGAACACGTTGTGCGGGCTGAGATCCCGGTGGATGAGATGCAGCGGTTGAAGGCGTTGATCCTTGAGGGGCATGGGCATATTCCATGGCCTCGCAAATTTTGGAAGTGATGAAGAGGGATTGAGGGATCCCCATGGGGAGATTCAGCTCTTTTGCCCGCTGCATGACGGTATGCAGGTCCTTGCCGACGAGGTATTCCATGGCGATGAAATAGCTGCCGTCAAGTTCGCCGAAGTCGTAGATATGAGCAATATTTTCGTGTTGCAACAGGGCCGCGAGCTTGGCTTCGGCGATAAAATGGGAAACGATCTCGGCATCCAGGGTAAACTGGGGCAAGAGCTTTTTGATGACGACGACCTTCTCAAAGCCTTCCGCACCCAACAATTTGCCTTTGAACACCTCGGCCATGCCGCCCATGCCAATGCGATCAAGCAGTGTATATTTCTTCCGAGGTTTTGTAATGAATCGCCGATCATGGACAAATATTGTCTTTCTTCCCTCGCATCGAAGCATTGCACCGACTATAATAACACACTCACTTCGATTTTCGAGGAGCATCTTTACTGATTTCTCTTCCCCGTCAACAACGGGGACTGTCCTCTCTGAAAAATGGTTAACACCCGGAGCAGCAATGCTCACAACGGACAGGGGAAAATCGCTATTGGTAGCCTGCTCGACAGATTGGTTTCTTTATCCTCCTGCATATTGGTATGGACATGGGCACGCGGTTGATTGTCTGCAGCAAAACGGATAGGGGATTGCGACGCCGCAACAACGAAGATACCTGCGCCGTTAATGCTGCCTGCCATTTCTGCATGGTAGCCGATGGCATGGGTGGGCAAGCCGGGGGAGAACTGGCGAGTGCGCTGTTTCTTGAAGCGGTGTCCGCGATTTTTCACGATCAGACCGAACTTACTGAGGAACAAGGATCATCCCGGGTTAAGTCGGCCTTCGACCTGGCGAACGCCAGAATCCTAGCCTACGCCGAAGCCAATCCATCCTTTGCCGGAATGGGTTGTACCGCCGAAATCCTCACATTCTGCCGGGACAGGTTTGTCCTGGGACACGTCGGCGACAGCCGCACCTATCTCTTCCGCGATGGTGCTCTCACACAATTAACTAAAGATCATTCGCTGGTGCAGAGCCAGATCGACCAGGGGCTGCTTAGTCAGCAAGAAGCACGAAACAGCCGGTTGCTCAACATTCTTCTGCGGGCGGTGGGCAACTCTGAAAAAATGGCTGTCGATCTCAGCTGCGGCGACCTGCGACCGGGTGATATCTTTCTCCTCTGCAGCGACGGTTTACACGGCATGGTGGAGGACAATGCGATGCAGCCGGTCCTCGCCTATGATGCACCCCTCGACCTGAAGGCCGAAATGCTCGTCAACATGGCCAACGACGCTGGTGGCAAGGATAATGTCACGGTTGTCCTTGCTTTTGTGCCGGCATAGACGGTTAACAAATCAGCGTCGTCCTCTGTGATCTCAGCATGCTAAAAAAGGGTTGAAAAGAATATTTACATATTCCTTTCAACCCTTGATTTTACTGGTGCCTAGAGCCGGGATCGAACCGGCACGCACACAAGGTGCACGAGATTTTAAGTCTCGGGTGTCTACCAATTCCACCATCCAGGCACGCTGAGTTGGTTGCTTTTACCATATCACCTTTGCCGTTGTCAATCCAGATCGGCTCACAGTTTGCTGGTAATTTTAAAGAAAAGTTGGCCGCCGCGGATATGCATCAGAGCAGCATATCCGCCTGACGGATTATGGCCAGCATATCACGTACCGCTTTGTCCAGGCCGGTAAAGATCGACTGAGCAATAATCGCATGACCGATGGACAGTTCTTCGATGGTGTCGAGGGCGGCAATGGGCGCGGTGTTGTGGTAGTTCAGGCCATGTCCGGCGCACATCCTGAGACCCATTCGGTCGCCTTCTTCGGCGGCCGCCGCCAGGAGTTCAAATTCATGCTCACGCATACTTTCGCTGGTGGCGTCACAATAGCGGCCGGTGTGCAGTTCGACAAAGGTCGCGCCGATCTCTTTGGCAAGCGCCAATTGCTTGGGGTCAGGGTCGAGGAAGAGGGAGACCGGAATCGAAGCCTTAGCCATTTTTTCGATAACCTTGGCGATTTTCTTGCTTTGCGAAATGATATCAAGGCCACCCTCAGTGGTCAGCTCTTCGCGTTTTTCCGGTACCAAGGTGATGAGGTCCGGTTTGAGATCCAGAGCAATGGCTATAATATCCTTGTTCGCGCCCATTTCCAGATTCAGTTTCGATTTTATCGTCCGGCGCAGCAAAATCACATCGCGGTCTTGGATATGGCGGCGGTCTTCGCGCAGATGGACGACGATTCCCGCCGCCCCGGCCAGTTCGCAGATTGCTGCGGCGGTAATCGGATCGGGTTCATTGATGCCGCGTGCCTGTCTGATGGTGGCAACATGATCGACGTTAATGGCGAGTCTGGTCATTGTGGTTCTCCTGTGATTGTTTATCTTGCCGAGCAGTTCATTTTCCCTGGCCAGCATTTTTTCTTCTTCGCCCGATGAACGTTCATGGTCATAGCCGAGCAGGTGCAGCAGACCGTGAATCAACAGCCGGGTCATACGTTCGTGAAAGGACTGGCGGTAAACAAGTGTTTCCCGAAGGGCGGTGTCAACCGAGATGATGATGTCGCCCAGTTCCTTTATCGGCAGCGCGGCAAGCGATGCGTCGGCGCCATCGGCAAAAGGGAAGGAGAGGACATTGGTCGGTTGGTTTTTATTGCGGTATTGGTCGTTGATTCGGCTGATTTCTGCATCGTGCACCAGGAGGATGCTGAGGCTATAATCGCTCACGCCGCATTCCTTAAGGAGTCGGTCGGCAAGATGGATGAATTTCCTCGCCTGTACACGGTGCCCGGCGCGCTGGTAATGGCTGGTAAGCTGTGTCGGCATGCGAAAACCTTTACTGTTTTTCGTAAGCGTTGATAATCTGTTGGACCAAAGGGTGGCGGACCACGTCTTCCTTGGAAAAGGAGCAGAATTTGATGCCGTCGATGTTGCCTAGAATCTTTCTCGCTTGCAGCAAGCCGGATTGATTCTTTATCGGCAGATCTACCTGGGTTGTATCCCCGGTAATCACCGCCCGGGAATCAAAGCCGATCCGGGTGAGAAACATTTTCATCTGTTCCCGCGTTGTATTCTGGGCTTCGTCGAGGATGATAAAGGCATTGCTGAGGGTTCGCCCGCGCATGAAGGCGAGGGGGGCAATTTCGATAATTCCCTGTTCGATGAGATCGCGGGCCTTTTCCGGACCGAGCATATCGTTTAAGGCGTCATGTAAAGGTCGAAGATAGGGGTTGACCTTCTGGGCCACATCGCCCGGGAGAAAACCGAGCTTTTCACCGGCTTCGACAGCCGGGCGGGTGAGGATGATGGTTTTGATCTGACCGGCGGTCAAGGCCGATACGGCCATGGCCACGGCCAGATAGGTCTTGCCGGTGCCGGCCGGACCTATGCCGAAAACGATATCATGGTCGCGGATGGCATCGATATAGATTTTTTGGTTCCTGGTCTTCGGAGAAACTACCCGATTTTGGGTTGTCACATACACCTTATCGAGAAAGATTTTGTCGAGTCGTGCTTTGGGGGTCGACTCGAGGATTCTCAAGCCGAAGGCAAAGTCGGAGCTGTAAATCGGGTACCCGCGGGCTATCACCTCGTAGAGTTGGGTGAGAAGATCGGCCACGAGCTCCACTGCGTGCGCCATACCAACCAGGCGCAGGTTCGTTCCCCTGGCATGAATTGTAACACCCGAACATTTTTCAACAGCCTGGAGGTTTTTGTTGAGCGCACCGTAGAGGCAACAGGCCTTGGCGTTGTCGACGAAGGTAAGCTCCCTCTCGGTGAGATTGACATCCATGCTGTTATTGCTTTTTCCCAAGTTTTTGCAGTTCGTCGTCAATTATCGCCTGATATCCTTCAAGGTTGCGTTGTTGTGGGATCCGGCCGTTGATGAAAATCGTCGGCGTTCCGGTCACGCCGGCATTCTGCGCATCAATCATATCCTTTTGTAGTTTGTCCTGGATTTTTGCTGATTGCATATCTTTTTCAAACTGGGCAATATCGAGTTGCAAGTCGACAGCGGTCTTCTTGATGGTCTCTGTAGTAAGCTTCTGTTCGGCAAAAAGCCGGTCATGAAATGGCCAGAATTTACCTTGCTCGTTGGCGGCAAGAGCTGCCTTGGCGCAGGGTTCGGCAAGCTTATGCATTTTCAATGGCATGTTTTTGAAGGAGAGTTTGACATTTTTCGGGTTTTTTGCCAAGACTTCATCAAGAAGCGGGATTATTTGGCGACAATACGGACATTCAAAGTCAGTGAACAGGGCGATGGTAACGGGGGCGTCACCAGGACCTTTGAATGGGGCATCGGTTGTATCAATATCAAGAATAAAGGAGACTGCCACTGCAGTGAAAGATTTAGTGGTGTTGTTGACAAGATAGAGTGATTCTCCTTTTGGTGAAATGTCGATCGCCGAGACACCTTCTTCAACTGGAATATTGCCCTGGAGTTGTCCTTGGTTGTTGAAGATTTGCACTTGTTGCTTGTCGTTCAGGAAAAAAACAAATTTTCCGTCAAGGGAGTTGACCATGGCAAGGATTTTCCCTGTAGTAGGCCAAGTTTGTTGTGTTTTCCAATCAACTTTTTTGTCCTGTCCTGCATCCGGCATGCTGGCAGCATTGGCGCCTGAGCCGATGAGAAGGGTTGCCATGCAGCATACATACATTCTGGATAATTTCATAAGTCCTCGTAAGATGTTAAGTTTTAAAAGTAAGACACAATGCACCGTTGGGCAGTTGTATATTAGACACTCTCGGTAATTTTCGCAAGATCCCTATGAGGACCAAAGGAGGTACACCCAGGGCTGTCGAGAGAAAAATATGAGTAATGGAAAAATATATGGTAACCCTACGCCCAAGATGGTATTGATAACAACTTTTTCAACCGTGGATCGGGATAACAGACCCTCTGGGCTTGACGGTTTTTCCTGAGTGAATTACTTATTGACGATGCACTGCAATGGTTTCTGCTCTCATTGCCGCTAAAAATAATTGTGAATTCGACGTTGCTTGCGAGGGTGGCGGAATTGGTAGACGCACCAGACTTAGGATCTGGCGCCTTACGGTGTGAGAGTTCGAGTCTCTCCCTTCGCACCAGCAGATAAATAAAGGGTTACAGGGTTTTTCCTGTAACCCTTTATTTGTTTTTAAAGGGTTGCAAGAGCTTCGAGTGATTTGCAAAAAGTCGGATTAATATAGAGATTCTTTTTCCAGCGATATATCGCCGTAGAGAGAAAAAATGGTTGCAGCCCATGGAAAAGTATATGAAAAGAGCGACAGGAATATCGTCTTGATTTGCATTGTGCTAGGCCTGAAGGGAGCTTGCTGGTCGAAAGACATTCTTAATCGATTCGTCACAACTGGCAGAAGCGTGTTGCGGGATGGTGAACAATAAATGGAGAACCTATGAGAAGCAACAACAGACAGCACGACTGTCTCAGGCCATTAACACTTGAGCGGGGCGTGCAATACCAGGCTGACGCCTCGGTTTTGATCCGCATGGGCAACACCCATGTGCTCTGCGGAGTCTCAATTGAAGAGAAGGTGCCCCCTTTTTTGCAGAATAGCGGGCGTGGGTGGATCACTGCCGAATATAGCGTTCTTCCCTGTGCCACCAACAGTCGCTATCGCCGCGAAACCCAGGGGCAGTCGGGGCGCACCATGGAAATTCAACGATTGATCGGCAGAAGCCTCAGAATGATGGTCGATCTGGCTGCAATCGGCGAGCGTACCCTGCGGGTTGATTGCGATGTGATCAACGCCGACGGCGGTACAAGGACCGCCTCGATTACCGGTGCGGCACTGGCGGTGCGCGATGCCTTGCAAAAGCTGGTTGCCGAGAAGAAGCTGGATAAACTCCCGGAAATTTTGCCGGTGGCGGCTATCTCTGCGGGAATTGTTGGTGGCACGCCGCTCCTTGATCTCGATTATGCCGAGGATTCTGCCGCTGAAACCGATGCCAACTTTGTCATGGCCGGGGATGGTCGGTGGATAGAGATCCAGGCCACCGCCGAAAACAAACCCTTTTCCGATGCGGACTATATGGCCATAACCGGTCTTGCCCGCCGGGGAATCGCCGAGATTTTCCAGTTGTGGAAGTAGCAAAGGTGGAAAGGTAAAAATATTATTCGTATAGATGAATTGGCCAATAAGGAACGAAAAATGCGCAGAAAATTCAACGAGGTAGCCGACAAGAAGGATATTGGAGCAATCTTGCTCGGGTCGAGAATCGGCAGGCTGGCGACCATCGGGCAGGACGGCTATCCCTACATCACCCCGGTGAATTATGTTTACCTGCGAGGATCGATCTATTTTCATTGTGCCTTGCAGGGCGAAAAACTCGACAATGTACAGAGAGATCCGAAAGTTTGTTTTGCCGTAGACCGACCTCTTGCCTATCTTGACACCGGCTATGATGCGAGTATGTCGGTTTGCGATGTGGGACAATTTTATCAGTCTGTGGTTATTCGTGGTCGGGCGGAAATCATTGTCGATGTAACTGAAAAGGTGGAAGCCCTCAACGCCCTCATGGCCTGCCATGAAAACGATCCGGGTTTTGCCGCAATCACTGCCGCTACTCCGGCCGTTGCCCGTTGTGCAGTTGTTGCGGTGCGAATTGAGTTATTGTCGGCCAAGGCCAATCTGGCCCAGAAAAAATCGATTGCAGATAAGGAAAAAATTCGTACTTATCTGCAGCAACGGGGATTGCCCGGGGATAGAGAGGCGGCCGATCTCATTGGCTGAGGGAAATTAACCGTCAAAGAGAAGGAAGGCGACAATGCATCTGATCCTGGGAGTGGTGGTTGGTTTTCTGGTAATGCTGCAATTCGGGTTCAGCAGTGCACTGTTAGGTTGTGCAGTCGGGGCTTTGACCGCAGAGGTCTTTTCCTTGCGCAGGCGTCTTGCGGTACTCGAAAATAAGGCGCCCGGCAAGGTGCAGCAAGTCAAAGAGGATGAGCCGGAGGTTGTTTTTGCGCCAGTGGCACCCCCCACCCAGCGACCCAAGGCCAATGCCGGGGAGCAGCGGCCGAAACCGCTATCCGCCGCAACTGGGCCGACAGTCTTTCCCGGGCCGGCAACGGATATCAACCGACCGACAACCTTTGTTGACCGCTTTTTTGCCTTGCTCGGCCAAGGTGCTGCCGTGTTGTATACGAAGATCAAAGATTTTTTCAGTACCGGCAACGTAGTTTTAAAAATAGGCGTGGTCATCGTCTTTTTTGGCGTTGCCTTTTTGTTGAAATACGCAGCCCAACGCAATATGGTGTCTCTTGAGCTGCGCCTCGTTGGTGTGGCTCTTAGCGGTCTGGCGATGCTCGCAACCGGCTGGTGGCTGCGCCATAGCAAAACCGGCTACGGTCTCGTCCTGCAGGGCGGCGGAGTCGGTATCCTCTATCTCGTTGTTTTCGGCGCCGCCAAGCTTTACGGCCTGCTACCCATGGTTTTCGCCTTGGCGGTCATGGTCGGACTGGTTGGACTGTCCTGCCTGCTGGCAGTTCTTCAGGATGCCGGAGCGCTCGCGGTGTTCGGGATTATCGGTGGCTTTCTCGCACCGGTGCTGATGTCCACGGCCGGCGGCAGCCACGTTATGTTGTTTTCCTATTATGCTCTCCTTAATGCCGGGATTTTCGGTATTGCCTGGGCGAAATCGTGGCGCGAACTCAATCTCATCGGTTTTGTTTTTACCTTTGCCATTGGCACCTTGTGGGGCAGTTCCGGATACCGGCCGGAGCACTTCGCCACAACGGAACCCTTCCTGCTGCTCTTCTTCGTCTTTTATGTGCTGATCTCTATTCTTTTTGCGCATCGCCAACCGCTCAAACTTCGGGGCTTTATCGATGGACCGCTGGTCTTCGGTCTGCCGCTGGTGGCCTCCGGCCTGCAGTATTTTCTCGTCCGCGACATGGGATTTGGTATGGCCTTGTCGGCTCTTGGTTTCGCCATTTTTTATCTGTCGCTGGCGATTTTTTTATGGCGCAGGCTCAGCGAATCGATGCATCTTCTCTGCGAAACCTTCCTTGCCCTTGGTGTGGTTTTCGGCAGTCTGGCCATCCCGCTTGCTCTCGACGGCCACTGGTCGGCTTCAATCTGGGCCCTTGAGGGTGCCGGTATGGTGTGGGTCGGAGCAAAACAGCAAAGGCTTCTTGCCCGTCATTTCGGACTGCTGCTGCAATTGGCGGCGGCATTTATTTTTGTTGATTCGGTATGGTATCCCCTCGCCGCCCTGCCTTTTGCCAACAGGTACTTCCTCGGTTGCCTGTTTTTGGCACTTGCAGCCCTTGTTTCAAGTTTTTGCCTTGATCGTTACAGCCACCTGCTGAAAAAATGGGAACACTTTTACCCCTTGCCCCTGCTCATCTGGGGCCTTGCCTGGTGGTATCTGGGCGGAATACAGGAGGCGGACCGGCAGTTTGCGGCGCGCGAACAGGTACACGGCTTTCTCCTTTTCTGTAGCATCACGTCGGTGCTGGTAGGCATGGTTGCCGGAAAACTGCAATGGCCGCGGTTGAATCTGGCGCTGCTTTTGCAACTGCCGGCTATGGTGCTTCTCGTGCCGGTCAGCTTTATTGGATTGCATGGCCCTTCGCACCTGTTTTTCGGCTGGGGTTGGGGCGCCTGGTGTATCGCCTTTATCGTTCAGTACCGCATTCTTTACCTTTTTTCCGGAGAGTGGTCGAAAAGAAGGGAAATTGCCTGGCATCTTGGCACCTTGTGGCTGTTGCTCTTTGTCGTAAGCCATGAGATGGCCTGGGCAGTAGGGCAGGGAGCCGGATTGTCGGCGGTCTGGCCGATGATCTGCTGGGCCTTAGTGCCGATTGCCGGACTTTTCCTGGTCACGCGATTGGCGAAAGGCACGTTGTGGCCGGTCGGCAAATTTCGTGACTCTTACCTGGGCGTCGGTGGAATATTCCCGGCTATAGGTCTTGTTCTCTGGATTCTCGTCTCCTTTGCGGTAGCCGGGGACCCGGCACCGCTCGCCTACCTGCCATTGGTAAATCCCTTGGAGTTGAGCGGGATTCTGGCAATTCTCACCCTCTTTCGCTGGGTATCGAAGAGTAAAAATGATATTTCTGTAATCAGTTACCTGTCGGAGAAATACCTGCTCCGGGTGGTGGGTATACTGCTCTTTCTGTTACTGAATAGCATAGTAGCCCGAACCGTACACTTTTATGCAGGGATTCCCTATTATCCCGATTCCCTTTATCATTCGGCAATTTTCCAGGCGGCCATTGCCGCACTCTGGGGCTTTGGTGCCCTGGCGATAACGGTCTGGGCGACCCGGCGGGGAAGCAGGCCGCTTTGGGCGGTTGGCGCCATTCTCCTGGGAATGGTGGTGGTTAAACTGTTTCTTGTGGATCTCTCCCGGACGGGGACCATTGCCCGCATTGTTTCCTTTCTCGTAGTTGGCGTGCTGATGCTCATCATCGGCTATTTCTCTCCCATACCGCCGAAAACAGGGGAGGAGAAAAAATGAAATATCTGCTTATACTTACCATCCTTCTCATGCCGCCAGGGAACCTGCAAGCCGAAGAAGTAACCAGCGCCGATTTCGTCGCCGGCTATTATCTGGAGATTGAAAACGCTGGACCGATCCATAGCCTGGAGTTGCCGCTTGAGGCGTATAGCACGGTGCTCCGCCCGGATCTTGGTGATATCCGGGTGTTCAACGGTGCCGGGGAGGTCGTGCCCCACGGGCTGCGGAATGTGGCCGTCGAGCCTGATACTGTGCGGCAAAAGGAGGGTATTCCGTTCTTTCCCCTTTACGCGAGCACCATGGCGACTGGCCAAGCCGATCTGACAATGCATGTTACCCGGAATACCGCCGGCACCATTGTCAATATCAATGCGGCGCCGAATCAGGATCCAGGTGATCGGCGAATAAGCGGATATCTCCTCGATCTCAGCGGGCTCAAATGGCCGACCGGAGAGCTGGAGTTTCACTGGAGTAGCGGTCAAGATTCTTCGGTCTTCAACATACAGCTGCAGCACAGTAATGATCTTCAGCACTGGAGCCCACTGATCGCCTCGGCGACCTTGGTTGATCTGCAGCATGGCGGCGAACGGGTCGAGAAAAAAAAGGTGCCTTTGGCCTACAAGCCGCAAAGATATCTGCGACTTACCTGGCAGGGCAACGGGCCGCCCCTCTCTCTCACGCACATAACCGGCTTGTCGCAGGTTATTCAGTCGCTGCAACTTCGTCAATGGGCTGAGCTTGGAAACGGGGTGGTCCAAACAGTCGATAAGGAACTGACAGTAGCGTATGAATCATCATCACCTCTGCCGGTAAGTAGCGCCCAGATGATTTTTCTCGACAAAAATTCTCTGGCAAGGATAGTTCTAGAGTCGCGGGCGAATGCCAAAGATCCATGGCGGACGCGCTGTGCGCAGGTGTTTTATACCCTCAGTTTAGCCGCCTCGGAGGTGCGCAACGAGCCATGTACCTTCGCACCGACGTCCGACCGTTTCTGGCGGGCGCTGGTGCTTCAGGACGGGGCGGCGATTGGGGCTCGGCACCAGGCTCCGATCCTGCAACTCGGTTGGACTCCGAGCGAACTGGTTTTTGTCGCCAGGGGGGCGCCACCCTTTCTCCTCGCCTTCGGGAGCGCCAAACTGGAACATCAGGATGGCAGAGCCGACAACGAAATGATCCTGCAGGCGGCGGGTATTGCACCGAAAATCCAGGTAATTGGAGCAGCTCGTCTCGGCAAACGGATAGAGCTGGGCGGTGCTAAAGCCCTTCAGCCGCTGCCGCTGCCTCAGCCTTGGAAAAAATGGCTGCTTTGGGCAATTCTCATTCTTGGCGTCGGCCTCTTGGCGAGCATGGCTCGAAGCCTCATTAAAGAAATGAATAAAAGGGAAGAAAACCGGACGACGGAATAACGTTAACCGTGTATGGTGCCCCTTCTGTTTGGCAAGAGAGGAGGAGCGTAGATTGGGCTGCAAATCGGAAGGTTGAATTTAAGGAAAAAAGAAAATGTTTCGTTCATTTTACCAGAGTAAAAAATGGCTTTTCTGGGCCTATGGCGGCGGTTTGACCCTGCTTGTGGCATTGTTTCTTCAGGTGCAATTGACCGTTCAGATTAATGAATGGTACGGTGGCTTTTACGATATCCTGCAAAAGGCCACCGAGCATAAGGTGGAGGAGCTGTGGTTGAGCATGCAGCAGTTTGCAAAAATCGCCTTCCCTTACGTATTGATCGCCACCCTGACCTCATATTTCACCAGAATCTATTCCTTTAAATGGCGGGAAGCCATGACCTTTTCCTACATCGCCAAATGGCAAACAGTGGAAAAGGAGGTTGAGGGTTCGAGCCAACGTATCCAAGAGGACATCTACCGCTTCGCCAGGATTGTTGAAAGTCTCGGTTTGCAGGTGATACGGGCAATCATGACGCTTATTGCCTTTTTACCGATTCTTTGGACCTTGAGTAAGGGAGTCGATCTGGAAATAGTCAAGAATGTACCCGGCAGTCTGGTATGGGTGGCTCTGGTAGTTTCGCTCGGTGGCTTGGTGATTTCCTGGTTTGTCGGAATAAAACTGCCCGGCCTTGAATATAACAATCAGAAGGTGGAAGCCGCCTTTCGTAAAGAATTGGTATATGCCGAGGACGACAAGGTCAACTACGGTCGAACCGAGACCATTGTCGAGCTGTTTACCGGTTTAAAATTCAACTACAATCGCCTCTTTCTGCACTACGGCTATTTTGATATCTGGGTCAATTTCTTTGAGCAGCTGATGGTCATCGTCCCGTATCTGATCATGGGGCCGGGGCTGTTCACCGGCCTTATCACCCTCGGGGTGCTGGTGCAGGTGTCCAATGCCTTCAGCAAGGTGCGGGAATCTTTTTCCATCTTTATCGCCAACTGGACCACCATTACCGAACTCCGCTCCATCTATAAACGGCTCCAGGAATTCCAGATCAACATCAATTATTGATTCTTTTCTCCGAGATAGATATGGGGCTTAGGTCGCCTGCCTTTGCGAATTACAGATGGGACAGGCCTGCATGCGCAGGGGTTTTTCCAGATGACTTGCCGCGAGGAGATTGATATCCTGAAAGATGGCTACGGTCGGCCCATCGGCCATGATCTTGCCCTCGTGAATGACGATGGTTCGCTCGCAGAGGTCGAGAACCATGTCGAGATCATGGGTGGCGATAATCTTGGTGTGTTGAAAACCGCTCAACAGCTCAATCAGCGCCCGCCGCGCCTTCGGGTCGAGATTTGAGGTTGGTTCGTCCATGACCAGGATGTCCGGGCTCATGGAGAGCACGGTGGCAATGGCCACGGCCCGCTTTTCCCCGCCGGAGAGTTTGTAGGGCGGGCGTTCTCGCAGATGCGCCACATTGGTGCGGCTGAGGGCGTCGACCACCCGCTGCTCTACCTCTTCCGGCGGCAGACCGAGGTTCTGCGGCCCGAAGGCGACATCCTCGTATACCGTCGGCATGAAAAGCTGGTCGTCGGGATTCTGAAAAATCATCCCGACAGTTTTGCGGATATTGACAACCGTTGCCTTGGTCAACGGAAAATCCCCTATGCGTACCGTCCCGGTTTGCGGGGTCAGATAGCCGTTGAGATGCAGGAGCAAGGTCGATTTTCCGGCGCCATTGGCTCCGACCACGGCCACCGATTCGCCGTGATGGATGCGAAAGGAGATGCCGCGCACCGCCTTGGTGCCGTCCGGGTAGGTATGGTTGAGGTCCTGGACCTCGACGATGTGGTGGCTCATGATGTCAATCCTGTAACAAACCGGCCAAGCATCTCCGGCAAATCATAGTAACGCATAATGAAAAAGAGGCCGGTGCAACCGGCCAGGGCAAGGAGGTCGGTGGCTTTAATACAAAGAATTTGGCGGATACGGATGGTGCCGTCAAAACCCCGACAGAGCATGGCCAGGTGAATCCGTTGGGCGCGGTCAAGAGTTCGCAAAAGCAGTTGCCCAACCAGATGGGCAAAGGTCTTGAGACTCATGGCCCGCCGCTGAAACGATCGCAGGGTTCGGGCGCGGTGCATGCACAGACCCTCGTCGATGAGGACAAAGATATAGCGGTAAAGGATGAGCAGCTGGACTGCAAAAATCTTCGGCATGCCCATTTTTACCATGGCCATACAGATCGCGTTGAAACCGGTGGTGGCAATGAGAATCAGCACCGCGCTGACGGTAAGGGTAAAGCGCAGAAGGATGGAGAAAAAGGAGACCCAGCCGCCGGTGACGGTAATGGTGGCGAGCTGCAGCAGTGGCTGTTGGTCGAGAAAGGGGTTGAAGATACCGACCATGATCGCAAAAGGTGAAACAAGCAGGAGCTTTTTTCCGAGATATCCGGCCGGGATGTCCGCGAGCCCCATGATGACAACAAGAAAGAGGCCGAAGGGCAGCATGGCCGAGATGATGTATTTGTCGAAGGAAACGACGCAAACCATGAAGATTGCGGCCGTAAGTACCTTTATCCGCGGATCGAGACGATGGATGGCCGAGTTGCCACCGGCCAGAGTTTCAAGGTAGCTCAGATCAAAAAAAGCGGATTCGATTTTTGCCACAAGCGGCTCCTTGACGCGGGTCTTGACATAACAACGGGCAGCGGTGGCACACTCCCACCGCTGCCCGGAGATGTTTAGCTGACAAGCTTTACGTACAGCTCAAGCGGTTTGCCGGCGTTTTCTCAGGAGCATGCCGATTATAAGGGCGAGGACCAAGGTCAGTGTGCCGCCGACAAGGCCGGAAGTAGTTTTTCCGCTGTCGACAGCAGGCCATTTTGGGGAATCCGCTTCGTCGGTGGTTTCAGGGGCGTAAGACTTGAAGCCATAATCAGGCAGGAAGGCAATTTTTTTCTGCAGGGCGGCAAGACTGTGATGAATACCCTTTTCCGGACCTTCCAATTCTGCCTTGCCGGACACCTTGGCCATCGACCATTCCAGCCCGTCCGGAGAGGATGAGGCGAACCAGGACAAAGCCCCGCCGATGACCACTGCAGCAATTGCTATTGCTGCAACAATCTTGCCCATGGCCAGATTGCCGAGAGGCTTTGAGTTGGCCGTCAGCTCGATAATCTCCGGCCGTGCCCGCCAGATAAAGGTGACGACAGCCGTGGTAACAAGACCTTCCACTACACCGATGGCCAGATGGATGGGCAGCATAACCGAGATAAAGGCCGAGAGCGGCAGTTCGGAAATCCCGGACGCTACGGTCTCAAAGACCACTCCCAGAGCCCCAAGTTGCAGACCGATAATTGCCGCGATGCTTGCTCCAAGGCTTATCCGTAGAGGGGTATGCTTTTTTCCGGCAAGAGGTTTATAGATCAGGGGGTAAGCAATAAAACAAGGAAATATCCCAAGGTTGAAGATATTGCAGCCGAGGGCCAAAAGGCCGCCATCGGCGAAAAACAGGGCCTGGACGGTAAGCACCGAGGCAATAGTCAAAAATGCCGCATAGGGGCCGAGGAGTATGGCGAGAATCATCCCCCCACCCAGATGACCGGAGGAACCGGTTGCCGGAATGGAAAAATTGATCATCTGGGCGGCAAAGATGAATGCGCCGAGCACGCCCATCAGGGGTATCTTGCGATCATCAAGCTCCCTTTGGACCTTTTTCGCACAATAGGCGATGGTGCCGGCAGTAGCGACCCACATGGTGCCGCCAACAGCGGGGGAGAGAAGGGCGTCGGCCATATGCATGATCTTTTCCTCCGGAAAATAATAAGTTTTGTCGGAGAGTTTCCATGTGACAGTGTGGTGGCTGCGGAAATGCTCCGGGACTAATCGTGTTATTTTATCCAGCTTTGTAACATTTAGTGTATTACAGAATTTTCGATTGTATGTCAAAAGGAAAATGCTGTTGAGGACTATATAGCATTCAATTGTTGTTTGCGGGTAGTTGGGGAGAAGTCCTCTTATCGCTATCCCGATTTGGAAGGGTGTAGTTGCATTGAGTAATATTCCCCCGTTGAGTAGACCTCTTGTCGACTGTTGCAGAAGTGTTCAGGGGGCAGGGGCGTAGACATATAAAAGAATGGCAAAAAAGTGCATCACACTGCCGGCCAGAACAAAGATATGCCAGACGGCGTGGTTATAGGTGAGTTTCTCCCAGGCATAAAAGATTACACCAAGCGAGTAGAACAGCCCCCCGACAACAAGAAGAATGAGGCCCCCAGTTGCCAGAGAGGCCAGCAGCGGTTTGGCAGCAAGGACGATCAACCAGCCCATCCCCAGATAGAGGATAATGGAGAGCCAGCCAATTCTCCGCGGCAGAACCACCTCCAGCACCAGACCAAAGAGGGCCATGCCCCACACCAGGCCAAAGATGGTCCACCCCCATCCGCCGCGTAGAGTCACCAAGGTGAGAGGGGTGTAGGTGCCGGCAATAAGAATATAGATCATTGAATGATCAAGCTTCTGGAAAATCCGTTTAATACCGGGGTGGGAAATCAAGTGATAGAGGGTTGAGGCCAGGTAGAGCAGGATAAGGCTGCTGCCGTAGACCGCCGCACTGACGATGTTCAGGCTGTCTCCATATCGAATGGCGGCGATCAGGAGAAAGACCATGCCGACGATGGCCAGTCCAGCCCCTATCCCATGGCTGATGCCGTGGGCAAGTTCTTCGCGAAAGGAATATTTGGAGGATTGCTCGGGAGTGACCATAGGATTATCGGTGCGATGTGCCAAAGAAGAGAATAACGAACAAACGAGGTTTTTTATAGAACTGCCGTTATAAAGCATATTTACCCAAAGATTGCTGAGTAAATGAGAAGATAATTTTTCTCTAACGAACCTCAACGAACTTCAATCATCCTCTTGGCATCGATCCCGTAGCGTTTCATTCGGTTCCAGATAGTCACCCGGGAAACCCCGAGGATTTCGGCGGCCTTGGACTGATTGCCACCGGTTCGTTCGAGGATTTCCAGCAGTTCCTGCTTTTCAATAGCCTGGAGATTGAAAGCGGCTTTTTTCGGAACAGTGGCCTGTTGCGCGGATTTCGGCCGCAAAATGGTCTCCGGCAGATGGCAGGGTCGAATTATTTCCTCATGACAGGTGACAAAGGCGTACTCAAATGCCCCCTTTAATTCCCTGACATTGCCGGGCCAGGTGTGATTGACAAGGATTTCCATGGTTTCCCTGCTGATACCGGCGATGGCCTTGCCGCTTTTTAAGCGCATTTTCTGGAAAAGCTTTTCTGAGAGCAAGGGGATATCTCCCTCCCGGTCACGCAGGGGCGGGAGAAAGAGAGGGATAACATTGATCCTAAAGAAAAAGTCCTTCCGATATTCACCTTTGTCCACCAGCCGCATCAGATCCTTGTTGGTGGCGGAGATGATCCTGACGTCGGTGGCAATGGGACTGCTTGAACCGACCCGTTCGAGCACCTTTTCTTCCAGCACCCGTAGGAGTTTTGTTTGTGTCGGAATGGGCAGGTCGCCAATCTCGTCGAGGAAAATATCACCCTTGTTGGCCATTTCGAACCGACCCACCCGGTCTTTATAGGCACCGGTATAGGCACCGCGCACGTGGCCGAAAAGCTCGCTTTCGAGGAGGGATTCGGTCAGGCTGGCACAGTTGACTTTGACGAAGGGCTGATCCCGGCGCATGCCGATATTGTGGATGGCTCGGCTTACCAGTTCCTTGCCGGTGCCGCTTTCGCCGTAGATGATCACCGGGGCGTCCGATCCGGCGGCGTTTTCGATCATGTCGAAAACCCGCTGCATCGGTACAGAGTTGCCGACAATGCCGTGGAACTCATCACCTGAATGCAGTTGCAGCCGGAAGGCCTCCAGCTGATTATCCTTTTCGGTAATCTCTGAGAGGTCGGCAAGGGTCTCGACGGCCCCGATTACCGTACCGCCGGCATCACGGAGAAGGGCGGCATTTTTCAGAGCATTGATTATTACCCCGTCTTTTCGTCGGATCCGGCAATTACGCTGATCCGTTTCCCCATCCTGAAAAAAAATGCGCCAATGATCCTCACCCTTTGCCTTGGCCTCGTTGCAGGCTTCGCACTGGAGAATTTCACCGGAACGACCGATGAGTTCCTCTCGGGAATAGCCGGTAATCTGCTCGAATGCCTTGTTGACTGAGACTATGGCGCCACGGGTATTGACTATCATTAGCCCGTCCCGAAGGGTATTCACTACTGTCTTCCAGTATCCGTCAAGCTCACGCCCATGCATCTTCAACCCCAATGGACAGGAATAGTCCCTCGCAAAGAATGTTCATAAGAGACTGATCACCTGTAAACCTTAACACCTGTAAAGAATGACTGCCTTTACTGCTTAGCATATTTAGCGCTACTTTACTCATCTTTGGTCGATTTTTCAATCATATTGATTTTCCGGAAGATTATCTAACTGGTTAATATAAAAATATAAAAATATAATTACAGATAAGGAGTAAGATCTTTCTTCAGATTGGCCCAAATATTGCGAATATTGTGACGTTAATCAAAAAGGAGTAATAGAAAATTGGTTGGAATAGCGGATATTAAATTAGACTTCAGGAATACCTTCTCGTCGATCTCACTGTTGAAGATGACGGAGATTTTCAGCCGAATGCAACCGATGCAGGTCATGGAGATATGCGGGTTTGATCCGGATACCCGGGAAGATCTGTTGAAGGTTTTGCCGGAGGCTTCATACGATGTGCTGGGGAGCGAAGAGGAAGTCGGGCAGGATTTCTATAAAGTGCGAATTCAGAAGCGCCTGGTGTGACGGTGTTTTTTTGTTCGAGGTTAGAACTGTTTGAATATGTCTATAATTATTCTCAATAAAGAGACCTGAAAGAGAAAAGGATAGCTATGGCGGAAAGTAGCATTATCATCAAAGGGAAAAAAAAGAGTTCTTTCATTGAAATGGTCAAGGAGATTCTTCCCGAGGGAGGCAATCTCAATCTTTGTCTTACTTGTGGAGCCTGCGTCTCCGGTTGTCCGGCAACTGGGCTTGCGGACATGGATCCACGCAAATTTCTGCGAATGGCAGCTCTTGGCATGGACGAGGAGGTGAAATCTACACCCTGGGTCTGGATGTGTACCATGTGTCAGCGGTGCGTCTATGTCTGTCCCATGAAGATCGACATCCCGCAGTTGGTGTATAACACCAGGGGCACTTGGCCAAGGGATAAGCGACCGAGCGGTATTCGCAACTCCTGTGATATGGCGATGAGAAATGACTCAAACAGCGCCATGGGCACCGCCCCCGACGATTTTATCTTTGTCGTTGAGGACGTTCTCGCCGAGTACCAAGAAGCTCAGCCTGAATTTAAGGATATGCTGGCGCCGATTGATAAAGAGGGTGCCCATTTCTTCCTCAATCAAAACTCCCGCGAACCGGTGACCGAACCGGATGAACTGGTTCCGTTGTGGAAGATTCTCCACCTGGCCGGAGTCGACTGGACCTACGGCAGCAAAGGCTGGGCGGCGGAGAATTACTGTCTGTTCCTCGCCGATAATGGCTGCTGGGAGCACGTTACCAGGGTATCGGCCAATCAGGCCGATAAGTTGGGGTGCAAAGTCTTTCTCAACACGGAGTGAGGCCACATAACTTTCTCAGTCCGGGCCGGACTGAAAAAATTCAATATCGATCATAACTTTGAAGTAGCATCCATTTATCAGTATTATGCGAAATGGATCCGTGAAGGGCGGCTGAAGGTCAGTTCCGAGTGGAATAAAGATCTGAAAGTCAAATTTACCATCCAGGACCCTTGCCAGATTGTTCGCAAAGGTTTCGGCGATCCGGTCGCCGATGATCTGCGCTATATTATTGAATCGGTGGTCGGCAAAGAAAATGTCATCGAAATGACGCCGAATAAATCGAACAATTACTGCTGTGGTGGCGGCGGTGGTTTCCTGCAGGCGGGATTTCCCGAAGAGCGTCGAGCCTATGGCAAGGTCAAATTTGACCAAATCATCGCCACCGGCGCCGATTACTGTATTACAGGTTGCCATAACTGCCATGCCCAGGTCCATGATATCGGACATCATTTTCACGGAACCTATCAAACAGTACATATATGGACGCTGATCTGTCTATCATTGGGAATTCTCGGACCCAACGAGCGAGCCTATCTGGGCGATGACTTGAAAGAGGTTAACGTATTTCATCCTGAAACAGCCCTGTAAAAGCAACTTTAACACGCAGGGTTAACCCCGAATCTGAGATTCTGTTACCTGGAGAAAAAGAACATATGAGTTTTCAAAAGAGATTGCAGGCAAATGAATTTGTGGTCCTCGCCGAGATGCACACCCCGAAAGGCGTGAACATTTCCAGGCTGGTTACCGATGCACGGCGGATCAAAGGAAGGGTTGACGCAATCGTTGTCCCGGACATGGACAACGGGATCATGCGCATGAATGCCTTGGCCGGCGGTGTGTTGATGCAGCAGCAGGGCGTTGAGTCAATCATCCATCTTTACAGTCGCGACCGGAACCGCATGGCTTTGCAGGGTGATATCCTGGCTGCCCATGTTCTCGGGGTCCAGAATCTTCTTGTCGTCCATAGCGAAGAGATGAGCCAGGGTGACCATGGCGATGCTAAAACGGTAGACGATCTCGATGAAATCGGCCTTCTTAAGACCATTCAGGTCCTTCAGAACGGCAAGGATCTCGCCGGCTTTGATCTTGACGGCACACCCGCGTTTTTCACGGGTTGCAGTATCGCACCCTATGCTGATGAAAGCGCATTTGCCGAAGAACTGGCCGCGGCGCAAAAAAAAGTTGCGGCCGGCGCTCGTTATATCATCACGCCCCCGGTTTTTGATGTCCCGCAATTCGCCACGTTTTTGAACCGGGTGAAGACGCTGGGAGTACCGGTGATTCCTACTGTTTTTCTCCTCAAATCCTTGGCTATCGCTCAGTATATTGCCAACAGCGAACCGGGCGCCCATATCTCCGATGAGCTTATTCGGCGTATCAGAAAATCCGCCGATCGAGAGCAAGAGGGTGTGCAGATTGCAGGGGAAACCATAACGGCACTGAAGTCAATGGCGCAGGGCGTTCTCATTCAGACCCTCGGGTGGGAGCATAAATTGCCGGCGATCCTTGATGTTGCGGGCCTTTAACGAATTGATTCTGCCAAAAATTCGCAAAAAATCCTCGACCGGGAAAGGTAGTACATCCTGGCACCCGGTGCAAAGAAGAAAGAGATATGCAAAATAAACAACAGCAGCAAAGTGATAAGGTTTTGGTTATCGGCGGCGGCATGGGCGGTATACGTACCGCCCTTGACCTGGCGGAGGCGGAAAAGAAAGTCATTCTGGTAGACAAGGCGTATGCCATCGGCGGTCTGATGACCCAGCTGGACAGAACCTTTCCGACCAATAACTGTGATTTGTGCACGCTTGCGCCGGGACTCTCCGAGAGCAGCCGGCAGGATTATATAGAACTCCTGACCATGACTTCGGTAAAGGATGTCAAAGGCCAAAAGGGCAATTTTACGGTACTCTTGGAGACAGCACCCCGCTATATCAATCTTGATAAATGTACCGCCTGCGGCGAGTGCCACAAAAAATTCCCCGAATGTGTCCGTTTTACTCCGGGTCTCGATCATCGGGCTCCGACCTGTATGCGCTATCCGCAAGCCACTCCCCAGGCATTTTCCATCGATCTTACAAAATGCACCGATGTCGAAGCGCTGATGAAGAGTTGTCCGGCCGGGGCGATCAATCCCGATGATATGGGGAGAAAACGCGAAGTGGTTTGTGGCTCGATTGTTTTCTCACCGGGAGGAGCACTCTTTGATCCCAGCCATCTCGATTACCTGGGTTATGCCACCCAGGCCGATGTGGTCACCAGTCTTGAATACGAACGTATCCTTTCAGCTTCCGGTCCGACCATGGGCCGGCTGGTCCGCCCGTCGAACGGCAAACAGCCGAAAAAGGTTGCCTGGATCCAGTGTATCGGGTCCCGTGGTTTGCAGAAGGGGGCAGGGCAATATTGTTCCAGCGCCTGCTGCATGTTTGCCCTGAAGGAGGCCATTGTCACTAAGGAGAGGTTTCAGGATGATATTGAAACGACGATCTTTTTTATGGACATGCGGACCATGGGCAAGGATTATGAGCTCTACTACCTGCGGGCGAAAAACGAATTCGGAGTGCGGTTTGTTCGCAGCCGTCCGCATGATATTCTGAAGAACCCCGGGGCGGATACCCTGACCCTTACCTATAGCTCGGAAGAGAGCAGCAGCAACCTGAGTGAAGAATTCGACATGGTGGTACTTTCCACCGGCTTCCGGGTGGCGGATGACGTCAAGGAGCTTGCCGAAAAACTCGGTCTTGAACTGAATGCCGGCAGTTTTCCCAAAACCGATGCCTTTAATCCGGTTGCCACCTCGGTGCCGGGTATCTATGTCGCCGGAGTTATTCAGGCACCGAAAGATATTCCCGAGACCATGGTCCAGGCGAGTGCCGCAGCTTGTCTGGCCGGTAATGACCTGGGGATCGTTGAGAAGGTTGAAAACGAAAATGAACCTTTGCCGCTTGAATTGGGAGTGGTTGGCGAAGAACCGAGAGTCGGGGTTTTTATCTGTGATTGTGGCGACAATATCGGCGGAGTCGTCGATGCCGGTGCCTTGGCCGATTTTGCCAAGACCCTTCCCCATGTTGCCGTGGCCGAGCTCAAGGGGCATGGTTGCAGTCGTGAATCGATGCAGCAGATTCAACAGTCCATTAAGGACGAAAAATTGAATCGCGTCGTCATTGGCGGCTGTTCACCGCGGACCCATGAAGCGAAATTCCAAGAGATCATCCGCAAGGCCGGTCTCAACAAGTATCTTCTTGAGATCGCCAATATTCGCGACCAGGCGACCTGGGTGCATAGCAACAACCCGGAGAAGGCCACCGAGAAGGCGAAAGACCTGATTCGCATGGCGGTCGGCAGTGTGGTATGTGCGCAACCGTTGGTCGATCAGAGTCTGCCGATGAACAAGGACGTTCTTGTCGTTGGCGGCGGCATTACCGGAATGACCACGGCGCTGCAGCTTGCCGACCAGGGTCTGAAGGTGTATCTCGCCGAGAAATCGACAAAACTTGGTGGGACGGCGGCAAAAATCAGGAAAACCATTGAGAAAGGCGACGTCCAGGCCTTTGTCAAGGATCTGATTTCCCGCACCGAAGCACACGAGAATATCCAGGTTATCAACCGGGCCCTGATCGTCGATCATAGCGGCATGCCCGGGATGTTTAAAACCGGCATGCAGACCGGCAAGCAGATGTTCTATCGGCAGATTGAACATGGCGTCACCGTACTCGCAACCGGTGCCTTGCCGAATCGGCCGGCCCAGTATCTGCTTGACCAATGTGCCGCGGTTTCCACCCAACTGGATCTGCAAAACATTATTGAAGAACAGACCGAGGCCGTCAAGTCCTGGGACAATGTGGTGATGATTCAGTGCGTTGGCTCACGAACCGCAGAAAATCCCAACTGCTCGCGGATCTGCTGCCAGAGCGCGGTGAAAAATGCCCTGCGGATACGCGAACTCAATCCGGATGTCCGCATTTTTGTCCTGTATCGGGATATGCGGACCTATGGCTTTCAAGAGGAATATTACCAGAAAGCCCGCGAACTGGGGGTTATTTTCGTCCGCTATAGTCTTGACAACCCTCCGGTTGTCGAAGCGGCCGGGACGATGGTCGACGTCACCTTTAAAGATCTGATCCTTGGGCGGACGATAACCGTCTGTGCCGACCATCTTTGTCTCAGTACCGGATTGGTTGCCGATGAAGACTCCAACAACGAACTGGCGATGATCTTTAAACTGCCGCGCACGGCTGACGGCTATTTCCTTGAAGATCATGTCAAACTGCGCCCTGTCGACCTGCAGGTGCCGGGATTTTTCGTGGCCGGCACCGCCCATTCCCCGAAGCTCATCAGTGAGAGTGTGGCCCAGGCCCTGGCGGTCGCTTCCCGCGCCCGGACAATGCTGGCGAAAGATTCGATCAACTTGGGTGCCAGAGCAGCAAGAGTTGATAAAAACAGCTGCGCCGCCTGTTTGATTTGCGTGCGCTCCTGTCCCTTCGGAATCCCCTTTATCAACGCCGACGGGTATTCGGAAATTGATCCGGCCAAGTGCCACGGTTGCGGCATGTGTGCCTCTGTCTGCCCGGCTAAGGCGATTCAGCTCATGCAATTTGAAGACGACAAAATACTTGCCAAGTTGGAAGAACTTTTTGAAAGGAATATCGCATAATGGAAAACTTTGAACCGGTGATAGTGGCCTTCTGCTGTCATTACTGTGCCTATACGGCTGCCGATATGGCTGGAAGTCAGAGACTTGCCTATCCCGCCAATGTCAAGATTGTTCGAGTCCCTTGTTCCGGCAAGGTTGACGCCCTGCATCTTGTCAAGGCATTTGAAAAGGGTGCCGACGGCGTGTATGTGGCGGGGTGTCTGGAGGGGGATTGCCATTTCAAGAACGGCAACATGCGGGCCGCCCGTTTGGTTGAAAATGTGCAGAAATACTTGGACGAGATCGGTATAGAACGCGAACGACTCGAAATGGTCATGATGTCCGCCGGAATGGGTTATCGCTTTGCCCAGGTTGCCACGGAGATGACTGAGAAGATTCGGAAGCTGGGCCCCAGTCCGATTCATGTTGCCTTGGTCGGTAAGGAAAGCAATTCGCATCTTACCGGTATAATTTGAGAGGAGAGTGAAAAATAATGATCACTGCAGAACGAAAACCTTTAGAAGAGCTTATTGAATATCTCAAACCCTTTAAGCGCGTGCTCCTCGTCGGTTGCAACGAATGTGTGACGGTGTGCGCCGCCGGCGGTCGGAAAGAAGTTGGTCTGCTCGCCTCGGGCTTGCACATGGCGATGTTGAAAAGCGGCACAAATATCGAAATTCGCGAACATACCCTGGAACGTCAGTGTGATCCGGAATATGTCAATGAGCTTGTGCCGATGATCGATGGAGTCGATGCAGTTATGTCCATGGCCTGCGGTTGCGGTGTCCAGGAGATTGCTAGGCGTTTCAAAGACAAACCGGTTTTCCCGGCGGTCAACACCAAATTCATGGGAGCCTCGGAAAGGCAGGGGGTTTGGAGCGAGCGTTGTCAAGGATGCGGCGATTGTCTTCTCGGTCAGACCGGGGGCGTTTGTCCCATTGCCCGGTGTGCGAAACAGCTGATGAACGGTCCCTGCGGCGGTTCAACCGGTGGGCATTGTGAGATCGGTGAAGACGTGGACTGTGCCTGGGCATTGATCTGGGAAAGGTTGAAAGCCCTTGGACAGGAGGACCGGTTTGTGGAAATCACCCCGGCTAAAGACTGGAGACCGGGCGGAGGCGCCGGCCCAAGAAAGATCATCAGAGAGGATTTGGCAGAATGAGAACTGAAAGCAGATTAGAAAAGATATTGGCAGCAGGTCACTTGGCCGTCACCTCGGAATGTGGTCCGCCGCGTGGAGCCCTGCCGGATAAAGTACGGGAAAAAGGCAAGCATCTTGAAGGAATTGTCGATGCCATTAACGTCACCGATAATCAGACGGCGATGGTCCGTATGTCGAGTCTCGCCGCTTCGGTCATCCTCAAACAGGAGGGTTTGAACCCGCTTTTCCAAATGGTTACCCGTGACCGAAACCGTCTCGCCATGCAGGCCGACATTATCGGCGCCTATTCGCTTGGTATCGATACCATGCTCTGTCTGTCCGGAGATCACACCAAATTCGGTGATCATCCGATGGCGATGAATGTTCATGATATCGATTCCATCCAGCTCATCCAGATGGTCAAGGCGATGCGCGACGAGGGGAAATTCCAGGGTGGTGCCGAGATAAAAAATCCGCCGAGGATGTTTATCGGCGCGGCCGCCAATCCCTTTGCCGACCCTTTTGAGCTCAGGGTTTTGCGCTTGGCAAAAAAAATTAACGCCGGGGCCGATTTTATCCAGACCCAGTGCATTTTCAATGTCGAGAAGTTCGAAAAGTGGATGGAAGGAGTTTGTGCTCGTGGTTTACATAAAAAATGTTATATTCTAGCAGGTGTCACTCCGATCAAATCTCTTGGCGCCGCCAAGTATATGAAAAACAAGGTGCCGGGCATGGATGTGCCGCAGGAGATCGTTGATCGGATAGCTTCGGTTCCCAAGGAAAAACAGGCGGAAGAGGGAGTTACCATCTGTGTCGAGACGATTGAGCGTTTGAAAAAGGTCGAGGGTGTTGCCGGTTTCCATATCATGGCCATTGACTGGGAAGAGAAAGTCAAAGAAATCGTCGAGAGGGCAGGGCTACTCCCCAGACCGCAGGTGTAGGCAACGCGAACAATGAAATTCTAAATTTCGAGGAGGATTGATTCATGAGTAACAATAAACTCATCCTGGTAGTAGATGACGATACTGATCTGGTGGAAATGGTCGCCATGAAACTTGCGAGCAAAAATTTCCGGGTTGCCAAGGCCTACGATGGGGTCGAAGCCATGGCGAAAATAAAAGAAGAGCGACCGGCCCTGATGATACTCGACGTGATGATGCCGAGGAAAGATGGTTACACTCTGTGTGACGAACTGAAAAAATCCGAGGAATACAAAGGTATAGTCATCATCCTGCTGACCGCTGTCACCGAGGCAATATCCTCGACCAATTATACCCATATCGGCGGAAAAACGACCCTGGCCGATGATTTTATCCCAAAACCCATCGATATGGACAAATTGATGGAAATAGTCGAGGATAGTCTCTAAAACCTCTAACCAACGATCCTCCGGATTTTCCCGGAGGATCTCACCTTTGCGGGCTGGCCACAAGTGGACGATACTTTTTCAGAAACCGGTGCGATGAAGATCAGCCTGGGGGGAATCAAGTTTAGTGAGGAACTTGTCCATGTTAGCCACTGCGTCCTATCACCCTCCGATAGATCTTTTGTCGATCTCATAGAGCGTATAGCTGAGAAACGCATCAATATGCCCTTTATCTGTGCCGGTGCTATGCGCAGCACATTTTGTGTCGCCGCTGCAGACTTTGTTTTTCTTGAAAAGCTTCTTGATAGCCACACGCAGCCTAGCAAACAGACATGTCTTAAGCCACCTGCCGATCCTGCCGTTTGCGATCAACTGCAGATCACTCACCGTGTCGGCACCTTGACCCTTTTCCCGCACCGCCGGAGCCTCGTCATGCTCGGACAGGTTGTTGAGATATTAGGACAAGCCGGAATTGTCATCCATAGCATCTGCACCTCGATATCGGCGGTGGCCCTCAACCTTGATTTCCATCTGCTCGACCTGGCGGTTGAAGTGCTCGAGAAAATAGTCGAACTGCCGGATAATCATGCTCCTTTTCGTCCGGAGTTTTCTGTAAAGCAGATCTCCCTTTGATTGATGGAGATAATCCATGGAAACAATTGCAGTGTACTGGGAAGCGAAAATTGGTGTTTACGGTCTGACGACAGAGACTGGGTTATCTCTGTACACCTTGATCTTCCCCGTAGGCAGGCTTGTGTACTGGGGAGGACTGATCAGAAGCCTTGGGCAAAAAGGCACGGAGTTTCTCTTGGTCAATTTGCAGCAGGCATCGGCCGGATCCATGCAGCTCTGTCTTGTGCCGACTGCCGGGGCAGGGGCCGCGGATGTTGCCGAGTTGCTGGCGAAAGGCCTGGAAAACGAAACTGCCGGTCATCTCCAGGTTACTGAGCCGGTTGAAATGATATACCTGCATGGGCCACATTTTCAGGATCGTTACGGCATTGCCGAGGCTGCCTTGCGGCCACTTCATAATGCCGGGATTCCAATTCTTTCGGCTGGTTGCGCCGGAACCAGTGTCTCTATCGTGGTTTCGGAAAACCGGGCGCCTGAGGTTGCCGCCTGTCTTTCCGAGACATTTGTTCTCTGATCGTCTACCCTGCCGGCCTGGCCGTAAACCTACGGAAAATTCACCATACAAAAAGTTAAGTAATTCAATTCTTATTGATTATTATCTCTACATGGTGTGGTTGATATGCATCATAACACTCTCGGGAGGCGGAAATGGAAATCATTGACAAGGAAATCGATTGGCGCTTGCGGGTGTTCGATTCGATGTCTTTTCCCACTGTCATCTTCCGGCCGGATAAGACAATCGTTGCCGTCAATAAAAAGTATCTGCAAAAACTAGGGGTCGAAGAGTCCCTGATTCTCGGCAGGTCTTGTAAAAGCTTGAATCTCCAATACTACCCTGAGCAGAAGTTCCCCTGCAACAGCAACGGGGACTGTCCGCTTGCCAAGACGGTGAAATGCCGCACCAGCCAGTCGGTACTTTTAAAGTTCGCCGATCAACACGGCCAGATAGGCTGGGAGGAGCGGGTCTTTTCCCCAATCCTCGGAGTTGATGGTGAGGTCGATTATATCATTGAAAGTATTCGAGATGTCAGCAGGGTTAAAAATCTTGAAAAGATGTACGACGGTATTCGGGAACTCATCGATCGGGTGGTCCAGAGTTCGGTGAGCGCCATTATCGCTGCCGATCGGCGGGGAAGAATTATCATGATGAACAAGGCCGCCGAGGTGCTTTTCGGACACTCCGCCTATTATACCGACAACGTCAATATTGAAAACTTTTATCCGCCCGGTGTCGCCCGGGACATCATGGTGAAGTTACGGGATGAACGGAGAGGAGGACGGGGTAAACTGCCGATCACCAGGGTCAATATCCGCCACAAAGACGGCACGGATATTCCTGTGGAAATGACAGGAGTTATTATCTACGAGGATGGCATGGAGTCGGCGACCGCCGGTATCTTCAACGATCTGCGGGACAGGCTGGAGGTGGAGCATCAACTGAAAGATGCCCATGCGCAGCTCATCCAATCGGAAAAACTGGCCTCCCTTGGCAGACTCTCCGCAGGAGTCGCCCATGAAATCAATAATCCGCTGACAAGTATTTTGTTGTATGCCAACCTCATGCGGGAAAAGTTGGAAAAAGATCACCCTCTGGAAAAGAATCTGATGTATATCATTGAGGATACCGAGCGTTGCCGGGAAATCGTCAAGAATCTTCTGGCCTACAGCCGACAGACCAACCCGACGCGAAATTACTTTAGAATAAACGACCTTATCGATGAGAGTCTGCGACTTATCCGTGATCAAAAACTCTTTCTGCATATCAAAGTTGTCGAAGACAAGTGGCCGCATTGGCTGCTCGTTTATGCCGACAAGAATCAACTCTGCCAGGTGCTGATCAACCTGATAATCAATGCCATTGATGCCATGGAGGGCCAGGGAGTACTGACTTTACACACCTATCAGGATACGGTGAGCGGCAAGGCCATTCTTGAGGTGACGGATACCGGCAGCGGTATTCCAGCGGAAAATAAGTCGAAAATATTTGATCCGTTTTTTTCCACCAAGGAGCTGGGAAAAGGCACCGGCCTCGGCCTCAGTATGGCCTATGGCATCATGGAGGAAAACCATGGTCGTATTTTTGTGAAAGAAACCGGACCGCAAGGAACGACCTTTGCCTTGGAGTTGCCCGCGGTGCCGTCGTCGGAAGTGATTTTATTTGATTCTATTGGTTAGTTGGAGACAATGATGGAGAGTAGTGTTGATATGGATGGAATGGAAAAACCACGTATTCTTGTTATTGATGATGAGCCGCGGATACGTGATGCCTGCCAGATAGTTCTTGAAGAGATGGGTTTCGAAGTGGCCTTGGCTGCCGACGGTGCACTGGGATTGGCAAAGATTAAGGAGCGGCATTTTGACATCATTCTTGTCGATTTGATGATGCCGGTATTGTCCGGATTTGACGTGCTTTCGCAGGTGCGGGAAAATCATCCGGATACCGTGGTCATCGTTATTACCGGTTACGCGACAATAGAACATTCGATTGAGGCCATGAAAAAGGGGGCCTTCGATTTTATTCCCAAGCCCTTTACCCCGGATCAGCTGCGGGCGGTGGTCAGTAAATCGATCAAGTATACCCGCGCTCTGCAGGATATCACCGACACCAAATCTCGGCTCCGGGGAGTGGTCAACCGCTTGATGGACGGGGTTATGACCACCGACGATCAAAAACGGATTGTCCTGGCCAACCCGGCCTTTCTGCATATGTTCGGCTACCATGGGGAAGATGTTGTCGGCCGGCTGGCGGAAGAGGTTATGCCGAATGCAACGCTCGGCCGGATGATCGATACGGCCCTGGCCATGCCTCCGGATACCTCTGCGGAAAATGTTGAGGAAGTCACTATCGAAGCTCGGGAGGGTGAGAATGAACGCATTCTGAGTGTCAGTTGCGCCCCGTTTCGCGGGCGAACCGGGGTGAATCTCGGGACCATCACGGTTCTTCATGATATTACCGCGATCAAAAAAATCGAGCAAATGAAATCCGATTTTGTCTCGATGGTCTCGCACGAGATCCGCAGCCCGATGAATTCCCTGCTGATGCAGATGAAGGTCATCCTTGATGGACTGGCCGGCGATGTGACTGACAAACAGCGCGAAATCCTCGAACGGGCCTCGGGCAAGATGCAAAACCTCACCGCTATGGTGAGCGAGCTGCTGGATCTGGCGCGTATCGAGTCTGGGTTGGTTACAAACGAAAAAGAGACTGTTGACGTGCGTGCTCTCCTGGAGGAGCAGGTGACTTTTCATTTGCCTTTCGCCCGGGCTAAAAATATCAGCCTGCAACTGGAGCAGCTGCCTATCCTGCCGACGATTCAGGCCAACCGGCGGGGTATGGAAGAGGTGTTTACCAACCTCATCACCAACGCCATCAAGTACTCGCCGCGTGATCGGGAGATTTTTCTGTCAGCCGCCCTGGAAAACAACTATATCGCCATTACCGTTCGCGATACCGGTTTTGGCATCCCGGAGGAGGATATGGAGGAAATTTTCACCCGCTTCTACCGGGTCAAAGACAGCAATACCAGGGAAATTCACGGCACCGGACTCGGCCTTGCTATTGTTAAAAGCATTGTTAATGCCCATCACGGCAGCATCAAGGTTGAGAGTAAATTGGGGCAGGGAACGGCGTTTACTGTTCTGCTGCCGTTTGCAGGTGACTGAAGGTTCTTGGTAGTTGAAGGAGATCTTCAAAAAACCATCTCACATCGTCAATGGTAAATTGATAACTATGATTAGTTTTCTTGATTGAGCAACTTTCTGAACTGGTTAAAATATCATGGAAAAATGTGTAAAACAACCGAACCGAAATATCAGCAAATAAACAATTGCCGATTCTGCTACGATAAGATCAGGGATAGAATCATTGCAGGAATAGGTACTGTTGTTGCGATTGAAGATAATTATCCTGTTTCAAAAGGACACATGCTCATAATCCCCAAAAATCATAGCTCTAATTATTTTGAACTATCGGATGAAGAGAAACATGATGCCGATGCTTTGATTTCTGAACTTCGAAGAACTATCCTTGTTGATGATACTTCTATAACTGGCTTCAACATTGGGGTGAATTGCGGCGAATCAGCCGGACAAACAATTTTTCATACGCACATTCATTTAATTCCTCGAAGAGATGGTGATACTCCTAATCCAAGAGGCGGTGTTCGTGGTGTAATTCCTGATAAGATGGGATACTAAAAAGTGAGGAAGGGCTGAGCAGAGGAAGCAAGCTGGACAAGAAAGTGTGGAATAATTTTTCTGGTAACATTGAAAAAACGAATCAAGTAGCACAAGCAATAAGGTCAACTTTCTAAGAACTTACAAGTGCCGAAGAACTTGATGATGATATTGAGGCTATTGAGGGACAAATTCTTACTCGTATCCATCAAAAAATATAAACCAACCATTTCAAGTTCATTATTCATTCATGCCATGTCTATTTAAACCGTTAATGACTTTTTAAAAATTGGTATGAAACCGACAACAAAACAAAAATCTATTGCCTCCTTTCTCGGAGTTCTCGTAGCATTAGCCCTATTCTTTTCACCAATTTCGAAAATTCCTCTATTAGATACAAAAACAGATACATACTTTAATGATGCCTTAACCAAAGCTGGACTGGCTTATGCAACATGTAGAGCCGTTAATGCATCGGTGTCAGTTGTTAAAGGTTCTACTCTACAACTGGAACCTGCTGGTGTTGGTGTGTCATTGGCAGTAGGGCAAGTTCTTGACCCCATAGATGACATGACAGAACGATTGTCGAGTGTACTTGTCACTGCAATCACGTCTTTAGGTGTACAGAAACTATCATATGAAATTGGCGTTACTCTTGCGCCTCAAATTTTTGCAGTATTTCTTTTAATACTGTCGATACTTGTATGGTTTGACAATGACCGGATAGCTTCACTACAGAAGATTACTACTCGAATCCTCATACTCATAGCTGTTCTACGGTTTTGTCTTCCAGTTTCATCAATTGCAAATGACTATATCTACAAGAATTATTTCTCTGAACAAATTTCAAAAACAAATCAAGAATTAACAGTTTCTTCCAAAATATTTGATCAATTCGGAGATATTGTTGTGCCTGAGGCTACTGGCTTTTGGGGTACTATCGAAAACAGCACATCATTTATCAAAAAAACGTCTATCGATTTCAAAAATGCCCTGAAAGCATCTGTAATAGGCATGGGTGAAATAATTGAAAATCTCTTGAAGTTGACCTTTCTCTATGTTGGAATATTTCTGATTCAAGTCATTGTCTTACCGTTACTGATATTTTGGTTTTTTATCAGAATTGCAAACACTCTTTTCCAAACGAATCATCCTATATTGCTGTGTTTCTAGCCAGTTCATACCACAACCAATGTATATTTTTTTTCTACCACAGACCCTTGGTTTTGTTGGTTCCAAATTAGTCAGTCTATTTAATCTAAATCGTGGGGGGACAAAATAGATAAGCGGACTCATGAACAAACAAAAACGAGGAGTAAGTGGATTACAGCCAAATAAGGAATGAAATACCGAAAAACCAATTGAAGCAAGCCGTTTTACGCATTCAGAACGGATAAAGAAAGAACCCTTCTATTTCATTGTCAGGTATTGGTGATGGAAAAAAATTCCTCTTCGCCCTTGTCTTTGTGTGAACCATAGGTTACATATTTGATATGGAGATTATCCAAAGCGAAACATTTAAAAGATGGTTTTCCAAGTTAAAGGATTGTCAAGCGAAAGCACGTATCGCGGCGCGAATCCGCCGGGCATCGTTGAGTAATCTTGGAGACATGAAAACGCTAAGGGACGGACTCTTTGAAATGCGGATTGATTACGGTCCTGGATATCGGGTGTACTGCATAAAGAAAGGACAGGTGCTCATCGTGCTTTTAACGGGCGGTAACAAGAGCAGCCAGGACGCCGATATCGACAAGGCTATCATATTGGCAAAAGAATGGAGGGACTAAACATGGCTGAGAAATTCACTCGGTGGGACGCTGCGGACCATCTTAAAACAGAAGAGGATATCACGACATACTTCGAGGCTTGTCTTGATGATGATCCAGGAGACGGAAGCCTTATTCGAGCAGCTTTGGGAGATATTGCAAAATCCCGCAATGTGTCGAGGCTGGCTAAAGATATCGGCCTATCTCGCGAGGGATTGTACCGAGCGTTGAGCACTGAAGGAAACCCGGAGTTCGCCACGATAATGAAAGTGATAAAGGGCTTGGGCTTACGTTTTCATGCCGGTGTACTGTAATTGCCGAATCGGCGGCTAGAAACGGCAATCTCTTCTTATATCTCCCCCCTGAATGCGCCTAAGAGGCAGAGTTCCTCTACTCGTCGCTGAACCACCCAATGAAGCATTAAAGCGATCACAGGAACCGACTATGGTTCCCCTATCGCCAACGATTTCTCCTGACAATGTGCAACCAATTACCGGCGCG
>Ga0105047_10000731_pt1 | contig 57037 bp, 54 predicted proteins | sample MAT04_FD_78384 | JGI IMG/M metagenome (GOLD analysis project Ga0105047, IMG submission 78384) | Freshwater microbial communities from Lake Fryxell liftoff mats and glacier meltwater in Antarctica - MAT-04 (megahit assembly) | ecosystem: Environmental > Aquatic > Freshwater > Ice > Liftoff... | reverse complement strand
TTTCGCCTTCAACCACTGCGCCGACATCGGGCAGTGACGAACCATCTGATGCGGGTTCGACGGTGTGCCACACCTCCAACCCTTCCTTACGCACATCGGTCACGCTTCGGCCCGCCAGCACGCCCGTGTCGTTGGCCTGGCCACCACCCAGGGGATAGAACGCGGTGCGGTCGAGCGCCAGCGCGTCCTCGCGCACCCCGACCACTTGTGCCGAGAACGTGGTCAAGTACGCGTCGCGTAGGTACAGCAGGTCGGTCATCGCGTCACTGCCCGATCGGGTGCCAAACCGTCTTCATCTCGCAAAAGTCGGCGATGACGTACGGACTTTGGTCGTCGGGTTCGCCGCGGATCAACCGTTTGACGTTGTCAGCAGCCTCTGCGATCACCGATGCTTGTAGATCGGGCGGCGCGCCGGTCAGGTCGACAGCATTGACGTCGCGATGCCCGAGCAGCCAGGGCAACAAGTCGTGTGTTGCGCCGGTGAGGATATTCACGACGCCGCCAGGAACGTCGGAGGTGGCCACAACTTCGGACATGCTGACCGCCGTGAAAGGTGACGCTTCACCTGTCAACACGATGGTGGTGTTACCGCTCACTAGCGCAGGTGCAAGTCGCGAAACGAGCCCCAGCAGTCCAGGAGTTCCTGGAGCCACTATCCCGACCACTCCTGTCGGCTCCGGCGTCGTGAAGTTGAAGTACGGACCAGCCACCGAGTTCACGGTGCCAGCGATGTGGTGGAACTTGTCGCACCAGCCCGCGTACCAGACCCAGCGGTCGATCGCTCGCTCGACTTCTTGTTTGGCGGCGCGTGCTTCGACTCCACAGCGGCGCAGCTCGTCGGCGAATTGTGTTCGCCGACCCTCCATCACCTCGGCGACCCGGTACAGAATTTGGCCGCGGTTGTAGGCGGTGCGTCCAGCCCACCCGGGCTGAGCAGCTCTTGCCGCAACGACGGCATCGCGCAAGTCCTTTCGCGATGCTGCGGCCACATTGGCGATGAGCGAACCATCCGGGCCCAGCACAGCGAACGTGCGGCCTGACTCAGACCGCGGGAACGCACCACCGATGAACAGCTTGTAGGTCTTTTGCACGTCGAGGCGTTCGGCCATTACGCGACTCCTCGCGGCGACGACAACGAGACATACGGCGCAAGTCCCTGTAGTCCACCTTCTCGACCAAACCCGCTCTCCTTGTAGCCGCCAAAGGGGCTCGCTGCGTCGAACTGGTTGAACGTGTTTGCCCAAATGACGCCGGCATCAAGTTGGTCGGCCATCCACAAGATCTTGGAGCCTTTCTCCGTCCAGATTCCTGCCGACAGGCCGTATTGGGTGTCGTTGGCCTTGGCCACGGCTTCTTCGGGAGTGCGGAACGTGAGCACCGACAGCACCGGCCCAAAAATCTCCTCGCGGGCTATGCGGTGGCTCTGTTGAACATTGGTGAAGATCGTTGGTCGGAACCAATAGCCCCGGTCTGGCAATGAACACTGCGGCTGATAGAGCTCGGCGCCTTCGGCGACGCCCGCCGCGACTAGCTCGGTGATGCGACCGAGCTGCTCAGCGGAGTTGATCGCCCCGACATCGGTGTTCTTGTCGAGCGGGTCCCCCACCCGCACAGTCGAGAGCCGATTTTTGAGTCGGTCGACGAATGATTCGGCGATCGACTCCTGAACCAGCAGTCGAGAGCCCGCGCAACAAACGTGACCCTGGTTGAAGTAAATACCGTTGATCACACCCTCAACCGCTTGATCGATGGCCGCGTCCTCGAACACGATGTGGGCTGCCTTGCCGCCCAACTCGAGAGTGAGTGGGACGCCTCGAGCTGAAGCCGACCGCTGGATCTGTTTGCCGACGGAAGTCGATCCCGTGAACGCGAGCTTGTCGAGATCGCCGTGGTCAACCAGAGCCGAGCCTGTCGCACCGGCACCGGTGACGATGTTGACCACGCCCGGTGGAAGGTCGACATCTTGCAGAAGCTGGGCGAACAGCAACGCCGTGAGCGAAGTCGTCTCTGCTGGTTTGAGAACGACAGTGTTGCCGGTCGCTAGCGCCGGAGCGACCTTCCACGCCAACATCAGCAGCGGGAAATTCCATGGAATGATTTGGCCGACGACGCCCTTAGGAGCGATCCGTCGGTCTGGGAAGGCGTATTCGAGTTTGTCGGCCCAGCCGGCGTGGTAGAAGAAGTGCGCCGCCGCGAGTGGAACATCGACGTCGCGACTCTCCCTGATCGGCTTTCCGCCATCGATTGTTTCGAGCACGGCAAACTCGCGGGCTCGCTCTTGCAGTTGACGGGCGATTCGGAACAAGTACTTTGCTCGATCACGACCCGACATCGGGCCCCAGACTTTGGTGTGCGCTCGACGCGCTGCCTTCACGGCGCGGTCGACGTCGACGGCCGATGCCGATGAAATCTGAGAAAGTGCCTTTTCGGTGGACGGCGAAACGGTTGTGAATTTCTCACCACTCTCGGGTTCGACAAACTGTCCACCGATGAAGAGCCCGTACTCGTCGGCGATCGAAACAATCGACGTCGACTCAAGCGCTGGTGCATAATCGAGGTCGAATTTGACCCTCGCTGGCAACGACGAATTCGATCTGCTGGCGGGTTCGATCTCATCAGCCATATTCAGTCCACGCTCACATAGTTGGGGCCTGAATAGTGGCCGGTGTCGAGTTTCTGAAGTTGCAGGAGGAGGTCATTGAGCAAACTCGAAGCCCCGATTCGAAACAGGTCGGGTGTCAGCCACTCGGCACCCAACGTTTCTCCGATCAGAACAAGATAGTGCCAAGCCTGTTTTGCCGTACGAATGCCACCTGCCACCTTTAGCCCGACCACCTCACCGGTTTGCTCGGCGTAGTCGCGGATGGCTTCGGCCATGCACAATGCCACCGGCATCGATGAGTTGTTGGCCACCTTGCCCGTGCTGGTCTTGATGAAATCGGCTCCGGCAGCCATGGCAAGCATGGAGGCCTTTCGAATTTGATCGTAGGTACCAAGCTCGCCGGTTTCGAGGATGACCTTCATGTGCGCAGGTCCGCAGGCGGCCTTCTGCGTCTCGATCTCATTGAACACGTAGCGGTAGTCGCCGGAAAGAAAGGCACCGCGACTGATCACGATGTCGATCTCGTTCGCTCCGTCAGCGACAGCCTGTTCGATGTCGGCCGTACGAACCGCGAGCGAGGATTGGCCGCTCGGGAACGCTCCGGCCACACTGGCAACAAGAACCCCGGTTCCGGCGGTGTGCTTGACCGCCGCCGGCACCATCTGCGGGTAGACACACACGGCAGCCACCGACGGAATAGCCGCGTCGGTTGGCTCGGGTCGCACGGCTTTGCGACATAGCGCAGCAACTTTGCCCGGCGTATCCATGCCTTCCAGCGTCGTGAGATCGATGCACGAGATGGCCAGGTGGATGGCCGCACGCTTTGAGGTGGTTTTGATGGAGCGCGTTGTGAAGGTGCTTGCCCGTGCCTCGAGCCCAACTGCGTCGACCGGGGTCACGCGCAACGCGACGCCGCTGCGCGACCGAGGGGCGAAGACGGCCGCTACACCAGGTGTTTCGATTTCCGTGCTCACTTTGTCAAGTCTGCCCGCTCGCAGCGGCCGTGTCACCATTAGCTTGACGGGATGATGCCGCAGGAAATCATTCGTGCGAAGAGAGACGGCCATGTCCTTGCCGATGTCGACATCGCCGCGTTCATTTCCGGGGTGACCAACGAAACCGTCACCGAAGGCCAGGTGGCAGCATTCGCGATGGCCGTCTACTTCAACGGCATGAACATCGCCGAGCGAGTGGCGCTCACCACCGCCATGCGAGACAGCGGCACCGTGCTGCGTTGGGACGACCTGCCCGGCCCAATAGTCGACAAACACTCCACCGGTGGCGTCGGCGACACCGTCAGTCTGATGTTGGCTCCAATGATCGCCGCCTGCGGTGGCTACGTTCCCATGATCTCCGGGCGCGGCCTCGGACACACCGGCGGAACACACGACAAATTCGAGTCGATCCCCGGGTACACAGCCACGCCAACAATGGACCAGTTTCGAGCTGCTGTTCGCAAGGTGGGCTGTGCGGTGATCGGCTCGACACCCGACCTCGCGCCTGCCGACAAGCGCCTGTACGGCATCCGCGACGTCACGGCCACGGTCGACAGCATCGGGCTGATCACCGCCTCGATCTTGTCGAAGAAGCTTGCCGCCGGTCTGCAAGGACTGGCGATGGACGTGAAGTGTGGCAATGGCGCTTTCATGCCAACGCTGCCCAAAGCGCGCGAGCTTGCGCGCAGTATCGCCAAGGTGGCCACGGGCGCCGGGCTACCAACGACGGCTTTGATCACCGACATGGACCGACCGCTCGCCGACGCCGCAGGAAACGCGGTGGAGATGGCGTACGCGATCGACTACCTCACAGGCGTCCGCCGCGAGAAGCGGATGCACGAGGTGGTGATGGCGTTGTGTACCGAAATGCTGATCTTGGGCAAGTTGGCAACCTCACCCAAGGCTGCGCGCACGAAGTTGCAGGCGGCGCTCGATTCCGGAGCAGCAGCCGAAAGGTTTGGGCGCATGGTCGCGGCACTTGGAGGCCCAGCGAGTTTCATCGACGACCCGTGGAAGCACATGCAGCGAGCACCGTTACAGGTCGCGATCGCGCCGCAGCAGGCGGGTGCCGTCACAGCAATCGACACGCGCGCGGTCGGAATGGTCGTCGTCGCCCTCGGCGGCGGGCGCACTCGCCCGCAAGACCCCGTCGATCACGCCGTCGGCCTTACCTCGCTAGCGGGCATCGGCGAAGTCGTCGGCTCGGATCGCCCACTCGCAATTGTTCATGCCCAAACAAGCGCACAGGTCGCGCAAGCCACGGACCTGCTTCGCGCGGCCTACCGAGTCGGAGGGCGGGCAAAGCCACAGCGCGAAGCAGTCCTTGATCGCATCACTGTCTGATGGAAAGCCCTCTTGATGCACTGCTTCCGGCAGCGATGGCGGAAAAGGCAGAGCAAGTCGGGGTTACCAAAGCCAACTTGCCGCTGCACCGGTTGGTGCCACTGGGAATACTCGCTGGCGCGTTCATTGCGTTTGGGGCGAACTTCTCAACGGTCGTGAGCGCTGGCGGCGGATCGTCGCCAGGTGTCACTCGCCTGCTCGGTGGCGTCGTGTTCTCACTGGGTCTGATTCTGGTGGTGGTCAGCGGCGCCGAACTGTTTACCGGTAACGCTCTCATCGTCATCGCATTCGCCGGGCGCAAGGTTTCGGCGATGAAGTTGTTGCGCAACTGGATTGTCGTGTACGTGTCTAACTTCGTCGGTGCTGCCGCAACTGCCGCGCTAGTCGTTTGGTCCGGCCAACTGCGGGCCGGTGACGGCGCGATCGGTGCTCGCGCACAGGCGATCGCCGAGGCCAAGGGATCGCTGGGCTTCGGTCAGGCAGTCGCCAGCGCAGTCCTGGCCAACTGCCTCGTGTGCCTCGCAGTCTGGATGACGCTGTCGGCTCGCACTTTGGTCGACAAGGTCATCGTGATTGTGCCGCCCATTGCTGCGTTCGTGGCCGCCGGCTTCGAGCACAGCATCGCAAACATGTATTTCTTCCCCGTCGCACTCTTTTCTTCGCCGACTGCACCGCATACGGCAACGCACGTCACGTGGAAGCACTTCCTCGTCGACAACCTGCTGCCGGTCACCATCGGCAACATCGTCGGCGGTGCCGTGTTGGTCGGGCTTGTCTATTGGTTTGTGTATCTCCGCGGCGGTGCGCCAACGGGAGCGACCACATCAGCGTTGAAGGACATAGAGTCGGACAGATGACCGACCTGCAAACTCCAGCGCAAGCTGGCCGTTGGACCGCCCAATGGAAGGAGTTGTACGCCGAGGTAATCACCACCGGTCTGTGCACCGGATGCGCGGGTTGCGTGGTCACCTGTCCTCACGATGTGATCGGGTACGAGCACGAAGAGGGCAAGTACATCCCGTTTCACCTGGAACCCGAGTTCTTCCCCGACAACTGCGTGCATGGGATGAAGGGCTGCACCACTTGCACGCGCGCCTGCCCTCGCTTTCGTGCGTGGGAGCCAGCGGCCGATTTGCACCTCTTTGGTCGCGTGCGCCAACCCGACGAGATGGGCGGCATCTGGCGCCAACTACTGATGACGCGCGCCACGGACGAGACGCAACACAAGATGGGTCAAGACGGCGGATTCGTGACCGCGATGTTGAGCTGGTTGATGGACAACGACTACATCCAGGCGGCAATGGTGAGCGGCGTTGAGGAAGACGACGCGTGGAAGGCGAAACCCGTATTGGCGCGCAACAAGGCCGAGGTGCTCGCCACCGCCGGCAGTCGCTACACGTACTGCGCCAATCCGCTCGCGTTACGCGAAGCGAAGGAACAGGGCTTCGATCGCCTTGCGCTGGTCGGCATGGGGTGCCAAACCTCGTCACCGCCGATCATGTGGGATCGCAAGGCAGGAAAGGTGAGCAAGCCCTTCCTGTTCAACATCGGCCTGCTGTGCAGCAAGACATTCGACGACGCGATCTTCCCCGAGCTGTTCGAAGCGAAATATGGCCTGCACAAGCAGGACATGGCGAAGATGAACATCAAAGGCGTCTTTCAGATTTGGATGAAGGACGGTTCGTACCACGAGATCGACTTGAAAGAATGCCACCAGTGGACTCGTCAGGGTTGTAAGAGTTGCCCAGACTTTGCAGCCGAACACAGCGATATCGCTACCGGCGGCATCGGCAAGGACAACGACTGGACACTCACCATCGTGCGCACGGAACTCGGCGAAGAAGTGATCACCCGCATGATTGACGATGGCACCATCATCGCCCGCCCCGCGCAGGAGGATGAGGTGGCGATGAGATTGCTGCGCACGCTCAGCATCGTCAGCCGTCGCCGCTGGCCCGAGTGGGCCGACAAGGCACCAGCCGTTGGCGTGCCGCCACCGAAGAAGAAGGTCGTTGAGGCACCCGTCGTTGAGGCACCCGTCGTGGCGACATGACAACGTGAACGAGGCAACGGCAATGGATTACGGCGACTATTTACACCTCGACGAAGTGCTGCAGGCGCAACATCCGTTGTCGCCCGATCACAACGAGGTGTTGTTCATCATCCAGCACCAGACGAGCGAACTGTGGATGAAGTTGATGCTGCACGAGCTGCGCGCTGCGATTCGCAACGTCGCCGACGACCAACTGCAATCGGCTTTCAAGATGCTCAGCCGCGTCAGTCGCATCATGGAGCAACTGGTGCACGCATGGGATGTGTTGGCGACCATGACGCCGCCCGAGTATTCGGCGATCCGTTCGCACCTCGGCCACAGCAGCGGCTTCCAAAGCTGGCAGTACCGCTGCATCGAGTTCGCATGTGGCAACAAACAATCCGCGATGATAGACCAGCATCGGCACCGACCGAACCGTCTGGCCGAGGTTGAGAATGCGCTGAAGCAACCCTCGCTATACGACGAGTCGCTGCGCCTGTTAGGTCGGCGCGGCATCACAGTGCCGGTAGCAGTGACCCAACGCGACGTCACCGCGCCCTATGTCGCCGACCCTGGCGTCGAGGCCGCGTGGCTACAGGTGTATCGCAACCCGGAAGCGCACTGGGACCTGTACCAACTGGGCGAGGAGCTCGTGGATCTGGAAGACGCATTTCGTCTGTGGCGCTTTCGACATCTCACCACCGTGCAGCGCATCATCGGCTTCAAGACCGGCACTGGTGGAACTGCCGGCGTCAGCTACCTGCGCCAGGTACTTGATGTCGAGCTATTTCCCGAACTGTGGAGCATTCGCACCGCACTCTGAACTAGCTGTCCTAGGCACTAGCCGTGGCGGCGGCACTCTGTCAAACTTCGATTGTGAACCCTGCACTCATGCAACGGTTAGTCACGTTCAACATCTACTTCTTCGGCTTTCTCATCCTCGATCGCTTGAGCTTCTTCGGCGATCCGCCGTCGATAACAGAGTCGGGGGTGATGGCACTCATACTTGGCGCGGCGGTGACGGTGCTGCCACCGTTTTTGGCCGACTGGCTGCGTCGGCGAGCGTCAGAAGCTGGCCGAGACCGTCAGGGTCAACGTAAACGCATGCAACGCGACACGAACAAGACCGACCTCGGACTTTAGTTCCGACTCAGCGGTGTCTTGGCTTGCGATTCGGCAGCTGCGTGCCGTTAACCGGTGTGTTGCCTCGCCGTCGCGCCACTTCCGCCGCGAGACTGCGCCGCGCGCGGGCGGTGAGTGAAAGTGGCACCGGTTTTCCCGCCCGCACTGCGCGCCACCCAAGCAAGTACGTCGCCGCGGCAAACGCTCCGATCAGGCCAACCACGAGAAAGCCGATCTCGCCCGGCAACGTGAAGAACACCGACGGTAGACAGCCGAGCACCCACGCCAGTTGAAAGCGCGTCTCAAAGCGGGCGAACGCGCGCCCCTGGTTGGCGTCGGGTGCATCGCGTTGCACGATGGCGTCGAACGCCAAACGACCGGTCGCGGAACTGAAGTTGATCACGAACGCCAACAGGATGGCGGTAACGAGCCCGCCCGTCGTCGCGGCGAAGACACCGGCACAGGCGATAACACTGAGCGCGATGGTCAACATGACTTCTTCGCGGATCGACCGGCGCAGGGTGGGTGCAAGCAGATTGCCGATCATCGACCCCACAGTCGATGCGCCGGCGGCGAGCCCGAACTGAAGAAGGCCGTACTCCTCGCGTAACCAGAAGAACAGGTGGAACGTGAGGAAGCCAATCGTCGCGCGGATCAACGCCATCGCACCTGTGGCCAGCACGATCCCTGCCGAGCGCAACTCGCGTCGCTCCTCCCGGCGCGGCGGCGCGGCGGCCACCACGTCGCGCGGTAGCCGGTGCGCGGCAAAGGTAGCCATCACAAAGATGGCCGCGCCGACGCTTAGGGCTGCCGGCGCGCTCAGTTTGCCGATGCCGACCAGTGGACCGATCGCAAGCGCCCCGACGACACCAGAGATGAGGCTCAACTTCGAATTCGCCTCGACCAGCTCAGCCTCGCTCTTGACCACGCTCGGGACGAGCGCCGACTTTGAGACTGCATACGTCTTCTGCATCACCATCGCGCCAAAGATCAATGGATACAGCAACACATCGTCAACGTGGAAAGCCATCATTACGTACATCAGGGCTCGTACCAGCGAGGTGATCTTCATGACCATTCTTCGACCACCGGGAATGCGATCGACCGTTGGCCCAATCGCTGGTGCAACAACTGCGAACGGCGCGACCGAAACCAATAGATACAGCAGCACTCGATCGCGTTGCGCATCAGGGCTGAGGCTGAACAACACCGAACCAGCCAGCGCGCCGTACATCGCGGCGTCTCCCATCGCCATTAGCGCGTGCGTGCGTGCCAGGCGCCGGAACGGTGTTTGCGACTGCACCGGCTGATCGCGAGGTCGCCGACCGCCGCGGTACACCACGTCGGCTCGCACTCGCTCGCTGCTCACAGACGCATCGTAGGTGGCACCGACGACACGATCGCAGCGATCAGGCCCGCGAACGCTCGTATTTGTACCCCAACCCGCGAATGGTGGTGATGCGGGTGGGATTGGCAGGATCGGGCTCGACCTTGCTGCGCAGCCGCTTGACGTGCACGTCAAGGGTCTTGGTGTCCCCGACGTAGTCCGCACCCCATACCCGATCGATCAGCAGGTCGCGTGAAAGCACACGTCCGGCATTGGCGAGCAGAAGGTGCAGCAGCTCGAACTCTTTCAGCGGCAGCGAGACCTCGACGTCGTCGATGATCACCCGATGCTCCTCCGAGTCCAGGCTGACTTCGCCGACCGTCAGTGCTCCGACCGATGCATCAATGGTCGTGTTCACGGACACGCCGCGCCGTCGCATCACTGCGTGCATGCGTGCTACCAACTCGCGCATTCGGTAGGGCTTGGTAATGTAGTCGTCGGCGCCAACTTCTAGGCCGACCACGGTATCGATCTCGGCCCCCTTGGCCGTCACCATGATGATCGGAACCTGGCTGCGCTTGCGCAATTGCCGGCACACGTCGAGACCGCTGATCTTGGGCAACATGACATCGAGCAACACCACATCGGGTTGCACGCTGTCGAAGCGAGCGAGCGCCTCGGCGCCATCGGTGGCGACCTCGACGCGGAAGCCCTCGCGTGTAAGGCCAACCATTAGCGCCTCCACGTAGCTCGATTCGTCTTCTACGACGAGAACTGTGTGTGCCATTTGAGTCGCCATGTCAGCTCCTGTCCGCTCGGGGTTCAACCGTCAATGGAATCCGCAGTGTGAAGGTTGACCCTTCGCCTTCTCGGGACGCGACCTTGACGTCTCCGCCATGGTTAGTCGCGACATGGCGAACAATCGCGAGTCCAAGCCCGGTACCACCCGTCTCGCGGCTCCGTGCACGATCGACGCGATAGAAGCGCTCGAAGATGCGATCGATATCACGCGCGGGAATGCCGATTCCAGAATCGGCAACCTCAATCTCGAATGACTGATCGACTACAGCAGCAGCTATCCGCACCTCGCCACCCACGTCGCTGTACTTGACCGCATTGTCGACCAGATTGCTGACCGCGGAAACCAGCTGCAAACCATCTGCCTCGAATGATTCTTGGGCAATCGAGCCGATGCACAGGTGCACTCCCAACGTTTCGGCCCGAAGTCGGTGCCGACCGACGGCCTCACCGACCACAGCGGCCAGATTGACCTCTTCGCGAACACCCTGTCCGTCGAGTTCGATACGCGAGAGCTCGAGGAGGTCGTCGATCGTGCCCGCAGCGCGATGTGCTTCTTCCATCATCTTGGTGGCCAAGTGTCGGTTGACGTCCAGATCGTCGCTGTCAGCGAGTGCTTCCGCGAGGACCGCTAGCGCGCCGACTGGCGTCCTCAACTCGTGGCTGATGTTCGATACGAAGTCGGTGCGGACCGCATCGACGCGCGCCCGATCGGTAAGGTCGTCGATCACGGCGAGCGCTCCACCACCGGCCAGAGGAACGCCGCGCACCAACAGCACCCGTTGCGGTGGCCCGAACAACGTGAGCTTCTGCTCGGCGGTTTCGCCTCTGCGTGCGCCAGCCAACAACCGCTCGACTCCTTCTTCCAACAAAACATCGCCGTGACCGCCGACTGCAGCTGCGCCGTTACGTAGTAGCAGTGATCCGTCGGCCGCGACCAGCACAAGTCCCGCCGGCACCGCCTCAAGCCCGCTGCGCAGCTGTGCCGCCTGTTCCTCAATGTTTTCTCGCGAAGACACTTCCTTGGCTAGCTCTCGGCGAAGGCTTTCGATCTCGCCCTTGCCAAACAGCGTCACGATCCTCCGGATGCCGGCGTGGTTGTTTCGGAAATGTCGTCGAGTTCGATATTCGGACGTGGAGCCCTCTTGTGATCGGGCACCCAGCCGGTGATGACGAATCGCACGCGCTCGGCGATGTTCACAGCGTGATCGCCAATGCGCTCATAGAAACGAGCCACCACCGCCAACTGCACAGCCACTTGCAGGTCGATGCGCCCTGCCGCGTGACTCTCGAAGATGGCTTGCACAAACTGCTTTTGCAACGCGTCGAGGTACGCGTCCATGTCGTCGAGCGCGGCGGCCATTGCGTCGTCGTTCTCGACGAATGCTTCGATAGTGGCGCTGTAGAGCTGCTGCGCTTGCTCGCTCATGCGACTGATAATGCCGCGCAGTTTCGGGTCGAGGTCGTGGCCGTAAATGCGGCGGGCTGCCTTACAAATGTTGGCGATCAGGTCGGCACTGCGCTCGACCTCGGCGATCATCTTCATCAAGGCCACGACTTGGCGCAGTTCGGTGGCAACAGGGGCCTGGAGCGCGAGAATGCGCAGGCACTGCTCTTCCAAGTCGACGCAACGCTGGTCGATCGCAGCATCGCCTTGGATGATGTACTCCGCGCCTTCGAGGTCGCTGTCGAGCAACACCGACGTGGCGCGCGGGACGAGTTCGACGACGAGCGCGGCAAGTCGGACAAGTTCTGAGCGAGCTTGTTCTAGGTCGCTGCGGTATGACTTGCGCAATTCGTTCATCAGCCGAACCTCCCGGAAACGTATGCCTCGGTGCGGTCATCGCTAGGTGTGGAGAACATCGTTGCCGTCGGCGCGAACTCGACAAGCACACCGGTGCGGCGATCGCTCTCCGTGTTCACTTCCGTCGTGAAGAATGCCGTTCGATCGCTAACTCGGGCAGCCTGCTGCATGTTGTGCGTGACGATAATGATCGTGTATTCGCTCTTGATCTCCTGCATGAGGTCTTCGATGCGAGCGGTTGCGATGGGGTCGAGAGACGAGCATGGCTCGTCCATCAGCAGCACCTCGGGTTCGACTGCGATTGCGCGAGCAATACAGAGACGTTGCTGCTGGCCGCCAGAGAGGCTGAGCCCGCTGGCCTTGACGCGATCTTTGACTTCGTCCCACAGTGCGGCACCGCGCAGGGACTTCTCGACGGCATCGTCGAGCTCGCCCTTACGCTTGACGCCAGCGAGACGGGGGCCGTACGCGACATTGTCGTAGATGCTCTTCGGAAACGGATTGGGCTTCTGAAACACCATGCCGATACGGCGGCGTACTTCGACGGCGTTCACCTGCGAGTCGTACAGGTCGACTCCGTGAAAGCGAACCTCCCCCTCGACGCGGGCAGAGGGGATGAGATCATTCATTCTGTTGAAACAGCGCAGCACTGTTGACTTGCCACACCCTGAGGGACCAATGAACGCAGTGATCTCGTTGCGCAGGATCGACAGACTGACCTCGCGAACGGCACGAAAGGCGCCGTAATACACGGCGAGATCCCTCGTCGAGAACACCGCAGCTTCACTCATCGCGACTGGTTCGGTTGAAGCTTCTGAAGTGACTTCCACTTTGGTCATGATATCTAGAGCCCCATTCACCCTTGCCGCCTCTTTTCGAACCGGTTGCGCAGCAGGATTGCTGCACCGTTTAACAACAACACCATCGCTAGCAACACCACGATCGCCGCGGCGTTGAGATCTTCGAATGTGAGGCCAGTGATCTTGCCGGGCTTATTTACCTCGTTGGCCCACCCGTAGATCACGATCGGCATCGCGGTGAACTTGCCCTGCAACTGATCAACCATGCTCTCCCCGGGAAGGCTGGCAAGGCGGCCGGTGATAGCGCCGATCAACAACAATGGAGCGGCCTCGCCGAGCGCGCGGGCGACCGCCAGCATCGTGCCGGTGAGAATGCCGGGGGCGGCATACGGCAACACGTGGTCGCGGGTGACTTCCCACTGCGTTGCGCCGACACCGAACCCAGCTTCACGCAGCCCGGAAGGAACGGCGCGTACGGACTCGGCAGTCGTGATGATGATGATCGGCAACACCAGAATGGCGAGCGTGATGCCAGCGGCGATGACACTGCGCCCTCCCGTGAGCCAGCTGAGGCCTTTCACGAACACAACCAAGCCAAGGATTCCGTAGACCACACTCGGTACACCGGCGAGGTTGCGAATGTTCAGCTCAATGAAGCGTGTCAACCGATTCGACTTGGCGTACTCCTCGAGATACACGCCAGCAAAGATTCCGATCGGGAATGCCAGCACAACGACGAAGCCAGCGATCATCAACGATCCCCAGATCCCTTGACTGACACCAGCCTTATCGGGACTCGACGCGAGATCGCTCGTCAGAAAGCCGGTGCTGCGCTTGTCGAAGACGGGGATCGCACTCGCAATCACGTCCCACATCAACACTGTCAGCACGAAGAGCGCTGAGAGCAGGCACAGCAGCAAGGCGCCAGCGAAGATATAGCCACGAACGTCGCGCTTCGACTCGGTGAGCGCCGCGCGTACCGAGGTAGTCGTCGAGGCAGCGATTGCAGCGGTGATGGCCATGTTTCCTCGAGGGTGCCCTAGTACGCATTCCGAAGTTTGCGGACGACACGACCGGCAATTATGTTGAGTACCAATGTCATAAGGAACAACAGCGCCCCGACGAGGAACAGGCTCTGAAAGGCAAGAGAGCTGCCCGTGACCTGATCGCTGCCGACTGCGAGCTGCGCCATCGCCGAGGTCATCGGCAGACCAGGATCACGCGGGTCGATTGTTCGTGGCGACTGGCCGAGCCGGCCGGAAGCGAGCGCGGCAATCATCGTTTCGCCGATCGCGCGTGAGATCGAAATCAACAGCGCAGCGATAATGCCCGACACGGCTGCTGGCAGCACGACCTTGACGACCGTCGCGCTCTTGCGCGCACCTAAACCGGTGCTGGCTTCACGAAGCGAGGACGGGACGGAACGAAGAGCGTCCTCCGATACCGACGCCATCAGTGGGGTGACCAGCACCCCGATCGCGACGCCGGTGACCAGCAAGCTGGTGTTCTGAGTCGTGTCGAACAGTGGCTTGATCAGATCTGGGCCGAGAACTCGCAACGCGAAGAACCCAAAGACAACGCTTGGTATGCCAGCGAGCACTTCCAGGATTGGCTTCAGGACGCGTCGCGCTCGCGGCGACGCATATTCGCTGAGATAGACGGCGGCACCAAGACCTAGTGGTGCGGCAACGACAATCGAGACCATTGACACAATCAGCGTGCCATACACGATCGTCGGAATGTCGAAGCGGCTGTTACGCGGATACCAACCGGGCGCTTTGCCCGAGTCGATGAGAGCACCGATGCCCGCCTCGTCAATCAGACCGGAGAGAAACGTCCAGGCTTCGGTGAACAGCGTGTACACGATCAGCGCGCTGATCACGATCGACAACGCAGCTGCGACGAACAGCAAGGAACGCATGAAGCGTTCCTTGCGCATTCGCCGAGGGTTGCCACGCAGATCGCTGACAAGAAGTGTTGCTGATGTGGAACTCATCGTGTGATCAAGATTCCCCTGCGATGGGACCGGGCGCAATGCCCGGTCCCATCATAGGTGGGGGGATTCCTCAGGCCGTTGCGTCGGCCCAGGTGGTGCGGCTGGCCTCAAGGCGCTCAGCCGGCAGGTCCACGTAGCCAGCTTCGGCCACTGATGCAATGCCCTCATCGCTGAGGTACAGGTCAATGTAGGCGCCAACCGCAGGATTGTCTGCGAGGGCGTTGGCGCTGACGTAGATGAACAGCGAACGGCTCAGCGGGTAGCTGCCGTCAGCGATCGTCTCGACCGTGGGTGCGACGCAACCATCACCCTTGTCGATCTCGATCGCCTTCATACGATCCGCTTCTGCTGCGAAGAACGCAAAGCCGACCCAGCCAAGGCTGCTGTCACTGCCCTCGATGCCCTCAACGATGACGTTGTCGTTCGGGCTCTGGGTGTAGTCGTTACGAGCTGACTTCGGGTCAGTACCACGACCCTCGGCGATCTTCTTGAACGCAAGCTCGATGAACGAGTCGTAGGTACCGCTCTCCGGGCCAGGACCCGTGATCACCAAGTCGGCATCGGGGAAGGCTGCGGAGGTGGAACCAAGCTCGGTGGCCAATGCTTGCGCGTCGGTCCAATTGCTGAAGCCCTCTGCTTCGGGACCGACCAGCGCGTACAGCGCCTTGTAGTCCAAGCAGGTGACCGCTTCGTTGGCGGGGCTGGTAGCAACGGTCAGTCCGTCGATGGCGACCTCAAGCTCGATGAACTCGATGCCGGCCTCGGCGCACAGGGCTATTTCCTCGTCCTTGATCTTGCGCGAGGCGTCGGCCACGTCGGCTTCGCCGGCGCAGAACTTCGCGAAACCGTCGCCGGTGCCGGGGCCTTCAACCGTCACGGCCAACGCGCCGCCGGTGTTTGCATCGGCGAGCTCGCCGACGAGCACCGAGATCGGCTCGACAGTGGATGAACCGGTGACGAACACTTCGCCGCCGATGACTTCCTCAACCGTCGTGGTCGGCTCGTCGGCGCCTGCGGTGGTCGTGACATCCGCGACGGTTGTCGTGGCTTCTTCTTTGGCACCCTCATCGTCGCCGCATGCGGCGGCGAACAATGCGAGGCTGGCAATCGAGGCGAGTACGAGTCGCCCGGTGGACTTGTTCACGTGGTGTTCTCCTATGAGTAGGGATAGCCGTCACTCGAACGGTGTCGTTCAAGGACGGGCGGAACGCTACGAAACCCAAGTAACACGAGGCTCGCCGTGAGGTGAACACAAGATGAACAGCATCAGGCCTTTTGGAATTCGGCAACCCAGCGATGCAGGCGACCCTGTGCATCGCCGTCATCAAACACCTCCGGGCCGTGGCGCTGCCACACTCCGTCGGCGCCGAGTTCGTGGCGCACAACATCGTTGGCCAGATTGAGGCTCAGCACCTTATCCAGCCACATCTGGTGCTTGGGATGCGTGACCGGTACCGCTACCTCGACACGGCCACTGAGGTTGCGACCCATCCAGTCGGCGCTGCCAATGAGGTACAGCGGGCTGTTGTCCTGTCCATGTTCAAAGCGAACAACACGTGAATGTTCTAAGTAGCGACCGAGAATGCTGCGGACGTAAATGTTCTCGCTCAATCCCGGAACCTGGGGGCGCAAACAGCAAATGCCGCGAGTGATGAGATCGACGCGCACCCCGGCCTGACTTGCTCGATACAGCCCCTCGATCATCTCCTCATCGGCCAATGAATTCAACTTCGCCATGATGCGGCCGTCGGCGCCGAAAGACATCTCGTGCTCGATCAGATCGAGGAGTTGGTTGCGCATGTAGCGCGGCGCGACAAGCAACGATTGGAACCGCACCTCGCGGCTGTAGCCCGTGAGGTGGTTGAACAGCTCAGTGACATCGGCACCGACCTCAGGATCGCAAGTCAGAAAGCCCATGTCTTCGTAGATGCGCGCCGTCTTGGAGTTGTAGTTCCCCGTTCCAATGTGGCAATAACGACGCAGGCCATCGTCGTCTTGACGGACGACCAGCGTTGTCTTCGCGTGAATCTTGAGGCCAACCAACCCGTAAACAACATGCACGCCCGCACGTTCCAGGGCTTTCGCCCAGCCCACATTGGTCGCCTCGTCGAAGCGCGCCTTCAGCTCGACAAGCACCGCCACCTGCACGCCCCGTTCGGCCGCGCGCATCAGGCTGCGCGCGATGGGGCTGTCGCCGCCTGCGCGGTAAAGCGTCATCTTGATGCTGCGCACACGCGGATCGTCGGCTGCCTGCGCGATGAAACTCTCGACACTGCTCGCGAAACTCTCGTACGGGTGATGCACCATCAGTGCCCGCTCGCGGATCACCGAGAAGATGCTGCGGTCCTGCGACTCTGCCCGTTGCAACCGGCCGGCGGTCACCGGCGGCCATGGCTTGTCCTTCAACTTAGGCAGATCGAGCGCATGGAGTTGAAACAGGCAGGTCAGATCGAGCGGGTGGCGATGCACAGTGACATCGGCCATTTCGAGATCAAGTTCCGCAACCAACAGTTCCAGCATCTCGTCGCTGATGCCCTGCTGAACCTCTAGCCGGACGGCACGACCGAAGCGGCGTCGACGCAGTTCCATTTCGACCGCGGCGAGCAGATCGTCGGCTTCCTCGTCTGCCAGGGTTAGGTCGGCATTACGAGTCACGCGAAACACCGCATGCTCTTCGACCACCATCCCAACAAACAGCCTGTGCATCTGCGCGGCGATGATTTGTTCAACAGGCACGAAGCGATTGCCGTCGGGAAGAACAGCCAGGCGCGGGAAGACGTTAGGCACCTTTACGCGCGCAAATCGCCGCTCGCCGGTCTCGGGGTCGCTGACCATCGCCGCCAGGCTGAGCGCAAGGCCTGATATGTAAGGGAACGGATGCGCTGGGTCCACGGCCAAGGGCGTGAGTACGGGGAAGATGAACTGCTCGAACTCTGTAGTGAGCAACTTCTGATCCTTGTGCGACAGCGACCTCCAGTCGACGATGCGCAATCCTTGCTCGCCGAGTTCGTGCAGCAGGCGATCGAGCACTAGTTCTTGCGCCATCACGAACCTGTCGGCGGCGGCACCGACTTCTGTCAGCTGCGCCTGCGGAGACAAACCATCGGGAGCGGGCTCGACCACACCGGCGGCAACTTGATCCTTCAACGCCGCCACACGAACCTGGAAGAACTCGTCAAGGTTCGAGGAACAGATCGCGCAGAACTTCAGCCGCTCAAGCAGCGGAATCCCGGGCTCGTCGGCAAGCGAAAGCACCCGGCGATTGAACTCCAGCCAGCTGAGTTCACGGTTGAGCAGGCGTGCCGTCACGCAGCAGCCCCAGACTCAGGTTGCGGTCTCGGGGATGCCGAGAACCCATTCGATGCTGATGCGCTCACGCTCGGCGTCACGCACGATGCGCTCGCGATTACGACGGAACTGCGGGTCGTCGCGAGGCAGCAGGACCAAACGCGCCAGCGCACGCGTGCGGAACTCCTCGATGAGGGCACGGTCGCCGTAGTCGCCGTAAATCTCCCAGTGCGGCGACACCGGACCGAGATACACGATGCGCGCATGGGCTCGTGGTGGCTCGTTAACGATGTCGGTCATGATGGCTCCTGCCGGTACGGGACTCGCCAAGTGTACCGGCGGTCGCATTGCATGAACCGGCCGGAAAACGGCTGCTGCCCAGCCTTCCGGCACTGGAGGGCTGGGCAGCGTGACACCCATCGCGGGAAGCGAGTCAGCTGATCAGGCGGTGATCAGGGCTCCATCGATGCCGGCCAACGGATTGTCGCCGGGGAAGAAGCCACGGTCGCCAGGGAACACCTCGAGCGGCGATTGCGCGAGGGCGGCCATGCGCAGAACTGCCGCGTGCCGTGCTTCGACACCGCCGATCGTCATGATCGTGGAACGGAGTCCGGGGGTAGATAGTGCGCCACCGGCGAACGCGTATGTCTGCGCCGCCGCCTCTTCTAGGGCCAACGCAATGTTGACTGCGTCGGCTTCCGTGCTCGCCGTTGCGAGCGCCGGCGCGATCAGGGCGTCGTAGACGGCCTGATTCATCTCGGTGATCGCGGTGGCACCGGCACCGGTGATCACGCCGTTGAGCGCGTCGAGGTGCATTTGGTGATGGCCAGCGAACATCGTCGCCGCTGCCAGCACAGCCGGAGTGGTGATGAGGCCAGCGGCAATGCCGTAAGCATCGACCGCCAGCTTCTCCAACGATGCTGCTGTCTTGGCGAGGACGAGGTCCATGTTCGGTTCGCCAGCAACGGTCGTTGGCGCATCAGTGGTCAAGTTCCTCGAGTCCTCGTCGCTGCCACAAGCGGCGAGTAGGGCTGCACCGAGAACGGTTATGCCGCCCATACGGAACAGGTCGCGACGATTCGGCGACGGTACTCCCAGAACGCTGGCGCGCTCGTTGGTGCTGATTGTCTCGTCGCTGAAGAGCCGCTGCAGCGATGAGCGCCACTGTGGCAGTGCCGACGTGTTCAAGCGATCGACCGCGCGAAGTTCGCGGTGAATCTCGGTGGTGTTCAGATTGTCCTTTATGGTCTTGCCGTTCATGGTGATGGTCCTTTCGAGAGGTGTGGTGGTCAGGCCGCGAAGACGGCGGGGTCGAGGCCCTTGAGCGGATCGCTGCCATCGCCGAGAGCGGCGGCTTCGAAGGCACCGGTCGGGAAGACGGCAGTGACGTCCTTGCCGAGAGCGAGGCCGAGCACGACTTGGTGCTGAGCTTCGATCGGCAAGATCGTGGAGGTGGCCGCTGCGTACGCGGGGTCTTGCAACAACGTGAGCGCAGCCGCATAGGTGTAGGCGGCCTGGCCTTCGAGCACGAATGCGAATTCCAGCGCACCCATTTCGTCGGTGAGTGCCGCCAACGCTGGCGACACAGCTGCGATCAGTGCAGCATTGGGCTCGGTGACCGCATGAACACCGGCAACGGCGCCAAAGGCATCGGCGTGCTGCTGATGGTGCGACATGAACAGCTCGGCGACCGGCAGCGTTGCGGCTGTCAGCAGCGGGGCGGCAGCGGTGTACGCGGCGACGGCGGCGAGCTCGACGCTTTGAGCGTAGCCAGCGATGCTCTGATCGTCGAGTGCTCCTACCGATCGCCGCGCAATGTACAGATCGCGGTGCAAGTCAGCCGACTCGGTCTTGAACGTTTTCATGTTGTTGCGGTGAAGATCGTCGACGTCGGCGGCAAGCCGACGCAGTTGACGGGTAGTGATGTGCATCTGTTTCTCCTATTGGGTGGGGATTGGGATCGGGACTTAGCTAACGACGTGTCAATCAACGACGTGTCAATCAACGACGACTGTTCCGGTCATGAATGGATGGAACGAGCAGACGTAGGTGAAGGTGCCGGCGGTCGGAAAGTCGACCGTTGAGGACTGCCCCGGGTCAATGGCGCCAGCGTCGAAGTTGCCCGACGAAGTGGCGGTGTGCGGCTGATCGTCGGCGTTGGTCCATGTGACCGATCCGCCAACATTGATACGGACTTCGGCAGCGACGAACATGAAGTCGGCGATGTTGACGGAAGCGTCGTCCACTGCTTCAACTGCGACCGGCGGTGTAGTCGTTACCGACGCGGCTGCCGACGTGTCGACGGACGTGTTGGCATCGTCGCCAGAGCTGCATGCAGCGACGAGAGGAATGAGCACTAGGAAGGCAAGGGAGCGGTTCATGCCTGAGGTTCGGAACCGGCCGAGGCTTGGATGGGACGTTTCGTCGTTTATCTAACAGCCCATCCAATTCACCGGCGGGTACGAACCTTTGCTATGACGGAGCCAATGGCGATTTCGCGGAAGCTACGTGCGGTACCCGTCCTCAAGATCGATGATCGTGGTTCGCTGGCCAGCGTGCTGACCCGGTGCGGTCGCGGCGATCAGGCGGCCTTTGCCACGCTCTACGACCAGCTGGCACCGTATGTACACGGGGTCGTGCTGCGCGTGGTCCGCGATCAGTCGCAGTCCGAGGAAGTGACCCAGGAAGTCTTCGTCGAACTGTGGCGTCTCGCCGCTCGCTTCGACGGCGAGAAAGGGTCGGCCAAAGCGTGGGTGTCGACCGTTGCGCACCGCCGCGCCGTCGACCGAGTGCGCTCCGAGCAATCGGCGCGCGACCGGCTCGACAACGAATCGCAGAAGCGAGTCGTCGACACCGACGTCGTCGTCGAGTCGGTCGAAGCATCCTTTGATCAAGCCCGCGTCCGCCGAGCGCTCACCCAGCTCACCCCTGCACAGCGCGAGGCCGTCGAGCTCGCCTACTTCGGCGCCCTGACGTACCGCGAAGTGGCAGCGCTGCTTGGTATCGCGGAAGGAACCATCAAATCAAGAATTCGCGACGGCATGATCCGCCTGCGTGACGAACTAGGAACGGATGCCTCATGAGCTCAGAGCTCGACCTTCATCACCTTGCGGCGGCGTACGCTCTCAACGCGCTCGACGCCGACGAACGAATCGCGTTCGAAGCGCACTACCACGGCTGCCCGGTCTGCAGTCTCGACGTCGGCGACTTCCGCGCGACTGTTGCCGCACTTGGCGAACTGTCCATCACCGCCCCGTCGGCCGACGTCAAGGCACGGGTGTTGCAGCAGGTCGCGACGACCCGTCAGCTCTCCCCCATCGTCGCCACCCGATCGATCGCACCGAGTCGGCGCCCATCGATGCTCGCTGCTGCGGCGGCGGTGTTGCTGATCGTGGCGACGACGGCGTTCGTGGTCGGTCGCGGTTCGCAGCCCGACGATGCGTTTGCTGCACAACTCGAGCACGTGATGGCGCAGCCCGACGTGCGCATAGTCGATCTGCCAGCGATATCGAATGCGACCGCTGGCCACATCAGTGTCGCTTGGTCGGCCTCCACTGGGAAGATCGCTGTCATCGGCGACGGGCTGTCATCGCTGGCCGACGGGTCGGTCTACGAGCTGTGGTTGATTGACGAGACCGGGCCGCTGCCTGCCTCCATGCTCGACGCTGCCGTCAATGGGGAGATGCGCCGAGTCCTCACGCTGCCCGGAGCCGCTGTCAGATGGGGCATCACAATTGAGCCCGCCGCCGGGTCGGCCACCCCCACCGGCGACGTCCTATTCCTTGGCGATGCTTGAGTTTCGTTGGCTAGTTTCGTCATATGTTCGTAACATGACCCCGTCAGCTGCTAGACATGAGGAAACTCGGGAACCAAACCACGGCTTACAGCGTCGTAGTTCGTAGATGTCAAACGTAGAAGCGGTGCGGCCTCCCGGGTCGAAAGGGTCCTGGTCAAAAAGACCCAGTGCGGGCGCACAACCAGCCGCGATCCCCCGATCGCGGCCAACAAGGGAGACGCGCATGAAATCGAAGCTTTCTGTCACTGCCAGTCCGGTCGATGCCGATTCGGCAACGGCGTGGATGAGTCGCGGTAACTGTCGCAACTATCCGCCGGCGACGTTCTTCCCCAGCGATGGCGTTGGTGTCGATCGCGCACGCAAGATCTGCAACGGCTGCCCAGTGCTTGGGCAGTGCCTTGAGTACGCGCTGGAACAGCGCATCGAGCACGGCGTGTGGGGCGGCTGCAGCGAACGCGAACGTCGCCGCATCTTGAAGCGCCGCCGCGTCAGCGTGTAGCTAACTCAGGCGTCGTCGGGCTTGGCGTCGGGCGACTTTGCCTCTGCCTGGCCAGCCGAGAGACCGTCCTTAAATTCCTTCTGTGCCTTGCCGAGGTTCTTCGCGAGCTTGGGCAACTGCGAGCCGCCGAACAGCACTAGCACGATAACGAGGATGAGACCAATCTCAGGGGGGCCGAAGCCTGCAGCGAACATGACCACATGCTAACGCTGTGGGTCCACCGAATACCAAGCACCCCGCCTATCAGTCAGTGACTCGGACAGTCGAGGCACCTCGGGTCAGCCGGTGCGGCGAACGCCCTGCGAACGCTGGCGACGCAAGCGACGACGCTCGCGTTCCGACAAGCCACCCCAGATACCGAACTTCTCGCCGTTGACGAGCGCGTACTCCAGGCAGTCGGTGCGCACGACACAGCCGCGGCAAACTTCCTTGGCTTCACGAGTGGAAGCGCCACGCTCTGGGAAGAACAGATCGGGGTCGACACCAAGACAGTTGGCCTTGTCTTGCCAATCGGTCTGTGGTTCTGAAGTGAGTTCTGTATGCATGTGGGTGGCCCCCTGCTCAGGCCTCGCGGAAGTCGAGTGCGACACCGCTGTAATTACATAAATGTCATTCTCCCATATCACATCCCCTTCGCGCAAGGGGGGATTTGTCAACACTCTGACGAGGGTCTTTGCGAAGAGTTCGTCGGGGCGCGGATCAGCCAGCGCGACGTGTCGTCGACCCACCAGTGCGATTGCGGGCCAGCTGTCGTTTGTGCTCGATGAAGTCGACCAGCACGTAGTCGCCGAGGGTGCGGTGATTCGTGAAGAACGCACGGCCACGGTTGATCGACGTCAGCTTTTCGATGAATGAACGCAGCCCCGAATCGGCGTCGAGCATGAAGGTGTTGATACGAATGTTGTCGCGCGTGCAGCGCACAACTTCGCGCAGCGTCGCCTCAACGGTTGCCTGCACCGGTGGATAATTGAAGTACACGTCGCCTCGCGGAGTGATGTGCGCTGTCGGTTCGCCGTCGGTGATCATGATGATCTGCTTCGTGCCTGTCTGGCGCGCCAGCATCTGACGCGCCAGCGTGAACCCATGATGCATGTTGGTGCCGTAGGCGAAGTCCCAGCTGACCTCGGGCAACTGCGCAGGAGTGAGCGGATACGCCGTTTCGCTGAACCCGACCAGGCCCATGTAGTCGCGCGGGAACTGCGAAGTGATCAGCGAGTGCAACGCCATCGCAACCTTCTTCGCTGGCAGGAAGTTATCGCGCATAGGCATGCTCATCGACAGGTCGAGCATCAACACCGTCGACGAGCGCGTGACATGTTCGGTGCGTTCGATCTCGAAGTCGTCGGGCGACAACTTGACGGCCCGCTCGGAGTCTTCCCCTGAAACGGCACGTCGGCGCAGCGCGTTGCGGATCGTTCGTTGTAAATCGAGATTGAACGGATCGCCGAACTCGTAGGCCTTGGTCTCATAGGTCCGCTCGTGGCCCTGACCCACGGTGTCGAGCTGATGCTGACCCATCCGGTCCTTGGCCAACTTGCTGTACAGGTCGCGCAACGCGTTGCTGCCGATCTTGCGCAGGCCCTTTGGCGTCAGTTCAAGCCGACCTTCCTTCTGGTGGATCAGACCTTGCTCCTCCAGCATTCGGGTCAGTTCCGCCAGTCGCTCGAGTGATCGAGCGGCGTCGTCGCCCAGCAGATCGCGCACGCGATCCATGTCGGCCTCTGCGAGCGCGCCTGGGCTGGTGGCGTTGCGCAACAGGTTCTCCAACTGGTCGAGATCGCCCAGTTCTTGCATGGTCTGCATTGCTTGGCCCATGCCCATCGGGTCGTTGCCCTCAAACTCGTACTGCTGACCCCAGCCCATTTGCGGGAACATCGATTGCAAGTTGCGGCCGAGTTGATCCATCTGCCAACGCAGATCCATGTCGTCAAGCAACTGATTGCTCAGCTCCTGCAACTGCGCCCGCTGCTCGGGGCTCATCGAGTTGAGCATCGCCTGCATCGCAGCCATGCGCCGCGCCATCTGCTCGAGCAATTCGTCGAGGTTCTGCGGATTCTGCGGGAAGAAGTCGCCGAACTGCTCCATGAACTGATCGAAGCCGGGGTCTTCGCCGCGCTCGCGCTTCTCGAGCATCTCGTTCAACGCGGCCATCATGTCTTTCATACGCGCGATGTCTTGCGGCGACATGTTCTGCATTGAGGACGACATCTGATCGACCATCTGCTGGGTCAGCTGCTGGCGCAGCTTGTCGAGTAGTTGTTCGAAGCGACGTTGCGCATCGGCACTCTCAAAGTCGTACGCCGACAGTTCTCGAACCTTGCCCGCAAGATCGTCGGGCAGCATGTCGAGGCGAAAGTTGCGATCCTGCGCAGCGTCGAGCGCTGCCTTCGTTCGGCGCTCATCGCCACTGCGTTCGGCCGCCGAGGTCGCCTGCTCGACGGCGTGGCGTTCCTCGTCGACGATGTCGTTCAGTTCGTCGGCGATCTCCTGGTAGACACCGCCCAGGTCGTGGCGGTCGAGTCGTTCCTGGCGTTGCTCGCGAAGCCGCTCGAGCATCTCGCGCAGACCTTCAATGCGCTCGCCATTGCGGTCGCGCATGCCTTCTTGCATGAGGCGACGCAGCGCCGCATTGACATCGCCGTGGTACAGCAGGTCATCGGTGAGCTGGTCGAACAGGCCGTCGGCGTCGAGATCGAAACCCTGCTGGGTGCCATCCCAACGGGAGTAGGTGAAATGACCCGCCATCGCCAGAACATACCCCGGGGGCGGCGAGCGGCCGAAAGATGAACAGCAGGTTTCTGGCTTGTGAAAGAACTCACAAGCGAGTCCAGACCAAGTAGACTGCTTCCATGAGAGTTCCGCGCACCTTCGAATTCGTGGACCTATCTGGGTTTACGAACTACACCGCCGCCTTCGGCGACGACGCCGCAGGCCGCATTCTGAGCGCCTTCCGCACGATCGCGCGCGAGGTCGCCAGCGAGCGCGGAGTGCGCATCGCCAAGTGGTTGGGCGACGGTTGCATGGTGGTCTCCATCGAGCAAACCAACGCTATTGCGTTTGCACTGGAACTGGGGAGCCGTTCCGCCGAGGTCTGCGAGCCGCTTGCTCTGCGAGTCGGTATCGCCAGCGGGCACGCGCTGCTCTTTGAGGGCGACGATTACATCGGCTCCGCGGTCAATATGGCTGCTCGCTTGTGCGACGCCGCCGGACCGCGCGAAGTGTTGCTGCCGACGATGCAGCTCGAGCGCCTTCCCGAGGGTGTCGTGGCCACTCCGCATGCCGATCTCGAGCTGCGCGGCTTCCCCGGCGCGATCAGCGTCGTCGAGCTCTCGGGAGTTCCAAAGTTGTCGGCAAGCACCGACACCGGCGAGCTGTGGACGCGCAGCCCGTTCTTGACCTGAGGACTTTCTGAGGGGTTAGCTCGCGGCATCCAGCGCTGCGACTCACCGTATATCGCTCAATGCGACCGGTCAGCCGCGACCGCGGTACGTCGCGGCACTCGAGCCGGCGACGGAGTCTTTGTTCAACCGTTTCGATAGGTGCAGTCCCTCGAGCACGAATTCGACTGCTGCCGCGATCGCGGCGGGCGACTCGTCGCCACCGGCAAGCGAATACACCGCCGTGCGCAATGCAGGCATCTCGTCGATCAAGCGCGCGAGTTCGCTTGATGCGATCTCTTCGCCGGTGTGCGCGACGACGCCTGCCTCGAACGCATCGACAACTTCGCGCACCTGATCTAGCGGTACCTGCTCCTTGAACACCGTGAGCACTGCGGCCTTCACCAGGTTCTCGAGAATCAGGCCTTCGCGACCCTCTTCCAGTGATTCGATCTCGACCTTGCCGCTGGTACTCGCGGCCAGCGCGGCCAGATCGCAGATACGCGGCACGACGGACTGCTCGCCAGCGCGCAAGCCGCGACGTAACGCATTCGCCGCCAACACTTCAACGTTGCTGACCGATAGTCGTACGCTGACGCCGCTGCGCTGATTGACATGATTGCTCGAGCGTGCCAGCTGGCTAAAGGTCGCGACGACGCGCTCGATGTAGCTGGGCACGCGCACAGTGACGTTGCCCACCGATGCTTCCCGCGCCTCTTGGTGCATAATCGCCACTTCCGTGTCGACGTCAAGCGGGTAATGCGTACGAATCTGGCTGCCGAAGCGATCCTTCAACGGCGTGATGATGCGCCCCCGGTTGGTGTAGTCCTCCGGGTTGGCTGAAGCAACGAGCAATACGTCGAGCGGCAGCCGAATCTTGTAGCCGCGAATCTGCACGTCGCGCTCTTCCAGCACGTTGAGCAAGCCGACTTGAATTCGCTCGGCAAGGTCGGGGATCTCGTTGATGGCGAAGATGCCGCGGTTGGTGCGCGGCACTAATCCGTAGTGCAGCGTCAGCTCGTCGCTGAGGTAACGCCCCTCGGCAACCTTGATTGGGTCGACTTCGCCAATGAGGTCGGCGATCGATGTGTCGGGTGTCGCCAACTTCTCGCCGTAGCGCGTGTCGCGATGCACCCAGTCGATCGGCGTCGCGTCGCCCAGCTCTGCGACTAGGTCGCGGGCGTGCTTGCTCACCGGCGCGTACGGGTCGTCGTTGATCTCGCTGCCAGCGACAATCGGCATCCACTCGTCAAGCAAGCCGGTGAGGCTGCGGATAATGCGTGTCTTGGCCTGGCCACGCTCGCCGAGAAAGATCACGTCGTGGCCAGCCAGCAGCGCGTTCTCGAGCTGCGGCATCACGGTGTGCTCGTAGCCAAGCACGCCTTCGAACAACGGCTGGCCAGCGGCGATGCGCTCGACGGCGTTGGCGCGAATCTCTTCCTTGACGGGCACCGACTGCCAGCCGCTCGCCCTCAACTCTCCCAAGGTTGCTGCCCGGTTCGCCATGCATCGGACGATACAGCGGCGCTTGCAAAGCCCACCAACCACGTACGCTCGCATTTGTGGAGTTGTCGGGTTCCGAGTCGTTGGGGTCATGGAGAGCAGTTGCCGCCGACGACGAAATGCGGCGCATCGGAATTGGCCTTGATCATGTCGATGACGATTGGGCCCAGGTCGCAGTGCCTGGCCATTGGCGATCGAGCCCCGAGTTCCACGACAGCGACGGCCCACTGCTGTATCGGCATCGCTTCGACCAAGAACGTCCAGCGCCGGGACGGCGTCGGTTCGTCACGCTTGACGGCGTTTTTTACCAAGCCGACGTGTGGCTCGACGGCGCGTACCTAGGCGACCCGGAGGGCTACTTCTTTCCTCACTCGTTCGACATCACCGGACTCAGTCGCTTGGCGACCGAGCACGTACTGGCGGTCGAGGTCGCGTGCGCACCCCAACGGCAGCGCTCGGCCAAGCGCAACATCACTGGCGTCTTCCAACACAGCGACACGCTGGATCAGGATTGGAACCCCGGCGGCTTATGGGCACCGGTGCACATCGAGGAAACCGGTGCGGTGCGCATCGATCGGTTGCGCGTGTTGTGTCGCGACGCCAACGACTCGCGAGCACACCTGCGCATCCACGCTCGGCTCGACAGCGACGCGACGCGCACGATCACGCTGCGCACCTCCGTCAGTGCGCAATCGTCAGGCAAGACGGTGGTCGTCGAGCACTCGCGCTCGTTGGCCAGCGGGATGAACGAAGTCGACTGGAACCTCGACGTCAAAGACCCCGATCTGTGGTGGCCGTGGAGTCTTGGCCCGCAATCGCTCACTGACGTGACCGTCGAGGTGCTGACGGAGCACGAGGCCAACGCGGAGGGCGCGATCAGCGACACGCGCACCGTGCGCACAGGACTGCGCGAAACGGCGATGCAGGACTGGGTGTTCTCGGTGAACGGCGAGCGATTGTTCGCCAAGGGCGCCGACCTCGCACCGACGCGAGCAGCGCTCGCTGAAGCAACTCCGCAAGAGGTGCGGCGCGATATCGAGTTTGCGCGCGACGCGGGGCTCGACCTCGTGCGCGTGCAGGGCCACATCGGGCGCAGCGAGCTATACGCAGCGGCAGATGAACTGGGCATGATGGTGTGGCAAGACTTTCCACTGCAGTGGGGTTACACGCGCACGATTCGGCGAGAGGCCGTTCGCCAAGCGCGCGAGGCCGTCGACCTGCTTGGCCACCACCCGAGCATCGTGGTGTGGTGCGCGCACAACGATCCGGTGCCGACCGCAGGCTTCGACGCTGCCGGTCACTCGATTGTCAGCAACCTCCTCAAGCAACAACTGCCGGGGTGGAACCGCACGATTCTTGATCGTTGGGTGAAGCGTGCTTTTGAAGCAACCGACGAGACGCGTCCAGTGATCGCGCACAGCGGTGTCGCGCCGCACCTGCCGCATGGTCGCGGCACCGACAGCCACCTCTCCTTCGGATGGCATCACGGCACGTTGAACGATCTCGATGGGTTCGCAGCATCAATGCCACAGATGACCGAGTTTGTCAGCGAGTTCGGTGCACAGTCTGTTCCGCCTACTGCCGACTTCATGCGACCCCAGGATTGGCCGACCTTGAACTGGGCCAGCCTTGCGCGCCATCACGGTCTGCAGATCGAGCCCTTTTCGCGCCACGTTCCCCCCGCCGATTACGACACGTTCGACGATTGGCGCACTGCGACGCAGCGCTATCAGGCAGAAGTGTTGCGGCATTACATCGAGACGCTGCGCCGACTGAAGTACCGCCCCACCGGCGGCTTCTGCTTCACCGCGCTCAACGATCCGTCGCCGGCTGTTTCGTGGGGCGTGCTCGATCACCACCGGCAACCGAAGCTGGCGTATCAAGCAGTTACCGAGGCGTGTCGTCCGGTGATCGTCGTCGCGGAACGCATGCGGCCCGCACTCGTTGCTGGCGAAGCAATCGCGCTCGACGTGCACGTGATCAGCGATCTCCGCATTCCGCTCGACGATGTGTTGTGCACCGGCAAGTTGCGTTGGCCAGGTGGCGGGCACGAGTGGCAGTGGAGTGGTTCCGTGCCGCCCGACTCGTGCGTGCGCGTGGGCACGGTGCAGTTTGTGGTGCCGAGCGTGCCCGGCGCGTTGTGGTTCGACCTGACGTTGCAACACGCCGACGCAGCTGCGACCAATCGCTATGCCGCCAGTGTGACCGACGGCGCCAGCGTTACTGCTGGCTGATCAGCTTGCGATCCTTGAGCTTCGCCTTGCGGTAATCCTTGTTCATCAGTGCGATGAAGTCGATGCTGATGTTCTTCGGGCAGGCGGCTTCGCACTCGCCGTGATTGGTGCACGAGCCGAAGTAATCGTCCATCGATTCCACCATCGCCTGTACCCGGCTCCAGCGTTCGGCTTGGCCCTGGGGCAACAGGTTGAGGTGGCTGACCTTGGCAGCGGTGAACAGGTTCGCCGCGCCATTGGGGCACGCGGCCACGCAAGCGCCACAGCCGATGCATTCGGCCGCATCCATCGCCGCGTCGGCGACCGGCTTGGGTATGGGCGTGAGGTTCGCTTCCGGCGCACCGCCGGTGGAGGCGGTGATAAAGCCACCGGACTCGATGATGCGATCGAACGCCGAGCGGTCGACCATAAGGTCTTTCACGATCGGGAAGGCAGTTGCGCGCCACGGTTCGACGACGATCGTGTCGCCGCTCTTGAACGTGCGCATGTGCAGCTGGCAAGTAGCCGTGCCGCGCTGTGGCCCATGGGCGCGACCGTCGATCATTAGCGAGCAGGTGCCACAAATTCCTTCGCGACAATCGTGATCGAACGCGATTGCTTCTAGACCTTCGCCGATCAGCTTCTCGTTCAGCACGTCGAGCATCTCGAGAAACGATGCTTCGTCACTGATGCTGTCGATGCGGTAACTCTGGAACCGGCCGGCGTCGCCGGGGCCGCTTTGGCGCCAGATCTTGAGGGTGAGATTCTCGAGATGAGTCACTGGTCGCCCTTCACTTGTAGCTTCTCTTGGCGAGGTGGACCGTTTCGAAGTCGAGCTCTTCCTTGTGCAGGGTGGGCTTCATCGGATCGCCGGTGTTTTCCCATGCCGCAACGTGCGCGAAGTTCGCATCGTCGCGCTGCGCCTCACCCTCGGCGTCTTGATACTCGGTTCGGAAGTGGCCGCCGCAACTTTCGCGACGGTCGAGTGCATCGCGACACATCAGCATGCCGAGCTGGAAGAAGTCGTCGACGCGACCAGCCTTCTCGAGCGTCTGGTTGACGCTCACAGAGTCGCCGGTCACGCGCAGATCGGTTTTGAATTCCTCGTACAGCGCGGGCAGGTCGCTGAGTGCTCGTTGCAGTCCGGCCTCATTGCGTTCCATGCCGCAGTCGTTCCAGATGATCTTGCCCAACTCGCGATGGAACCAATCGGGTGAACGCGAACCGCCGATGTTGAGGTAACCCTGGAAACGTTGCTGCGCGGCTTGTTCGGCCGTGCGGAACTCAGGGTGATCGACGCCAGGCACTGACTTGTTCAGCATCGGCGCCAGGTAATTGCCGATCGTGTATGGGAGCACGAAGTAACCGTCGGCAAGCCCTTGCATCAGCGCCGATGCGCCAAGGCGATTCGCGCCGTGATCGGAGAAGTTGACTTCGCCAGCCGCGTAGAGGCCCGGGATGGTGGTCATCAACTCGTAGTCGACCCATAGCCCACCCATCGTGTAGTGGCTGGCTGGGTACATGCGCATCGGCACGTCGTACGGGTTCTCGCCGGTGATGCGCTGATACATCTCGAACAAGTTGCCGTAGCGCTCTTTCACGACGTCGTGGCCGAGACGTGCGATGGCTCCAGCGAAGTCGAGGTAGACGCCGTTCTTCAGAGGGCCGACGCCGCGGCCGCTGTCGACCGCGCGTTTGGCTGCGCGCGATGCGATGTCGCGTGGTGCGAGGTTGCCGAAGCTTGGGTAGAGGCGCTCTAGGTAATAGTCGCGCTCGGCCTCGGGGATTTGCGCCGACGGGCGCTCGTCGCCCGCCTTCAGCGGCACCCACACGCGTCCGTCGTTGCGCAGGCTCTCGCTCATCAGCGTCAACTTCGATTGCGTGTCGTCGCTTTGGGGAATGCACGTCGGGTGGATCTGCGTGTAGCACGGGTTCGCGAAATACGCGCCCTTGCGGTGCGCACGCCAGCCAGCGGTGATGTTGCAGGCCATTGCATTGGTGGAAAGGAAGAACGCGTTGCCATAGCCGCCGGTCGCCAGCACAGTCGCGTGGGCGGCGTGCGATTGCACAGCACCGGTGACAAGGTCGCGGGTGACAATGCCGGCGCAGCGACCATCGATGGTGACGACATCGACAAGCTCGCTGCGGTTCCATAACTTGACGGTGCCGAGGCCGATCTGGCGGGCGAGTTGCTGGTAGGCGCCGAGCAGTAACTGCTGGCCGGTTTGGCCGCGGGCGTAGAACGTGCGCTGCAGTTGCGAGCCGCCGAAGCTGCGCGTGTCGAGCTGGCCGCCATACTCGCGCGCAAACGGCACGCCCTGGGCGACCATCTGATCGATGATGTTCACGCTCATTTGCGCGAGCCGATAGACGTTGGCTTCGCGGGCGCGGAAGTCGCCGCCCTTGATCGTGTCGTAAAACAAGCGATGAACGCTGTCGCCATCGCCGCGATAGTTCTTCGCCGCGTTGATGCCGCCCTGCGCCGCGATGCTGTGTGCGCGCCGTGGCGAATCGTGGAACGTGAACACGTCGACGTCGTATCCGAGTTCGGCGAGTGTGGCTGCGGCCGAAGCGCCAGCCAACCCGCTACCAACAACAATCACCTTGAACTTGCGCTTGTTGTTCGGGTTGATGAGCTTCATGTCGGCTTTGTAGGTATCCCACTTGTCCGTGATCGGACCGCTTGGGATCTTGGCGTCGAGCGGCTTAGCGCGTGCCTTCGGCGCTGCGACTGCTGGCCGTGCCGGAGCCTTCTTTGCGGGTGCCTTCTTGGCCGGAGCTTTCTTCGCGGGTGCTTTCTTGACAGTGCGTGCGGTGGCCATCGAGGTCACTCCCCCACAATTCCGGCGAGTACCGCCAACGGGAACGAGACGTTGCCGACAACGATCATCGTTGCGATGCCGACTGCGAGGTATCTGCGCCACTGCTTGAAGCGTGGGTTGTTCCAACCCATCGACTGGAACAGGCTCCACACACCGTGGAAGAGGTGAAAGCCGAGCGCGATGTTGGCGACGATGTACAACACCGCGACCGGGACACGCTCGAAGCTGCGCACGACATTGCCGTAGACGTCGCCGCGCACGAACGTGCCGTCGTTGCCGACTGCATTCCACCAACCCCAGGTGAGGTCGGCGAGGTGCCAGAAGACGAAGAGGAACACAATCCCGCCGGTCCAGCGCATCGTGCGGCTGGCGAAGTTCGCCACTTGGTAGTCGCGTGGGCCTTGGTATTTCACCGAGCGGGCGTGCCGGTTCATGATTGTCAGTCCGTATGCCGCGTGCACGTGAACCCCGACCGCGGCGATCAGCCCGAAGCGCATCAGCCACAGCGCCACTGTTCGCGGGAGAATCGGCACGAGCAACTCGCGCAGGAACTCGCCGTAGTGGTTGAAGTCTTCCGCGCCGAGGTACATCTTCAGGTTGCCGACCATGTGCGCGAACACGAAGCCGATCAGCATGATCCCGCTGATCGCCATGGCGTATTTCTTGCCGACGGCTGTGGAGTAAAGGTCGAGCAGGAAGAACTTGCGTCGCTTCCGATGGTTCGTCGCTGTCCCGCTGACCGGCGGACGCGACTGGATTGCCTGTGACATCGGGGTGAACGGTAGCCGCCGCCCCCACCCGAACCACGAACCGCCGCTCATGCCGCACGTCTTTTCGGTGGGCCGGTGGTCATGGTCGTGTTGTTGGGTTGGTTGATAGTCAGCGTTCGATCGCCCGCGAGGTGGACTTCCCAGCCGCCTTCGTGGATGCAGTGATGGTGTTTGCTGCGCACGGGCAACAGGTTCGCAAGATCGGTGAACCCGCCGCTTTCCCACCAGTGCACATGATGGGTGTGATGTTGCACAACAAGATCAACGCTGCGACCGAAGCGGATCGACAGTCAGCGTGAAGACGTTCATCCCCGACTCGAGATCGGTCCGCGACCGCAACCGCACGCCCGACCGCTGACGCTCGAGACGCGTCATTCCATCGTCGGTCGCGAGGCGACGTTCCTCGGCGCGCAGCGTGCGACCGAATTCCTCGGGCGAACTCGCCGCCGCCCTATTCAACAAGTCGAGCAACGGGTCATGCACGCGCCATCACCTCCCACGAGATCGTCAACTGGGTTGAGGTCACCGTCATCAACACGACAGCGACGATAAGTCTCGGGGAAGCGAGAACTAGAACTCTAGTTCTCCACCTCAACAAATTCTCTCAAAGGGGCGTGGCACCAATCCCTGGCGACGTAATTGGTGCGTTGGGTCTCGGCCACTTCACGCAATGACAGGGATCACACTGAACCCATGGGTGCGCCCAAGTGTCAATTGTGACGCCCTGTCGCGCCCACGGGCGCGACAGGGTTCGGAACTGACACGCGGTTCCGCGGCCAACCCGCGCCCGACCTGGTGCGCTCGGCCCACAGTTTGTTCAATCAGGTCCGCCGTCAGTTCGCGGTATGGGCCGGGAGTCTCTACACTCTCTGCGTTCACCAACCAGCGCAGCGTTAGCGCCGCGCCCTAGATGTCCTGGAGATTCAGGTGCCAGCAATCATTGCCGAAGGCGGCTATCAGGTATTCGAGCTGAAGGGTGGTGAGTGGGCCATCTTGATCCTCTCGGCCGCCGCTGCCGTTCTCGCCATCATCGTCGGACTGTTCCTCGCCAAGTTGGTGCTCGCGGCCGACGAAGGCTCGCCGAAGATGAAAGAGATCGCGAAAGCCATTCAGGAAGGCGCCTCTGCGTACCTGAGGCGACAGTTCAAGACGATCGCCGTCATCCTCATTCCCCTCGCCGCGATCGTGTTCGTCACCTCGACGGCCATCAACAAGCCCAACGACGGCGGGGTGGCAATGTCGTTCGCGCAGTCCGGTCTATGGCGCACCGTCGCCTTCATTCTCGGCTGCGTAGCATCGGGCTTCACCGGTTACATCGGCATGACGCTGGCAACCCGCGGCAACGTGCGCACCGCCGCTGCAGCCCTCACCGGCAGCATGCCCAAGGCACTCACCGTCGCCTTCCGCACCGGTGGCGTCGCTGGAATGTTCACCGTTGGCCTCGGCCTGCTCGGCGCCACCGGCATCATCATGGTTTTCCAGAACACGAGCTCGGCGATTCTGATCGGCTTCGGATTCGGCGGTTCGTTGCTTGCCTTGTTCCTGCGAGTAGGTGGCGGCATCTTCACCAAGGCTGCCGACGTCGGTGCCGACCTGGTCGGCAAGGTTGAAGCTGGCATTCCCGAAGACGACCCGCGCAACCCGGCGACCATCGCCGACAACGTGGGCGACAACGTCGGCGACTGCGCTGGCATGGCCGCCGACCTGTTCGAGAGCTACGAAGTCACGCTCGTCGCCTCCATCATCCTCGGTGTAGCGGCCTTCAACTCCGTTGGCGCCAACCCGGCCCTCGGCGTGATGTTCCCGCTCGCCGCTCGCGCGATTGGCGTGATCGCCTCCATCTTCGGTGTCTTCGCCGTGAAAGCAAAAGAAGGCGAGACGAACGCGCTGAAACCGATCAACAAGGGTTTCGCAGTTGCAGGTTCGCTCACACTGCTCGGAACGCTCGCCGTCGCACTCACCTACGTCGGCAACGACAACAACGACAACGCTGGCTGGAAGTGCTTCGGCGCGGTGGCTATCGGCCTCGTGCTCGCGCAACTTGTCAGTCGTCTGACCGAGTACTACACCGGCACGCATTACCGCCCGGTGCAGGAAATCGCGGAGAGCGCCGAGACCGGCCCCGCCACCGTCGTGCTGTCGGGCACGGCTAGCGGCATGGAGAGCTCGGTCTACGCAGTCGTCGCCATCGCCATCGCCATCGGTGCGTCGCTCGCACTTGGCGGCGGCAACCTGACGTTCTCGCTCTACCTCGTCGCCCTCTGCGGCATGGGCATGCTTGCCACCACCGGTGTGATCGTGTCGGAAGATACGTTCGGCCCCGTCAGCGACAACGCCGCCGGCATCGCCGAAATGAGCGGCGAGTTCCACGGCGAGCCGCAGAAGATCATGGTTGCGCTCGACGCCGTCGGCAACACCACCAAGGCCGTCACCAAGGGCTTCGCGATCGGCTCCGCGGTCATCGCGGCTGTTGCGTTGTTCGCCAGCTTCATCGAAACGGCTGGTGACGAGTTGAAGGTCGTCGCCGACAACCTGAAAGACGGTGTCTTCAAGGCCGCCGAACTGCAGATCAACGTCGCCGAGCCGAAGATCTTCATCGGTCTCCTCATCGGTGGCGCGGTGCCGTTCCTGTTCTCGTCGCTCGCTATCCGTGCGGTCGGCCGCACCGCTGGTGTGGTCGTACAGGAAGTGCGCAAGCAGTTCGCTGACGGCAAGATCATGAAGGGTGAGAAGCAGCCCGAGTACGGCCCGGTCATCGACATCTGCACGGAAGCCTCATTGCGCGAACTGACCACACCGGCGCTGCTCGCAGTGCTCACCCCGGTGGTCATCGGCTTCGGACTTGACTGGCGTGCGCTCGGTGCCTTCTTGGCCGCCGTCATCCTCGTCGGCCAATTGATGGCCAACTACCTCAGCAACGCCGGTGGTGCGTGGGACAACGCGAAGAAGTACATCGAAGACGGCCACCACGGCGGTAAGGGCAGCGACCCGCACAAAGCGGCCGTCATCGGCGACACCATCGGCGACCCGTTCAAGGACACTGCTGGCCCTGCGCTCAACCCGCTGATCAAGGTGATGAACCTGGTCAGCCTGCTGACCTTGCCGGCGATCATCAGCTTGCAAGACAACCTCGGCGCTCGCCTCAGCATCGCTGCGGCCGCCCTCGTGGTGCTGATCGGTGCGATCATCTTCAGCGGTCGCCGACCGAACACAATGACCGTCTCCGCGAACTGATCGGACGCAACCCACCATGCTCGCACTCCTAGATTTCGCCAACAAGTGGGTCGAGCGCGGTGGGTTGATCGTTCTTGCGATCATCATCTTCGCCGAATCGGGATTGCTAATCGGATTTTTCCTGCCCGGCGATTCGCTGCTGTTCTTCGCCGGCTTCCTTTCGTCGGAGGCCGGCGGACACCTCTTGCCCGCGCTGCCGTGGGTGGCGCTCACCTGCTCAGCCGCGGCCATCGTCGGTGATCAGGTCGGCTACATGATCGGTTCCAAGTTCGGGCCGACTCTGTTCAAGCGCGAGAAGAGTCGCTTCTTCAACCCGGCGTACGTCGACAAGGCGGAGGCATTCTTTGCCAAGCACGGCTCGAAGACGATCGTGCTCGCACGTTTCGTGCCGATCGTTCGCACCTTCGTACCGACCGTGGCTGGCGCGAGCCGAATGCACTACCGCACCTTCGTCACCTACAACGTTATTGGCGGAGTGCTGTGGGGCGCAGGAGTCACGACACTCGGCTTCTTCTTGGGCGAGATCAACTTGGTGAAGAACAACCTCGAGATCGCCGCGCTGGTCATCGTGGTGATCTCGCTGCTGCCGATTGCGTACGAGTGGCGCCAGCATCGCAAGCGCTCTGCTGCCGCATCGTCACCTGACTGACACCTACCGGCGGAACAAACCGGCGACCTGGTGTTCAAACTGCCACCCGACGAGGTGCAGGCATTCCTCAACGGTCTCGACCCAGCGATTGGTCGCCGCACCGGTCTCGACGGCACCACCAGCGATGTCACGACGCAGATCGCGGATCTCGGCGCACAGATCCTCGCCGCGGAAGCGAGTGTCGATCGCGTGCGCGTGCTGCTGGAAGGTGCCAAGACACTCGACGATGTGATTCGACTCGAGAGCGAGTTCACCAGCCGCCAGACGCACCTCGAGCAACTGCGTGCGCAGCAGAACACGCTCGACGGTTTGGTCGCACTGGCGACGATCACGGTGCACCTGACGACAGCACCTGCCGTGAGTGAAACCCCGAGCGTCGAGAACTTGGAGAAGTCGGTTCCCGATAAGGGCGTCGGTGCAGCGTTCGGCAAGGGATGGAAGGCGTTCCTCACCGTGCTGGTCGCTCTCGCATTGTTCGTTGGCTACACCGCACCGTTCTTGGTGCTCGGTGGCTTGGCATTACTGATCGTGTGGCGAGTCGGCCGACGCGTTGCTCGCAACAGGCCGCCCGCGCCAACACAGTCGGCGCAATCACACTCGGCTCCACCGGCACCCGCACAACCGGCACCCACCCAACCGTCAGTCAATCCGCCCAACCATCCAACCCCGGTCGGTTAACAACTGCATGACGTTGCCCCCGTCGTGGCGACGGTATGGCGCACGCAGTTCGTCGTCGGTGGCGTTCATCGCCATCGGCGGCGGACTGTACGGCGTTCCCCACACGTGCAGCCGATGCGCCGGGCCGTCAATCGCGACTACCCCTTCAACGAACTCGATACGTGCATCGACTTCACCAACCTGCTCGTAGCCGCCGGCGATCGGCGTGACGTCAACGTCGGAGTACCACTCGATGTCGAACGTCACGGCGACCGGTGTTCCGTATGCGCGGCGCACTGCCTCGATCGGGTCGTCGAGCAGTACACCGTGTGCCTCGTTGCCGACGCTCCACTGGCGGAACGGCACATCACATTGATGGTCGGCCCACATCTCGGAAGGCTTGATCTCCAACCCGGCGCGCAATCCGGTGCCATCGAGTTCTTCGATGTAGAGATAGGGCTCGCCCGCGCGTACAAGCCCGGCCCAATAGTCGAAACGTTGGCCACGCAACTCGAGACCAACGAACACACCAGCATCGGCTGCAGCGCTGTGACCCCACCACCACCACGCCTCGACTTCGGCGCCCGTGTGGCGCAATTCGTCGGCATTGGTCGGCACGGGGCCAGACTATGAGCGTGATCCGCTATCTCAGTCTCGAGTGGCTCGAAGCCCTCACCGCCCAAGTCGAAGCCAGCGCGGCGTTGCAGTCGTTGGCAGCACAACATTCCATCGGCGTCACACAAGTTGTCACCGCCGGGCCGGAGGGCGACGTGGTATATCACCTGCAAGTCGGCGACGGTGTTGCGCGGTTCGGTGCTGGCCCAGCAGAACCGGAAGACGTCCGCATGGAGCAGACGTGGGACACCGCGGTGGGTGTCGCGACCGGCGAACTGAACGCGCAGGAAGCCTTCATCAAGGGGCGTATTTTATTGACCGGAAGTCAGCAGCGACTGGTGGAGGCGCAGCCGGTGTTCGGCGCGCTCGACACCGTGTTCGCCACCGTGCGCGAGCGCACCGAGTACCGCTGAAGTAGGTCGGTCCGTGCCTGAGCTTCCGGAAGTTCAGGCACACGTCGAACGACTGAACGAACAGTTCCGCGGAGCGGTGCTGAAGAAGTTTGTACCGTTCAACTTCACTGCGTTGAAGACCGCGACACCGCGACCCGAGGAGGCCTACGGCACTCCCCTGCTCGGCGTTAGTCGACGCGGCAAGTATCTGCTACTCAACTTCGGCCCGATTCACTTCGTGATTCATCTGATGCAAGGTGGGCGACTGCTCGTCGACGAGAAGCAGTCGTTGAAGCCATTCAAAGGGCAGGCCAGGTTCGTGTTCGAAGCAGGACCAGCGCTTCTGTTGACCGAGGCAGGCAAGGAACGGCGCGCCGGTGTGTGGTGCGTGTCGACTTTGCGGATCGACGGGCCGCCGCTGAACCGGTTAGGGCGCGAAGCGTTGGACTACACGCCGCAGTCACTGGCCGACGCCTTCGCCGCCGACGGGATGCGTGTGCACGGCTTCCTGCGCGATCAACATCACATCGCCGGGCTCGGACGAATGCTCGCCAACGAGGTCTGCCACCGCGCGCAGGTCTCGCCGTTCGCAATGACACGCAAGCTAGGGCTTGAAGGTGCGCGGAAAGTGCACGCGGCGATCCACGACGCGGTCGCGGAAGGTCTGACGTACGAACGCACGCGCACCGACATGAGTTCGTCGGCCGATCGCCCCGGCCGCGTGCACAATCGAGTCGGCCAGCCTTGCCCGGCGTGCGGCGACACCATCAGATCCGTGAGTTACAGCAGCTACACCGTCGCCTACTGCCCCACCTGCCAAACCGTGGGCAAGATCCTGGCCGACAACACCACCTCCAAGTTCCTGAAGTAGGTGCCAGGGGTTTGACGTACGCTGGGCAGATGCCTGTTCATATTCGTGCTGAAGCTTCCGATTACGCGCCCACGGTGCTCGTGCCGGGCGACCCCCGCCGCGCGAAGTACATCGCCGACACCTTCTTCGACTCGGATGCGCGACAAGTGAACGAAGAGCGCGGCGAGCTCGGATTCACCGGCACATTCAAAGGCAAACCGATCAGCGTGCAGGCGGTCGGGATGGGATGTGCGAGCGCAGCGATTTACTACACCGAGCTGATTCAACTGGGTGCTCGGCGCATCATCCGGGTCGGCACGGCTGGTGGATTGGCTCCCGGCCTGCGACTGGCCGACACTGTTGTCGCGCTGAGCGCGACAGCCGACGACCCGATTGTCGGGTTGCTCACTGATGGCGAGCCGCATGCGCCAACGGCGACGTACTCATTGGTTGAACACGCAGTTGCACTCTCGCGCGAGCGCGGTGCGACCGTGCACGTTGGCAGCATCGTGTCTGCCGCATTGTTCTACGACCCGCGCCCGAACATGATGCGGAAGTGGCGCGACCGCGGTCACCTTGCGGTCGAGATGGAAGCGGCCGTGCTCTACACACTCGGCGCGATCCACAAGATCGAAACGCTGTGCCTTGTTACGATCAGCGACATCATTTCGCCCGACGAGGGCACTGCCGAGCGAATCAGCGACGAAGAGTTGAAGACCGGCGTCGACCGCATGATGGAAATCGCCTGCGACGTCGCCGTCGGCTAGATCAGGCCCAGCGACTTCACGGCATCGCGCTCGTCGGCGAGTTCCGCGGTCGAGGCATCGATCTTGCCGCGACTGAACTCGTTGATGTCGAGGCCCTGCACTATCGAGTACTGGCCCTTGCTGCACACGCACGGGAAGCTACTGATCAGACCCGCGGGCACGCCATACGAACCGTCCGAGACGACGGCCATACTGACCCAATCGCCCTCGGGGGTTCCGAGCGACCACGAGCGGACGTGGGCCACAGCTGCGTTCGCCGCCGAGGCTGCCGACGAAGAACCGCGGGCCTCTATGACCGCCGCCCCGCGCTTGGCGACCGACGGGATGTACGTGTCGGCGTACCACGCATGATCGTTGACAGCTTCGTGCGCGTTCTGACGCTTGCCGCCCTTGGTGACGTGCGCGTGATAGAGGTCGGGGAACTGAGTGACCGAATGGTTGCCCCAGATCGTCATGTTGCTGACCTCGTTGACGGTGACGCCGACGCGCGTCGCCAACTGCGAGATCGCACGATTGTGATCGAGACGGGTCATGGCGGTGAAGCGCCCTGGATCGAGGCTCGGCGCGTTCTGCTGCGCAATTAGTGCGTTGGTGTTCGCCGGGTTACCGACCACGAGCACCTTCACATCCTTATTGGCGTTGTCGCTGAGCGCCTTGCCCTGCGGCTTGAAGATGCCACCGTTGGCGCTGAGCAAATCGCTGCGCTCCATGCCGGCCTTTCGCGGCATCGCGCCGACCAGCATCGCCACATCGGCATCGGCGAACGCAACGTTGGCATCGTCGGTGCATACAACGTCGGCCAGCAACGGGAACGCACAGTCGTCAAGCTCCATCCGCACACCGCCGAGCGCACCCAAGGCGGGGGTGATTTCGAGTAATTGTAAGATCACAGGTGTGTCGGGGCCAAGCATCGAGCCGGAAGCAATCCGGAACAACAGGCTGTAACCGATCTGGCCAGCGGCCCCAGTGACAGCGACACGAACGGGAGTAGTCATGCCGCGAGCGTAGGCGCAGCGCCCAACGGCAGCGAAGTCTGTCGTGGCTGTCGGGCCATCGCGGTCAGGTAATCGCTGGCTGACCGAACGCGGCGAGAATCAGGTTGGTGTACAACAACGCCGCAGTGCGGTCGCCGCAGGTGAGGTGTGTGCCATCGGGACACAACGTGACCTCGCCGGCGCGAGCGTCCCAGTCGACGACAACAACGTTTGGATAGGTGTTCGGCAGGCTACGGATCAGATCGTTGTTCGCAGGTATCCACACTGGGGGCCCGTGCAAGGTCACGAAAGCGATCTTGCTGACGTTGGCTGGAATCTCCGTCATGATGGCAGCGATGTCACTTGCGCTCATCGGGTTGTTAGTCCCGACCTGAATCACGACGCTGGAACCCTCGCCGATGATTCCAGCGCGCCGCATGCCGATGATGATCGTGCGCACGCCCTCGGGGCTGCGACTTTCCTTGACGTCGACCCACATGCCGGCGGCCTTCAACTCGTCGTCAGCGCCAGCCATCACCGACTCGCCAATCGCTACGAACGGATAAGGATTCGCGGCAACTCCACCCGTAACGGTGGTCGCTGTCGTTGAACTACTGGTTGAGCCGGTTGAAGCAGTCGTTGATCCGGTGGTCGGATCGGTCGCAACGGTTGTGGATTCAGAGGCCACCGTTGACTCCGTCGGCGCAGTCACTTCGGTGCCAGCACTGCTCTCGCACAGCGATTGGGCAACGTCGCCAACGCACTGCGGCTCGGCCGAATACAGGCTGTAGCTGGCGACCGCCATCAACCCGACTACCGACACTGTCGCGAACAGTCGGTGCGGATCGCGACCAAGGTTGGCGACCGCGCCCTTCAGTACGCCCTTGCGCACCGGCGATTCGATGAAGCGATAGCTCGCCTCGGTGATTGGAATCGTGATCGCGAGCGCTAGCACCAACTGCGCAACGGTGAGTTGGACGTTGGCCTGCTCGCGAATTATTTGGTAGATCGGCCAATGGAATAGGTACAGCCCATAGCTGCGCGTTCCAATCCACGAGAACACCGGATTGCCGAGCAGATCGCCAGCAATCGCGCCAGCGTGTGTCGCGCCAGCAATTACGAATAGCGTCGCCACACCGGTGAGCAGGAACCCGCCGCGGAACAACGCCGGGTTGTACACCTGACCCTCGAACAACCACATCGTCCAGAACAAGAACGCGAGCACGCCGACGCCGATCGCTGCCAACACATCGAGGCGTCGGCCTTTATCGCGCAGCGGACCGCGCGCAACCGCCAACGGTCGCCACAACATCGCGAATCCGGCACCGAGCAACAGCCCACCGGCGCGCGAGAAAGAACCGAGATACAAGGTCTCGTTGACGTTGATGCACCTGCCCGCAATCGTCGCCCAGCCATTGCGGAAGCCCTCGACATTGCAAGTGCCGGCAGTCGCGCCAGGCACGTAGATCGCAGCGACGATGACAGCGATCGTCACGCTGACCAGCATCAGTCGCAGGCCAACCGATGGCAGCCGGCGGCGCGAGCGGCGCAGCAACGCCAACATCACCAGCGGCCACAACAAATAGAACTGCTCTTCCACCGCGAGCGACCACAGGTGACGCAACGGCACGAACTTCTCGCCCGCTCCGTAGCCCTGACCGACGATGATTTGGTACCAGTTGCTGACGTAGCTGACCGCGGCAACAAGATCGCCCCTGATCTCTTCGCGGCGCGTGACGTAGATCAGCGTGACGTAGACCGCCACGAGAGTCAGCATTACGTAGAGCGCGGGCAACAGCCGACGGAAGCGCCGCTTCCAGAACTGGCCGAGGTTGACCGTGCCAGTGCGTTCGTGTTCGCCGATCAGCAGCAGCGTGATCAGATAGCCGGAGATGACGAAGAAGACTTCGACCCCGAGAAAGCCGCCCTTCAACCAATTGTGATTGGCGTGGTAGATCATCACCGCGACGACGGCAATGGCGCGCAGACCGTCGAGGCCCGGCATATATGGAATACGGCTCAGCCCAGCCGAGGTCGTGCCGTTACCAAAACTCGGGGCAGGCCGAACGGGTGGAGGTGGAGACATCGAACGACAAGTATGGAGTGCGCTGGCCTACTTTTTCAGGTCGGGACGACCGATGGCATCGAAGATCAGGTTCGCGTAGAACTGCTTGGCGCCACCGGTGCGTAAGTGAAAGCCGTCTCCCGACAATTGATCGAGGATCGTGGCTGACGCAACTTCCCAATCAAGCACGACCACATTTGGAAAGCGTTGCGGCAGTGCTCGGATGCGCTCGTTGTTGTGCGAAATCCATGCGCGCGGTGCTCGCACAGTGAGGACGACAACCATCGGCGTCAGTTCGGGCGGCAACTGCGCCATGATGAGGTCAAAGTTTGCGTCGTTGACGTAACCGTTGGTGCCGGTCTGGATGATGACGATGCGACTCAATTGCCCGTCGGCACGCATCCGTGCCAACAACTCGGCCATGTCCGTGCCCTGGCGACTGACCGCAGCGTCGACAACGATTCCGCCCGCACTCAGCTCGCTCACCGCACCCAACATCACCGACTCGCCGAAGGCTTGCGTCGGTATCAGGTCGATTGGATCGACTGTCGTCGGCGGAGCGGTTGCGGCAACCGTGGTCGGTATCGCGTCGTCGAGCGTCGGTCGATTCGGTACTGCCAGCGACGAGGTCGTCGAAGCTTCAGTGATTGGTACGGACGACGCAATGCCAGCAGCGATTGCTTCGCGACCCTGCTCGCTATCGCACTCCAACTGCGTCACGCACACCACGTCGGCCGTCGCGACGCTGACGGTAGCGAAGCCAGCCAGCAGCGCCACCGCCGAACCGATCACCAGCGTGCGCCGACGTCGCTGGCGCGCCTCGGTCGTGCTGGCGTCGCGGTGCGCAGCCACAAACTTCGACAGGCGTCCCAGCCGAATCGGCAATTCAACGAAGCGATAGCTCAGCTCGGTGATCGGCACGGTGATCAACATCGCGATCACGAACTGGCGCAACTGCAACGGTTGCCCCGGATCGCGCAGGACTTGGTAGATCGGCCAGTGATACAGGTACAGGCCGTAACTGCGCGTGCCAACCCAGCGCAGTGGCGCGATGCCCATCAGGCGACCGATCCACGAACGGCGATGCGTCGCGGCGGCGATCACACCAATCGAGCAGACACCCGTCGCGATGAACCCACCGCGAAACAGCCAAGTGTCGTACGAGAGGTCGTGCTTGTTCAGCAGATACAGCTTGTTCATCAGCAGCGCAAGTCCGGCGAGGCTGGCGAGTGCGATGAGATCGATGCGCCGACCGCGGTGACGCATCGGGCTGCGCATGATGGCGATCGGACGCCACACCATCGCAAACGCAGCACCCAACATCAGACCGCCCGCGCGCGTGATCGTGCCGATGTACATCGTCTCGTTGACGTTGACGCATCGTCCGAACAACGTGACATAGCCATGGCTTTCGCGTGGGCCGCACGAAGGCGCGCCAGTGATCGAATCGACACCGATGTACACCGTGCCACTGATGTACATCGCGGCGACTATCGCGGCCAGCCCAACGCTGATTGCAACCAACCAGATCGCGACGCGTGGCAGTTTGTCGCGGCGGAACCGCAGGATCAGCATCATGATCAACGGCCACAACAGATAGAACTGCTCTTCCACCGCCAGCGACCACAGGTGGCGCAGTGGCGCGAACGCTTCGGCTGCGGTGTAGCTGTGGCCGACCCACACCTGGAACCAGTTGCTGACGTAGAACGTGCCTGCCAACAGGTCGCCGCGTGTTTGCCCCATTGGTCGCCGGTCGAACAGCGCCATGTAGATGACGAGCCCGACCATCATCAAGAACAGCGCGGGCAACAACCGTCGCGCGCGCCGAAACCAGAATTGACCGACTCGTACGCCACCGGTGCGTTCCTTTTCCGCGATCAATAGAAGCGTGATCAGGTAGCCGCTGATGACGAAGAACACTTCGACGCCAAGGAACCCGGCCGACAACCACGTCGAGTTGGCGTGATACACCATCACCGCCACGACCGCGACCGCACGCAGACCGTCGAGGCCTGGCAGATATGGAACGCGGCTGAGCTGCTCGCCGTTGGCTGGAGCGGTCAGCGGCGCGGCGGTGGAAGCGGTTGACGCGGCCATTTGTCCGTTAAGTATCGCCTAGCAACCAGGCGCTACAGCTGCAGCGACTTGACCTCGAGGAACTCTTCGAGCCCGAACGTGCCCGCCTCGCGACCGACGCCGCTCTGCTTGTAGCCACCGAACGGGGCCATGATGTTGAACGAGCCGCCGTTGACTTCCACTTGGCCGGCACGGATCTGGCGGGCGACTCGCTTGGCCCGCTCGGGATCGCCGCTCCACACACCACCGGCGAGACCGTAGATGCTGTCGTTCGCGATCTCGACGGCTTCCGCCTCGCTGTCGTACGGCATGATCGACAGCACCGGCCCGAAGATTTCTTCACGGGCAATCGTCATGTCGCGCGTGACATTGCTGAACACCGTCGGCTGCACGAAGTACCCCTTGTCGAGCCCCTCGGGGGCCGCGACGCCACCAGTGAGCAAGGTGGCACCTTCGTCGATGCCCTGCTGAATGAAGCCGCGTACGCGATCGCGCTGTACCGACGAGATGAGTGGCCCAAGACGGGTGGTCGGCTCGAACGGATTACCGGGCGTGAAACTCTCGGCGGTGATCTTTGCAATCTTCTCGGCTTCGGCGAGGCGTTCGCGCGGCACCAACATGCGGGTGAGCGCGGTGCAGGTCTGGCCCGAGTTGAAGAAGCACTTGCCAACGCCGTCGGCGATCGCCTTCTCGAAATCGGCATCGTCGAGAATCACGTTGGCGCTCTTGCCGCCAAGTTCCAGCGCGATCTTCTTGACCGTCTGGCTGGCCAGTTCGGCGACACGCTTACCGGCGCGTGTGCTGCCGGTAAAGCTGACCATGTCGACGTCGGGGTGCGAGGCGATCGCTTCGCCAACAACCGTTCCGATGCCGGTCACGAGGTTGAACACGCCAGCAGGAACACCAGCCTCGTGAATCGCAGCCGCAAGAATGAATGCGTTGATCGGTGCGACTTCGCTCGGCTTCAGCACGACCGTGTTACCGGCGGCCAACGCGGGAGCGACCTTCAGCGCGATTTGGTGCAGTGGATAGTTCCACGGAGCGATGCAGCCGACAACGCCGATCGCTTCGCGAATCACCAGCGAGTTACCGACCTGCTCTTCGAATTGGTAGGTGCCCAGCAACTGCGCGGCAATTGCAAAGTTGGCCTTTGGTAGCCCGGCTTGCACCATCTTGCTGAGGAAGATCGGCATGCCGAGTTCCTTAGTGATCGTCTCGGCAATCTCGTCGGTGCGTGCTTCGAGCGCGGCACCGATCTTGGTCAAATACCCGGCGCGATCCTCCTTGGAAAGCGCGCTCCAGGCAGGAAAGGCGGAGCGAGCGGCGGCGACGGCGGCGTCGACATCGACGGCCGTGCCTTCAGGGATGGTCGCAATGACTTCCTCGGTCGTGGCGTCGGTCACGGAGATCGACTTGGTTCCCGTGCTGGGGACCCACTTGCCATTGATGTACAGCTGTTCGTAGGCGTGCATAGCCCGACGATACGGGGTTCTAGCCAGAATCGCGAAGGCCGAGCGCCGCAAAAATCTTGCGGGTTGCCCAGCTGCGATTCAACGTGTAGAAGTGCAGGCCAGGCGCACCAGCTTCAATCAGGCGGGCACACAGCTCGGTCGCCAACTCCACACCAATTCGTTCGGCCGCATCCAGGTCGTCGCCTGCTTTCGACATTGCTTTGACCACCCAATCGGGAACCTCGGCTCCACTCATGTGCGCCATGCGGGTGACTTGGCCAAGGTTGCTGATCGGCATGATGCCGGCAACGACCGGTTTGGTCACGCCGAGCGTGGCAAGGTCGTCGACCATCGCGACGTAGTGATCGATGTCGAAGAAGAACTGGGTGATCGCAAAGTCGGCGGCTTCCAACTTGGCGGCGAGGTGCTCGCGGTCGCTGCCCTTATCGGGTGACCGCGGATGCAGTTCCGGATGCGCGGCGACACCGACCGAGAAACCGCCGAAGGCGCGCACATCTTCAACCAACTCAGCGCTGAAGCGATAGTCGCCTTCGAGTGGTGCCTCGCCGTGGGTTGGTGGGTCGCCTCCTAGAGCAAGGATGTTCTCGACGCCTTCGGCTTGGTAGTCGGTCAACATTGCGCGCACTTCGTCGCGCGTGTGGCCCTGGCAGGTGAGGTGCGCCATTGGTGCGATCGGTGTTTGCCGCCGCACCCAACTCACGAGGTCGGCAGTCTTCGTGCGCGTGCTGCCCCCGGCACCGTACGTCACGCTGACAAAGTCGGGTCGCAGTGGTTCGAGCTCGGCGATCGTGCGCCCCAGGCTCAGCCAACCGGCCTCGTTTTTGGGCGGAAAAAACTCACAGGAATAGGTCCGACCGTCGGCCAGAAGTTGTGCGATGCGAGCCACTACCTACAGCGTTGCGCATGCGGGGTGCGCTGACGTGGCAACCTGGACGAAATTCACACGGGAGGCAAACATGACAGAGCACGAGGCAGGCTGGCACAACGATCCATATGGTCGCTTCCAGCAGCGCTACTTCAACGGCACAGCGTGGACCGAGCACGTCGCGACCGGCGGCACGCAACAGGTCGATCCACTCGGCGCCAGTACGGTGATTCCGATCGCCACTCCTGCGACTGCGTTCGCCACCGGTGGCAAGGGCGCTGGCGTCGTCACGTTCTTGGATGCAGCCGGTCCCGATTCGCGCGAACGCCCGACGCCAAGCTTGCGCGCAGCAGTCGCGGGACTTGGTGGTGCGGTGCTGGCTGGCGGCGCGTTTGCGATCGTGTTGGGAGACAACCCGAGTCGGAGCAAGATCATCGCGATTTCGGCCGTCCTCATCGCAGCAGCGTGGGCACTCCGCATGTACGTCAAGCTTGCCGAAGTGCGAGCCGCCGCAGTTGGCGTCGTGGTGTTGGCCATTCCGGCGTTCGGTGCTGCCGTGACGGTGAGAAATGGCACCAGTGGTTTCTGGACAGGTTTGTTGGTGTCCGCCCTGTTCATCGCCGCTTGGGCGTTCCCCGGTTTCAAGAGTCGCAACCTGCTGCTCGCGCTCGGCGCTCTCGCGTTGGTCAGCGCGTTTGGATCGCTGACCAGCACCGACAGAAGCGATGTCGAACGATGCCAGCAGTACCTGGACGACGGCGACTTCGAGTCCTTTGACGCAAACTGTCAAAACGTCTCCAACGACTCATCGTCCAGTATTTTGCCCGTGGAGTTGACGGACAACCTCGGAGACCAGGGAACCGTGTACCTCGTCGGCGGCGCTCTGTTTCTGGGGCTGACATGGTGGCTCGACCGACGCGGCCATCACGGAACGGGCACAGCGTTCGCAGCCGCTGGTCTGGTATCGACGCTGGTTGGCGTTGGCACGCTCGCCAACGACTTCGGTGAAACGTGGGCGCCATTGTTCGTACTGGCCGTTGGACTCGTCGTCGCGTTCGTCGGTGCTCATGGAGCACGACGAGCAACCACGTGGTGGGGAGCGGTGCTCACCACGATTGCAACTGTGTGGTTCGTCGCCGTTCAGTGGGAGCCGGGCTCGACCGCTGCGAACGGCGCCGTCCTTGTCGTGTCGGGTCTCGTGTTGGTCGCCATTCCGCTGATTGACGATCCAATTCGAGCCGCCATGAAGGCTCGCGACACGGGCGGCAACTCCTCAGATGTGCCGTCGCCACCTACACCTGCGAAGTAGCGCCAACTACGGTGGTGCGCGCTAGCCATTGGCGGACGGTGTACGGTTCGCGTCACCTGAGTATTTCAATTGTCCACAAACAACCCTGGAGGCATCCGTGGATTTCAGTAAGTTCAAAACTTCCGACTGGCTGAAGATTGGTGGGGCACTTGTGTTCCTCGTCTTCGGATTCATGAGTTGGATCACCACCACTCTCAACGGCCAGGAATTGCCTGGTGCCGACCAAGGCACCGTGTTCGATTTCTTTTGGACCGGAATCTTGCCGTGGATCCTCGTTCTTGGAACAGCCGTCATCACTATCCTGCTGATCAAGGGCACCATGAAGGCTGGCGGTCGGCCCTGGCCGCTGATCATGCTCGGTGCCACCGGCCTCGCCGCGCTATTGCTGCTGATCCGCGTGATCTTCAACCCGCTTGACGGCAGAGACCTCGTCGAGGCTGCAGGCTTCGAAGTCGGACGCGGCATCGGCATGCTTGGCTCGGTCGCCGGCGGTTGCATCGCATTCGCCGGAGCGCTGATGGGTTTCACCGAGTCCGGAGGCAACCTCAGCGACCTCAAAGACATGAACAAGATGAAGTCGCAGTTTGGTGGCGGCAATGGCGCACCGCCGCCCCCGGGCATGCCACCGCCGCCCCCGCCGCGTTGAGTTAACGCGGGCAATACCAATCCGTAGCAACGGCCCCGCCCATAAAGGCGGGGCCGTTGCGCGTGGTCCCCGACTACCATCGCCCGAGCATGTCTGAGCCGTTGATCGTCGCCGAGAACCTCCAGAAGCGTTTCGGCGAGTTCACCGCAGTTGATGGCATTGACGTGCAGGTGCAGAAGGGCGAGGCGTTCGGTTTCCTCGGGCCCAACGGTGCCGGCAAGAGCAGCACCATGCGCATGATCGCGTGCGTCTCACCGGTGACCTCTGGGCATCTGCGTGTGTTCGGGCTTGATCCCGCGAAGCACGGTGCCGACATTCGTCGACGTATCGGCGTCGTCCCGCAGCTCGACACGCTCGACACCGAGCTCAGCGTGCAAGAGAACCTGTGGCTCTATGGCCGCTTCTTCGACCTGCCGCGCGCCGAAGCGAAACGTCGCGCTGTCGAGTTGTTGGAGTTCGCGCAGCTCACCGAGCGCGCCAAGAGCGTGGTTGACACTCTCAGCGGTGGCATGAAGCGCCGACTCTCGATCGCCCGCTCGCTGATCAACGAACCGGAGTTGTTGCTGCTCGACGAACCGACGACAGGCCTTGACCCGCAAGCGCGCCACGTGTTGTGGGATCGGCTGTATCGGCTGAAACAGCAAGGCGTCACGCTGGTGTTGACCACGCACTACATGGACGAAGCCGAGCAGCTGTGCGATCGGTTAGTCGTCATGGACCAAGGCAAGATCGTCGCCGAAGGTTCGCCGCGCAGTTTGATCGAGAAGTACGCCACACGAGAAGTGCTCGAGCTGCGCTTCGCGGCCGACGGCAACGAAGCTGCCTTCGCGAAGCTGGAAGGCATCGGCGATCGCCAGGAACTGTTGCCCGACCGCGTCTTGGTCTACGCCGACGATGGCGAGCACGCGCTGGCGGAGACACATCGCCGTGGCCTTGCGCCCGAGAGCGCGCTGGTGCGGCGCGCGAGTTTGGAAGACGTCTTCTTGCTGCTCACCGGCCGCAGCCTGGTGGATTGATCGTGACGCGAACACTGTGACGGCAGCATCGTGACGACTACACCGGGAGCCCTCAGGGTCGCTAGTTGGCATCTGACTGCATATCGCCGCTTCTGGCGACTGAACCTGTTGTCTTCGCTGGTGCAGCCCATGCTTTATCTACTCGGACTCGGCGTCGGCGTCGGCTCGTTAGTCGATCGCAACGTGGGCTCCAGTGACTTACTCGGGTCGGTCTCGTACGTTGCCTTCGTCGCCCCGGGTCTGCTGGTCACCACTGCAATGGCGATCGGTGCTGGCGAGAGCATGTGGCCGGTCATGGGCGGGCTGACGTGGCAGCGCGGCTACCACGGAATCGCTGCCACCGAACTCGAGGCACGCGACATCGTGCTGGGCCACGCGACATGGATGGCCGTTCGCTGCGGGCTCGCCGCTGCGGCGGTTGCGCTGGTGCTGGCGTGTTTCGGTGAGACGCGTTCGTGGGGGCTAATCCCCGGTGTGCTCATTGCAATCATCGTCGGGCTTGCCTTCGCGATGCCGTTCATGGCGTTCTCGATCGGGGTCAAGCTCGATGGAGCGTTCGCCGCGGCCCAGCGCTTCGTCATTATCCCGCTCTTCCTATTCGGCGGCGCGTTCTACCCGCTGACGCAGTTGCCGACGGCGATCCAGTGGATCGCCAAGTTCTTTCCGCTGTGGCACGGCGTCGTGGTCGCGCGCGACTTCTCGCTTGGCGATGTTGATTGGTCCGGCGTCGCCGGCCACCTGGCGTACGTATGCGTATGGGTCGTGGCCGGCATCTTGGTTGCGACCCGGCGGCTGCGCACAAGGTTGTACCCCTGATGTTGCTGCGCATCATTCCCGCGTCAATGGTGGTTCGTCGGCCGCACCGCATGATCGAACGCCACATCGTCGCGTATCGCCGTCAGTGGCTGATCGTCGTCAGCGGCTTCTTCGAGCCGTTGTTTTACCTGCTCAGCATGCGCGCCGGGTTGAGCGACCTGGTCGGCAAGGTTTCGATGGCCGGCAAGCAGGTGTCGTACGAAGCATTCGTCGCGCCGGCGCTGATGGCATCGTCGGCGATGAACGGCGCCATCTTTGATTCCACCGGCAACGTGCTGCACCGCATGAAGTACGCACGCATTTACGACGCTGCGCTCGCAACGCCAATGAGTCCGGCCGACGTCGCGGTTGGTGAGATCGGGTGGGCGCTCATTCGCGGCCAGCTGTATGCATGCAGCTTCTTGGGCGTGATGGCCGCACTCGGACTCGTCGACTCGTGGTGGAGCTTGCTCGCATTACCGGCGTGCGCGCTGATTGGCCTGACATTCGCCAGCATTGGCTTTGCGGGAACGACGTTCATGCGCGGGTGGCCCGACATGGAAATCGTGACCACTTTGATGATGCCGCTGGCGTTGTTCTCGGCGACGTTCTTCCCGATCTCGAGCTACGGGTCGTGGTCGTGGGTCGTGCAGATTTCGCCGCTGTATCACGGCGTGGTGTTGGTGCGCGCCGCCAACGCCGGCGTGTGGGACGCCTCGCTGCTCGGCCACATCGCAGTCCTAGTCGCGCTCGCCCTCGTCGCCATCGTGATCGCCGCCCGTCGGCTCGACATTTTGCTGCGCAAATGAACACTCACCCTCGTCGCTGCAACCGGAGCGGTGTGGATGCTCAGCGCCGCGGTGCGTGTGGTGGAGATCTAAGGTACGAGCCTTGGCTGCGGGTATTGACATTGCGGCGATCGATCGTCGATTGAAGTCCGCGTGGTCCGTTGGACTGCTCGCAGGACTCATTGCATTCGCGTTCGTCGCGCTGCGGTTGCTGATCGCCGCCGACGGCGACATCAGTAAGTTCGTCGTTGCCGGCCAAGTTCACACCAATGCAGCCGAGGTGCGACCAGCGATTCATGTCTTCGACTCAGACGGTTACGACGGGCAGTTCTACTGGCGCCTCGCAACGAATCCATCCGAGCTCGACTCGACCCCGTACCGCGGTGTGCAATTCGATTCGTCGCTGCGAGTGTCACGAATCGGATATCCGACGCTTGCTTGGGCGTTCGCGTTTGGCCATGCCGAGTTTGTGAAGTGGTCGCTGGTCGTCGTCAACATCATCGGTGTTGCCGTGCTCGCTGCATCGGCGGCAAGTCTCGCCCGACGTCGCGGTCGACCGGCCTTCGTCGGCTTGGCACTCGCTTCATCATCAGGAATCGTGATGTCGCTCAGCCGCGATCTGTGCGAGGTGACGATGATTGCCGGGTTGGTCGCCGGCCTCGCGTTGATCTCGAGACGCCAATACGCCTGGGCGTCGGTGTGTTGGATGGTGGCGAGCCTCGTTCATGAGCAGTCGCTGCTTCTCATCATTCCGTACGGTGTGTACCGCGTCGTCGGCATGATCCGCCAACGTGAGTGGGGACTCGGTGCGGCCGACATGCCCTGGATCGCCGGCGTTGCCGTCTTCGGTCTTTGGCAGTTGACAGGTCGACTGCTGCTCGGTGAATTCCCAGTGCTGGGATCCAGTGGCGCAAGTTTGGACGTCCCGTTCAAGGGATTGCTTGGACAAGCCAAGCATTGGATCACCGACGGCTTCGATGGCCAGCAGTACCTAATCGTGCCCCAGCTCGCCTTGCTCGTCGCTCTGATCGTGATCGCGTTTCGCAGTATGACCACGCTTGCTGTCGAGGATCGGTGGTTGCCGTGGGCGCTTGCGGGCGCCGTCGCGCTGTCGACGATGCTGTCGAAGAATGTTTGGGTCGGTCCCGCCGAGTTGCGTCACCTCGTCGTACTGTCGACACTCGCGTGGCTGGTCATCGTCTCGTCCGGTCGACGATTGCCGATCCCCCTTATCGCTGCAACGGCAACGGTGTGGGTGATGACTGCCGCGCTACGAACGGCTGCGATCTAGCTCGTCGAATTGAGCAGTTCGCCTACCGCACGCGACACATCGGCCAGGTCGCTTCCGACGTGCAACGCGTAGCAAGGAACCTCGCGCACCAGCGCTGCGAGTGCAGCCAGCGTCGAGCGATGCGGGTCGACCAGCTGCAGCATCGAGCTGGGGGCAAGCGCGAGCAGCGCAGCGGCGGGTCGCATCGGGACAGCCTTCGTGATGGTGCAATCTGTCACCATGGGGACAGCAACAGCACGGATCGGAAACCTGTCGCGCATACTGCCAGGGAACTGCTCATTCAAGAACACCGTGCGCTTGATCGAGTTGCGGTCGTCATCGATGGATCGCGGCATCTCAATGGCAGCCGGGTTGGCACTGAAGGTCGACCACGCAGGGCTCTCTGGCAGCAAGCGAGCTGTCGCGAACATGCTCCAACAGATCGCGGGATCACGCTCATCGTTGTGCATCAAGACGAAATCGTCGCCGCCACTCTGCAATTTCGCCGCGACGCAAGCGACCACCGACGTCGACTTACCGCTACCTCCTCGACCGGTCAGCATCACCCCACCGCGATCGTCGCCGACGATGCCAGCGTGTACTAGCGAGACACCGAGGGGTGAGAGCAGCCGATCGATGAGTGCGCGCAAAGGTGTGGGGCGCTCCCAAGCCGGAATGCTCGCCTCGTCGGGGATCCACCACAGCGCAACTCCACGCTCGGAATCGCTCCACGCAACAGAATCGCGAACGCGGTCCTGATACAGCACCGTCGCCGAGCCCTCATGTCGCCATGTCTCCCCCATCCAACTTGGTTGGGTAGGTCGCGGTACACCGGTGCTCGCCGTGTCGCATACCGAGATCGTCGCCGTGGGTGGGTCGTTTGTTGTCAGGTGCGCCATGGTCCTAGCAAGGATCGAGTGAACCCGGTCGTCGGTACTTCGAAACTCGACGACAGTGCGGCCGAGCTTGACCGTGTGCTTGCGCCAGCCGCCGACGACCTTCGCCGCCCCTTCGGCGGCCGCGAGCAGTTCGTCGCCGAACGTACGCAGGTGCTCGTCGGTCCACTTTTCGAAATGACCCTTTGGCATTACTGCGCCTCTCTCGCACGGCGACGCTGCAAGGAGTCGTGCAGAAAGCGATGAACCTCACTCCTGCTGGCCTGGTGGCGAATGCTCAGGTTGTCATCGTGAATGCGGCGCATCGTGACCAACTCCTCAACCATTCCGATAGGCAAGCCAGACTCGCGCAAGCGCATGAACCAATCGAGCCAACCCTGCAGTGGGCCGACCTCGTCGAACGGTCCGACGACATCCATCACCGTCCTGTACGCCATCATCGTCGATGGTTGGAACGCGGGGCCGGCGTCTAACTGAGCGTTCGGACCGACCGCGAGGTGCGCACTTGAGTCGACGAAGTTCTGCATCCAGCCGAACACGGCGACCTGATCCGGATGCGCGGCGAGGTGCGCGAGTTGCAACTCGATCTTGTCTGGTTGCCAGATGTCGTCAGCATCGACAAGCGCGACCAACGAGCCGGTGGCCGCCTGCATCGCGACGTTTCGTGCGCGGCCCGGCCCCGCATTGTCCTGCCGGATCAACGTCACATCCGGCACCCAGGCTTCGCACCGACCAGCAGACGAGTCGGTCGAGCCATCGTCGACCACGATGATCTCGCCGGGGCGCACCGTCTGGTTGACAACTGCATTGATGGCGTCGTCGATGAATCGCTCTGCGTTGAAGACTGGAATCACGACACTGACGTCTGCGCCACGCAGACTCATCGGGCTAGCCCAAGCGCCGGGATCGCCGCAACGAATCGTTCTCTCCAGAAGCGTGAGCGCGACACGCTGGTCCGTTCCAGCACGGCTGACCGTTCGAGCCGGGTCACGGGCACAAGGGCGAGTTTCCGCAGCAGGCCAGGCGGCACAGACCGCACGCCGAGGCGCTGCGCCTGTCGCAGCGCGACGCGCAGCAGTTGCGCAGCTCCGTGAGCACGAGCGTGGCGCACAATGGCGTCGACCGATGACGTCGAGTTGATCCCAACGAGCAGTCGCTCGAGGTCGATAACCCAGCGGATCGGTGCATTCGCCTTCGGCCACACGGCAGCAACCGCGGTCTCAACGACTGCTATCTCGGGGGTGACGATGGGCAGCGCGCGACCGGTCAACGTCGTAGTTATCGATTCAACTTCGTCGGCGTGACCGACGAGTCCTTCGACGGTGCCGCGAAGTCGCGGTGTCAGCGTGACAGAGGCTCCGCCTTTTTCGTGGCGCAACCGATCAAGTTCGTTCACGGTCCAGGCTGCGGCAGCCATAGCTGCACTGGCACGTTCCAGATCGGCGGCGGCGACAATGAGTTCTGCGTCCGGAAGCGACCTGCACGAAAGGTCTGGATACGCGGTGATGACAGCGAGTCCTCCTCCGAGCACACACGCAACACCAGACTCTGCCAATAGAACGACGGCGTCATTGACTCGGGCAAGAGTCATCGTGTTCACGTAGAAGTGGTGGCGCCGAAGGCCGTTTATGCGACCGTCGTCGCAGCCGAACCGTGCTGCAAACAGTGGGAGCATCTCAGCGAACGCCCAATCCATCTGCGCAACAGCGATAGACCGGTGAACGCGCTTGAAGTCGGCGATCGTTGAGTTCGGATTCAGCCCTACTCGGACCAGGTCCAACTTCGCGCCAGACGGCAACCAGTCCACGGCGACAGCCATCACGGCTTCAGCGCCGAACCAACCAGGTCGGCGTAACGGTCGATCATGACGTCCTCACCGAAGCGGGCAATGGCCGACTTGCGCGCGGCAGCTCCAAGGCGCTGACGCAGCGCCGCGTCGGAAGCGACGCGCACGATCGAATCTTGCAGCGCAAGCACGGTCGCAGCTTGGCTTTCATTGGGATCCGGCAGCACGATCCCAGTGTCGCCCAACAGGTCGGCGATGCCACCAACATCGGTTGCGATTACCGGCAACCCTGCGCCCATCGCTTCGACAACAGCCAACGGTGCCCCTTCGCGAGCCGACGGCAGCACGAATGCGTCGGCAGCAGCGAAGAGCGGGAGCGGATCGGACACGTACCCGCACAATGTGACGGTGCTTGACAAGCCGTGCAGCCGCAGCACCTTTGCAAGCTGGTCGAGCCCCTCCCCGCCGCCAACCCACGCACATCGAATGCGCGGGAAGACCGGGTGCTGTCGCAAACGACGAAGTGCGTCGACCTGAATCGAGTACCGCTTGTTGGGGTGCACGCGCGCCACGGTGAGAAAGAGCACCTGGTCGTCACTCACGCCCAAGGTCGCTCGGCTGGCGCTACGCGCACTCGGGTCGATTGCAGCGAAGTAACGCGGCGGACGCCCATAGGGAATCACATGCAGTCGCGTTGAATCCAGCGGGAAAGCCGCCACCAAAGAGGAGATGTTGGCGCGCGACACGCCGACCACCGCAACGGCTCTCGCCAACGCTTGCGCTATTCGCGCGCGGATGGCTGGCGGAAACATGTGCTCTTGAGCCAG
>Ga0105047_10000730_pt1 | contig 57068 bp, 56 predicted proteins | sample MAT04_FD_78384 | JGI IMG/M metagenome (GOLD analysis project Ga0105047, IMG submission 78384) | Freshwater microbial communities from Lake Fryxell liftoff mats and glacier meltwater in Antarctica - MAT-04 (megahit assembly) | ecosystem: Environmental > Aquatic > Freshwater > Ice > Liftoff... | reverse complement strand
GTGGGCCGGTGGCTGATCTGATGCAGGAGCCCACAGTCAACCTCAGCTATGCCGATCCGGACCGAGATACCTATGTCTCTGTCTCCGGTACCGCGCACGTGGTCGACGACATCGCAAAGGCCCGGGCATTGTGGACGAATGCGGCGCAAGCATGGTTCCCCGGCGGCGCTGACGACCCCGATCTGGCATTGGTTGAGGTCAGGGCAACCCATGCCCACTATTGGGATGTCAAGGAGAACCGGCTGACGCAACTCCTGATCATGGCCAAGGCGGCGGTGGTTGGCGGGTCGGCGCGCATGGGCGAATCGGGCGTCGTGCACCTCACATAGTCCGCCTAGCGCAGCAACAGCAATGAACGGGCCAGGACGCAGGAACCAAATCAGCATTTTCCTGCTCTCAACCGAAGGTGTGGTGTAGCAGCCGGGCGTTGAGAAGAACCAATTTGGGTGGCCTGGAGTGTCAGGCACGGGCCTTGCTAAAACGGCCGCGGGTCGCCCCCATGTTCTTTTCTGGCCGTTTTTATTTTTTGCCCCTGTATATTGGCACCTAGCCCTCGCCAAATATGCGCAAGACGCTACTAAATTTATAGCAATGAAACTCTGTATTCTTGACAACGACATCCTTGAAGGTCACCTTGCTACCACTTATTCCAGCTTTGGCGACCTGTTTATTCGCCTGTTCAAAAGCGTGGGCGCAGACTGGACTACCGAGGTGTTCAACACCCAGGAGGGGCAATATCCGGTTTCATTTGACGACTTTGATGCGGTGTTGCTGACGGGAAGCCGCGCGGATTCGTTCTCGGACGACGCCTGGGTGGTGGAGCTGCGCAAGCAGGTCACCCAGCTGTTGCAAGCGCGCAAAAAGATGGTGGGCGTGTGCTTTGGCCACCAGCTGATAGCCTTGTGCATGGGGGCTCCTGTGGGGCGTGCACCGCAGGGCTGGGGTGCAGGCCGCATGACCTACGACTGGCACCGGCCGGACCTGCCACACTCCGCCGACCGCACCGAGATTTCCCTGCTGGCAAGCCACCAGGACCAGGTGTTTGAACTACCCGCTGGCGCCACGCTGGTGGCCAGCAGCGCGTTCTGCCCGGTGGCGTCATTCACGGTGGGGCAGGAGGTGTTCTGCATCCAGCCGCACCCTGAGTTTGAGACCGGTCTGAGCGCCTACCTGATCGACAAGCGGCGGGACTTGCTGGGTGAAGACAAGTACAGCGCCAGTGTCCACAGCCTGACGCTGGGCCACGAAGGCGAGCACATTGCCCGCATGGTGGTGGCGTTTGTAGAAGGCGTCTAGCGCAGGGCCTGCGCCACGGCATCTGCGTCCAGCGAGCGCGCGGCGCCAAAACCGGCTACCTGGCGGGCACCGGCTACCGCAATGCCCACAAACCTGAAGTCTCCCAGCTGGGTCATGGGCTCAGCCTCGGGAAAGCGCGCGAGGTAAGCCGCACGGGCGCTCAGCCACGCGGGACTGTCCACCACCAGCGCGGTGGCCGTTCCTTCCAGCGTGACGCGGGGCAGGGCATGCACGGGCTCACCCGCCACTTCCGCCTGCATGACCAGCAGCGAGACCCGAGGCGACTGCTGCAGATTGCGCGTGTGCGGCGCCAAAGCGCTGACGTGGATGACGATGCAAGCAGCGTCCGGGTCGACCGCAAAAGGCACCATGGAGACAAAGGGCAGTCCATCGTCCCCCAGCGTGCCCAGAGCGGCAACGCGGTGGGCCATGAGCAGGGTGCGCAGGGCTTGGGTGAGGCGGGGTTCGTGGAGCATGGCCGCAGTATGAACCAGGTCCGAAAAAGAGAAAAAGACATGACCCCGGGCGGTTGATGCGCCCGGGGTTGGGCTTTGCAATGCCGGCCTTTGTGGGGCCGGTCTGCGCAACAGTGGCGGGTAGCCGGTGTTGCTTTGGGCTGTGGGTAACAGGTGATACAAGTGTAGGTCAGGCGCGTCGGCAGATGATTGCGTTGTTGCCCATCATTTCAGAGTATTTGGCATACTCTGCTTTTAATGATGTAAATATTGGCATAAACATGAAAATTGACCGGTATGACCAGCAAATATTGCAGGCACTACAACACGATGGCCGCATCAACAACCAGGACCTGGCGGACCGCATTGGCCTGTCGCCTTCGCCCTGCCTGCGCCGGGTGCGGGCACTGGAAGAGTCGGGCCTGATCATGGGCTACCGCGCGCAGCTGGACGCCAAAAAACTGGGCCTGACCCTGATGGCACTGATCCACATCTCCATGGACCTGCACACACCCGAGCGGTTTGCCAATTTTGAGGCGCAGGTGGGTCTGCAGCCCGAGGTGCTGGAGTGCCTGCTGATTACCGGGCAGGACGCCGACTACCAGCTCAAGGTGGCCGTGCGCGACATGGACCACTACCAAACGCTGCTGCTCAACAAGCTGACCCGCATTGAGGGCGTAACCGGCGTGCACTCCAGCTTTGTACTGCGCCAGGTGGCGGTCAAGACCGATCTGACGGTGTCGGCTGGCGGGGGCTGACCCGCATGTGCCTGATTGCCTGGAACTGGCAGCCTGACAGCGCCACACCGTTGCTGCTGTTGGGCAACCGCGATGAGTTTTACGCCCGGGCGGCAACGCCGGTGCATTGGTGGGAGCCCACCCGGGACGGAGCGGCCGTATTGGCCGGCAAGGACCTGCAGGCCGGGGGCACGTGGCTGGGCCTGAACCAAAGCGGGCGACTGGCTGCATTGACCAACTACCGCACGGCGGTACCTGCGCGCACCAACACGCCCTCGCGCGGAGAACTGGTGGCGGGTTTTTTGCAGGGATCCCTGAACGCCAGGGACTACCTGGAGCAGCTGGCGCAGCATGCGGGCGACTACAACCCCTTCAATTTGCTGGTGTTCGATGGCCAGCAGCTCCTGGGGCTCGAAAGCCGGGGCGCCAAAGTGCTGACCCTGCAAGCCGGCGTGGGCGGGGTGTCCAATGCCGATTTTCAGACGCCTTGGCCGAAGCTCACGCAGCTCAAGGCCCGCCTGCAAACGCAGGTGGATCGCCAGGCGACCGATCCGCAAAGCCTGCTGCCCCTGCTGCACGATCAGGCGATGGCAGCGGACACTGCACTGCCGAAAACCGGCGTACCGCAGGCGCTGGAGCGGGTTTTGTCAGCAACCTTTATCGCCTCTCCCGATTACGGAACACGGGCTTGCAGTGTGATCGCTATTCACCGGGCGCATGCCGAATTTACCGAGCAAATTTTTGACGCGCAAGGGCTTGCGGGGGCACAGCAGCGGATGTTTTGTTGGTAGGGTCAAAAGCCATGATGAGATTCAGGGCATTGATCTTGCGTACTCTCCCACCATGTACGTTCATTGAGGCTTTGTCGCGCACCTATGTTGCGCGAACTTTTTATGTCATTGGTCCCCGTTTTACTTTTTTCCCTGCTGCTGCACGTCTTGGTGGGCTGGCGCGTAGCGCCCGGTTTATTTTTTGTTTACGCCCCGCTGGGATTTGCCTTGTGGGCAGTACTGCTGGTCTCTGCCGTGCTGGTGCCTATGGGCGTGCTGGCGCGTCGCGTCGCCAAACCGCCATTGGCCGATGTACTGACCTGGCTGGGCTTGCTGTGCATGGGTCTTTTTTCCACGCTCTTGGTTTTGACGGTGCTGCGGGAAGTGTTGTTGTTGCTGGCGCTGGCGATCGACTGGCTATTGCCCGCTGCGGTGTCCGTTTCCACGCTGCGGGCGGACACTGCGCTGGCGTTGCCCGCAGTGGGCCTGTTGTTGACGGTGCTGGGTTTCTGGAACGCGCGGCGCACGGCCATGGTCGTGCAGGTGGATGTTCCCATCGCCAACCTGCCAGAGGCCTTGCACGGTTTTACCGTGGCACAGATCAGCGACATCCATGTCGGACCCACCATCAAGACACAGTATGTGCAGCGCATTGTGGACCGGGTCAACGGCCTGGACGCCAACATGGTCGCCATCACTGGCGACCTGGTGGACGGCAGCGTGCGCGAACTGGGTCACCATGTGGCGCCGCTGGCTCAACTGGTGTCCACCCATGGCACGTTTTTTGTGACCGGCAACCACGAGTACTACTCGGGCGCGCATGGCTGGATTGACGCGTTGCGCGGGCTGGGTATTCAGGTACTGATGAACGAGCACGTGCTGATTCACCACAGCACCGACACCCAGGACCCCGAACCCGCCGTGATGGTGGTGGCGGGTGTGGCCGATTTCAGCGCGCACCATTTTGATGAAGCCCACCGCAGTGACCCCCATGCGGCAATCGCCAACGCACCGGACCATGCGGTGTTCAAGCTGTTGCTGGCCCACCAGCCCCGCAGCGCGACAGAGGCATCGAAAGCAGGGTTTGACTTGCAATTGTCGGGGCACACCCATGGCGGCCAGTTCTGGCCCTGGATGCATTTTGTAAAACTGCAGCAACCGTTTACCGCCGGCCTGCACAAGCTGGAAGCACTGTGGGTGTACACCAGCCGGGGTACCGGCTATTGGGGGCCGCCCAAGCGCTTTGGCGCGCCTTCCGAGATCACGCACCTGCGGCTGGTCAGGGCCTGAGCCTTTTCTCAGCGGTCCTCGTCGTCGATGGTGGTACCACGGTTGCTGCGCCAGATAGCGCGAACCAGCCAGAGCGCTCCCAAAACGGCACCTGAAAAACCCAAAAAACCGAACATCGGCAGACCGAACAGGGTGGGCCCGCCCTGAACATTCATGACGATGGACGAACCAATAATCAGCGCAGCAATGACCAGCGACATGGCCAGCCGGTTGGCAGCCCGGTCAATCTGGTCGCCTACGCGTTTGAGGTGCGCCAGCTCAATACCCACATGCACGCGACCCCGTCGCGCATTGCGCAGCAGGCGCGACAGATCGTGCGGCAGTTGCTCGGCCACCGCCATAGTGCGGCGCAGGGTTTGCCAGGCGCGGGCCGCCAGAACCTGGGGCTGGTAGCGCGCACGCACCACCTGGTGCAGCATGGGCGTGGCCTCGGTGGCCATGTGAAAGCCGGGATCCAGCCCGCGGCCCATGCCTTCCAGTGAGATAAAGGCCTTGATCAGCAGCGCCAGATCCGACGGCAAACCCAGGCGATGGTCCCGCAGAATGGCGGTGATGTCCGACAGCATTTGACCCAGACTGAGTTCGGCCAGCGGCGTGCCGTGGTACTGGTCCACAAAGGTTTCAATCTCGGTTTCCAGTTGCGAAAGGTTGACGCCATGGTCGTCGCCGGTCCAGTCCTGCAACACATCGGCCACGGTCTGCGGGTTGCGCTCCACCAGGCCCAGCAGAAGCTGGAGCAGTTCTTCCCGCCGCCGGTCGGACAAGCGGCCCACCATGCCAAAGTCAATAAAAGCGATGCGATTTCCGCTCAGGTAAAACACATTGCCGGGGTGCGGGTCGGCATGAAAAAACCCATCGTCCACAATCATTTTCAGCACCGCCTGGGCACCGCGTTGGGCCAGCAGGTTGCGGTCAAAACCGGCCTCAACGGTCAGCTGATCAAGCTCTCCACCCGGCACTCCGTCGATGAATTCCTGCACGTTGACCCGCAGCCCGGTGTAGGCCCAGTACACCCGGGGTATCACGATATGGGGCAAGGCCACCAGGTTGGCAGCGATGCGCTCGGCGTTGTGGCACTCGGTAGCCAGGTCCAGTTCGCGGCGCAAGGATTTTGCCAGCTCGCGTACCAGCAGCTGGGGTCGATAGGGTTTGAGGGTGGGCATCTCAGCCTCTGCGATGGCCGCGAGCCGGTTGAGCAAACGCAGGTCCGCCTCGATAATTTCGGTGATACCAGGGCGGCGGATCTTGACGACCACTTCCGCCCCGTCCTTCAGCTGTGCCCGGTGTACCTGGGCAATGGATGCCGCTGCCAGCGGTTCCACATCGAAGCGGGCAAAAATGTCTTCGGGTTCCGCTCCCAGATCCTCGCGCAGCTGGGGTCGCAAGAGATCCATGGCCACGGGTGGCACGTGGCTGTGGAGTTTTTCAAATTCGGCAATCCACTCGGCGCCAAAGATGTCTGCACGACCCGCCAGAATCTGGCCCAGCTTGACAAAGGTGGGCCCCAATTCTTCCAGGGCCAGTCGCACCTGCACCGGCGGCTGCAGGCGTGCCAGGTCAGCTGCATGGTCCCATTTGAGGGCATGGCCGGCACGCTCCAGCTTGTCGGCCAGACCCATGCGGCGCACACTGTCGCCAAAGCCATGGCGAATGGCCACGCCGGCTATTTCATTGAGGCGCCCCATGTCGCGGGCAGCGCCAAGCGTCTCGATCAACATGGTTGGATGATAGGCCCTGAACCCGCGGAGTTATCCGACTTATCTCAGAGCTCTGCCGGGGTGGTTTACCGCGCGTCCGGCAGCTCGATCTTGACTTCCAGCACCTCCAGATTGTCCTGGCGCTCCAGGTTCAGCTTGATGTCCTTGGGGTCGATCTTGATGTACTTGCAAATCACCGCAACCAGCTCCGCCTGCAAGGCCGGCAGGTAATCTGGCTCAGCCGCATTACGCCCACTGCGCTCGTGCGCCAGAATGATTTGCAGACGCTCTTTGGCAACACTGGCGGTTTTCTTTTTCTCGCCGAGCAGAAAAGAGAAAATGGACATGGTCTTATTTCCCTCCAAAGAGACGCTTGAGCAACCCTTGTTTGGGGGCTTCGGTGAAGCGCATGGGCTTCTCGGCGCCCAAAAACCGGTCAATCACGTCCTTGTAGGCTTCTGACACATCACTGCCCTGCATATGCACCGCAGGCACGCCCTGGTTGGACGCTTGCAGCACCGATTCGCTCTCGGGGATGACCCCGATGAGCTTGATGCGCAAAATGTCCTGAATGTCGTCCAGCGACAGCATCTGGCCCTGGTCCACGCGCGCCGGGTTGTAGCGGGTGATGAGCAAGTGCTCCTTGATCGGGTCCAGGCCTTCAATGGCGCGCTTGGTCTTGCTGGCCAGCATGCCCAGAATGCGGTCTGAGTCACGTACCGAGGACACTTCGGGGTTGGTCACCACCAGCGCTTCATCGGCAAAGTGCATGGCCATCAGGGCACCGGTTTCAATACCGGCAGGGGAGTCGCAAACGATGTACTCAAAGTCCATCGCACCCAGGTCGTTCAGCACTTTTTCAACGCCTTCTTGTGTCAAGGCGTCCTTGTCGCGGGTTTGGGAGGCCGCCAGCACGAACAGGTTGTCGCACTGCTTGTCCTTGATGAGGGCCTGGTTGAGGTTGGCCTCCCCCTGGATGACGTTGATCAGGTCGTACACCACGCGGCGTTCGCAACCCATGATCAGATCCAGATTGCGCAAGCCCACGTCAAAGTCGATCACCGCAGTTTTGTGGCCACGCAGGGCCAGTCCGGTTGCAAAACTGGCGCTGGTAGTGGTCTTGCCAACGCCGCCTTTGCCAGACGTGATCACAATGATTTTTGCCATAAGTCAGACTTCTTTCTAATCAGGTTTTCAACGCTTCAATGAGCAGTTTTTCCTGCCCGTCGTTGCTCAGGCGGACTTGAGCCGCCTTGCCGCGCACCTCCGGTGCCAAAGGATTTTCGCTGGTTCGGTACACCCCGGCGATGGAAATCAATTCAGGTTCCAGACACAGGGAAAAGATCCTCGCGTTGGTGTCGCCACGCGCACCGGCCATGGCTTTTCCCCGCAGCGGGGCGTAAACATGGATATTGCCATCCGCCACCACCTCGGCGCCCTGGTTGACCATAGCCAGCACGACCAGATCGCCACCACGGGCATAGATTTTCTGGCCGGATCGCAAGGGTTTGTCCACCACCAGGGTGGTCGGACCTGCAACCTCACGCACCACTTCGCGAACCACCTCACGCTCAACTTCCGGCACAGCAACCGCAGCAACCGGCCGAGTCCGGTGCATTTCCAGGGGAGATTCCACCAGGCCCACCGCCAGACCCGCCGCCATCCAGTCGGGGCTTGCACCCCGCATGGCAACTGGAATCAGATGGCACAAACGAAGCACCTTGAGCAAGGGCACGATGTCGGAAACCGGCGTTTTTGCATCCAACTGCGAAAAATCAATCACCAACGCGTCGTGGTCAAAAAAATCAGGGCTTTCGCCATCGGGACCATGTTGACGCAACAAATCCGCCGTCAGCACATTCCAGTCACTGGTTTTCAGCAGCAAGGCGACCAGAGGCAGCTGTGCGCTTTTGATTTCAAACGATGCAGGCACTGGGCCGGTGGAATGACCTGCGGGAGGGGATGGCATGAAGGAGAAAAGGGCAGGAGGGGACAGAAAGGGGACAAAAGATGGCAGCAAATGCCATGAAAGTAATCCGGGTATCCGCAAATCTTACTTGATTGCGGCGAAGAAACACGCTGTGCAGGCTGCTTCTTTTCCCGGTGCGTCGCGATGCAACACCGGCCACAAAATCTTTTTTTGGAAGAAGGCTTGTTGCTCTCTATCTCTTATTTTCTTATTTATAAGATAGTAGTAGTAGATAGAGGGCGCAGGAAACTGTGGATAAGGTCATTAATTCATTATAAATCATGTACTTGCGTGTGCTTGACCCCTGTGCGCGACCCTGCGTCGGTGGTGTACCGCTCAAATGAACAACTTTGACCTTTTGACAAATCCTGTGGATAACTAGTGTCTTATGCCAGAACTATGCACAGAGTTATTCTTTGACAAAATCTGAAAAGACGGGTGTAGAGTCCGGAGCCATGAAACTCATTTTCCGCCTCTTGGTCGTGCTTTTGGTTGCAGGTCTGGTTTTTGCGGTGGCAGGCGTGATCGCCACCTGGGCGCCGGACAAATCGGTGGAGCAGTTGTCCGTCCGCTGGGCACAGGCGCCATCACAGTTTTTGGCGGTCAATGGCATGCAGGTGCATGTGCGCGATGAGGGTCTAAGGAACGACCCCATGCCGATTGTTTTGTTGCATGGAACATCGGCAAGTTTGCACACCTGGGATGGCTGGACACACAGTCTGATGGGCCAGCGACGGGTGATCCGTTTTGATTTGCCGGGCTTTGGTTTGACCGGACCAGACCCGCAAAACGACTATTCGATGGCTGCCTATGTACGCTTTGTGGGTGCCGTCATGGATACGTTAGGCGTCAAAAATTTTGTACTGGTGGGCAATTCCCTGGGTGGCCAGATCGCCTGGGAGACGGCTGCAGCCATCCCCCGGCGGGTTAGCAAGCTGGTGCTGATTGACGCGGCGGGCTATTCATTCAAGCCGAAGTCGGTGCCCCTTGGTTTCTGGCTTGCGCGAACACCGGGGTTGCGCGAGGTAATGGGGCAGGTATTGCCACGCGGCGTGGTTCGGAGCAGTCTGCGCAATGTGTATGGCGATCCATCCAGGGTAACGCCCGAGTTGGTGGATCGTTACTACGACATGGCCTTGCGTGCAGGGAACCGCCAGGCTTTGGGCAAGCGGTTTGAGCAACCGTTGAGCAGTGACGAGGCCACAATCAAGACCCTGAAGCTACCCACCCTCATACTCTGGGGTGCCAAAGACCGTTTGATTCCACCGCAGAACGCCCAGCGGTTTGAGGCCGATATTGCGGGCTCCCGGCTGGTGGTGTTTGCGGACCTGGGCCATGTTCCCCATGAGGAAGATGCCCAGCGAACCGTGGATGCGTTCAAGGTGTTCCTGGCGCTGCCATGAATGCGGGGCAGGTCTTTTCACAATTTAGTGGTTAAATAAGGCTTTAGCCCCCGTAAATACTGCGTAAGCAGCTATTAAATGTATAGCAGGTACTGTGGTGATGAGTGAAAAGAAACCCTTTGAAATCGCGCGTGAAACGCTGAAGCAGCTGACCATTCGAAAGCTGCCGCCCACCCCCCTCAACTACCAGACGCTGTACAACGAAATAGCGGGTATCGCGCAGGTGTCGCTGTTCCCGGCGGATGCCTTGCGCGACATTGCCAAAGCCTTGCCTGCAAAAACGCCAGGCCAGCAAAAGCAGCGCAGTTTGATGGAATACGCGATCGACCGCCTGAATTGGGAAGGCGTCAAGACGGCATTGGTGGCCTATGGCGGATTTGTTCCGCTCACCGATAGCGGCCCTGGTGGTTCACCCGTTGCTGCCTTGGCCGGCACGCCGGTTAACGGTGGCGGCGCACCCGCATTGACGACTGAATTTTTGGCTCAGATTGGCCGGCTGATTGAACATGCCCAGCCCGCGCTGGGATCGGATGACCCCCGCTTCGCCGAGCAGACAGACAGTTTGCTGAAGGCCTTGCGTGAGCCCGGTGCCGATGTGGCTTCCGTCAAACTGATGCTGGCCAATTACAGCCACCGCCTGTCTTTTGCCGCAGAAGACCAGGCTGAGATCAAAAAGACACTGCTCAACCTGCTGCACATGGTGTTTGAGAACATTGGCGAGTTGAGTCTGGAAGAGCAGTGGATGAAAGGGCAGATGGATGCCTTGATGACCGCCTCCACACCGCCGTTGTCGCTGCGGCGCCTGGATGACGTCGCCAGCCGTTTGAAGGACGTTATTTTCAAACAGAAAGACGCCAAGGAACGCGCGTTGTTGGCCCAGGAAGAAATGCGCCAGATGCTGGCCACGTTTATAGACCGGCTGTCCGACATGGCCCGGTCTACCGGCAGTTTTCATGAAAAGCTGGAAGAAAATGCCCGCCAGATCGAACAGGCCAAGACCATGGCTGAAATTGCGCCGGTGCTCAAGGAAGTCGTGGGAGCTACGCGCCATATGGCCCATCAAAGTCAGTCGACCAGCGACGAGCTGCAGGCCATGCGGGAGCGCGCCAGCCATACCGATGCCGAACTCACCAAGCTGCACCAGGAGCTGGACCGCGTCAGCACCCAGGCCCGCCACGACACGCTGACGGGCGCGCTCAACCGCAAGGGCCTGGACGAGGCGCTGGACCGTGAACTCTCCAGCGTGCGTCGCAAAGAGTCCCCGCTGTGCATGGCATTGCTGGACATTGATAACTTCAAGAAGCTCAATGACACCCTGGGGCATGCGACGGGGGATGCGGCTTTGACCCATCTGGCGACGGTGGCGCGCGAGTGCATGCGGCCGCAGGATACGCTGGCGCGCTATGGCGGGGAAGAATTCGTGATCCTGTTGCCCGACACACCACTGGACAAGGGTATTGAGGCGATGACCCGTTTGCAGCGCGAGCTGACCAAAAAATTCTTCCTGTCCGGAACAGAAAAAGTGCTGATCACGTTCAGTGCGGGCGTGGCACAGCTGGTGGCTAACGAGTCGGGAGCCGATGCCATCAAGCGGGCCGATCAGGCGATGTACCTGGCCAAGCGCGCGGGCAAGAACCGGGTGCTGGGCGCCTGAATGGAGAAGCACCATGCCATACCTGATTCTCGGACTCTTCCTTTTTCTTGGCGTGCATTCGGTGCGCATCGTGGCCGATGGCTGGCGCACGCACGTGCTGAAGCGCTCGGGTGAAATAGCCTACAAAAGTGTGTATGCCCTGCTGTCCTTGCTGGGCTTTGCGCTCATCGTCTGGGGCTTCGGACTGGCGCGTGAAAAGCCGGTGATGCTGTGGATTCCACCGGTGGGCATGCGCCATGCTGCGTCGTTACTGACGCTGGTTGCGTTTGTGTTGCTGGCGGCCGCCTATGTGCCGCGCAACGCCATCAAGGCGCGTGTGCACCACCCCATGGTGCTGGGCGTCAAAGTATGGGCGCTGGCGCATTTGCTGGCCACCGGAAGCGCGGCCCATGTGCTGCTGTTTGGCTCGTTTTTGGCTTGGGGTGTGCTGGACTTTATTGCGGCCCGCCGACGTGACCGCGTCGCTGGTACGGTTTACCCGGCAGGTACATCGACCGGAACGGTGACGACCGTTCTCGTGGGTGTGGGTGCCTGGGGCGCTTTTGCGTTTTTACTGCACGGCCTGCTCATTGGCATCCGGCCGTTTGGATAAGCCCTACCGGTCGAGGTACCACTGAATGGCAAACTTTGCCACAAAGCCCAGCATTCCGAAAGCCAGTCCGAGAAAAATCACAAATGTGCCGAACTTCCCGGCCTTGGATTCCCAGGCCAGGTGGCCGATGATGAACAGCATGTAGAGCATGAAGCCGCCCACCCCGAAGGTGAGGCCAAAGCCCGCAATCTGTTCTTCCGAGTAACCAAACATCAGCTTTTTACGTCCAGAGTTTCGCGTGCAGGCAAGGCAGAGGCATCCACCAGCGCACGGTAGGCATGCCAACTGGCATGGCCCAGCATGGGAATAAAGGGAATCAGGCCCAGCATCAGGGAGCCCAGCCCCAGCAGGGTTAAAACCATGATGATGGCGGCCCACAATCCCATAGGCAGTGGGTTGATCAGCACAGTCTGCCAGCTGGTCAACACGGCTTGCATCAACGTGACCCGGCGGTCCAGAAGCAAAGGCATGGCCACTGCGCTGGAGGCAAACAGGGGCGCTGCCATGATGCCGCCCAGAGCCAGCCATAGTTCAAAAAGAAAGCCGTCTTTGGCGAGCACAACGTGGTGCACAAAGTCCAGCGGCGTGTGAATGGGCACGGGTGCCAGCAGGGTGATGAGCGCTGCCGAAGTCAGCACCCAGCCGGTGGCCGCCAGGGCCAGCAGGGCGCCAAACTGCACCATGCACCAGTAGTCATTGCCCCATTTGTTGAAATGGCTGTTCTGCCAGTTGAGCCAGGTTTTGACGACCACGCTGGCGTCGGCTTTTTTATTGTGCTCCAGGGCGCGGCTCAGCGCGTACAGGCTGGTGGCCAGCACCGGCGCAATCACAAGAAAGCCCGATAGGGCGCCTGCAAGCAACCAGAACCGGTCGTGTGCCATGGCCACGATGACTGCACCACCGATTGCTAGCACCAAGCCATGGGCCAAGCTGATCCAGCCGGCATGGGCCATGTCGCGTGCGCCCATTACCAGCCAGATCAGCGGGTGCATGAGGGTGACGGTGCGCACTGCAGGGAGGGTCGCGGGGGTGGTTGGCATGGTGGGTGTGCGTTGGAGCGACGCAGTGTAGATCGTGAACCACTATATAGCCTTGATCTCCATCAAGAGGGTGAGTTTTTACGGTGTCTGCCGATAATGGGCGCTTTGATTGATCAGGAGGCTCTTTATGCCGCGTCCCATTCTCAGCGAATCCAGTATCCACCCTGCCATCCGTGAGCGGGTGGCCAACCACCAGCAGGCGATCGTAAAAGAAGTGCAGGCGGCCGTGGCCCAGCATGTCGTCGTGGTGGTCGGCATGGGTGGCAACCCGTTCCCGAAAAAAGCCCGCAAGCTCCTGGATGACGCCGGTGTGGCCCACCATGACCTGGACTATGGCAACTACCTGAACACCTGGCGCGAGCGCAACGCATTGAAAATGTGGACCGGCTGGCCCACATTTCCCATGGTGTTTGTCAAAGGCACCCTGGTGGGGGGCGCTGACGATGTGAAGAAACTGATAGCCAGCGGCGAACTCAAGGCGCTGCTGGCCTGACCTCACTTACTTGGCGGCGGACTGGTCGGTGCTTTGTCAGCGCTATTGCCACGGCCCCAACCTTTGTGGTGTTCACTATGGCGGCCGTCCATGCGGGCGTGCTCGGCATCAAACGTCTTCTTCTGCTCGGCGCTCAGCGTGGCATAAAAGGTTTTGGTGGCTTCGTCGCGCTTGTCCATGGCAGTACTCATGTCGGCCATGCGCTGGGTGCGCAGGGCGTGCATTTTGTCAATCCGCTCGGGTGTGGTGAGCTTGGCCAGATCGGCGCGATCCGGACGGTTTTCCTGCATGCCGACGGATGGCTTCATGGCCGCGGTGAACGCGGTCCAGGCACCTTCCTCTGCGGCCGTGATTTTGAGCTTGGCCTTGAGCTCCGTGGTGCGCTTGGCCATCCAGGCTTCCATTTTCGCGGGGTCTTGCCGTCCGTGCATGCCCATGTCGCCTTCATGACCCATGGGGCCGGAGCCGCCCATCATGGGCTGGGAGAAAGCAGCCAGTCCGGCCGTAGCCAGCAAGCCTGCAACGATGAGGGATTTGAATACGGGTTTCATGTAACTTCCTTTGAGGGTGGAGTCTGAGGCGGGAATCGCTTTCAGGCCTCAATGCAAGTGTGGGCGCCTTGTGTATCTGACCCATTGCGCCCGCATGAGGCTTTGTAAAGTTGCGTGAAAAAAGACGGTTCGCGCTGCGTTGACAATACATCCCTCAACCCCTCGATACCCATTAGCAAAAGGCAAGCAAGTGTTCAAGAATTTGATGATGTACCGCGTCGTGTCCGCCTGGCCAACCGACGTGGCGACGCTGGAAGGCGCTCTGGAGACCGCACGCTTCGTGGAGTGCGGCGCCTCGCAGGAAAAATCCGTTGGCTGGCTGGAACCCCGTGGCCACGCCAATGGTCCGCTGGTGGAAGTGGTGGGCGGCCAGTGGCTGCTGAAGCTGATGATGGAAGTCAAGGTGGTTCCGGGCTCGGTGGTCAAGCGCAAGGTGCAGGACCAGCTTGATCACATTGAAGCCACCACGGGGCGAAAGCCCGGCAAGAAGGAGAAAAAAGAGCTCACCGACGATGCCCGCCTGGCGCTGTTGCCGATGGCGTTTACCAAGCAGTCTAGTGTGCTGGTGTGGGTGGACCCGGCGGCCGGTTTGTTGTTGACCGATGCCGGCAGTCAGGCCAAGGCCGACGAAGTGACCACCTGGCTGATCAAGGCTATAGACGGTCTGGCCGTGCAGTTGATCAACACCCAGATTTCTCCCGCTGCGGCCATGTCGACCTGGCTATCCACCAAGGAAGCGCCGCCCGGTTTCAGCGTGGACCGCGAGTGCGAGCTCAAAGCGGCCGACGAGTCCAAAGCGGTGGTGCGCTATACCCGCCACGCGCTGGATACCGATGAGGTCTGCCAGCACATTGCCATGGGTAAAGTGCCCACGCGCCTGGCGCTGACCTGGGAAGACCGGGTGTCGTTTGTGCTGACCGAGGCGCTTCAGCTGAAGAAGATCGCGTTTCTGGAGACGGTTTTTGAAGGCAATGCAGCGTCCCCGGGGGATACCAAGGACGACAACTTTGATGCCGATGCGGCCATTGCCACCGGTGAGCTGCGCAAGCTGATTCCGGATTTGCTGGAAGCCCTTGGTGGCGAAATGGCCGCCACCTGAGGCACGTTAAAACCTAGTCGCGGTAGCCATCGCGGCTGTGATGGCCAGCAGGGATACCAACGTACCAACAACGGTGTGTGCGGTTTGCGCAGGCGCCGGTACCCCTTAACCCGGGACGCTGCCTGGCGATGACGCACATAACAATGCTTTGCATAAATGCAAAAAGGGGCCGTAGCCCCCGTTTCGTATGCGCAAGTAGCTATCAAAATAATAGCAGTTGAGATGCACTCCTATCGCTTCATCGGACAGGTGTTGAGGCCCAGCATGCTGTACAGCGGGCACCAGCCCAGTGCGCCTGTGGCCAGCGGAACGATGCCAATCCAGCCCCAGACGCCGATATTGCCGGTGAGCGTAAGCCCGATCAAGACGAGTCCCGCGATGACGCGCATGGCCCGATCGATAGTGCCTTCATTGGTTTTCATGATTGACTCCTGGAAATAAGTGGTTGATGGAAGTATTGGACGCGTTGGCTACCAGATGGTCTGTGACTTGGGTCACACAGTCAATTCATGGGGACCGGGCTCAGGCTGACAGGGCCGCCGCGATGGCGCGCAGGGCGGTGCTGTTGTGGATGTGGATGCGTTCGCGGGACAGTTCGACCCAGCCTTCCCGCTCAAAGCGGCGCAGCAGGCGGGAAACGATCTCGCGCACCGTACCCAGTTCATCCGCCAGTTCCTGGTGGGTCAGTGACAGGTTCTGCCCCCGGCCCAGCAGGGCTGCGGCCAGACGCTGGTCCAGTCGCTGGAAGGCGACCGCATCGATCAGCCCGGTGAGGTCGGCCATGCGCTCCGCGAAAAGCCCCAGCACCCCGTTGCGAAACGCCGGTGTTTCGAGCCATTGTTTGAAAACAGCCGGTGGAATCAGCAGCAGGGTGGCGGGCCGGGTGGTGATGCCGTGGGCCGACAGCGGGGCGCTGCGAAACAGGCTGGCGCTGGAGACCAGGCACAACTCGCCGGGGACGACGCGGTACAGCTCCAGCGAGCGGCCGTCGCTGGAGTGGCGCGATACCTTGATTTCACCCTCCAGCACCATCGGGAAGCCCTGGCACGGTGCGTTTTCATCGAACAGAACGGTTCCTGCGGGTACGGTCATGGGACCTGCGCAGGGGCCCACGTCCGCCAGCCTGGGAACCACTTCTGCCAACGCGGGATACAAGGTGACGGGGTCGATCATGGAAGCCGTTTGGAGACCCCGGAGAGGTCATCCAGAATGGGGCAGTCGGGCCGGCCGTCGCCGTGGCAGTGTTGCAGCAGCGTTTGCAGTGAGCGCTGCATGGCCTGCATGCCCTCAATGCGTTGCGCCAGGCTTTCCAGGTGCTTTTGCGCGATTTGCTTGACGCTTGCGCTGGCACGGCTGTGGTTTTGCCACAGGTTCACCAGTTCTGCAATTTCCAGCATCGAAAATCCCAGATCCCGGCTGCGCTTGATGAAGCGCAGCGTATGCACGTCCGCCGCGGTGTAGAGGCGGTAGCCGCTGTCGGTGCGCGCCACGTTGGCCAGCAGCCCCAGCGATTCGTAGTGGCGCAACATCTTGGCCGACACGCCGGACTGTCGGGCGGCCTCGCCGATGGTGACGCTGGCCCCGGTGCCTTGCCTGTCAGGCCGCAACGGCATAGCCTTCTTCGGCGATGGCTTTGGCCAGCGCGTCACGCGCCTGTGTGGACTCGACCTGCACCAGATTTTGTGCGCGGTCGATTTTGACCTCGGCTTGCGGATCAATCTGTTTGACCGCGCGGGTGACGGCTTTTTCGCAGTGACCGCAGGTCATGCCGGTAACAGTGAAGGTCTGGTTCATGAGAAATCCTTGGGGTAATGATGGTTAAGACGCGGGTTCAAGAGCATAGTCTGAACCTTGCCACGGTGGGAGAGTCAAGTACCTCTTGACCTTGCCACCGTGGGAACCATTAGGCTACGCCCCATGACTACTGCAATCAACACTGCGCCCCAAGCCCCGGCACTCGATATTGGTATTGGCGGCATGACATGCGCGTCCTGTGTGGGCCGCGTGGAAAAGGCGCTGAAAAAAGTGCCCGGCGTGACCGATGCCACTGTCAACCTGGCCACCGAGTCGGCCCGTATCACCTTCGCCGGTGACGAGCAGATGGAGGCCAAGCTGCGCCGCGCGGTGCGCGATGCCGGATACGAGCCGCGCAGCCCTGAGCAAATGGATGCCGTGGAAGATGCCTCGCCCTGGGCGGGCTTTGGGCCGGTGGCCATTGGTCTGCTGCTGTCGGCACCGCTGGTGCTGCCCATGATTGGTGACCTGTTTGGCCAGCACTGGATGCTTGCTGCATGGATGCAGTTTGCGCTGGCTACGCCGGTGCAGTTCATTTTGGGGGCGCGCTTCTACAAGGCCGGCTGGCACGCCCTGAAGGCGTTCACCGGCAATATGGATTTGCTGGTGTCCATCGGCACCACGGCCGGCTGGTTGCTGTCGGTGTGGTTGTGGCTCACGGCCGAGCCGGGTGCCATGGTGCATCTGTACTTTGAAGGTTCAGCGGTGGTGATCACCCTCGTGCTGCTCGGCAAATGGCTGGAGGCCCGCGCCAAGCGCCAGACCACCACGGCGATTCGCGCCCTGCATGCGCTACGGCCCGATGTGGCGCATTTGATTGGACTCGATGGTGAAGTGGATGTGCCCGTGGCCGAGGTGCTGGTGGGCGACCGCCTCGTGGTCAAACCCGGCGAGCGCTTTCCGGTGGATGGCACGCTGCTGGAAGGCCATACGCAGGTGGATGAGTCCATGCTGACCGGCGAGCCGCTGCCGGTGGCCAAGGATGCGGGTGACAAGCTCACCGGCGGCTCCATCAACGGCGAGGGCCGTGTCGTGCTGCAGGTGGGCGCGGTGGGAAGTGAAACCGTGCTGTCGCGCATCATCCGGCTTGTGGAAGACGCGCAGGCGGCCAAGGCGCCGATCCAGCGCCTGGTGGACCAGGTGAGCGCCGTGTTTGTGCCTGTGGTGTTGGTGCTGGCCACCATGACGCTGTTGGGCTGGTGGCTGACCGGCCATGCATTCGAGACGGCGGTGATCCATGCTGTGGCGGTTCTGGTCATTGCCTGCCCCTGCGCGCTGGGGCTGGCCACGCCAGCGGCCATCATGGCGGGCACCGGTGTGGCGGCCAAATACGGCATTTTGATCAAGGATGCGCAGGCGCTGGAGTTGGCGCACAAGGTGGACACAGTGGCCTTTGACAAGACCGGAACCCTGACGCTGGGCCAGCCCCGGCTGACTGCGCTGGTGCTTGCAGAAAGCGCAGCGGGAGCCGAGGCCTTGAGTGAGGACGTGGCCCTGCGCATCGCTGCCAGTCTACAGAGCGGCAGCGAGCATCCGCTGGCCCGCGCTACCCTGGCGGCGGCCAAGGAAAAGGACCTTGCGTTTGAGGCGCCCGATAACGTGCGCGCAGTGCCCGGTCGTGGCAGCGAAGGAGAGGTCGGGGTGAAGAGCTACCTGATTGGCAGCCTGCGCTGGATGGACGAGCTGGGCGTGCCTCTGGGTGCGCTGGCAGCCCGGTCTGCCGAGTTGCAGGCACAGGGCGCGACGGTATCGGCCATGGCCGAGCGCACCACGGCCGGCCTTACCTTGCGCGCCCTCATGGCATTTGGTGATGAGCCCAAGCCCGGTGCCAAGGAGGCGTTGGCTGCGCTGCGGGCACGCGGCATCAGGACCGTGATGATTTCCGGGGACAACCGGGGCGCTGCCGAGGTGATGGCGCGACGCCTGGGGCTGCGCCCGGAAGACGGCGAAGTCATGGCTGAAGTACTGCCGGGCGATAAGGCCGCGCAGGTGGCGAAACTGAAAGAAGGCGGGCATGTGGTTGCCATGGTGGGCGATGGTGTGAACGATGCCCCCGCGCTGGCTGCCGCCGATGTGGGCTTGGCCATGGGCAACGGCACGGACGTGGCCATGCATGCAGCGGGCATCACGCTGATGCGGGGCGATGTGGCGCTGGTGGCCGCTGCGCTGAATATTTCGGACCGGACCGTATCGAAAATCCGGCAAAACCTGTTCTGGGCCTTTGCCTACAACGTGGCGGGTATTCCACTGGCGGCGCTGGGCTTTTTGAACCCGGTGGTGGCCGGTGCAGCCATGGCGATGAGTTCGGTGAGCGTCATGGGCAACGCACTGCTGCTCAAGCGCTGGAAGCCACCGGGTGCGTGAAAGCTAAACCATCCAGTTGCGCACGTGGTGCCAGCGGCGCCAGGTCGAAAGCCCCCACCGCAGGGACCGCACGACCGAACGCGGTCGCCACACGACCAGTGCCACGACGATTGCGCTGACGGCTAACGGATGCGCTGCCATCCAGGCCCGGACCCGCTGGTAGCGTGCCTGGGCGCGGTCAATAGCGTGCAGGGTGCCGGTCAAGGGAGCCAGTTCGCGTGCCAGCTGGGCGCGCTGCGCCCCGATGCGCTCGTGCAGGCGCCCGCGCGCTACATGGAGTTCAATCAGCCGCTGGTCCATGGCCCGTTGCGGCTTTGAGTTGGCGCAGGTCTTCCTGCAGCTCGGCCAGACTGGATGCAAACAGGTGCTCTTTTCTTTCGGCGCTTTTACGCAGGGCGATGTAGAAGTACGCCACGAGCGCCCATGACAACGCACCCGCAACAACCACCACAAGTAAGCGCTGTTCCCAGAAAATGAGCGCCAGTCCGGCAACGGTCAGCACCACCGCCAATCCAGCACCCAGCAGGAGCGCCTGGGCCAGCATGAACTGGCGCATCGCGTTGAGCCGACCCGTTTCGATTTCATTGCCCAGCAATTCCAGCCGTGTTTGTCCCAACGCCAGCAGGGTGACGATTTGAGCCCGGGCGGCGCCAAAAGCACCGAGGCTGGCAGTGGGGTCACTCATACGGGAGAGATCCGGAACCAGAGCCTAGCGACGGCCCAGGATAAATCCCAGCAGGAACCCGACCCCGACACCCACGCCCACCGCCTGCCAGGGCGACTCGTGTACATAGGCATCGGTCGCGCGCGCCGCGGCCCGGGTCTTGTCCATCAGCACGGCTTCCGCCGTAACCAGCCGGGCTTTTGCATCCTTGAGTCGGTCCTGAACGCGTGCGCGCAGACTCGCGATTTTGTCGCCGGTCTGGTCCACTGTGGCGTGGAGTATGTCCTCGGCATCGGTGATGATGGATTTGATGTCGTTCACCAGGGTTTCCTGGGAACGCATGGACGCGGTGGTGAATTCGGGCATGGTGTACCTTTCATTGCAAAAAAAGAGTCGCCACAAGATGTAGCAGTGGGGTGAATTTTCGGATTTTTTTCACCCAAATAAATTGACAAAATCGACATTAGGGCTCGTTTTCTTGTCTGCAGACACGCCCTCACCGGCATCCCGGGGCCCCTTGTGCGCCGGATTAATAGTCAAAAACTTGACCTGTGTCATGGCCTGGATGGCTGCACGTGGGCATTCTTGGGTCTTCCTACAAAGAAATATTACGGAGACCGCCATGAAACACACCAGTCTGCAAATTATTCGTGACGAGCACGCCTCACTCGCCGCCATGCTGCAATCCATGCGCATGATGGTGGAGAGAGGTCCCGGGGACAACCCACCGCAGTTCTTTGACGTGCTGCGCGCCATGCTGTTCTATATCGACGAGTTTCCGGAGCGGCTGCACCACACCAAAGAGACCGAGTTGCTGTTTCCGCGCGTGCTACGCGCTGCGCCCGGACTGGCCGAGGCCGTGGAGCATCTGGACCGGGACCACATGAACGGCGAAAAGGCGGTGCGCGAGCTGCAGCATTTGTTGCTCGCGTGGGAGTTGTTGGGCGAGTCCCGCAGGGCACCTTTTGCAGAGCAATGCATTCGCTACGTGACCTTCTACCAGGACCATATGCGTCTGGAAGAAACGGTGATCCTGCCTGAAGCTGAAAAGGTGTTGTCCGATGCCGACTGGAAGGAACTGGACGCAGCCTTTGAGAAAAATTGCGACCCGCTGACGGGCAAATATCCGCATGACCCCGCCTATGACCGGTTGTTTACCCGCATTGTGATGAAGGCCCCGGCCCCTATCGGGCTGGGTGACTCCTGATCCGGTTGCTGCGCTGAGGGCAGCGCCCCTGCTGTTTTGGGGGCCTTCGAGTCTATGCCGTTAGCGACTATTTAGGTAGCGTCGGATAGTCGGTGTAACCCTTGGCGCCGCCGCCGTAGAAGGTGGTTTTGTCGGGCGCGTTGAGGGGTGCGTCGCGGCGCAGGCGTTCCACCAGATCCGGATTGGCGATGAAGGGGCGGCCAAACGCGACCAGGTCGGCACCGGCATTGATGGCCTGCTCGGCGCTTTCCCGGTCGTATCCGTTGTTCACCATCCAGGCTGCTTTGCCACCTGCGTTGCGGTAGGCGGCCTTCAGGGCTTTGTAGTCGAATGGGCGGTCGGGCAACACCCGCGGGCCGCCGGTTGCGCCTTCGATGATATGGATGTAGGCCAGTTGCAGGGCGGCGAGCTCGCGCACGACATACTCAAACAGGGGTTGTGGATCGGCATCGTGCACGTCATTGGCCGGCGTCACCGGCGAGAGGCGAATGCCGGTGCGCCCACCGCCCACGGCGCTGGTGACCGCGCGGGTTACTTCGAGCATCAATCGCGCCCGGTTTTCCATGCTGCCACCGTAGTCATCGGTGCGCTGGTTCGAATCGCTTTTCAGGAACTGGTCCAGCAGGTAGCCATTGGCACCGTGGATTTCCACACCGTCGAAGCCGGCGGTATCCACGGCGTTGCGGGCGGCCGCCTGGTAGGTGTGCACGATGTCGGGCAGCTCCCGGGCGGTCAGCGCGCGGGGCATGGAGGTGTCCACAAAGGCGGGCAAACCGTCTCTGATCAGCACGGTCTTGGTTTTGGCGGCAATGGCCGAGGGAGCCACCGGGCGTCCACCATCGGGCTGCAGGTCGGTGTGCGACACGCGGCCCACATGCCAGAGCTGCACCACGATCTTTCCGCCCGCGGCATGCACATCGCGGGTGACCTGCTTCCAGCCGTCGAGCTGTTCGGTTCCGTACAGCCCGGGCACGTCCGAGTAGCCCTGTGCCTGGTGGCTGATGGCGGTGGCCTCTGTAATGATCAGCCCTGCGGTGGCGCGCTGGGTGTAGTACTCGGCCATGAGCGCGGTGGGGATGGCGTCGGGCGCACGGTTGCGCGTGAGCGGCGCCATGACGACACGGTTGGCCAGGGACAGCCGGCCGGCCTGGACGGGATCAAACAAAGTGGTCATTGGAAGGGGCCTTGTGATGGTGGATTTCTGTACTTGCTGCTGTTGCCGCAAAATGCAAGGCTAACCATTCAAAAGGCAGCCCTCTTGCAGACCCCTTCGCGACATTTGTGGAAGTTGGCCCTGGCGCTCTCGCTGGGCGCTGCGGTATCACTGGGCATTACGCGTTTTGCCTATGGCTTGCTGCTACCGGCTATGCGCGCCGACCTGGGTTGGTCTTACACCCTGGCCGGTGCCATGAACACGGCCAACGCCCTGGGTTACTTTCTGGGTGCGCTGATCACGCCCTGGCTGTTGCGACGCGTGGGTGCGTCGACCCTGTTGTGGTCCGGTGCGGTGCTGGCCAGCGTGTTCATGGGGTTGAGCGGATTTTTTACTACAGCGGAGCCTTTGCTGCTGCAGCGGTTGCTGGCGGGAGTGGCCAGTGCCCTGGTCTTCATTGCCGGGGGCTTGATGGCCACGCGCCTGGGCGCCCGCGATCCGGCTCGGGGTGGATTCCTGATTGGTCTGTATTACGGTGGTACCGGGCTGGGCATCGTCATTTCGGCCGGTCTGGTTCCGTGGGTGCTGGATTTGGCGCAGGGCTCGCTGCACGGCTGGCGCTGGGCCTGGTGGAGCCTGGCGCTGGTGTGCGGGCTGGCCAGTGCCGTGTTGTTGTGGCCCGCTCGTGCGATGGCGCAGTGGGCACCACCGGTTGCCGCAAGCGATGCCGTGTCCATCGTCTTTCGGTGGCGGCAGTTTGGCTTCAGTCTGGCGGGCTACACCATGTTTGGTGTGGGCTATATCGGCTACATGACCTTTGTGGTGGCGCTGTTGCGTGAGCGGGGCAGCAGCACGCTGGCGGTAACGGTGTTCTATGGCCTGCTGGGCGTGGCGGTGGTGGCGTCTTCGCGCATCTGGGCAGGGCTACTGGACCGTTACCGGAATGGCCGTGCTCTGGCCATTTTGAACACGCTGCTGGGGCTGGCTACGGTATTGCCCGCGCTGACGCAGGCTTGGCCCGTGGTGCTGGCTTCCGGCCTCTTGTTTGGCGGGGTGTTTCTGTCGGTGGTGGCATCGACTACGGCCTTGGTGCGGCACAACCTGCCGCACAGCGCATGGGCCGCCGGCATCAGCGCGTTTACGGCGGTGTTTGCGGCGGGGCAAATCGTGGGCCCCACCATCGTGGGCTGGATTGCCGATGGCCCCGGGGGGCTGGCCCGCGGGCTGGTGTTTTCGGCGTTTGCGCTATGGGTGGGAGCCGTGCTGGCTCTGCGTCAAAAAGCCCTCTAGCCCCCGTACCCATTGCGCAGACAGATATTTATTTGATAGCAAGCCTTATTTGCTTGCGGGTGCCTTTGGCGTGTCCGCCACTTCGTGCGCTTGCACGTCAACCACATCCTGCGTGTAGCGCTGGGAGGTTTGGCGGAACTGGCTGAAGACCGCCAGCGGCGCCGGCCTGCGACCGGTCAGCAGGGACCCCAGCGTGACACCCAGCATCATCACCAGGACGGCCAGCAACAGGCCGAACAGAAACACGGCGATCGCCAGTCCGAACAGCAGCTTGAGCATGCCGCGCAGCAGGCGGGCGAAAAAATTGTTCTGGTGCGTCATGGCAACTGTGAGCCCACGCGTGGGGCAAAAGTTCCATGGGACGGGTTACGTCCCTTGGGAACTTACTTGATCAAGCCTTCCGCCTTCATGGCGGCGATGACCGCGGGGCGTGCACCGACGCGCGCACGGAAGGCCACCAGGTTGGGGTATCCATTCAGGTCCAGTTTTACATATTGGGCCCAGTTGGTCACGACAAACAAGTAGCCATCGGCGACGGTAAAGGTGTTGCCCATCAGGTATTGCTTGCCCGACAGTTCGCCATCGACCCATTTCAGGCGCGACTGCAATCGTTCTATGGCGGCGGACTTGGTCTCTGCCGGCGTGGTCGGAACAAAGAGGGGTGAAAAGGTCTTGTGCAGTTCGGTGCCGATGAAGGTCAGCCATTCCTGCAACTGGTAGCGCTCAAAGGTGCCGTTGGCCGGGGCCAGGTGTTTGTCGGGAACCTGGTCGGCAATGTACTGAACAATGGCCGGACCTTCGCGCAGGCTTTTGCCGTTGTCCAGCGTCAGGTAGGGTACATAGCCCAGCGGGTTGACGGTGTAGAAGTCGGTGCCATCGGGCAGCTTGTGGGTCTTGGTGGGCGCGGCGATGGCTTCAAAGGCCAGTCCGGACTCGTGCAGTGCGATGTGCGGGGACAGTGAGCAGGCGCCGGGGGAGTAGTAAAGCTTCATGGAGGAGGGGTGCTGGAAAAAGGGAACTGCATGCTAGCGGGATTTGCCGCCGCATGCCGTTGCAGGGTTTAAACCCCGGCCTTGATCATGTCCGCCGCCTTTTCGCCAATCATCATGGTGGGCGCGTTGGTGTTGCCGCTCACCTGGTTGGGCATGATGGACGCGTCCACCACACGCAAACCCTGCAGGCCATGCACGCGCAGCGTAGCGTCTACTACGGCCATCGGGTCGCTGGCGGGGCCCATTTTGCAAGTGCCGACGGGGTGGTACTCGGTGTCGGAGTTCTTGCGCAAGAACTGCTCGATCTGCGCCACGTTGTTGCGCTCAACGGGGTACATCATCTTGCCGCGGTAGGGTTTCAGGGCGGCCGACTCCATGATGTCGTAGCCCATTTGCGTGCCCTTGATCAGGGTGGCCAGGTCGTCAGGGTGCTTCAGGAACGCAGGGTCGATCAACGGGGCATCGGTGGGCTTGGCGCTGGCCAGGGTGACCGATCCGCGGCTCTTGGGGCGCATCAGGGTGACATGCAGGGTGTAGCCGTGGCCCAGGTGGGTCTTGCGCGTGTGGTCGTCCACAATGCCGGTGCACAGCGCCAGCTGGATGTTGGGGTGCTCCTGGTTGCCTTCGGTGGAAATGAAGCCTTGGGTTTCGGCCACATTGGTGGTGACCCAGCCGGTGCGCTTGTTGCGCCACTCAAAAATGGACTTGATCAGCGCCCAGCCGCCTCGAAGAGAAACGCCTAGCGTGGCGTCCACGCGGTGGGTGCGGTAGATCAGCACGGTGGTGAGGTGGTCCTGCAGGTTTTGACCGACTCCGGGCAGTTCATGCGCCACGGGGATGCCATGCTGTTTGAGATGCGCTGCGGGGCCAATGCCGGACAGCATGAGCAACTGGGGTGTGCCGAAGGAGCCTCCGCTCAGGATCACTTCGCGGCGTGCCTTGACCTGCTGCGTGTTGCCGCCCTGCAGGTACTCCACGCCCGTGGCCCGCTTGCCGTCCAGCAGCACGCGGCTGGTGTGTGCCTCTGTGATGATGCGCAGGTTGGGGCGGCTGCTATGGGGCGTGATGTAGCCCTTGGCTGCGCTCCAGCGTTCGCCATTCTTTTGCGTGACCTGCGCAGGGGCCACGCCAAACTGCTGGGGGCCGTTGTAATCAGGGGTGCGGGGAATGCCTTGCTGTTCACACGCCTGGATGAATGCCTCGTTGATGATGCTGGGGCTGCGCAGGTAGCTGACATTCAAGGGTCCGCCAACGCCGCGGTAGTCGGTGGCGCCAAAGCATTCGTTGTTTTCAGAACGCTTGAACAGGGGCAGTACATCCTGGAAGCTCCAGCCGGAGTTGCCCTGGGCAGCCCAGCCATCGTAGTCATTGCGGTTGCCGCGGGTATAGACCATGGCGTTGATGGAGCTCGATCCTCCCATGACCTTGCCGCGCGGCTGAAAACCCTTGCGTCCATTGAAGCCGGCTTGCGGTACGGTCTCGTATTTCCAGCTGTTGATCTGCAGGGGTGCCGTGGCGGCAAAACCCAGTGGGGCGTGGATGAAGACCGAGGTGTCAGGTTTGCCGGCTTCGAGCAGGCAGACGGACACATCCGGATCCTCACTGAGGCGCCCCGCCACCGCACAACCTGCGGCGCCGCCGCCGACGACCACATAGTCAAATTCTTGCAAGTTCATAGATTCTTATTTGGTGAGGAAGTCGAGGTATTTGGTGGCGAATTTGCCGTACGGAGGCCAGAGAAACTTCACTGCGCTAAACGGCGCCTGGTAAAAAACCGGACGCATTTTGGAGAAGGTGACAAAGCCCTCATAGCCGTGGTAGTGGCCCATGCCGCTTTCACCGATGCCGCCAAAAGGCAGGTCATGCTGGCCGACGTGGAACAAGCCGTCGTTGACGCTGACACCGCCGGAGATGACACGCTCCAGCAGCGTACTGATCAGCTTTTTGTTGTTGCTGAAGGGGTACAGCGCCAGCGGACGCGGGCGGTTGTTGATGGTGTGAATGGGCTCTTCGATGGAGGTGTATTCAATCACCGGAAGGATGGGGCCAAAGATTTCGCGGGTGCGCAGGGCGCAGTCGTCGGGTGCATTGAGCACGATGTGCGGCGCGATCTTGCGGGTGGCTGCATCCCATTTCTTGCCAGGAACGAGCTGGATCAGCGTGGCGCCGCGTTGCTGGGCTTCATCCATGGCCGCGGTGATGCGGTCGAAGGCCCGATCGTCAATGATGGAGGTGTAATCGGGGGTGTCCAGCGTGGGGTAGCGAGCCGTCACAATTTGCTTGGACATTTCCACAAATGCGGCGATTTTGGCCTTGGGGATGAACACGTAGTCGACCGTTGTGCAGATCTGGCCCGCGTTGAAGTACTTCACGAAGAGCAGTCGCTCGGCCGCTTTGCGCAAGGGGTAGTCATCGCAGACGATGGCAGGCGATTTTCCGCCCAGCTCCAGCGTCACCGGGCACAGGTTTTGCGCTGCGGAGGCCATGACGGCGCGACCGGTCTGGCCGGAGCCGGTGAACAGCAGGTGGTCGAACTTGAGCTGCGAAAACTCTACGCCAACCCCCCCGGTTTCATCAAAAAAAGCCAGTTTGTCCCTGGGAAAATACGCCGGGATTTTCTCGATGAGGAACTTCGCCAGATGGCGGGAGTTCTCCGACATTTTCACCATGGAGCGATTGCCCGCGGCAAAGGTAGCAACCAGGCCGTTGAAGGCGAGGTTGATGGGAAAATTCCAGGGCACGATGGCCCCCACGATTCCCAGCGGCTGGGGAATCACGCGGTTGCTGGCACCCAGGAAGTTTTTCAGGTCCACACCCCGGCGTTGCGGCTTCATCCACTTTTTCAGGTGCTTGAGCGTGTGGTCCACACTGTCGATGACGTTGAACACCTCGGCAAACAGGGTTTCGTGGCGCGAGCGGTTGCCATAGTCGGCGCTGACCGCATCCAGCAGGGCGTCCCGGTTGTCGCGGATGAAGGCCTTCAGCTTGAGCAGATCGGCCTTGCGCTGGGCGAAGGTGGGAACGGGATCGGCGAAATAGGCGGCCCGCTGGAGATCGAGCGTCTGTTGCAGGTCATTGCGCGTCACATCAAGGGGTGTGGCGCTGTGCAGTGGAATGGCGGACATGGAAGCCTCCGTGGGTAAAAAAGAAAGAGAACCGGGGTTCAGGTCTGGTAGCTGGGGTCCAGGCGGTCCGCCTTGCGGATCAGTGCGGGCCAGGCAAACGCGCCGCCAAGTCCGCCGGTCTGTACCCGCATGGCTTCTGCCACGCCTTGCACAATACGCGGGTCAACCTGCGTCAGCGTGCCACCCGCCTGTGCGCCCACCTGGATCTGGCAGGTGGACTCAAACGTGTACATCGCCAGGAAGGCATCCGCAATCGTCCTGCCCACAGTCAACAAGCCATGGTTGCGCAACATGAGAAAGTTGGCGTTGCCCAGGTCGGCCTGGAGACGCGGCTTTTCGTCGTCGCGGAATGCCACGCCTTCGTAGGTGTGGTACGCCAGCGATCCCAGTACAAAGGTGGACTGCTCGCTGATGGGCAGCACGCCGCACTGCTGGGCGCTGACGGCCACGCCTGCACGGGTGTGGGTGTGAATCACGCACCCCGCGTCTTCGCGCACCTCGTGCACCGCACTATGGATCACAAAGCCGGCCGGGTTGACCGGGAAGGGCGAGTCAATCAGCTTGTTGCATTGCTGGTCGACCTTGACCAGGCTGCTGGCGGTGATTTCGTCGAACATCAGCCCGTAAGGGTTGATCAGGAAGTGGTGCTCGGGCCCGGGGATGCGGGCGCTGATGTGGGTAAAGACCAGATCGCTCCAGCCATAGGCCGCCACCAGCCGGTAGCAGGCGGCCAGATCAACGCGTAACTGCCACTCTTCGGGGCTGACCTGGTCTTTGAGTGAGGGGATGTTCATGCGCGGACTCCTTGTATTTAGTTGGGCACCTTACCCGTCTGGCAGCTGCTTAACTGTTAATAAATTTACAATTCAGGGTAATCACTGAGAAGAAATGGATGACCTATTCAAAAACCGAACTGCTGCTGACCCTCTCCAGAAATCCGTGGTTTGGTGCGTTGCCCCTGGCAGAGCGCCGGGCGATGCTGGCGGCGGCAGAGTTGCACCGAGTGGGAGCGGGCGAGATGCTGTACCGCAAGGGCGACACCACTGGCGGATTTTTTGGCGTGGTGCAGGGTGCGCTCAAGGTGTCCACCCTGGGAGAAGACGGGCGCGAAGGCATCTTGTCGATGATGGAAGCGGGTAACTGGTTTGGCGAGTCGTCGCTGCTGGACGGTTTGCCAAGACCGCACGATGTAACGGCGGTGGTGGGCTGCGAGGTACTGCTGATCAGTGCGCAGGCGTTTGACCGGCTGATGCAACGCCTCCCGTTCGCACAGGCGATGGCTGGCCTGCTGTGTATCCGGGTGCGGGGGCTCTACAGCTTGGTGGAGGACGGCATGCTGCGCTCCACCCGAACCCGCATCGCCCGGCGCCTGCTGGCGCTGGTGCGGGGTGATTCCGCCATGGAACCGAACGCGCGGGCGGGTGTTGCGGTGTCGCAGGAGGCACTGGCCATGATGTTGGGTATTACCCGTCAGACGCTCTCCAAGGAGCTGAAGGTGCTGGTGCGCGATGGCGTCGTGACCCTGGGTTATGGCCGCATCGAGATCGCGTCGTTGGCCGAGCTGGAGTTGCGCGGCGCCTTGGCGTGACGGGATTTCGGGCGGCGCAGCGCCTCGTTTCGCAGCTCAGTGACTGAGGCGATTGGCTGCCCATAGCACCTGATTCACGACGGCCTGGACCCCGTTGCGACTGGCCTCGCTTTGCAGGCTCCCCTGTGCATCAAAGGCTTCGCCGGCTTTCGCCAGGGCAAATTGCTGCGGGCAGACCCAGCACTGCAGCGCCATCAATAAAGGATTCAGGTGGCTCAGCGATCGCAAGCCTCCGAGGCCCCCCGGTGACGCGCTGAGTAGCCCCGCTACCTTGCCTGCAAATGGCTTTTTTCCGTCACCCCAAACGGGATCCCCCTTCACCGGGCTGGAGGCCCAGTCGAGGGTGTTCTTGAGTAAGGCGGTGTAGCTCCCGTTGTACTCAGGCGAGCAGATGATCCAGGCCGGGTGCGCGTCCATGAGGGCCTTGAGGCGCATCACGTCGGGTGGTGCGCCTTGTGCTTCATGGTCCGCGTTGTACATCGGGATGTCCAGGTCGGACAATTCGAGCAGCGTGACGTCAGCGCCTGCTTGGGTCGCCATCCCGGCGGCGGTGCGCGCGAGTTGGCGGTTAAATGATTTTTGGCGGGTGCTGCCCGCAAAGATTAATAGCTTCATACCGCCCATTGTCCTCATTGCGGCCCCCAAACCGGGGCGCCCGGTAAAATCGTCCCATGCTCTACCCACAGATTTTTGACGTCATCGTCGTCGGCGGCGGCCATGCCGGAACCGAGGCTGCGCTGGCGGCTGCCCGCATGGGTTGCAAAACCCTGCTGCTCAGTCACAACATCGAGACCCTCGGGCAGATGAGTTGCAACCCCTCTATTGGCGGAATTGGCAAGGGCCACCTGGTGAAAGAGGTGGACGCGCTGGGTGGCGCTATGGCCCTGGCGACAGACGAAGGCGGTATTCAATTTCGAATTCTTAACTCCAGCAAGGGTCCAGCCGTGCGCGCCACCCGTGCGCAGGCCGATCGGGTTTTGTACAAAGCGGCCATTCGCCGCATGCTGGAGAACCAGCCCAATTTGTGGCTGTTTCAACAGGCTGTGGATGACCTGATGGTGGAGACGACCGGGACAGGAGACCGCGTGGTGGGCGCCGTGACGCAGGTGGGTGTCCAGTTTCGGTCCAAGACGGTGGTGCTCACGGCGGGCACGTTTCTGGATGGCAAGATCCATGTGGGCCTGAACAACTATGCGGCTGGCAGGGCAGGCGATCCACCGGCAGTGAGTCTGAGTGCACGGCTCAAGGAGTTGAAGCTGCCACAAGGGCGGCTGAAAACCGGTACGCCTCCGCGTCTGGATGGCCGCTCGATTGATTTCAGTAAATGCCAGGCGCAGCCCGGAGACGGCATGCCTGGCGGCATGAGCCCGACCATGCCGGTGTTCAGCTTCATGGGGCGTCTGGATATGCACCCGCAGCAAATGCCGTGCTGGATCACGCATACGAACGAGCGCACGCACGACATCATTCGCAGCGGGTTTGACCGGAGTCCCATGTTCACCGGCAAGATCGAAGGCGTGGGCCCGCGCTATTGCCCCAGCGTGGAAGACAAGATCAACCGCTTTGCCGACAAGGACAGCCACCAGATTTTTCTGGAACCCGAAGGCCTGACCACTAACGAGTACTACCCCAACGGCATCAGCACCAGCCTGCCGTTTGACATTCAGTACGCGCTGGTGCGCAGCATGGCGGGGCTGGAGAATGCCCATATTTTGCGTCCGGGCTACGCCATTGAATACGACTACTTTGACCCGCGCGCGCTCAAAAGCAGTTTTGAAACCCGACAGATCAACGGGCTGTTCTTTGCCGGACAAATTAACGGCACTACCGGGTATGAAGAGGCGGCTGCCCAGGGTTTGTTTGCGGGTGTAAACGCCGCGCTGCAAGCCGGCGCCTCCGCTGCCAACTCCCCTGAGTGGGGGCATGATACGTGGGTTCCCGGGCGCGACGAGGCGTATCTCGGCGTGTTGGTGGATGACCTGATTACCAAGGGTGTGACGGAGCCTTACCGGATGTTCACCAGCAGGGCGGAGTTCCGGCTGCAACTGCGCGAGGACAATGCCGATGCCCGGCTGACCGAAACAGGCCGCAAGCTGGGTCTGGTGGACGATGTGCGCTGGGGGGTGTTTTGCCGCAAGCGCGATGCTGTTTCACGTGAAACAGAACGACTGCGCTCCATCTGGGTGAGTCCGAAAAATCTGGCGGCGATTGAGTCGGAGCGCGTGCTGGGCAAGGCTATTGAGCACGAATACAATCTCGCGGATTTATTGCGCCGCCCCAATATTGCGTACGCGGCATTGATGTCGCTGGATGGTGGGCGCTACGCCAGCCCGGAGTTGCCTGTCGCGCCAAGTGTTCCACGTGAAACAGAGTTGGTTGCTGATGGTGTGGCCCGCGCTGCGGCTGTCGCTCAGGATGTGTTCGTGGGTTCCGTGGTGGAGCAGGTGGAGATTGCCGCCAAATACTCGGGCTACATCGATCGCCAACGCGACGAGGTGGAGCGGTCGGCACATTTTGAGAACCTGCGCCTGCCGGATGAGTTGGACTACCTGCAGGTAACTGCTCTCAGTATCGAGGCGCGCCAGCGTTTGAGCAAGCAACGGCCTGAAACCTTGGGCCAGGCTTCCCGCATGTCAGGCATTACGCCTGCCACCATTTCGCTGCTACTGATTCATTTGAAAAAAGGCAACTTTCGCGGATTTGTGGGTAATCCAGCGGTTGCTGGTGAGGTGGCTGCTTGATGCGCGCTTTGGAGTCGGGGCTGCGGCAAGGCTTGGTTGACCTGGCGCTTGTGCTGGACGACGCCCAGGTTAACCACCTGCTGGACTATCTGGACCTGATACAGAAGTGGACCAAGGTCTACAACCTGACGGCGGTACGTGATCCCAGTGAGATGCTCACACACCATTTGCTGGATAGCTTGGCGGTGGTGGCGCCGCTGCGAAAGCAGTTGGCCCATGTGGCGTTGCAAGCGGGGGTTCCGCCTGCGGATGCGACGGCAGCCTTACGGTTGCTGGATGTCGGGTCTGGCGCTGGTTTGCCGGGGATTGTGATTGCTATCTGTTGCCCCGACATCACGGTGCACTGCGTGGACACGGTGGCTAAGAAGGCCGCATTTATTCAGCAAGTGGCGGCAAGCTTGAAGTTGCCCAACTTGCGGGGCCTGCATGCGCGTGTGGAGTCCCTCACAGAGCCTTACGACGCGGTGAGTTCCCGGGCCTTTGCGTCCTTGGCGGACTTCACTCGCTGGTCGGGTGCGGCATTGGGCGGGCAGGGCATCTGGATGGCCATGAAGGGCAAGCATCCTGCTGATGAACTGGCGATGTTGCCGGGCGACGTAGAGGTGTTTCACGTGGAACAGCTGCTTGTGCCGGGCCTGGACGCGGAGCGCTGTATTGTCTGGATGCGCAGCAAGGTGACGTAAACTCGCGGTTTGCGTCTGGAGGACTTTCCGGGCCAAGCTCCAAGGAAATCCCATGCTCGGCGTCACCGACTACGGCACGTTTGTTGTCACCATCATCGTATTTTTGCTGATTCCCGGTCCGGGAAACCTGGCGCTGATTACCTCGACTAGCAAGGGTCGCATCCGGGGTGGACTGGCGGCAACATTTGGCGTGATACTGGGTGACCAGGTATTGATGTGGTCTGCGGTTGCCGGCGTTGCGGCCTTGCTCAGTGCCTACCCCGAAGCCTTTCATGTGGTGCAGTGGCTGGGTGCCGTTTATCTGGCATGGCTGGGCGGCAAAATGCTGCTGGCCAAGCCGGGTGCCTCGCCGGTGCTACATATCAAACCGCACCATTACTTGCGTCAGGCCCTGGTGATTACCTTGCTCAACCCCAAAGCCGTTTTATTTTATATGGCGTTTTTCCCGCTGTTTGTCGATCCGGTTCGCCAGCAAGGACTAACGACTTATGCTTTCATGGCAGCCACGATTGCAGCCCTGACCTGTGTGTATGGATTGATCGCTGTTTTGTTGACCCACTTTCTGGCCGAGCGCGTGCGGGCCAACCCCCTGGTTTCTCGCGTTCTTGAAAAAGTGGCTGGCTTGTTCCTGATTGGCTTTGGCATCAAGTTGGCCGTCTCGCGCTAGCATGACGCCTGGTCTGGTTTCACGTGAAACACGGACCTTGAACGGTTTCTCTTTCTCTCTAAATTAGCACTCCATGGCCAAAATCTTCTGTGTTGCCAATCAAAAAGGTGGCGTCGGCAAAACCACCACCACCGTCAATCTGGCGGCGGGTTTGGCCAAGGTGGGGCAGCGCGTGTTGATGATCGATTTGGACCCCCAAGGCAACGCCACCATGGGTTCGGGTGTTGATAAGCGCAAGCTGGAGTTGACGGTGTATGACGTGCTGCTCGAGTCCGCCTCCATCTCCGAGGCCCGCGTGCAAAGTGAGAAACTGAAGGAGGGCGGCTGCAGCTACGACATCCTGGGTGCCAACCGCGAACTGGCGGGTGCCGAGGTGGAGTTGGTAGAGGTCGAGCGGCGCGAAAAGCGCCTTAAACAAGCCTTGGCCGAGGTGGATAGCGAGTACGACTTCGTGCTGATTGACTGCCCGCCCAGCCTGTCCATGCTCACCCTCAATGGCCTGTGCTGCGCCAACGGTGTCATTGTGCCGATGCAGTGCGAATATTTTGCCCTCGAAGGGCTGACCGATCTGGTCAACACCATCAAGCAGGTCAAGGCCAATCTCAATGACGACCTGCAGATCATTGGTCTGCTACGGGTCATGTTTGACCCTCGCATTACCCTGCAGCAGCAGGTGAGCGATCAGTTGAAGGGCCATTTTGGTGACAAGGTGTTCAGCACCGTTATTCCGCGCAACGTGCGCCTGGCAGAAGCGCCCAGCTACGGCTTGCCAGGGGTTGTGTTTGACCCGTCCTCCAAAGGTGCACAGGCATTTATTGCCTTTGCGCAAGAGATGGTCGACCGTATCAAAACGATGTAAATGCAGCCTGCCAACATTCTCGTTCTGCCAGGTTGGCAAAACTCCGGTCCGGCGCACTGGCAAAGCCGCTGGGAGCAGTTGCACGGCTATGTGCGCGTAGACCAGCACGACTGGATGCGCCCGCTGCGGGGTGACTGGATTGCTCGCCTTGAAGAAGTGCTACTGGCACAGGACGGCCCCAGCATCCTGGTGGCCCATAGCCTGGGCTGTTTGTTGGCCGCAGCCTGGGCATCGCATTCCCGCAATACCCACCGGGTCGCAGGCGCGCTGTTGGTGGCCCCGGGCGATGCCGAACGGGAAGAACTGCGCCCGGTGCTCACCAGTTGGGCTCCGATACCGATGAAACCACTGTCTTTCAGAAGTGTGCTGATGGGCAGTCACAACGACCCCTATTGCAGCCTGGCACGTGCGCAAGCCTTCGCCAGCGCGTGGGGCTCCGAATGGGTGGACTGTGGTGCAGCGGGGCATATCAATGCCGAATCCGGTCTGGGCGACTGGCCGGAGGGCCACGCGATCGTGACGAAATTAGCGAAGTAAAGAAAGAAAAAGTAATGGTTACCAAAAAACCCAAAGGCCTCGGAATGGGCCTGGAAGCACTGCTGGGCCCCAAGGTCAAAGACCGTGCGCCAGCCGAGATTGCCGAGGCCAACTCGGGCCTATCCAGCACCTTGATGCTGGACGACATGGTGGCCGGCCAGTACCAGCCCCGCACCCACATGGACGAGGGCGCCCTGTACGAACTGGCCGAGAGCATCAAGGCCCAGGGCATCATGCAGCCGATTCTGGTGCGCAAACTGGTGCAGGGCCCCAATGCGGGCAAGTTCGAGATCATTGCCGGTGAGCGCCGCTTCCGAGCGGCCAAATTGGCCGGGCTTGATCGCGTGCCCGTGCTGGTGCGTGATGTGCCCGATGAGGCCGCCGCCGCCATGGCGCTGATTGAGAACATGCAGCGGGAAGACCTCAATCCTCTGGAAGAGGCCCATGGCCTGCAACGCTTGATCAAAGAGTTTGGGCTCACTCACGAACAGGCGGCGCAGGCGGTGGGGCGGTCGCGCAGTGCCGCCAGCAACCTGCTGCGCCTGCTGAATCTGACCGAGCCCGTGCAGACGATGCTGATGGCTGGTGACCTGGACATGGGCCACGCCCGTGCCCTGCTGGCGCTGGAGCGCGCCACCCAGATCACGGCTGCCACCCAGATCATTGCCAGGAAAATGTCGGTGCGCGAAGCCGAGAGTCTGGTCAAGAAGCTCGGCGCCGAATTCACGCTCACCGCCTCCAAGCCCAAAAAAGAGAAGTCCCGCGACCTCAAGCGGGTGGAAGAAGAGTTGTCCGATCTGCTCATGGCGCAGGTGGAAATCCATATCAAGAAACGCGTCAAGCGGGCCGGGCGCATGGAGGACATGGGCGAAATGGTGATCCAGTTTGGCTCGCTCGATGAGCTCAATGGCCTGATTGACCGCCTGCGCGCAGGCTAACCCTCCCAACAATTGATCTGGCGACTTGCCGGGAGGCCCCGCGTTGGCCTACAGTGGGGCATGTCCCAATCAGGAGTGTTTATGGCTGTGCGTCTTCCCGTGGTGACCGTTCCAACGTCTGCTCCAATGCTTTGCGCGGTCGCGGTCCTGTGCGTCTTGAACCCGGCACAGGCCCAAACGCAAGTGGTCAAGCCCGCCAAAGTGCAGTTGTGGATGGATGTGTCTACCGGGGGTATCGCCGGGATGCCCGAGATGGAAATTCCGGGCCCTCCCGCGCACTACGGTGAAGCGCGCAGCCTGCACCTCATGCCGCCCCGGATTGTGGATATCGCCCTGTGGAACAGCCACAAGCCAGGCACAGAGGCTGTGCAGCAAATACCACCCGGCATGCGCATGGGCGAGAGCCTGCCGCTGGTGCCGGTACAGCAGGAGCCGTCCGCAGGACGGGAACCCGGCGAGTACTCCAATGACCATGAGCCACCCAAAGGCCGGCTCCTGGTGTACTGGGGGTGTGGGGAGGCGGTGCGTCGGGGCCAGCCCCGCGTCATCGATTTCACCCAACTCAGCAGCGGCAACATGCAGGCCTTCGGCAACGCCTTCTCCGGCCGGTATGCGGCCGATCGGGGCGCGCGCATCAAGCCAGGATACGACGTCTATCCCAATGCGCGCGAGCAGAAGACATTGCCCCACGACGGCTCGCTGGCGGGTGACCACCGGGTCGTTGGTGAGGGCATTCCCGCCTCTTTCAAGTTCAGCCTGGCGGGGCCCCAGGACGTCATGCCGGCCATCGCGTTGCAGAGCCGTGGGTCGCTGCAGGACCGCGTCCTGTTGAACTGGGACCGTGTGGCCAGCGCGCGCGCCTACTATTTGCATGCCATGGCCACGCAGGGCGATGACGTCATCTTGTGGTCCAGCAGTGAAATCGGTGATTCGGGCATGGGCCTGTTTGACTACCTGTCTAACAGCCGCATTGAACGCTGGACGCGCGACAAAATACTGCTCGGTGCGGACGTGACGCAATGCACCATCCCCAAAGGGATTCTGGCCGGGCAGGCCGGGACCGCCTTTGTGCGCATGATGGCCTATGGAGGCGAGTACCACGTTGCTTACCCCCCGCGCTCCATCAACCCCAAAACACCATGGGAGCCTGAATGGTCGGTGCGCCTGCGGGTCAAGTCCCACACGATGGCGATGCTGGGGCAAGAGCCGTCAACTCGTCCGCCGGGCACAGGTGCTGCAACGCCTGAAAACCAGACGGCCCCGGAGGAAGCGGCCAAGCCACGCTCTAACTTGCCTGTCAACCCGGTCAACCTGTTTCGCGGCCTGTTCGGCGGTTGAAGCCAGGTTGAATCATGAGCATGGCGTTGCGTTTACCCTGGCCCGCCCCGGCATTGCTGGCGTGGGGCGGCGCGTGGGGCTTGTTCGCCCTGCTGTTGGGTGCGGGTGTGGGCGTTCTGCCGGCGCTGGCCACGGCATCTGTTCTAGGCGTGGGTTTGAGTCTATTGGGGCAAACCTGGTGGCGCCGCCTGATGATTGGAGCGGGGTTTCCCTTGTCATTGGCAGTCTCTGGCGCGGCCACTCTGCCTGCCTGGGCCTGGCTGGTTCCGCTGGCCCTGTTGCTGCTGGTCTATCCCATCAATGCCTGGCGCGATGCCCCTCTGTTTCCCACCCCCGCGCAGGCCTTGGACAGCTTGCCTGACCATGCCACCCTGGCATCCGGGGCGCTGGTGCTCGATGCCGGCTGCGGTCTCGGACATGGGTTGACGGCCTTGCGCCGCGCCTATCCGCAAGTCCGCTTGCAGGGGCTGGAGTGGAGCTGGCCCCTGCGCTGGTTGTGCGCCCTGCGCTGCCCGTGGGCACGGGTGCGCCAGGGCGATATCTGGCAGGCAGACTGGTCTGCTTACGACCTGGTATACCTGTTTCAACGGCCCGAGAGCATGGGCCGCGCCGCAGAAAAAGCCCGTGCCGAGTTGCGCGCCGGGGCCTTCCTGGTCAGTCTGGAATTTGAAGCCACCACACTCCAGCCAACCGCCCAATACCGCGCGCCCGGTGGCAAAATGGTGTGGCTGTACCGCGCCCCCTTGGTAACGTCTTCAGGAGCTTGACCATGCTATCCCCCCATTCGCCGTCGCCAGACGCACAAACGGACCCCGCTGAAATCCAGCATGCGCAGCAGGTGGTGGTGTTTGCGATGGCTACCCTGGCCGAGCAGCGGGAGTCGGACACCGAGAGCCATATTCTGCGGGTGCAGCGCTACGTACGCGCACTGGCCAACAAGCTGCGCGGCAACCCCGCGTTCACGGACGTCCTGAGCCCGCAGACGATCAATGTTTTGTGCAACAGCGTGCCACTCTATGACATGGGTTCCGTGGGCATTCCGGACCGGATTTTGCTGAAACCGGGTCGCCTCACGCCCGATGAAGTGGCCATCATGCGCACCCATACGACCATTGGTTTTGAAGCCATTGTGCGCGCTGAAAAAACCCTGGGCAGGCCTTCGCCACTTCTGGCCATCACCAAGGAACTGGTGCTGTCACACCAGGAAAAATGGGATGGCAGCGGTTACCCCCAGCGGCTCTCGGGCACACGGATTCCGGTTTCTGCCCGCATCATGGCGATTGCCGATGTGTACGACGCGCTGATCTCCGACAAGGTCTACAAGGCAGGCGTGCCGCACGACAAGGCGGTACAGATTATTGTGGGTGAGCGCGGAACGCACTTCGACCCGGACATGGTCGACGCTTTCATCGAAATTCAGGATGAGTTTGAAAGCATTGCACTGCGCCATGCCGATACGGACGCGGATATGCAATCCAAGATCGAATACATGGCCAACGCCATCGCGGACCACGCCGAGTTGTAAGCCGTTTAGGCCTCTAGCCCCCGTCGGCTTTGCGTAAGAAGCTATCAAATAGATAGCATTTTTATCAGCGCGCCAACGCCACCCAATGCGGTGGCAAGGTGCAGCAGGCTCCACAGAACATAGCGTTTGCGCAAGCGGTGCGGCGCCAGCGCAGACAGCAAAAACAAACGCCCATCGCCGGGCGCGCGCACCATGTGAATGCCGGGTTGCTGGCGAATGGCGCGGTGGTTGCGCTCCACCGTCTTGAGGGCCAGACGGCGCGCCTGCTCCCACTCACTCGGGTCAATCGTGCCATCGCCGTTCAGGTCAAAGCGGCGCCGCAGGGCCGCCGGGTCTTCTTTCCAGTTGCTCAGTAGCGCGCTCACATCCTCGCGCAGGCTCAGTGCCGATTGCGCGCCGCCGATGGTGGAGAACTCGCCCAGCACATAGATCAGGCGCCCACCAAACAGCAGCTCTTCCACCAGTTTGGTGCCTGCGCGGTAGCTGGTGCGCACCTCGGCCCCCACCACTTCCGCGTGGTCCGGGTCTACCCGGCAGGCACCCGTGGTGTCGTCGATCTCGAAGGTGGCGCTGCTCGTGCCACTGTCGATCTCGCGCCATTTTTTGTCGCGGTTGTCCTTGTCATAAACGCGGTAGCGGTACCAAATGCATGGCAGGCCGCTCATGGGGCTGACAATCAGGTTGTCGGTGCTGACGCTGGCGCGGCCCTCCACCTCGACATAGCCTTGCGCGGCGGAGCCAATGCGCGAGGTGGCCAGGTTGGCAATGGTCCGTGCGCGTCGCAAGGCGGCTGCCCACGCCAGAACGCCCACCAGGGCCACCGCTGCCACACACAGGTTGGCCACCCGGCCAGGACCGGCGCGCACCGCCAGGAAAAAAAGCCCCAGGTAGCAGGCCATGAAAAACGCCCCCAGGTCTTGGGTGCGCAGCTTGCGCAGGCCCCAAATCACCACGGCGATCAGCCCTTGAAGCGCTGGCCGACGTCGATGTCGCGCAACTCTTCCGCCGCAAACTTCAGCAGGTCAAACGCCTTGAAGTTGAACGGGCGCGCCAGCAGCACGCCGGGGAACTGCGCAATGCGGACGTTGTTGATGTTGACGCTGTCGTTGTAAAACTCGCGCCGGTCGGCGATGGCGTTTTCCAGCCCGCTGATGCGCGACTGCAGGTGCAAAAACTGCTCGTTGGCTTTCAGGTCGGGGTAGCTTTCAGCCAGGGCAAACAACTGCCCCAGCCCGCTGCGCAAAGCGCCCTCGGCCTGGCCCAGGGAGCCCAGGTTGTGGGCTTCGCGCGCGTTGGAAACCTGCGCCCGCGCTGCAATCACTTTCTCCAGCGTGACCTGCTCGTGTTGCATGTACTGCTTGCAGGTGTCCACCAGCTTGGGGAGCTCGTCATGGCGCTGCTTGAGCAGCACATCGATATTGGCCCAGGCTTTGGACACGCCGTTCTTCACCTCGACCAGGCCGTTGTACTGGCTGATCAGGTAAATGACAGCGACCACCACGACAATCCAGAAAATCAGGCCCATACGTCTATCTCCACGAAGTTGAAATGCTGCCTCGCACTGTAATGCACCGCAAATGCGGAGATTGGGGCGGTGGCGGCAACGTCGCCTATCTTAGGTACCACGTTGCTTCAACCGCCGCTCCAGCCGGCGCAGCAACAGCGACAGCGTGACGGTGAGCATCAGATACAGCACCGCCACCACGTTGTAGGTTTCTACGGTGAGGAAAGAGCTGGAGGCATACAATTTACCCAGTTGGGTAATGTCACTCACGCCCAACACCGACACCAGCGACGAGTCTTTCACCATGGTAATAAAGTCGTTGCCCAGCACTGGCAGCACGCGGCGCAACGCCTGCGGCCACACCACCTGCCGAAAGGTCAGCCAGCGCAACAATGCCGCGCACCGTGTTAGAGACATCGCGCACCTGTACATCGGGCAGCCAGCCGCTGGCAATGGCACCCGCAAAAGCCCACTGGTACAGGTCGACCAAGGCGGGCGCGCCCACAAAGGTGACGTATAGCAAGATCACCAGCGCCGGCAGGCCGCGCACCACCTCAATATAAAAGCGTGCGCACTGGCGTAGCCACAGCCACTGTGAGCGGCTGGCCAGCGCCAACAGCAGGCCCATGGTGGAGGCCAGCGCAAAGCTGATGACCGCCACATAAATGGTGGTCCACAGCCCTTCAGCCAGCGTCTGAAAGATGAAGGCGTAGCGCCCGTCCGCCACTGCCAGCGCCGCAAACGCGGCACCCAGCAGCAGTGCGATCAGCCAGTAGGGGCGTTCGGACGCATCCGATTCAACCAGGATTTGCACAAGGCAGTGCCGTTCGGGGAGGTCCGGATTACTGGGCCAGCTTGTAATCTACAAACCATTTCTGGTCGAACTTCTTGAGGGTCCCATCGGTCTTCATCTGCTTGAGCGCCGCGTTGATGGGCTTCACCAAGTCGGAGCCGGGCTTGTAGATGAAGCCAAACTCTTCGCGACCCATGGGTTTGCCCAGCACCTTGAACACGCCAGGAAACGCTTTCACATAGCCTTGCGATGAGACGCCATCGCTCAGCACGGTGTCTACATCGACCGCCTTGAGCGCCTGCATCGACAAACCAAAGGTGTCGTACAGCTTGATGCGCGGGCTCTTCTCATTGCTATCCAGGATTTCGTACACGGCGGTATAGAAGTTGGTGGTGCCGCCCTGCGCGCCCACCAGCAGCTTGGCGTTGGCGCCAAAGGCCTTGGCGTCGGCAAAGCGCTTCTCGTTGTCGCGCACCATCATGAATTGCTCCGACACCATGTAGGCGTCGGAGAAGTCAACCTGCTTTTTGCGGTCGTCCTTGATGGTGATGCCGTCCATGCCCACGTCAAACTGGCCCTTGCGCACCGCCTCAATCATGGTGTCCCAGCTGGTCAGCTTCCAGTCCACTTTGGCGTTCAGGCGCTTGGCCACTTCGTTAAACACGTCGTACTCCCAGCCCACGCTCTCGCCGGTCTTCGGGTCTTTGAAGTTCAGTGGCGGGTAGGCGTTTTCGGTCACCGCCACGATGGTGCGCCCTTGAGGTTGGGCAGCGCTTGGGCGTGGGCGCTGTGGCCCAGGGTGATGAGGGCCGCAGCTACGGCGGTGGCTGGAGTAGAGCGGCGGGAAAGGGTCATGCAAACTCCAGGTAAAAATGGTGTGAAAGAAGCAGCTGTGTATGCCAAATTGGCCTCTAGCCCCGGGTGGCCTCAAAAGTGAAGTGCAACACACCTTCAATTTCCCTCTTAAGGTGTGCCCATGAAATCAGAACCTCGCTATAGCCAGCTGGACTACCAGGACCGCCAAACCATTGCCATCGGCCTCGAACAGGGGTTAAGCATGCGTGCCATAGGACGCGTACTCAATCGCAGCGCCGCTACCATCAGCCGTGAGATTGCCCGCAACAGTGGGGGCAATGGCTACAACTGCCGTTATGCCCAACAACGCCGCGTGCGAAGACGTCCCCACGCCAGGCCACTGCCCAAGCTGGTCGCAGGCAATCCCCTGTTTGAATCCATCACTGAACTGCTTCGCCAGCGTTGGTCACCCCAACAAATCGCAGCCCACTTGGTTAAACTGCATCCAAGCGATGCCGCCCAACGCGCCTCGCATGAAACCATCTACAACGTCATCTACGCCCAACCCCGAGGAGAACTACGCAAAGAGCCCGTTGCTTGTTTGCGTATGGCACGCGCCAAGCGCTGGCCGCGCTCCAAAGGCGAGGATCGCCGGGGACACATGGCAGACATGCTGAGCATTCATGTACGCCCACCGGACATTGAGGATCGCCAGTTTCCAGGCCATTGGGAGGGCGACTTGATCAAAGGCGCGCTCAACCAAAGTGCGGTGGGCACGCTGGTGGAGCGCCATACCCGGCTGCTGATACTGGTCAAGCTACCTCACCCCAACCCCGCGACGGCGGCTCACGTCGTGCAGGCTTTCACGGACAAACTCAACGCGGTGGCGCAACACATGCGAAAGACCTTGACCTGTGACCGGGGCAAGGAGATGGCCCAGCAGCAGCTCAGCGCCAATACCGGGATTGCGGTGTATTTCTGTGACTCGCACAGTCCATGGCAGCGGGGCACCAACGAGAACACCAACGGCTTGATTCGCCAGTTCCTGCCCAAGGGCACGGATCTTTCTGTCTACAGTCAGTAGCAGTTGGATGCGATTGCATACTTGATGAATGGCCGGCCCAGAAAAACACTGGACTGGTGCACGCCGCATGAGGTCTGTAGCGAATGGCTTGCCAAGCTTGAAGACTCCGCGCAAACCATCCAATAAACTACTGCTGTGTTGCACTTGGATTTGAGCGCGCCCCGATAAATGCTGAGCGAGAAGCTCCTAAATATATAGCAAGTGACTGCTGCCAAAGGACCTAGGAGTCTGGGCGGCAGAAGCAAGGGTTGTCACTAACAACGCGCAGGTGGCGGGAAACGTTTTATATGCATGAGCACAAGCTGCGTACCCTACCACCCCGAACAACAGAACCTGTTGCCCAGCGCGTTACAGGATTGGCTGCCAGAAGGGCACCTGGCCTGCTTCATCAGTGACACCGTCGAGAACCTGAACCTGCGTGCCTTTCATGCCCGCTACGCAGGTGGCGGCCCCCGTAACCAGCCCTTTCACCCTGCCATGATGGTCAAGGTTTTGGTCTACGCCTACGCCACGGGAACCTTCAGCTCCCGCAAGATTGCCAAAAGCTGTTTGAAGACGTCGCGTATCGGGTGCTGGCTGCCGACAACTTCCCCGCCCACCGCACCATTCGTGACTTTCGTGCCCTGCACCTGAGCGAATTCACCGAACTGTTCACCCAGGTTGTTCGCCTGGCCCGCGAGATGGGACTGGTCAAACTGGGCACCATCGCGGTGGACGGTACCAAAGTCAAAGCAAACGCCAGCCGCCACAAAGCGATGAGCTATGGGCGCATGCACAGCACCGAGAGCGAACTCAAAGCCCAGATTGCGGCTTTGGTGCAAAAGGCAGCCAATACCGATGAGGCCGAGAAGAACGAGCCCGATCTGGACATCCCGGCGGAGATTGCGCGCAGGCAAACACGGCTGGAGGCTATCGCTGCGGCTAAAGTTCGTCTTGAAGAACGCCAGCGCGAGCTTGATGCCCAGCTTGGGCGCAGTCAGGACGATGAGCGCCGTCCCAAAGACAAAGACGGCAAGCCCAAAAAACGTGGCAAGTCGTATGAGCGCGATTTCGGAGTACCGCCCGCCAAAGCACAGGACAGCTTCACCGACCCGCAGGCGCGCGTCATGAAGCGTGCCGGTGGTGGTTTTGATTACAGCTACAACGCACAGACGGCGGTCGATGAGACGGCGCACATCATCGTGGTCGCCGAGGTGGTCAACACCAGCTCGGATGTGCAGCAACTACCCATGGTGTTGGCAGCGGTCAAGACGCATACCGGAGCCCAAGCAAAACAGGCTCTGGCCGCTGTGGGTTACCGCAGCGAAGCGGTGATGGCTGAGTTGGCGCAGAGTCTTGCCTGTACCGAGTTGGTCATTGCGTTGGGACGGGAAGGCAAGGCGTAAGCCAAGCCCACCGATGCACAGCGTTATCCGCACACCGTGGCGATGCAGGCCAAGTTTCAGACCCAGCAAGGCAAGCTCGATTACCGCAAGCGTAAATGGCTTGCTGAGCCACCCAACGGCTGGATCAAGAATGTTCTGGGGTTTCGCCAGTTCAGCATGAGGGGCTTGGAGAAGGCCAAAGCCGAGTTCAAGCTCGTTTGCCTGGCGCTGAATTTGCGCCGGATGGGGTCAATGCAGATGGGTTGAGGGATGTGGCGGGGCAATGGCCCCGATTTGGAGCACCAGATTGGATTGAGTAAGCGCGCTCAGGCAAGAACGAAGAATTCACACGCTACTTCGGAGAGCGAAATTCGGCGGTCTCACCGATGACAGCGGTTCGCCAGTTTCAAAATCCTTCTGCCGCCCAGACTCCTAGGGCCCCCGGTGGTGGCGCTGCGCGCCCGACTGCCCGCACGGCAACACAAAGGTTCGCTATTTTGCACCCTCCGCCCGGTGCGGGCCGGCAGCAATGTGCAAAGGGCCAAGAACCAGTCCGACGTCAATTCCACACTTGGGACGGTCTCAAATCCGCCCTGTTGGGGTGTTTCAGCGTGTCGTATTCACTACAAATGCCGCAGAAATTTATTTGGATATGGAGACATTTTTAACGATTTTGAAGGCTCCTAACCGCAAGTTGAGAGAATTTGATGGGTGGTGAGAGCTTGTGAGAGGTTTCTGGAGGTTTAACTCGTTGCATTTCCATAGAATCGTGCCGTTGCTTAAAGCGTGACGTCCACGCGACATTTAAAGAGATTGCACGATGAGTAATTGGAATTCGGTGAAGAACGGCAGCGTCAAAGCATTGGTTGCGGTGGCGCTGTTGTCTGGCGCGCAAGTGGCCTTGGCGGCGTTAGGGGCTTCGGTCACGTTGGCCACGGGGTCCGCCACTGATATCTACCCAGGCGAAATAACGACGCTTCGAATCACCCTATCCAACAGCACGACGGCACCATTAACCGGCACGACCTTTTCCAACTCGTTGCCCGGCACCTTACCCAATGGGTTGAAGGTGGCGGGTGCTGCTGTTTATAGCTGTACCTATGCGGGAGGAAATTTTCCGACTGCGGGCAGTGTGACTGCGACTCTGGGTGCTCAATCGATTGCGCTGACAGGCGGCACGGTTCCAGCGAAATCTGGCGCTGTCGACGGCACTTGCGTGATCGACATTCCAGTGACCGCTGGCACCAGTGCCGGAGCTGCTGCAACCTACACCTACACCTTTGCCAGTGGCGCGGTGACGGGCAACGACGGCGCGGCACAGGCGAACTCGGGCGCTGTGAACCAAAGTGTCAACGTGAAGGCGTTTGCCAAGCCCAGCATCAGCAAGAACTTCGCAAGCAGCACGATCTACCTCGGTGGAGTCGCAACAACGTTGACCATCACGATCAACAACAACGCGCAGGCCCCCATCGCCAACTTTGGTTTGACGGATAACCTTCCTGCCAACATTGAGATAGCTGGCAACCCCAACGCGTCGGCAACGTGCCCTAGCGGAACAAATCCATCGACCGTAATGGCGGTGGCGGGCAGTTCAAGCATCGCCGTTTCGGGCGGCACCTTGGCGTCCGGCGGCAGTTGCACGATCACCGTGGATGTGGTGGGCAAGACAACCAGCGGTGGCTACAGCCTTACCAACACCAATACGATCAATACCACTGACTTCACCAACGATATCGGTCTGCCGGCGGCGTCAAACGCCACGCGTGACATCACCGTCCGGTCGCCCCTGGGTGTGACCAAGACTGTTGTTGGCGGTGGCCTCTTGTCCGATGGAGGGAGCGATAGCTTCCGAATTCGCCTCTCTAACAATGGCACCGCAGCCTTGGTGATCAACAGCCTCACCGACGACGCCATCGACGGATCGGTTGCCGGAAATGCGAACACCTACGGGCTCAAAGTCGGCGCGGGCGGCGCTACGGTGAGCTGCACGGCGGGCGGTACGGCGGGAACCTTTACGACGACCACCAACAACACCGGTATCGCGCTGGCCACCAACACCACCATCGCTGCCGGCGGGACCTGCGACATCACCATTCCGTTTACGGCCGGTGTGCAGACCCCTGGCCTCCCTGCTACTTACACAAATTCACTTGTAGCTGGACAAGTCGGCACGGCCACTCCTGGCGTTGTCAGCCAACCAACATCCGCCGCCGTCATCGTGGCGGACGATCTGCGGGTTCTCAAGACCGTTTCACCCTCGTCGGGTACAGGTGTCGTAGCGGGGAGCGCGGTCAAGTATGCGATCACGGTCCAAAACTACGGCTTGGCCGCCATCAGCAACGTGTTGGTTTCTGATCCGCTCACCGCGGGGCAGAGCTTTATCACGGGCACGATTACTGGCGTCGATTATTCGCCCGTTCTATCGGGTACGGGCTGCGTAGGCCTGACGGTCGGCGGCACGGCGACAACGCCCACATTCACCATTGCCACCTTGCCAGGTCGCTCGCTCCTCACGGCGCCGGCAAGCTGCACGGTCACCTTCTACGCGAAGACGGATGTGGGAGGCCTGGTTCCAACCAATGTCATTCCTGCGAATTCTGTCTGCTACAACAGCGGTGCCAAGTGCAACGGCGGCGCTTCCAATGTTGTCAACACGACGGTCCAAGCCAACGTTGCCACGGTGAGCAAGGCCTACAACAAGGTAAGCCCTCAGGCCGAGGGCACCATCGTCCGTGCAACGATCGCGGTCAACAATTGGTCAGCCAATCCGCTGGCCATTGGCATCGCTGACAACCTTCCCCCCGCAGTTTCGGGTGGTCAGATGTACGTAGCGTCGCCAGCGAACGCAGTTACTTCATGTGGCGGCAGTCCGTCTATCACCGCCATTGCGGGGACGACCTCCGTTGCGATGAGTGGTGCGACGGTTCCGGCACGAGGCAGTAACGGCACCGCTGCTACCGCCGGTACCTGTACCTTGCAAGTAGACGTCGTAGCAGGCGCCGGCGTCTACGCGGGTGTCGGTCACGCGAACGTTGCCATCGTCAGTTACACCGAAAAGTACATGGACGGTTCGACCCATACGGGCTCCGCCAACGCCTCGGCTGACTTTACGTTCAGCTCTGCACTCTGTGGCGTCGGCAACCCGTGTAGCAAAACATTCAACCCCGCATCGGTGTCGTCGGGCGGAAAGTCCACAGTCACGATTCGTTTGGGCAACTCGGGTGCGCTTGGCCTGTCCGACGTGACCTTGGCCGACAACCTGCCTGCGGGCATGGTGGTCGCCAACCCTGCTAACGCCTACACCACGTGCAGCGGCGCCACCATCGTCACGGCCAGTCCGGCAGCAACCAGCGTTAGTTTGAATGGCGCCATCATTGCCGGTAGTGGCAGTTGCGATCTGGTGTTTGACGTCAGAGCCACTGGCGTTACCAACTGGATCAACACCATTGCGGTAGGCGGTGTCACCGCCAGCGGTGGTGTGATGAACCAAGCGCCGATCATCGGTGTGTTGAACAACACCGCCCCGACAACGCTGACGGTCGCCAAAGCCACCAACCCCAGTACGCTGACGTTTCCAGGCCAAGCGAGCCAGCTCACTATTACGGTAAACAACGGTTCGGTTGCCGCGTCGGGACTGGGCTTTACCGACTATTTCACGGTTGATGGTACGGTGGGCGCGGCCGGTAATGGCATGGTGATTGCTTCTACTCCGGTGGCATCCACCACGTGTCTTTCTGGTGTGGTTATGGCCACGCCTGGTGCGGCGTCGGTTGGACTCAGCGGCGCTACGCTGGCTGCCAACGCCACTTGCACGGTCACGGTAAATGTCACCTCCACAACCGTGGGAGGCATTACCAACTACATCCCTGCGGGCTCGCTCCAGACCAACCAAGGTTTGACCAATTCGGGGCAAGCAACGACGAGTCTGACGACCCAAAGCAACCTGGGTATCGCCAAAAAATTTACACCGAACGTGGTGAAACCGGGTGAGCGCTCGCGATTGCGCATTACGTTTTTCAACCCGACGACGCAGCCGGTGACCGACTTGTCGGTTACTGATACGTTGCCGGTCAATGTGACCGTGCCGGGCGGTGCGAACCCCACCACTACCTGCACAGGCGGCATCGTGACGGCCCCCACCGCGGGCAGCGTACAGATTTCCAATGCCACCATTGCGGCGGCGTCGGGCGGTGTGTCGGCCTCATGTTATGTCGAAATTGATGTGCTGGTGTCAACGGCGGGTGACTATCTCAACACGATTCCTGCGAATGCGATCAGCGCAGTGTTGGGTGGAACGCCGGTCACCAACACGCAGCCTACCAGCGACACCTTGCGTGCCAAATCGTCATTAGTTATTCAGAAGGCGTTGAGCAACAAGACGCTTGATGCAAGCCCAACGGCGCCGTTCACCACCGGGTCCGACATCAAGTCGGCGGGAACCCCTGCGACGATGACCATTCGCATCGACAACCCGAACGCCACTGCACTCACGCAAGCTTCATTCACCGACACTTTGCCGACCAATTTGGTTGTGGCCATCACGCCGAATGCCAGCACCACTTGTGCCAGCGGTGTCGTGACTGCCACCGCCTCGGGCACCAGCGTGCGTCTGAGCGGTGCCACCCTTGCGGCCAACAGCTTCTGTACGGTGTCCGTGAACGTGCTGAGCAATGTCTCGGGTAGCTACACCAACACCATTGGTGCGCGCGGCGTGACGACGTTAGAAGGGGTGACCAATGAAGAGCCCACCGACGCGCAACTGATTATTTCGACCCCGCCCAGTGTGGCCAAACAGTTCACGCCCTCCGTGATTGCGCCCAGCGGAATATCGCGTTTGCACATCGAAATCGGTAATACTAATGCGAGTGCGCTGACGCTGACATCCATCTTGACCGACACGTTGCCTACGGCACCGGGCAACATTTTGATTGCGGCGGTTCCCAATATCGCGACGACGTGTGGTGCAGGCGTTGGCAGCATTACGGCAGTGGCAGGCACTGGCACGGTGAGTCTGGCGAACGGATCTAACGTAGCGGCTGGCGGCTGCTTTATTGATGTGGACGTCACGGGCGCCACGCCGGGTACGCACACCAACAACATTGCCGCCGCCGCGCTGAAGACCAATCTGGGCAACAACCAAGACCCTGCCAACGCGGCGCTGACCATCAGCACCTTGGGCTATGTGTCTGGCAAGGTTTTCAAAGACAACAACGTGACGCCCAACGGCACGTTTGAGCCAGGCACCGATACGCCTATCAGTGGCGTGTCGATTGAATTGCGCAGTGGCGCCACCTGTTCTGGCTTCTTGGTGAGCCAGGTGGGATTGACCAATCCGGTCACTACCGATGCGTTGGGCAATTACACCTTCGCGGAGTTGGCTGCAGGCACCTACTCGGCATGCCAGCCTAGCCAGCCTTCGGGGACCACCAACGGTACGACGAGTGCGGGTAGCATCGCCGCAGTTTCTGGTAGCACCAATACGGCGGGCACCCCAAGCAACCCCACTGCCACGTCCAGCCAGATTGCCAACATTGTCTTGGGCGGTGGCACGGGTGGTGCGGCGGGTACCGTCAGCGGTACGCCCAACAACAACTTCGCGGAAGTGGCTGTGTCCAGCATCTCTGGCACGGTGTTCCTGGACCAAAACAACAACGGCGTGCAAAACGGTGCGGACACCGGCATCAGTGGTGTCACCGTTGAGCTCTTAAATAATGCCAACACATTAGTTGCAACCACCACGACAGATGGGTCGGGTAACTACAGCTTCACTGGCTTAGCGCCAGGCAACTACGCGGTGCTGGAGCCAATCCAGCCGGCCAATACCTCTAACGGTATTACCACCGCTGGTGCGGTGGCCAATGGCGGTACGCCAGGCAACGCGACCGCGGTCCTCACCACGCCGAGTGTGATCGGTGGCACGACGAAGATCACACTGCCACCCAATACCGCATCGACCGGCAATAACTTTGCCGAGATTGCGAATGGTCGCAGCATCTCCGGCAAAGTGTTTTTGGACTTTGACAACAGCGGTACCTTCAACGGCACAGATTACGGCCTGCCCACCCAGACGTTGAACTTGACGGGTAGCGACGTGAACGGCAATCCGGTAACACGCACAATCGTTACGGGCGCAGACGGCAGTTATACCTTTGCCAGTCTGCCTGAGTCCAATGGCACCGGTTACACCATTACCCAGCCCAACCAGCCCACTGGCACCGGCAACGGCATTACTACGGTTGGCAGCACCGGAACCACCGCGACCGCCTCAACAGTTCCTGTCAGCGTTATCTCTGGCATCAATCTGGCAGGCGCCAACACAGTGTCTGGTGGTAATGACTTTGCGGAAGTGCCAGGTCCGTCGCCAGACCTTGCCATCAGCAAGACCCACAGCCCGGCTAACTTTGCGGCGGGCAGCTCAACGGGCTACTTTACGATCAAGCCTAGCAACGTAGGCAGCTTGCCCACCAGCGGCACAATCACCATGGTCGACACATTGCCTGCCGGATTAACCGTGGCAGAGACACCAACGGGACCGGGTTGGAACTGCGTGGGCGTTGTGGGTGCTACTTCATTCACGTGTACCACGACGGCGGTCATAGCTTCCGGTGGCACAGGCACCCCCATCACTGCGCGGGTGGCGGTTGCTTCGGGCTTAGAAGGCCAGATTCTGACCAACACCGCTGTGATTTCCGGCGGCGGTGAGTCCGCCGGGCTGACAGGCAATAACACCGCGACTGACCCGGTAGCGGTGGCAACGGTGGCAGGTGTGCGTGGCCGAGTCTGGCTAGACAAGGACCATGATCGTAAATACGTCGCAGGCGCCACAGATACGCCTCAAGGCGATTGGAAGGTAGAGTTATTGCTCAATGGCGTGCTGGTGGCTAGCACCACCTCCGCCGCAGATGGCACCTATGCCTTTAGCAGCCTGGCGCCTGGCTCAGGGTACAAGATCCAGTTCCGCCATCCCACCACGAACCTGATTTGGGGACGCGCCGTGCCCAACGAGCAGGGTACCAACTACACAAGTGGTACCACATCGGGTACTACCAATGGGGTCACCGGTGTTCGCTCGGGAGCCAATCCCGCGGGTGCCACAGCCACGGACGGCACCTTGTCGAACCTGACGTTTACCTCCGGTACGACGACGACCGAACAAAGCCTTCCGCTGGACCCTGCAGGTGTGGTGTATGACTCTATTACGCGTCAACCGGTGGCTGGTGCCGTGGTCACCATTAGTGGCCCTGGCGGATTAGTGCCAGGCATTCACCTCGTGGGTGGTTTGAGTACGTTCACAACCGCAACCGACGGCCTATACCAGTTTTTGCTCAACCCAACTGCCCCAGTGGGTGTATATACGCTCGCGATCACGACCTATCCAGGTGGTTATGCACAAGTGCCGTCGGCAGTGATACCGGTGTGTACCAACACCTTGGCAGTCGGAGCTGTTCCTGCGCCAGCGCTCGTGCAAACCAACAATACGGCGCCTACCAATGCGTCTACCATGCATACGGCTGCCGCTTGTGTGAACAGCACGGGCGGGTTGAACGCTATTAACCGCGGTAGCACACAGTACTTTGTCAGCTTCAACATGACGCCGGGTACGTCGGCCGATGTGTTGAATAACCACATTCCGCTGGACCCGATGTCGGCCACGGGATTTGTGTTGAGCAAGACAGGTGACAAGCGCATCGCAGAGGTGGGCGACTCCGTGCGCTACACCATCGAGGTGCGCTTGAACTCGTCGAGCGTCATGCCTCAGGTTACGGTGCGTGACCGCTTGCCTGCGGGCTTTACCTTCATACCGGGTACCGCGGTTGTCAACGGGGTGCCCGCTGCAAATCCTGCCGGTGGCTTGGGCCCTGTGCTTGGCTTCACAGTCGGAGCACTGCGCGGCTCCAGCAATGTCGGTAGCACTGCTCCACAGGTGATCAAGATTCAGTATCGCATTCGCGTGGGAGTTGGATCCCAACAGGGCGACGGTGTTAATCGCGCGCGTGCCATTGGCTGTAGCGTGATGGCGGGCTGCCTGGACGGCGCCCTGCTGCCTATCGCCAACAGTGTGCAATCCAACGAGGGCCTGTACAAGGTCGAAGTCACCGGTGGCGTATTTACCGACGAGGCCTGCGTGCTCGGCAAAGTGTTTGTGGATTGCAATAACAACCACATCCAAGACCATGAAGAGTTGGGCATTCCCGGTGTGCGCTTGTATTTCTCAGACGGCCACTTTGTAGTGAGCGACAGCGAGGGCAAGTACAGCCGCTGTGGTATTCCGCCGCGCAGCCATGTGCTAACGCCGGACCCCAGCACGCTGCCTAAAGGAAGCCGCCTGACCACCAGTAGCAACCGCAACCTCGGCGATGCCAACAGCTTGTTCTTGGACATTAAGAACGGCGAGTTGCATCGGGCTGACTTTATTGAAGGCAGTTGCTCGAACGCCGTGCTGGAGCAGGTGAAAGCCCGCCGTACGCAGGGTGAGGTGCGCAGCATAGAAACCGAAAAACCTGATGAACCGGCTTTGCGATTTATCAGCAAGCCACTGGGCTACCCGCAGCAGGGCACCGACAGCGCTAACCAGCCGCAAGTGCAGCCCCGCCAAGGAGCCAACGATGCGCGCTAATATGAAATATTCCACTTTGGCCCTGGCCATCATCGCGGCGCTGCCGCAGGGCGCCTGGGCACAAACTGCGCAGCCGTTGTACCCCATGGCCAACGCAGCGGCACCGATGCCTGGCCAGCAAAGTGCGGTGTTCAAGGGCCAAGTCGATACGGTAGATTACAGCGTCAACGCCACCGCGGCGCACTTGGTGGTCGAGGTGGCGCGCAATGGCGCGCCGGCCGACGGCCAAACCGCCGTGCCGGTGACGCTGCGGGTGATGGGTGCCGATGGCAAGCCCTTGGCAGGCACCGTGTTTGCCACGGTGGAGACTACGGGCGGTCGCATCTTGCTACCCGGTGCCGCGACGGACGAGGCCGGACCTGGCGCGCGCGACATGGACCGCACCACGCCCGGTGTACAGATCGAAGTAAAGCAAGGCGTTGCCCGCTTTAACCTGCTCGCGCCCGTAGCGCCGCAGGACGTGCAGTTGCGCGTGACGGTAGGCGTGCAGGAGGCTTCGGGCTCAGTAAGCTTTGTGCCCGACATGCGCGAGATGGTGGCCGCCGGTTTGGTGGAAGGCGTGATCAACATTGCGGGTACCGGCAGCGTGTTACAGCCCGCCCGCGTCAACGATGGTTTTGAGCGCGAGATCCAACACTTCAGCCAGGAATTTGACAACGGCAAGGGCAGCGTAGGCGCGCGTGCCGCGTTTTTCCTCAAAGGTGTTGTGAAGGGCGAATACCTGCTGACCGCCGCGTACGACTCCGACAAAGAAACGCGCCTGCGCTTAGCGACGGACATTCAGCCCGACCAGTTCTATCCGGTGTATGGCGACTCGTCACTCAAGGGTGAAGAGGCCAAATCCTCTACTGCCCTGTATGTGCGCATCGACAAAGAAAAAAGCTATTTGCTCTATGGCGACTTTGCCACCGGCGACGGGTTTAGCCAGCGCAGTGGCGGCGGCACGGTGGCCTCGCTGCAGCAACGCAGTCTGGGCGCTTACAACCGCAGTGCCACTGGCGTACGCTGGCACTATGAAAAAGACGCGGTGAGTGGCAACGTGTTCGCCATCAACGACACGCTGCGCCAAGTGGTCGAAGAGTTTGCCAGCCAAGGCAGCGGCCCCTATGGCCTGCGTAACAACGGCGCAGTGGCCGGTACCGAAAAGGTCGAGGTTGTGGTGCGCGATCGCAACCAGCCTAGCCGCATTTTGACGACCCGCATGCTGGCGCGTCTAGCGGATTACAGCTTTGAGCCCTTTAGCGGGCGCATTATCCTGAGCCTATTTTTGTCGTCGCTAGACCCAAGCCTGAACCCCGTGTCGCTGCGCGTGACGTACGAGGTGGACCAAGGCGGCGACGCCTTCTGGGTACTCGGTGCTGATGGACAACTGCGTATCAACGAGCGTCTCGAAGTGGGCGGCTCGGTGGTGGAAGACCAAAACCCACTGGCGGGCAACCGCATCGCCAGTGCCAACATTGGCGTACGCATCTCTCCCACCACCATGCTGGTGGCCGAAGTTGCCGAGACCCAAGGTACGGTGAACACCAACCCGGTGAATCAAAGCACATTGCCGGGTTTTGCGGGCCAAAGTGGCGATATTTCGGGCAAGGCCTGGCGCGTGGAGCTGGCCCATCAGGGCGAGCGTACTGAAGCGAATGTATTTGTGGGCCAGTCGGATCCTACCTTTAACAACCTGGCAGCCCCCCTCACCGGTGGCCGCTCGGAGGCGATGGTGAGCGGCAGTGTGAAGGTGACCGATACCGCCAAGATTTATGGCCGGGCCCAGCGCAGCGAAGACCGCAACCCCGGTACCGCACAGCGCGACGCCGGCGAGGTAGGCTTGCAGCTCAACCTCACCGAGCGTTTGACGCTGGATGTGGGCTTGCGTTCGGTGCGCGAGACCGCAGGCATTGCGCTGTCCAGCTCGTCGTCGCCTTTTGCATCGACAGCGGGCCTGACCAGCAGTATTGCTACCGGTTCGGGCGGCAGCGCGGTCGGGTTTGGTAACCAAACCATTGACCCCATAACAGGGCTACCCCAGATTAACAGTGGCAGCCTGCTCAGCGGCACCTCTACCAACCGTACGTTGGGCCTGAGTACCGACACGGTGCGTGTCGGCCTGGGCTTTAAGGCCACAGACCGACTCACGGTGGGGGGCGAAATAGAGCAAGCCGTATCGGGCGAGCCGCGCACCCGCTACGCCTTAGGCGGTGACTACCGCGTGGCCGAGCGCACCCGCATTTATGCGCGTGCAGAGTCTCAAACCGGTTTGTCGGCCCCTAATGCGGTGACTACCGATGACAGCGAGAGCAATGCCGTCGTGCTGGGTGTGGACACCTCTTACTGGCGTGATACGCAGCTGTTCAGCGAGTACCGCATGCGTGACGCTATGAGCGGGCAGGACGTGCAGCAGGCGTCGGGCGTGCGCAACGGGTGGGACCTTGCACCCGGCGTGCGGCTGAACACGGCCTACGAGTGGACTCAAGTGGTCAGCGGCGCAGCGCCCACCACCCAGGGTGCGTCGGTGGGGCTGGATTACACTGCACACCCGCTGTGGCGCGGCTCTACCAAACTGGAGCACCGTATCAGCGGCGACGTCAGTAGCACGCCTGCGCAAAACGAGGCTTTCAATACCACGCTGTGGCAAGTGATGGCGGCGCGCAAGATCAACCGCGACTGGACCTTCCTGGCGCGCAACTACTTGATGAAGACCGATTACCAAGACCGCGGCGATGTGTTCCAGGACCGGATTCAAGTGGGCGTGGCCTACCGTGACACCGATACCAACCGCATCAACGCGCTGGCCAAATACGAGTACAAAATCGAGCAAGACGACAGCAACACTGCCATTGGCAACGTGAGCAGTCGGGCGCACATCATCTCGACCCACGCCGACTACCACCCCTCACGGCCGTGGTGGCTGACGGGCCGCTTTGCGGCCAAGTGGCAGCAAGACCAGTTTGAAGGCGGTGTGTCTGACAACTTCCAGGCCCAACTTCTGTCGGGTCGGCTGACTTACGACATTACCGAGAACTGGGATCTGGGCGTGATGGCCGCAGTGCAAATGGGTCAGTATGGTGCCACCCAGCATGCCGCTGGTATTGAGGTGGGCTACCTGGTGCAGCAAAACCTGTGGCTCTCGGTAGGCTACAACCACACCGGTTTTTCCGCTGACCGCGACCTCGCGGGCTACGAGTACACCCGCGAAGGCGCCTACTTGCGCTTGCGCTTCAAATTCGATCAAGACCTGTTCTCTGGCGGTAACAGAGCGATTAACCGCGCGCTGGATCGTTGATCACCCCCCCCCTATTTTTCTGGAGCCTGTCTATGACATCCACTGTTACATCTACTTTTCACCTGACCGTTTTGTTTGCCCTGTGTGGCGCGCTGGTAATGCCGTTTGCGGCTGTGGGGCAAACCCAGTTAACCCCAGCGTCCGAGCGCATTTCCGACCAAGCCATCCACGCCGACTACAACGCCTATGAGGCAACGCAAGGCCGCATCAAGGCGCTGAATGATGGTGGACGCCGTGTGCGCGACTACCACCTTTCTAAAGCCCAGTGCTGGCTGGATGTGTCGTTCCATGAGTACACCCGCAATGACCACAGCGCCTTCCCGCAAGAGGCACTGGACCAGTCTGTGCGCCTGATTTCGCTGATGGAGCAGAAGGTCAGCCCCTTGCCCAATGACACCCCGCTAGTGAATGGCGCAGACAAACTGCGCCCTGATCTGTGGGAAGGCACCGAGAAATGGAAAACCCGCGAAGGCTTTCAGTGCGTCGAGCAGCGCATTTCGTGCGCCGAGGTAGAGCTGGTGCATGCCGGCAACGAGCACAAGCAGCAGGGCTGGCGCCATGCCAAACCCTATGTGCAGATCGCGGAAGACTTGCTGGCGCAAGCCGAGCAAGAGTCACAGGCCTGTGTCGCCAAGCCAGCGCCCGTGTTGGCCGTCGTTGCACCGGTAGTGAAGGCGCCCCAGCCTGTCGAGTTCCAGGCCAACGTGTTGTTCAATCACGACCGTTATCAGCGCACCGAAGCTCGCAAGATGACTTTGGACCGGCTGGACCAAGCCTTGGCCCGCGCCCGCGAAACGGGTACCGAGCTCAAGCAGATTCAGCTCATCGGCCACGCCGACCGCACGGGCAATGTCGCCTACAACCAAGCGCTGTCGTCGCGCCGGGTGCAAACCGTGAAGCAGTACCTGCTGGATGCCGGTGTGAGCGCTACGCTGATTCAAACGTCGGTGAAGGGTGATACCCACCAGGTCGAGGCTTGCCGTGGCAAGTTCAAGACCAAGGCCGAAGAGCTGGAATGCTTGTTGCCCAACCGCCGGGTGGAAGTGAACTTCATCACCCAGAAGTAAGTGCAGGGCAGCGGTAAGCTGCCACGCCGAACGGAAATTCGGACCGAAATAGGCCG